>Ga0214921_10003417_pt1 | contig 24291 bp, 16 predicted proteins | sample LL1505_MetaG_FD_177992 | JGI IMG/M metagenome (GOLD analysis project Ga0214921, IMG submission 177992) | Freshwater microbial communities from Lake Lanier, Atlanta, Georgia, United States - LL-1505 | ecosystem: Environmental > Aquatic > Freshwater > Lake | place: USA: Georgia | collected...
TGCATCGGCACGCCCGACCACTGGCACCACCGGCAGATCGTCGACGCGCTCCGGGCCGGCAAGCACGTCTTCGCCGAGAAGCCGATGACGAAGACCGTCGAGGAGGCGATCGACGTCGCGAAGGTGTGGCGCGAGACCGGCAAGGTGATGCAGGTGGGCGTGCAGTCCACGAGCCTGAAAGTCTGGGACCAGGCGCGGGAACTCATTGACTCTGGCAAGCTCGGCAAAGTGATGGGCTTCCAGACTGAGTATTTCCGCAACTCGTCGATGGGGCAGTGGCGGTATTACAAGCTCGACAAGGAGATGACGCCCCAGACGATCGATTGGAAGCGGTGGCTCGGTGTCTCGGCCGGCCTCGCCCCCGAGATGGATTTCGACCGCGCGGTCTACGCCCAGTGGCGGTGCTACTGGCCGTTTGGCTCGGGAATGCTCACCGACCTGTTCGTGCACCGCACCACGGCGATGCTCAAGGCCACGGGGCTCCGGTATCCGGCCCGGGTCGTGGGGGCCGGCGGCATCTACCTCGAACTCGACACCCGCGACGTGCCCGACGTGGCGACTGTCGTCGCCGACTACAACGAGGGCTGCCAGGGGCTGATCTCGTCCACGATGTGCAACGAGAATTCGCGGCTCAAGCAGGTGATCCGCGGCCACAACGGGGCCTTCGAGTTTGGCAACGGCGAGCAGTTCACGGAGTTCAAGTTCGTGGCGGAGCGGCCGCAGGTGACGTTCAACGCCGACATCAAGGACGAGGTGATCAAGACCGACCTGAGCGACGAGGATATCAAGAAGAACGATACGACGTACCTGCACTTCAAGAACTGGCTCGACGCCATGGCCGCGGGCAAGCCGGAGATGTGCAACAACACCCCCGATCTGGGCGCGGCGGCGGTCGTGACGGTGATCCTGGGGGCGATGAGCTACCGCAACGGCAAGGTCTATCACTTCGATGCCGCGACCGGCACCTACACCGACGGCAACCCGAGTTGGGCGAAGAAGTGGGAGACGCTCTCGAAGGAGCGCGGCCAGCCCAAGCACGTGCCCGGCTGGCATGCCGGCGACACGGGGAGCACGCTCAAGCCCGAGGCGTATATGACGCTCGCCGGCCCGTGGGTCGGCGGCAAGGATCCGGCCGGCGCATAAGTGGGGCGCCCTTCCCGGTCGCCGGTTGGCAAGCGAGACGCTTGCCCCACAAACAATCACTAGGCCCGGAGGGCCGGGTCAGCACCAGCCGACGGAGGTCGGCCAAGGGCGGTTCGGCAGGATGCCGAGACCGCCCGTGAACTCAGTACCACACGCCAGCGCGGACAACGAATGTGTCGCTTGGGCGGTAGTCGGCCGTGTCGGTGATGTAGTACTCGACAAGGCGGCCGAACACCCAGCCGGTCTCCACGCGCCACGAGATGCCGAGGTCGGCCGGGCGGCGCTCCCAGCCGGCGAGTAACCGGTAGTCGTGGTACACGACGACGTCGTTGGCGCCGCTGTCGCGCCGCACCGCCCACTGGTTGCCGCCGAATTCACCGGCGAGATACACCCACTGTGCTCCGCGGTCGGATTCCTTGACCCGCCACGCGAGCCGCGGCCGCGGAAAGATGAGCTCGAACCGGCGGTCGTCGGAGGGCGTCCAGAGCAGGCCGCCGGCGGGCAGGATGTTGACGTCGTAGCGGTCGAGATAGATGACACCCGCGACGATACGAAGATCCTTCGTCGCCTCGTAGGCACCGAAGCCGTGGCCCGTGACCCGCAAGGCCTGCGGCGTGTCGTTGACGAAGTCGCTGTACCAGCCTGGGGCCACGGCGAGATCGACGCCGAACGAGTCGCCGACCTTCCGCATCCAGCGGGCCTGGAGCCACGCATCGTAGAGCTGCCCGGGGAGCCCCGGGTCCATCGGCCCACTCACCTCGTCGACGAACGTGCCGCCGAAGCCGGGTGTGAGCAGGAGCGGCGAATCGACGGTCGGCGCCGGCAGGCCGATCGTGAGGCTCGTGTCGAGTGTGGTGAGCCCAAGGCCGTTCGAGCCGAGCCGCGGGAGCTCCGTGGCTGTGAAGATCACCTGTTGAAGCGCACCCGGCTTCGCGCCGGGCGGCAGCTTCCGGCCGGCGGGCGGCTCGAACTCCTGCCGGGGCTGCCCGGGCGGCGCGAGATCGTCGGGGAGGAGCGGCTCGGTGAGATCCTGCGGGTCGCCGAGCGCAGCCAGACGCACATCGCCAAGCGCCGCGAGGCGAATCCGCTCGAACACGCCCTGCTCCACGGGCGGCAGCGGCACGACCGCGTCGTCGGCGCGCACAGTGAAGCAGCCGACGAACAACACCGTCGCCGCGACGATGGCGTCGACGCATCCTTTCGTGGCGGTGCGCCGGCTCGGGGGCGGCAAAAGTCTCGTCGCGTGGGCCGCGGCGGCCCAAGGCTCCTCGAGCGTTCGCCGACCCCCTCGCCTCCGTCTTCGACGTGCCAAGGGGTCACCAGTCCTGTCAAATGCCGGCCGTTTCCGCGGAAAATCTAGTAGGCGAGGCCTGCACGAAGCATCAGCGTATCGTTCAGGTTTTGGTACTGCGGGGGGCCGTCCACGAAGAACAGCTGGCGGGCGAACACGTAGCCGACTTCGAAGCTGCCGGAGAGGCCGGTGGGCGTCTGCGGCACGAACTCGGTGCCGAGCGAGATCCGGACGTCGTTGTAGTCGAACGGCGAGATCTGGCCGCTCTGCCGCCGAAACGTCCATGCGCCGCCACCGTACTCGCCGGCCAGGAAGCCCCACACCGAGTGCTTGCCGAGCTGCGTGAACCGCTTCGCCGCCTTCGGGGCTGGAAAGAAGATGTCGTAGCGCGAGTTGGCGTCGGGCGTCCACGTCACGCCGACAGCCGGGAGCAGCTTCACGAGATTACGGTCGAGATACACGATGCCCGCCTTGCCGACCATCGTCGGCGTGAGCTGCACGGTGCCGATCGCGCGGCCCATGATGCGCCAGCTCTGCGTCACGAGCACGTCCCAGTTGGTGTAGATGCCGAGCCGGATGCCGAGCTCGGCGCCGAAGACCGGGGTCATCTGTGGGTTCCAGGCCGTGTCGACGAACACGTCGTAGGTGTTGGGGGGTAGGTCGGCGAGCATCGTGGCCGAGGTCTGCGGACCGTCCCAGAGCTGCAGCCCAAACCCCGGCGTCACGAGGAGCGGAGCGTGGTTGAGATTCACCTGCGAGTTGTGGAAGAAGGGAATCGCGAACGTGGCGGTCGTGTCGAGCTCGTTGACGCCCACACTCGTGCCCTGGCCGTTCCCGAACAAATACGCCCAACTGCCACGGGCTCCCTGGTAGAGCCGCATCGTCTGCTGAAAGGTGGAGTTCTGCTGCGGGTAGCCGGGCGGAAAAAGCGACGTCGGCGCGCCGGCGGGGTTTTGCGTCTGCACGAGGGATGGAGCGGCGGTGGAGTAGCCGGGATAGCCGGGCTGGCCGCTGATCGCCGAGGGCGCCTGGGCCGGGGCCCATGTGCCGGGTGAAGGAGACGAGGGAAACACCTGCGGCGCCTGCGGCGCGTAAGGATCCCAGGCCGGTGGTGGTGGCGAGAGCGGCGTGCCGAACGAACCGGCCTGCGCCAGACGGTCGAGCGACGAAGACGCCGGCGACGGGAGGGCGACGGTCTGGGCGCCCGCGCGTGGGGCCGCCTCGAGCGCCGCAAGCGCCGTGAACCACGCCAGGATGAAACGCCAGATGCGCACGCGCCGCCCTGTCGGAAATTTGCGAAACAGACCGTCTTCCGTGCCGCCCTCACGGTCTTGAAACCGGGGGGTACCAGCCGCGGCAAAGCAGGGTCAAGGTCGCAGGGGATGGCCGATGGGCCGCCCCTTCCCGCAGAATGCCCTCTTTGCGCGGTTTGCCAATCGATGACTCCAGACCCGATCGACCCCCATGTGCTCGAGAGCCTTGCGGGCGTCTTCACATTCGAACACCTCGACGAGGTGGAGACGACGATGGACCGGGCGCGGGCCCTGGCCGCCGACCCGCCGACACCGCTGCCAGCCCTCGTGGTCGCCGATCGGCAGGTGCGCGGACGCGGCCGGCGCGGCGCCCGCTGGTGGCAGCCTGATGGGGCGCTCGTGGCGAGCCTCGTCCTCGACGCCGGAGTCGTGGCGGGCAGCCCGATCCGCCCCGCCTGGTCACTCGCCTGCGGAGTGGCGCTCGCCGAGGCGATCGGCAGTATCGAGCCCGGGCTCGCGCCGCGCGTGCGCTGGCCCAACGACATCGAGATCGAAGGTGGAAAACTCGCGGGGATTCTCGTGGAGACGGTGCCGGATGGTCGTGTGATCTTCGGCTTTGGCGTCAATACGACCGGCTCCGCAGCCGCTGCGCCGGCGGGGATCGGCCGACGGATCGCCACGGTGCCCGACCTCATCGGCCGGCCACTGCCACGCGAGAACGTGCTCGTGGCATTCGTGCCCCGGCTCGTCAGGCTGCTTGCGGGCATGGCTGTCGACGACGGCCTGCTCGCCGCCCGCTATCGGCCGCTCTGCGCCCTCACCGGCCAGGATGTCACCGTGTATCGGGGCCTGGGAGCGGGCGTTGCCGGCGACACCGTGCATGGGCCCTGCCTCGGCATCGATCGCTCTGGCGCTCTCGTGCTCGACACGGTCGTCGGACGGTTGCACGTCGAGTCGGGCAGCCTCAGCGACCCGGCGGCCGCGTGGCACGGGGAGGCGGGCGCCTGACCGCTGGTCGCTCGGCGACGACGCAGATTTCCCGGCCCCCGGTCGACAGTTGGCGGGCCCGGGTCGTATAGCCCCAGCCGGTAAACCGCGCGAGCCACTCTGGCAGCTCGGCCGCCCGCGACCAGGTGGGCAGCTTGAGCGTGGCGATGATGCCGCGGGGGGGCGTGCCGGGCGCCGACACGACCCGCTCGATTGCGTCGAGCGTGCTCTTCGGGTCGATGTTCATGTCGGCCACCACCCAGTCGAATCCGCGGAGCTGCCTGAGCTTCACGTCGCGGGCCCGCATCCGCCACTGCATGAAGTTGGGCTGTTGGGCGACCTCGTCATCGACGAGCGCCGGATCGATCCCCGTCACAATGAGGCCGGCTTCGAGCAGTCGCTGGCATGCGCCGCCCGGTGCCGCGCCAAGCTCGACGGCCCGCTTGCCCGGCTCGAGGTTGAGAGCGAACGTTGCGATCGCTTCGTCGAGCTTGAGCCAGGCACGAGACGCTTTGCCGGCCGGCAGGCTGTGGGGATAGATACCGCCCGGCCAGGTGCCAGACGGCGTGTCGGCCACGTGCCAGCCCACCCACCAGCGGTCGGGGCCGTCGATCGCGCAGTCGAGCACGAGCGCGCCGGGCTGAGTGACAGGCGCAGCGGCCGGCACGGACTGCCGGCGGCCAGGATCGAGCCCGGCGACGAGCGCCGTGCGAATCGCCACCGGATCACCCTCCACGCGCGGCTCGCGCAGCCAGACGTGGATGTCGTCCCAGGCATATGGGCCGGCGAGATCATGAAGCGAGCGCACGAGGTGTGCGACGTCGCTGCCCGTTACTTGGCCGCACGAATGGACCACCGTGCGGGCAAACACGAGACCGTCACGGTCGTTCGGAGACAGCGCGGCGTCCCCAGCCTGCACCCGGAACGTCAGCACTCCCCGTCGCCAGACGGCCCGGGCCAGTTCGGGATGCATCGCCTGCTGGCAGGAGGCAAGGGCCGTCTCGGCACCCCCCTGACAGGTGGCGAGCAAAAAGTCGCCGACGGGCGGGAGGATGGCAGCCATGCCCGAGATGGTAGAGGGCTTTTCGTGCGGCGACAGCCACCCGCAAAAAATCAGGCCGGCCCGGGCGCCCAAGGGCCCGGGCCGGCCTTTCTCGTCTGAACAGTCGACGGTTGTACGGTCGACGTGCCCGGCCAGCTGTTCGTCAGTCCGTCAGTCCCGAAGGCATGGCGGATCAACGAGGCAGGCACGGGCGAAGGACTAGCCGTGGCCCTTCTTCTTCTTGGCAACCTTCTTGGCAGCCTTCTTCTTCTTCTTCGCCATCGATATGGCTCCTTGCCACGAGCGCCCTGACACACACCACACGCCCAATCCCCCGGGCACTCTGTCGAAGGGATCGGACGACGATTCGAAATTTGTTTTAGTGAGGCTCTGCGAAGCGTTCCGCCCTGCTGTCGCAGCATCACTGGCAGTGTTTTGAGTGATTCCGCCAGAAACTGTCAAGAGAAATCCAAAATAAATTTCCGGATTTTTTTGCGACGCCTATCGGGTGAACCCGATGCCGGTCGTATCACGCACCGTGTCGGGAGCGGTGCATGACCACCGACGAGCACGTCAGTGGTGGTCTGCGTGCGTGCGTGCCCAGGCCTCGAGAGCGGCGAATTGCACGGAGAACTCCTGCTCGGCGACACCGAGTGGACTCTTGAAAAAACAGGCGAGCCACTCGAGCACGCCGCATTCACCCGCGCGGTGGGCGCGTTCGACGAGCCGCACGAGGTCGATCACCAGTGGTGCCGCCAGAATCGAGTCGCATCCCTGCCAGATGAACTGGAACGTCATGGGCGTGCCGAGGAACCCACGGAAGTGGACGTGGTCCCACGCCGTCTTCCAGTCACCGAGGCTCTGGATGTATTCGATCGACACGTGGGTCTGTGGTGGATAGCCGAGGATCGCGGCCAGCAGGTGATCCTTGCTCTTGACCTTCGCGGCCTTGTTCCGTGGATCGTCGAGCACCTTGCCGTCCATGTTGCCGAAGATGTTGTGGCCGACCCAGCTCATGACGTCGAGATTGCGGGCCGCGAACATCGGAGCCAACACGCTCTTGAGGAGCGTCTCGCCCGTCTTGCCGTCGCAGCCGGCATGGGCCGCCTTGTGGTCACGGGCAAACTGCCGGATCGCCTCCGGCGTGGCCCCGGTCGAAGGCGTGAAATTCACGTATGACGCCCCGGCCTCGATCGCCGCCAGGGCATACAGGCTGCTCGCCGGCAGGGGGCACGCCGCGGGATCGTCGAGCAGTGGCTCGAGCTCCGCCCATCCCGGCGGGATCGGGCGGGCTGCGGGCGGCTCGGTCGAGGCGAGGTTGACGACCACGACATGCCCCACGCCCGTATCGCGGGCGAAGGCTTCGATGTCGGCCCGCACCTGTGCGATCGCCGCTCGCGGCGTTTCGGCCCGTGCCACGAACGCCGGGTCGGCGAGTTCGCGGATCTTCTCGCCCGCGGCCACGACGGTGCCTGGCCGCAGCCGCGTTTCGACGGCCGTGAAGAAAGGTTCGGCACTGGCGAGGAGTTCGGGATCGATCGCCCGGCTCTCCACCCACATGCGCCGCGCCTCGTCGGCGAGCCTGCCGGGCCGAATGTCGTGTCCGCCCACGACGATGTCGGCACATGGCACGAGTTCGAGCCGTGTGAATGGCTCGAGCTCGGTGACGAGCCCGGTCGAGGGGATCGCTCCACGGGAGAGCGCTGCAAGGCCGGTCATCACCGTCGTCGCCACGCCACCTTTCGCGCCGATGATCCACAGACCGAGTGACGGGCGAGCCATGCGGCAGGACTTTCGACGAGACGAGGAGGCGGAGCGACGCGGCTCCGGCGGGTGGGAATCGATTGCGGCGGTGGTATCATACCTCGCTGACGACCTCCAACCACGGAGCGCTTGTACCCGGACATGGGCACCCGAAACAGTCTGCACTTGGCACGCCGCATGGCGGCGCTCGAACCCTCGGCCACGCTCGCCATGGCGGCCCGCGCCCAGGCGCTCGCCGCGTCTGGTGTCGACGTGATCGACCTGTCGGTGGGGGAGCCCGACTTTCCGACGCCGCCCCACATCTGCGCGGCGGCCGAGGCCGCGATCCGCGCCGGAAAAACGAAATACACGCCCGCGGCCGGGATTCCCGACCTGCGCAAGGCCGTGGCCGCCGACTACACGCGGCGGTCGGGGCTGGCCGTCACGCCCGCCCAGGTGGTCGTGTCGAACGGCGCCAAACACTCGCTCCACAACGCCTTCATGGCCCTCCTCGACGAGGGCGACGAGGTCGTGGTGCCGGCGCCCTACTGGGTGAGCTATGCCGAACTCATCAAGCTTTCGGGGGCGAAGCCGGTCCTGATTCCGACCCGGATCGAGGACGACTTCAAGCTGCGGCCGGAGGCCCTCGCGGCCGCTCTCACGCCGCGCACGCGGATGCTCCTGCTCTGCTCGCCGAGCAATCCCACGGGCGTGGTCTACGCACCCGACGAGCTTGCCGCGCTCGCCGACGTCGCCATCGAGGCCGATCTCGCGGTGATCGCCGACGAGATCTACGATCAGCTCGTGTTCGATGGTCGTCAGTCGCCGTCGTTCCCCACGCTCCGGCCCGGTCTCGCCGACCGCACCGTGGTGGTGGCCGGCGTCAGCAAGACCTACTCGATGACCGGCTGGCGGATCGGATGGACGATCTGCCCCGAACCGCTCTCGAAGGCGATCGGCAACCTGCAGAGCCAGGAGACGAGCAATCCGTGCAGCGTGAGCCAGCACGCGGCGCTGGCGGCGCTCACCGGCCCGCAGGAATGCGTGGCCGACATGCGCCGGGCGTTCGAGAAGCGGCGCGACCTCGTGGCCAGCCGGCTGGCGGCGATTCCCGGCGTGCGGCTGCCGGAGATCGGCGGCGCCTTCTACGCGTTCTTCGACATCAAGGCGGCGCTCGCCCGCGGCACGAACGGCATCACGACGAGCGCGGCCTGGTGCGAGAGCCTGCTCGAGAAGGAGCACGTGGCGCTCGTGGCCGGGAGCGCGTTCGGCGCCGAGGGACACGTGCGGATGTCGTTCGCCGCGGCGGAAGAGAAGCTCACAGCGGGCCTCGACCGCATCGCGCGATTCCTCGGGGCGTGATGCTTCTGTGACGACGCACGCCGAGCCCACCGCGATCGGCATCGTGCTCGCCGGCGGAGCGTCGAGCCGCATGCAGGCAACGCCGGTGGCCTCCGGCGAGCGTGTCGACGTGCCGGCCGTGCGCAAAGAATGGCTCGAGATCGGTGGCCGCACGCTCCTGGCTCGGGTGGTCGCGGCGATCGCTGCCGAAACGAGCCGGACGATCGTGGTGACGGCACCGGGCCGGCCGTTGCCCCCGCTCGCGCACGCGGTCGAGGTCGTCCACGACACGGCGCCGAACGCAGGACCGCTCGCGGCCCTCGTCGACGGCCTCCGGGCGATCGGGTCGACCCCTGCCGAGCCCGTCGTCTTCGTGGCGTCGTGCGATCTGCCACTGCTCGACGCCGCGGTCGTGCGGCTGCTCGTCGAGCGGGCGGCTGCGAGCGGTGCCGACTGGATCGTGCCCGTGATCGACGAGCACCCCCAGGTGCTCGCGTCGGTCGTGCGGCGCACGCTCATCGGGCCGATCACTGCCTGGCTCGAATCGGGGCGGCGCGACCCGCGCGGACTCCTCGCGACGTTGAGGCAGCATGCGGCCATCCGGCTGTGCACGGTCTCGGCGAGCGAGATCGCCGTGGTCGATCCACGGCTCGACTCGTTTCGCGACATCGACACTCCGGAGGAGCACGTCGAGATGATCCGGCAACTGGCCTACGGCGGCCGGGGGGGCACGACCTATACTTCGCCTTCATGAAGGCGCGTTCTTTCCGACACTCTGCCGGCGGCCGGCCGCGGCGCGGCGCCGTCTTCTCGCTCGCGGCGCTCGCCGTGCTGCTCGGGGCCGCGTGGCTCCTGCCGAGCGTGCTCGTGCTCACCGATCTGCGCGACCGGCCGCTCCAGGCGGCGTTCGCCGGCATCGCCGGCACCGCGACGAGCCGCAGCGCCACTTGGAACTGGCTCGGCGGGATCGAGTATCGCGACGTCGTGCTTGCCGATCCGAAGGGCCGCGCGGTGGTCGCCGTGCCACGGATCGTGATCGAACGTGGGCTCGGGGCCCTCGTGCTCGATCCGCGGGATCTCGGCACCGTGCGGCTGGTCGGTGGTGACGCCTTCGTCGAGGTGCGGCCCGGTGGAAGCACGATCGAAGACCTGCTTGCGCCGTGGCTGGCGACCCTCGCGGAACCAACCGGGGCGGCGGTGTCGTTCGAGCTCGAAGTGCTCGACGGTGCGATAGAGCTGGTCGATCTCACCCGCCGCGACGCTTGGCGGGTGACCGACCTTGCGGTGGCCGGCCGGGTGATTCACGGCACCGCGGCGGCTGGCTGGGCGGTGTCGGGCCGTGTCTTGCATGCCGGCGAGCCGCTCCGCGATCGGGCGGCGACGGCTTCCGTGCCCGACAAGGGCCCCGTTCGTCTCGACCGGGCGACGATCGCCGCAGCGGCGACGGCCGCGCTCACGCGCGACGGCGGCTGGACCGTGTCGGCAGCTCCCGGAGCGGCTGGCGACGCGTGTCGCCCGATCGCCGTGGCGGCCACACGCGTGCCGCTCGGCATCTCGAGCGTGTGGGCCACGCGGTTCATGACCCCGTATCTGGCCGACGGCCTGGCCGACGTGCGGCTCGATATGGCCGTGCCGATCACAGAGGCGCCGCCTGCGGTGGCGGCGGCCACTGGCGATCGGCCACACATTCCGTGGCAGATCGCCGGCACCGTCGGAGTGCGGCAGTTCTCCCTCTGCGCAGCCGACACGCTCACGGAACTGTTCGTCGTCGAACAGTGCGAGGCTCCGCTCGACCTGGCCTTCGACGGGGCGTCGTTGTCGATCCGCACGTTCAAGGCGTCGTCTCCATTGTTCAAGGCGGAGGCGTCGGGGCGGATCGGACTGCCGATGCAGGGAGCGTGGGCCTGGGGTGACGCGCTCTTGGCAGACAATTTTGCGATCGCCGCGTCCGTCGATCTTGCGGCGGCGTCCCGCTCGACCCCCGGCGGGCTCCAGGTGCGCGAGGACGTCGAAGTGACCGGTGGACAGCTCGAGTTGACGGCAAGCGCCCGCAGCGACGGGTCGGACCGCGTCCTCGAACTGCAGGCCTCGGCCCGCGACCTCGCCGCCGTGCAGGGCGAGCGGCAGCTGCGGTGGAATCAGCCATTTTCGGCATGGCTGCGTGGTCGAAGGCGTGCGGCCCCGGACGCGACGTTTCAGATCGAGGAGGCAAAAGTCACGTCGAGCGCCATCGAACTCTCCGCATCGGGCAATGCCGAGGCGCTGGCCGTCCAGTGGACGGCCGATCTCGAGAAGCTCGTGACGGAGGTGGCCGAGGTGGTCGATGTCGCGGGGATGGCGCTCGCGGGCAGCGCCCGCGGGCGGCTCGATCTCGAAGCCACCGGGCAGCCCGGTGCGTCGACGGCCAGGCTTTCCGCGAGCCTGGCACAATTCGCCTGTGTGCTGCCAAACCGCACCGCATGGCGCGACGACGAGATCGTGCTCGAGGCCGAGGGCAGCGGCAGTCTCGTGGCCGGGGCGGCTGTGGTCGATGCCTGCCGCGGCGTGGTGCGGTCGGGCGATGATTCACTCGAACTCACGCAGACCGGCGGTGCCCTCGTGAACCTCGCCGCACTCTGGCCGTCGCGGTCGTCCGGTGCCGCGGCCCGGGTCTTGCAGCCGGCGCCGCAGTCCGACGGTGTATCGGCCGATGTCACGGTGGCCGGAGACCTCGGCCGTTGGCAGGCGCGGCTGGCGGCGCTTCCGGGCGGCTGGCATGTGGCCGGCTGGCAACTCGGGGGCCACCTCAAAGGATCGGCAGCCCTGGCCATCAAAGAGGAAGGGTGGCAGGTGACACGGGCCGGCGCGGAAATCGAGAAGCTCACCGCCTCGGGCGCTGGTCGGCAGATCGTGGAGCCGCGGCTCGTCGCCACCGGCGCCGGGATGGTCGATCCGGTGCGTGGCCTGTGCTCGATCTCGTCGGCGGAAGTCCTCACGGCGACGATGTCGCTGCGGACCGGTGGCCTCGTGCTGCGATCCACGGCGACCCCGGCCGCCGCGCTCGACCGCGTGCGGGGCAAACTCCAGTGGCAGGCCGACGTGGCCCGGCTCGAAAAGTGGCTCGTGCCACTCGCCACGGCCGAGGCATGGCCCGCCGCCGGCCGCGCCTGGGGTACGCTCGAAGTGATCGACACTCCTGCGGGAACGAACCTGCTGGTCGACGCCACGGGCAATCAATTGACGCTCGCCCGCGGCCGCTCGTCCGGCGGCGTGGAGCGGATGTGGGTCGAGCCACGGGCGCGGCTGCTCGTCGAGGTCACCAGACCCTCGGCCACCGAGGGCAGCGATCGGCTCGTCGTCAATCGTGTGAGTCTGGATTCGGCCACGTTCGCGGTGGCTGCTGCCGGCGGCGTCGACGATCTTTCCACGCGCCAGGTGGCGACGCTCGCCGGCACGGCGACCTACGACTGGGATCTGGTCTCCCGGCTGCTGACCCCCGTCACCGGCGGCCGGTTTCGCCTCACGGGAGCGGGTTCCCGTCCGGTGATGGTGCGTGTGCCTCTCGATGCAGTCGCCGAGGCGTTCGCGCCGTTGTGGCCGGCAGCCGGGGCCAACCAGCTCGCCCAGCGGGCGGCGTCGGCAAAGCGGCCCGGCGACGTGCCCCTGCCCGGCGACTGGCTCTCGGCCATGCGTGGTCGCGACGACGCCCCGGATGCGCCGCGGGTCGCCCCGGTCACGCTGCCTGTCACGCCGCAGGCGCCCCCGGCCGCCGCATGGCTCGGCAGTCTCTCAGCGGAAACGTCGGCCACGTGGGCCGCCGCCGAGGTCGACGGGTTTCAAATCGACCCGGGGGCGATGGATGTGCGGCTCTTCGAGGGGCAGCTGACCTTCGGCCCCTTCGATCTCGCCGCATCGGGCGGACGTCTGCGCGGGGCTCCCTGGATCAAGCTCCTGCCGCTGCCGGGCGAGCTGGTCGTGCCGCCGGGCCGCGTGATCGACCGCGTGCCACTCTCGGGCCGGTTCTGCGAGGAATGGATCTCGTGGGTGACGCCGCTCGTGGGCCGCTCGACCCACACGCAGGGCGTGGTGAGCATCGACCTGGCGGGGGCCCGGGTGCCGCTGGCCGACCCGTTCGGCGGGGAGTTCGCCGGGCAGCTCATCTTCGAGAATACGGAGGTCACGCCCGGCGAACGGCTCGGCCCGCTCACCACCCTGATGGTGAAGCTGCAGACGCTCGTCGATCCACGGTTCGCCTTCGGCGACAAGGTGGTGCTCATGCGGGTGCGGCCGGAGCCCGTGCGGATGCGGCTCGCCGACCGGCGGCTGTGGCACGAGGGCCTCGTGATGGAGATGGGGCAGCTCGTCGTCCGGTCGTCCGGCAGCGTCGGTGCCGATGGCACGCTCGCGATGGCCGCCGAGGTGTCGCTCCGCGGCGACATCGCCGGCTCGACACCGGTCGTCGGCCAACTGTTGCGCACCCCGCTTGTGATCCCGCTCAAGGGCACCGTGGCCCGGCCGCAGTTCGATGCCCGGGCGATCGACCAGATCGTGGGCAGGATCGTGGAGAACACGGCCGAAGCCGTGATCACCGACGGCCTGAGCCGTGGGCTCGAGCAACTGTTCGGCAACCCGCCGCCCGCCGCCCCGCCGCCGTGACCACCGCGCCGTCGCACCCCCGCACGATCCGCCGCTCCATGCCCCGCACGAGCCGTTCGAGTGTTCTGCGGTAGGAGAAGTGCTCCACCTCGAGATGGTGGCGGGGTGAATCGACGTACCGGATCGGCCCCTTCTCGGCCGCCCGCTGCCGCTGGCGATAGAGCCAGGCTGCAGCCTGCGGTGCAACCTGCGCGGCGCGGGCCATCCGGGCGACGAGCTGGGCCTGCACGTCGGTGATCCCCCACTGGCCGCTGTCGGGCTGGATGAGCCCCACGACGGCGAGGTCGTCGTACGTCGGGTGCAGGAGATTCATGAACAGTCGAGGGACGCCATCGACGACGGCCAGATGCTCCGGAGCGATGAAGGGGTGTTCGATCCGGTAGCCGGTCGCACAGATCACGACGTCGAACGCCGCCCGGCTACCATCCGCAAACACGACCTCATCACCGGCGAAGGCCGCCACGTCGCCGGCCGGTGCGAGCACCCCGGCATCGATCCGGGCGAAGAGCTCGTCGTTGACGACAGGGTGGGTTTCGAAGAGCCGATGGTCGGGCCGGCGGAGGCCGTGCCGCCACGGCAGGCCGATGGTGCGGTCGATCATGCGCAGGCTCACGAGCCGGCGCAGCCAGAGCGGTGCCCGCATGGCGAGGAGCCGCTCTCCGCGGACGTCGGCAGGCCGTCCGAGGATGAAGCGGGGCACCACGTGGTAGCCGCGGCGGGTGGAGTGCACCGCGCGGGTGGCGTGGTGCGACACCTCGACGGCGATGTCGCAGCCGGAGTTGCCGCCACCGATCACGAGCACCCGCTTGCCCGCGATGGCCACCGGGCGCGTTGGCGACTTGTAGCCGGCGGCATGGAGGAACGCGCCGGTGAACGTGCCGGGCACGGCGGGCCAGCGCGGCTCGCGATTGTGCCCCGATGCGATCACGACGCCGGCGTAGCGGGTCGTGGTGCCGGCGGAGGTGGTCACGAGCCAGCCGGGCAGGCCGTCGCCCGGCCGCTCGATGCGCTCTGCGCCCACGCCGAACCGCACGTGCTCGAGCAGTCCGAAGTGGCGGGCATAGCCTTCGAGGTAGGCGAGGCACTGGCGGTGATTGGGATAGGCTGGCCACTCGCGCGGCAGCGGATAATCGACGAACTGGGTAAGCCGCTTCGAACTGATGAGGCGGGTCGAGGCGAACACCCGCGCCGACGGTGAGCCGAACCGCCAGTTGCCGCCGGGGCCGTCCTCGCGTTCGAGGCACTCCGCCGGGATCCCCACGCTGCGCAGGTTTTTGAGGGCCGTGAGCCCCGACGGGCCGGCGCCGATCACGCACCAGCGGTCGCTCGGGTCAGCAGGCATGGGCGGCGAGCACCTTTGCGAGGCGGGCGAGGTCGCGCGGCTCGTGGAGCCACGACAGGCTCACTCGCACGAGGCTCGAGCCTGCCGGCACGCTCGGCGGCCGGATCGCCGGCACGAAGAAACCTTCGTCGAAGAGCTTTTCGGCGAGGTTCACGGCGGCGTGCGGTGCGCCCACGATCACCGACACGATCTGGGCTTCAGCACCGCCGATGTCGAGGCCGGCGTGCCGCAGCCGCGCGGTGAAGTCTGCGGCTCGGACGATGAGATCAAACCGTCGGTCGGGCTCTTGCTCCACGAGGGCGATGGCCCGCGTCGCCGCCGCGGCCACCCCGGGCGGATGCGCGGTGGAAAACATCCAGGCTCGCGCCTTGTGCCGCAGCCAGTGGATGAACGTGGAGTTGCCGGCAACGAACCCGCCGGCTGCACCGAGCGCCTTCGAGAGGGTGCCCACGCGCACGTGGACGCCGTCGGCCGTGGCCGTCTCTTCGACGAGGCCACTGCCCCGGGCACCGAACACGCCGGTGGCATGGGCCTCGTCGACGAGCAGCATCGCAGAGTGCTTCCGGGCCAGGTCAGAGAGCCCCGCGAGCGGTGCGATCGTGCCATCCATCGAGAACAGCGTGTCGGTGACGATCAGACGGCGGCGGGCGTCACGGGCCGTGGTCAAGAGCGCGTCGAGGGCGGCGAGGTCGCGATGGGGAGAGATGCCGATCCGGGCCCGGGAGAGCCGGCAGCCGTCGATGATGCTCGCATGGTTGCGTTCGTCGCTGGCGATGAAGTCTTCGGCACCGGCCAGGGCGGCGATCGTGGCAGTGTTGGCCGCATAGCCGCTCGGGAAGACGAGCGCCGCCTCGACGCCGAGCAGCCTCGCGAGCGCCTGCTCGAGGACCTCATGGGCCTGCGAGTGGCCGCTCACGAGCGGGCTGGCACCCGCGCCGAAGCCCTCGGCGCATGAACCTTTCGAGGCGGCCTTCGTGAGCCGCACGTCGCCCGCATACCCGAGATAGTCGTTGGAGCCGAAGTTGACGAGCGTGCGGCCATCGAGACACACCTCGCCCGCCTGCCGCCCCTCGCGCACGCGGGCGGGGCGTTCGAGGCCCGCGGCACGCAGGGCGTCGATCTCTCCCTCGATCCATGCGAGGGCCTCCGGGAGCGGACCGCCGCTCGGGGCGGCAGCGGGCGCGGACGTGTCGAGTCGGCAGGGCATGCCCGCCATTATGACCGCTGGGCGGCCAGGTGCTCGATCGTGCGAAACTCGGCCGCGGTGACGGGCGTGACGGACAGCCGGCTGCCCCGTCTCAAGAGTTCCATCCCGGCGAGGGCCTTCACGCCCCGCAGCTCGTCGAGTGGCACCTCACGGGGAAAGACCTGCACGAGTTTCACGTCGACCATCGACCACACGGGGTTCTCGGGCGACGCCTTTGGGTCGTGATAGTCGCTCTTCTTGTCCCAGGCGGTCGGATCGGGATAGGCCTCACGAACGACCTCGACGACGCCCGCCACGCCGGGTGGATCAGCGTTCGAGTGGTAGAAGAGCGCACGGTCGCCCTGTTTCATCGCCCGGAGAAAGTTGCGTGCCTGGTAGTTGCGTACGCCCTCCCAATGCGTCGTCTTCCGCGGGCTCTTGGCGAGATCACGGATCGAAAACACGTCGGGCTCGCTCTTGATCAGCCAGTGTTGCATGCACGTAGGATAGGCTTCAGCCTGTCATGCCTCAACGTGCGCCGGCTCGGGGCAGCCCCGTACCGTCTCGCCGGACGTTCGCTGCGGCCCTCGTGGCCTCCGCTCACTCGGATGTGCCTGCGCTGCGCCATCCATGGCTGCGCTGGTCACATACGCCGTCTCAACGGTAGGGGCAGCCCCTCGCCTCCCCACTCGGAAAATGCTGGTCGCCCGGAGGTGCGACCGCTGGCAGGCGAGGGAAACCTTGGCTTTCCCTCCGCCTGCCCAAGCAAAAACGAGCAGGATGCTCGTGTTTTGCGTGTATCAAGCGAAGGCGGGGCGGACGCCCGTCGTCCGCCCCGCCCCGTTGCTTACGCGTCTGTCCGTCGGCCGCATGCGGCCGACGAGAGACTAGCAGCCCTTCTTGCAGCCGCGGAGGCAGCCGCCCTTGTGGCCACGGCCGCTGTTGCCGCCGTTGCCACAGGCACCGGCGTCACCGGCGGGAACCTGCTCTTCGACGCACTTCTTGACCTTCACGCACACCTGCTTCGTGACCTTCTGGGGCACGCGCACGACGTACTTCTCGGTCTTCGTCTCTTCGACGCAGTCGCTCGCACACACCGTGTACGTGGCGGTCTTCTGGACCGGCACCATCACCGTGTAGTGGCACTCGCGGGTCCGCGTCTCGGGCACGCACTTGTTCACCGTCACCTCGCGGGTGCGGGTCTCGGTGCGGCACTTGTTGACGCACACCGTGCGGGTCCGGGCTTCCGGCACCATCTTCGTGACACAGTAGTTCCGCGTCCGCTCCTCGCAGCGCGAGAGCTTCACGCAGTAGGTGCGAGTCCGCTCTTCGCAGCGGCTCTTCCGCACGCACACCATGCGGCTCCGCTCCTCGGTGCGGCACTTCTTCACGCAGTAGGTGAAGGGCACCTGCTCGCACTCGGTCTTCCACATCGTGACCTCGATCTCCTTGGTCTCGCACGTGGGAACCCACTTGCGGCAGCAGACCACCTTCGGGCAGCAAGGATTGCCGGCGGCGTCATACTTGCCGTTCGCCGAAATCTCCTTGGCCTCGGTGACCCAGTGGCCGCCGCGGCAGGTGACCGTCTTCGTCGACTTGACGGGAACCCGCTTCGAGACGGTCCGGTAGCCGGTCATCTCTTCGGTGTAGGGGACCTGCACCGTGTACTTCTCCTCCACCTGCTCGGTGTAGGGGACGTTCACCTTGTAGGTCGCGGTCCGCTCTTCGGTGTAGGGGACGTTCACCTTGTAGGTGGCCGTCCGCTGTTCCTTGACCGGCACGCACACCGTGTAGGATTCCTCACGCTGTTCGGTGTAGGGAACCTTCACGGAATACTCGATCGTCTTCGTCTCCGGCACGTTGACGTTGACGGTGTACTCGACCGTCTTCGTGCGGTGTTCCGGCACCATCACCGTGTAGTTCCGCGTCTTCTCTTCGATCCGCGGAACCCGCTTCTTCACCGTGAAGGACCGTTCGCGGACTTCCGTCGTCCACTCGGTGGCCTCCACGTCCCGGATCTCCGGGACCATCTTCCAGACCTTGACGGTCTTCATACACGCGTCGGCCGGGGCGGCAGCCGCGTCCGTGGCTGCTGCGGCGGCCTCACCGCCGACGAGCACCGAGCCCTCCTCGCTCCGGGCGAACGAGCCACCGAGGCACACGCCGGCAGCCGCAACCCAGGGCAGGAAACTGAACGTCAATCGCTTCTTCACAGAAACCTCCAGAGGAAAAAGAACTTGTCCCAAACGGTTCGCGAACACTTTTTCCAGGCTTTCGAGGAGGCCATCCCCAGTCGGTGGCGTTCCGCAATCGAGCCCGGTCGAGCCAGCCGCCTTGCCCCCACGATCACCGAACGCATCCGTGGCGTTGTTCCGTGATCGCGAGGGTTTGCGCAGGCGGCAAACTCACACCAGAAGATCGATCTTTGCCGACCGAAAAACTCAACCGTCGCGAGAAGTGCGCGGTTGGTCTGAATCTGCCGATGGTGCCGGCGGCTGCTCGCAGGCTAAAGACGAGCCCATCGGGCCGCCTTCGCAGCACGTCTCGAGGATCATGCCGCACTGCCGGCACATGAGCTTGGCCCGGATCTCGAAGGTCTCACCGTGGCAGACCGGACAGCGTGGCAGATGCATGGGCACCGATCCTCTGGCCACCGTCGATCACGAGCGGGCGACGGCTAGCCGCCTTTCACCGTGGCGATGAGCTCGAGCACGTTCTCGACCGGCGTTTGCGGGAGGACGCCGTGGCCGAGATTGAAGATGTGGCCGGGGCGACCAGCGGCCTGGGCAAGGATCTCGCGGGCCCGGCGGCGGACCGTGTCGCGATCGGTGAGCAGCACCGCGGGATCGAGATTGCCCTGCACGGCACGGTCGTGGCCGACGATCCGCCAGGCCTCGTCGAGTTCGATCCGCCAGTCGATGCCGATGACCGTGCCGCCCGCCTCGCGCAATAGCGGCAGGAGCGCGGGATTGCCGGTGGCGAAGTGGATCACGGGGCCATGCTTCGACGCCTCCGCGATCGCTGCCCGGCTGTGCGGGAGCACGTAGCGCCGGTAGTCGGCGGGCCCGAGGCAGCCCACCCAGCTGTCGAAGAGCTGCACGATCTGCGCGCCCGCCTCGAACTGCGCCACGAGGTAGCGGCTCACGGCCCGGGCAAGCCGGCCCATGAGATCGTGCCAGGCCGTCTCGTGGCAGTACATGAGCGACTTCGTATGGAGCCAGGCCTTGCTGCCGCCCCCTTCGACGCAGTAGCTCGCCAGCGTGAAGGGCGCGCCTGCAAAGCCGATCACCGGGATCGAGTCGTCGAGGCCAGCCCGGGTCGCCCGCACCACGTCCATGACGAATTCGAGCCGATCAAGGTCGTCGAGTTCCAAGAGCCGGCCCACGTCGGCGGCCGAGCGGATCGGGTTGTGGATCACCGGACCTTCGCCCGCCGCGAACTCGAGGTCCATGCCCATCGGTTCGAGAATCGGCAGGAGATCGCTGAAGATGATCGCTGCATCGACTCCCAGCCGGTCGACCGTCGCGAGCATCACCTCGGCCGAGAGCCGGGGATTTTTGCAGAGCTCGAGAAACCCGACCTGCTGGCGGATGGCACGGTATTCGGGCAGATAGCGGCCGGCCTGCCGCATCAGCCACACGGGCGTCCGCTCCACCGGCTCCAAGCGACAGGCCCGCATCATGAGCGCCTGCCGGCGACGCTCGGCCACGGTTGCGGCGGGGTCGGTCACGAGGCTGGCAGGAGCGTCGGGCATCGGCGAGAGTATACCCGCGGCTCCTGCGCCCCTGCCCGGTGCCGTCGGTGAACTACAATTCACGTGCCGACCTCCGCATCCGCGTGCCGCCTGGCGTCCGATGACCGAATTCATCTCCGGGATTTCCGTCGTCTGCTTCGCGGCGAGCTATCTCGTGGCGCTTGCCTGCGAGGCCTCGCGGCCGTTGTTCCGCTCGGGGCTCCGGGGAGCGGTCCTCGTGGGCTTTGCAACCGCCGGATTCCTCGCCCACACGCTATTTCTCGCCTGGCGGGCGGCGCACGAGCCGAATGTGCCGCTCTCGAGTGCGTTCGATTGGTACCTCCTCGCCGCGTGGCTCCTGGCGGGAGGCTATCTGTGGCTGCTCGTGGCCAACCCGCGTACGCAGGTGGGCCTGTTCCTCCTTCCCGTGGTGCTCGGCCTCGTGGGGGCCGCGCAGCTGTCGAGCCGTGCGCCGTTTCCGCAGAGCCCGGCCACGCAGGTGTGGGGGGTCATTCACGGTTCGTTCAACCTGGCAGCGAGCGTCGCCGTGGCCGGCGGCGCCGTCGCGGGTCTCATGTGGCTCATCCAGGCGACACGGCTCACGCGCAAGCGCACTCCCGCGCAGGGCCTGCGGCTGCCCAGCCTCGAGCTGCTTGCGGCGACGACGGACCGGGCCGCGTGGATCGCCGCCTGGACTGCGGCTGCTGGCTTCGTCTCGGGGCTCGTGCTCAATGCCGTGAACCGGCAGCGCGGCCTGCTCGAGACCGTGCCCTGGAACGATCCCGTCGTCCTCCGGATGGGGATGCTCGTCGCCTGGCTGATCGCGGCGGCGATCGCGACCCGGGCCCTCGCGCGGCGGCCCGAGGCGGCGCGGGTGGCGGCGTGGCTGTCTCTGGCCAGCTTCGTGGTGCTCACCGCGTCGATCCTCTGGGGGGTTCTCGGCACCACCAGGCACGGCGTGCCACCGACGCAGGCATCTGCACTCCGCGAGGTCGTGCCATGACGCTCGCGTTCGTGGGAGGCACCCACCGCACCGTGCCGCTTGCGCTGCGTGAGCGGCTGGCCTTTTCCGCCGAGCAGGCGGCTGAAGCCCTGTGCCGATTTCGTGACCGGTTTCCCGGCCGGGAAGTCGTGCTCCTCTCCACGTGCAACCGCGTGGAGCTGTACGCGGCCGGCGAGGAGGCCGCCGTGCCCCCGCCGGCCGAGCAGCTCGTGTCGTTTCTCGCTGAGTGCCGCGGGATCGATGCAGCCGTGTTGGCACCCGTGCTCGCCCGGGAGAGCGACGAGGCGGTCGTGCGGCACCTCTTCAGCGTCGCTTCGGGCCTCGACAGCATGGTGCTTGGCGAGCCGCAGATCGTGTCGCAGGTGAAGCAGGCCTGGGCGCTCGCGCAGCGGACGGAGACGGCAGGTCCGCTCACCGGAGGCATGTTCCAGGCGGCCCTGCGCACGGCCAAGCGAGTGGCGAGCGAAACCGCCCTCGGCCGGGAGCGGCTCTCGATTCCGAGCGTGGCGGTCGCCGACTTCGCCCGCGGCGTGTTCGAGCGGTTCGACGACAAGCGGGTGCTCGTGATCGGTGCGGGCAAGATGGCGCACGAGACGCTCCGCTACCTGCGGGAGGCTGGCGCTCGCGACATCGTCGTGGTCAATCGCACGGCCGACCGCGCCGACCGGCTCGCGGCCCGGCTGGGCGGGCGGCCGGGCCGGTTCGCCGATCTCGTCGCCGAGCTCGCCGCAGCCGACCTCGTGGTGAGCACGACGGGTGCGAGCGAGCCGGTCGTGCCGGCCGACCTCTTCGCCCGTGCGGAGACGGGCCGCGAGGGCCGGCCCCTCGTGGTGCTCGACCTCGCCGTGCCGCGTGACTTCGATCCGGCGATCGGCGCCCGTCCCGGCGTGTGGCTGTATTCGATCGACGATCTCGGCGCCGCCTGCGAGGCCAACCGGCGCAGCCGGCAGCGCGAAATGCCTGGGGCGCTCGCGATCGTCGATGAGGAGACGCGACGGTTCATGGGCGACCTCCACCACCGCTCGACGGCGCCGGTGATCGAACGGCTGCGGGCCGGCTGGACGGAGACGGGCGATGCCGAATTGGATCGGCTCTTCCGCCGCGTGCCATCGCTCGATGATGCCGCCCGGGCCGAGATCCGGCAGGCCTTCGAGCGGTATGCCGCCAAGATGCTCCACTCGCCGCTCGCGTCGCTCCGTAACGAGAGCCGCTCAGGGCCGCCCCATGGCCTCCTCGACGCCCTCAAGCGGCTTTTTGATCTCAAGGAGTAGCGGTGCAGTACGACAGCGCGAGCAGGGCGTAGGCGGTCACGAGGTTCGGATCGCCCTCCATCCAGCGATTGTTCGCGTTGATCCACGAGCCGTCCGGCTTCTGCTTCGCGACGATCGCGTCGGAGAGTTCGGCCTGCCAGTCGTGGGTTTGTCCTGCGGCATCGGTGAATCGATCCTCACCGAGGACGTCGAGCGCCTTCGCCGCCGTGTGGAAGTAGTAGTAGAGACCGGCGTCGCCGAGGCCGGGATTCTCGGCGAAGGTGTAGTGCTTGCGGAGCCAGGCCGTCGCGGCCTTCACCCGCGGGTCGCTCTTCGTGAGCCCCGCGAAGATCATGCTCTTGAGGCCGGCGTAGGTCATCGAGCCGTAGCTCCTCAGGCCGCCGTTGGGGAGCGTGCCCGCCTGGCTCTCGCCGCCATTGGCCGGCGTGTAATAGAAGCCGCCATCGGGATTCTTCGCCGGATGGGGCAGCGTGTTGTGCGGACTTTCGAGATTCTGCGCGCGCGATACGAACGCCAGCGCCCGCTGGATGGCCGGATCGTTCTGGCTCGTGCCCACGCTCCGCAGGGCCTCGATCATGAAGGCGGTGTTCGAGAGGTCGGGCCGGCCCTTGCCGCCATAGCCGGCACCGCCGTACGCAGGATCGTCGGTCTCTTTGCCTTCGGCATCGTCCCACTGCAGCCCCTTCACGAAGGCCTCGGCCTCCTGGAGCTCCTTGGCGTAGCGGCCGCCGTAGTTGCAGGCGGCCAGCGCCATGATCGCGATCGACGTCTCGTAGTTGGCCACCTTCGAGTCGGCGGTATGGATGCCGCCGTCGGTGTTCTTGAACTTGAGGAGGTAGGCGAGCGCCTTCTGCACGGCCGGATCATCGGCCGGCGTGCCGCTCTGCACGAGCGCGGTCACGACGAGTGCCGTCACCGCCGGCCCGACCTGCGATGAGAAACTGCCGTCAGCGGCCTGCCCCTGCTCGATGAGGTATTTCGAACCCTTCTCGATTGCCACCTTGATCGCAGTGGGGTCGGCCGCGGGGGCTGCCGTCGCCAGGCAGACAAGAGCGCCTGTGACGCAGATGGCGGAAACGGAACGCAGCAGGATATTCATGGGACACCTCCGGGGAGAAGTATAGAGGCCAACGCAGGCCGGTCGCGAGAGAGCGGATTCCGCCGTCACGGCAACGAGGACGCTTCGCCGCCGGCCCGGGTGGCGAGTTCACCGAGGATCCGCACATCCGTAGACTCCGACATGAACTGCACGGCGCCATCCGCCATGGCGATGTGGGCCCCGCCCGGATGGAAGGCATAGATGAGCCAGCCGTTTTCGTTCGAGCCGTTGACGCGCATCAGGCCCGTGGGAATCGGCCCGGAGGTTGGGCCGGGCGTGCACCATCCGTTCGCTTTTTCGCCGAATCCATAGGCATTGTCGTTGGTTGCCCAGGCTCCTCCTTGTGCCCTGGCACAGTTCACGCCTGCGGCATGGTCGGCGTTCGCTGAATAGGTCGTTCGCTCCCGCCACACGTCCTCCCTGCCGGCGCATTCTGCGAGCAGAATTGTCTTCGAAGTGCCATCAGTGATTTTTGCCATCGTGCTTTTGGGCCGCACGGCAGACGCACCGCACCCCGACCATGCCTCCGTCGGCCCCGGCATGACAGTGGTCGGCCACCCGGAGAGGCCAGCCGCGGTGCCGAAACTCGTGCCGGTGCCGCCGACAGCGAAGTAATCGCCGCAGGCCCCTGTCTTGCGGGGATTTTCAATCTTGTCTTGAATCCGATTTTGCCTCGGAGTCGAAGCGCACTGCAGCACCTTGAGAAAGCTTCGTGCCAGAGCGCGATTGCCGGATGGATCGGTGTCGTACACGCCGGCCGTGCCGCCGTTGGGAGCGGAGCCATCTTCATTCTCCCACCAGTTTCGCGACAGGTTGTAGCTGGCCATGATCGCGGTCTCTTCGAGGTACGCCAGGACATCGGGCGCCCAACTGCGGTGGGCCATGTTCGGCTCGCAGTTGCTGATGGCGCCTGAGAAGAGACGTTTGAGCGGTGGGAGAGATTTCCGGGCCGACTCGTAGTTGTGAAAGGCGAGCGGGAGTTGCCGCAGATTGTTCGAGCACGACGACCGCCGGGCCGACTCGCGGGCGGACTGTACCGCGGGGAGGAGGAGCCCCACGAGGACGCCGATGACGGCGATCACGACCAGGAGCTCCACCAGGGTAAAACCGTGTAGGGGCCGGGAGAAAGGCGTAACTTTCTCCAAAGCGTGAAGTTGTTTGCGACCCCTTACACGGAGTTTACGACCATGAGAATGGATGCGATCGGCTTTGTTACCTTCAT
>Ga0214921_10003419_pt1 | contig 24281 bp, 18 predicted proteins | sample LL1505_MetaG_FD_177992 | JGI IMG/M metagenome (GOLD analysis project Ga0214921, IMG submission 177992) | Freshwater microbial communities from Lake Lanier, Atlanta, Georgia, United States - LL-1505 | ecosystem: Environmental > Aquatic > Freshwater > Lake | place: USA: Georgia | collected...
GGTGACTTTGCAACCGGTGATGTCATGAAGTTCAACCTACCGGGTGTGAAAAGCTTGGCCGATTTGGTCTCTCACGTAACCGGCAGTTTTGAAGACAGCACAGGTGTGACCTATGCGCTAGATACAGGCTTGAATGTAACCCTGATGGGCAAAACGTTAACTTCCGTCTACACAGCCGATATGTTTGCATTTGGCGCTTGAGTACCAAGAAACGACCCCTCTAGGTGGAGCCTATTGATATTTGGCGTGAATTATTTATAAATTCGATGATTGTTGTAAAGTGTTGCTTCTAACAACAGCTGCAGCGCACTGAAATAACTTGGCCAATTTAATCGACGGTAAATTAAGCAAAGGCTCGGAGGTCATCAATGGCACCGATGCCGATGATTACATTCGTCCCTTGGGCGGCTCAGACTTCATTGATGGCAAAAAAGGCTTTGACACAGTTTATGTGTATTGGCCTTCTAGCAAATTCAAAGTCACCACCATTCAAGGCACCACCTATTTGGATGCCATTTCAGGTGCGTCCAGCAGCGATAAAGTGGTCTTGCGCAATGTAGAACAAGTGGAGTTTTCAGACAAAACTTTGTCGCTCGAAATTGCAGACACCTATGTGAATACGGTTGGGAGTGACAGTTTTGATGGTGGGCCAGGTGTGGACACCATGGTTTACAAGGGAGCCAGCACCGATTACGCCCTCAAGTCAAAGTCGTCCGGACTGGACGTGACCCGATTGGACTACACCGAGGGCTCTGACTACCTTCAAGGCATGGAGCGCATTCAATTCAATGACAAGAGCGTGGCCTTCGACATCGATGGCCGCGCTGGAATAGCTGCTAAAACTTTGAGTTTGGTGTTTGGCAAGGAAGCTGTTGGTGTGCCTGCCTATGTAGGTATTTGTTTGGATTTCTTAGACAACAAAAGTTACAGCGCTTCTCAACTGATGAGTGAGGCTCTGAAAATTAGGCTTGGCACCAAAGCTTCAGACGCTGGCCAAGTAGTAGACTTTTTATACGAACGCCTGATGGGCACTTTGCCCACACCTGAGGCAAAAAGTCTTTACGTGGGCTGGATTCAGAATCAAACCTACAGCATTGAAAGCTTGGCAGTTTACGCCTCTAACTTAAGCTTGAATCCTGTGGCTTCCGATTTGGTGGGCTTGGCTACAACGGGGCTGTCTTACATCCCTGTTTCTACAAATGGATAGGTGACTTGCATGAAAAAACTTTTTGTTTGGGCCTTGATGCCTTTGCTGGCATTGTTGCCCGGTTGTGGTGGACAAGTGGACTGGGGTGTTGCCAATTTAACTGGGCAAGTGACTGCTTTGGTCAATGGCACCAAAGTCAGTCATTACGCGGCCTCACGTTTGCTAGATCACGCCTCCATGGGGCCTTCGCCTGCGTCGGTGGCGCAGGTCAAAGCCTTAGGCCCTGATGCATGGATTGCGCAGCAACTGTCCTTGCCCGCTACCCAAATTTTCACGCCCCCCAGCATCATTGAATACGATCTCAATTTGGACAAAGCCGCTGGCCAAAGAATGGACGAGCACCACAAAGTCAGCACCTACAATTTTTTTATTGGGTCGGAAGATCAGTTGCGCGTCAAGACCAGTTGGGTGCTCTCTAACTTCTTGGTAGTTTCAACTCGCAAAATTCAACTGTATGGCGGCTTGGAATACTGGAACATGTTGCAAACCAATGCGTTTGGCCAATATGGTGATTTGCTCAAAGCTCTGTCGCGCAGTCCGGCCATGGGGCACTACTTAGACAATTCGCAAAACAGACGCTCGCAATTGAATGAAAACTATGGCCGCGAATTGATGCAATTGTTTTCGGTCGGCTTGGTGCAGCTCAACTTGAATGGCACGATCAAAAAAGATGCAGCAGGCAAGTCACTTGAAACGTACAGCCAAAAAGATGTGATTGAAGTGACCCGGGCACTCACTGGTTGGAACTTTGCCGATCCCAATGAAAAACGCATGGGTTCTAACTTTGCCAACCATGCAAAGCCGATGCAGGCAAACTATCCAGATCAGCATGACACCGATGCCAAAATTGTGTTGGGCAAAACCATTCCAGCAGGTCAAGATGCCGCAAAAGACCTTGACAGTTTGATTGAAATTTTGGTGACGCATCCGAACACAGCGCCCTTTGTATCTTTGCGGCTTATTCAGGGCATGACCACCAGCGACCCTTCGCCTGCTTACCTTGAACGCGTGGCCACCGTATTCAGGGACACCAAGGGCAATTTGGCCAAAGTGATCACGGCCATTTTGACCGATTCTGAAGCTCGTTATGGTGATGTGCCTGGCCGATCCTCTAAGAATTTTGGGCGTATCAAAGAGCCATTTTTGCTGTCACTTCATTTGATGCGAGGTTTGGGATGCCGGGCTGCCGTACGTCAGCCCAACAACCCAAGCGACATTTGGCAAAACTTCAACCAGCAGCCTTTGCAAGCCTATACGGTGTTTAATTTTTACCCACCCAACCATCGAACGCAAGGGACCAATGTGTTGGCACCCGAGCAAAAATTGTTGAACTCCAATGAATTTGGAAATCGGATGTGGCAAGTGAGCAGCGCCATGAGCGATGAAACTGTGTTGAACAATGCGGGTTGCGATACAGAATCAATTAAAACGGCGGCCGCTGTTTCCGATGAAAAGTTGGTTGATTTGCTCAGTGAGCGATTTTTCAGAGGCGCCATGCCTGCTACTTTGGCGAAGAGTTTGATCGACGCCAATAAAACATACTGGAAACACGATAAACCCTTAGATTTGACGGGCGTCATGTTGGACATGGCCTCACTGACACCAGCCTTTGGAGTGATCAAATGATCAATCGCCGAAAATTTTTAACGCATGCCGGTGGTGTTTCATTGCTCGGCTTGGGCGCCACTTTGGGCAGCATCAAAGATGTGCAAGCCGCCGATTACAAGGCCCTGGTGGTGGTCTTTTTGTCGGGTGGATTTGATGGCAACAATGTTCTGATTCCTACCGATGCCGCTTACAACGATTATGCAAAAGCCCGGCCTTCCTTGGTCTTGCCAAAAGACAGTCTCATTCGCTTGTCTGGCACCTACATGCAGCACCAGTTTTCTTTGTCGCCTGGTGTTCGATCTTTTGCCAATTTGTTCGAGCAAAAGCGCTTGGCCATTGTGGCCAATACGGGGGCCTTGGTGCAACCTATCACCATGGAGCAGTTTAAAAATAACACGGCCAAGTTACCGCCATTCATGGGGTCACATGCCGATCAAGAACAATGGATTCAGGGATGGATGGGCGCAGAAGACCTGACAGGTTGGGGTGGACGCGCCTTAGACTTAATGCCTGCAGAGTTAAAAGCCAAGCAACCCTTGGTGGCATTGTCTCGCGATTACACCGCAGTCATTGGCAACAACACCGCACTCAGTTTTGCCAACAGCGGCGGAAGTTCCAATTGGGGTCGGGCTAATCTAGAAAGTGCCAGCGACCCGTATCGCCAAAGAATTGAATGGGCCACCAAGTTGCAATCTGCCAATTCGTATGAATACGAATTTACGCGCAGTTTGAGGGCAGCCTACCTAGACACTGTCGAGTTTGCTCAAGGTCAACGTTTGGGTCCTGAACCTGTGGGAACTTTTCCAGACACGCAAATAGGCCGAGACTTAAGATTTTTGGCCAGACAATTACCCTACAGCAAACAAGCCGGTGCTAGGCGTCAAGTCTATTTGGTGCAAGACGGTGGCTACGATACACATACCGACCAGCTGTCCACGGACACAAGCAATCCGGGTCTCGAGACTCGGTTGAATGCGGTGGCCACAAGCATGAACGCCCTTGATGCGTCAATTCAAGCGGCTGGCATGAACAACGATGTGATCACGGTCGTCATGAGTGAGTTTGGCAGAACGCTAGACCCAGCAGCAGGCGCTGGATCTGACCATGCATGGGGCAACCATTGGTTTGCTTTGGGAGGGCCTGTGAAGGGGGGTGTTGTGTATGGCAACACATTCCCAACACTTCAAACGGGTGGCCCCGACGATGCTTCTTCCTATGACCCCAAACGAGGTCAGTGGATACCGCAATTCTCTTCTGACCAATTCATGGCAGACCTCATTCAATGGATGGGACTGACCCCTGCGCAGGCTGTGGCGGTCATGCCGAACTTGGTCAATTTTCCAACCAAAACCATTGGGTTTATCTAAGTGCCTTTGAAAGACAAGCATGGCTGAAATTAGAGGCACCCCAGGCAAAGATGTTGTCACTGTGAAGTCAGGTGACCGCTACCACGGCGAGGAGGGTGATGACACCATCACCATTGAAGCGGGTGGAACGGGGCAGGGCATGGCAGGCAATGACACCCTCATTGTGCCTGCAGGCGTAGCTGCCAATGCGTGGGCCAGTGTTTGGTATTGGAGCTCGCCGGGTACCATCTTCGTCGATATGGAGGCTGGCTATGCTTTGGATGGTTTTGGTGGCAGAGACACCTTGGTTAATGTTCACAATGTCCATGGATTTCAGCGCAATGGCGACAAAGGCTACGGAACCTCTACCTCAGATTACTTTTATCTAGGCAGCAATTGGTCTAGACAAGGCGGACTGGTCTACATCGATGGCAGAGGTGGTTCTGACAAGGCGTTCATTGGTTACAAAGCCAGTGACAATTTTGGGGCTTTGGTTTTACAGGTTTCTGTCGATGGCCGAACCATTAAGCTTTACACGCAGAATTATCCCAACTTCATTTATGAGCTTCACAACATAGAAGCCTTTGCTGCTTGGGACCAAGATACGCAAACCAATGTCGAATATGACTTGGCAGCCCTTCGAGATTTATCGCGTGCTGGTGAAGAAATCTTATTGCGAGGTTATAAAGGTTTTCAAAAGAATGCGCCTGGTACGCCCACGACATTGACCTACAGTTTCCTAACGAAAGCGCCCTTAACGGGGGGTGAAGGGGGCGCTGGATTTACAGCCTTTTCTGCGGCACAGCAACAAACGGTTAGAGACATTTTGTATGTGTTGCAGCAGCAAACAGGTTTGGCATTTGCCGAGGTAAGTGGTGATACAGGACAGCTCAAATTTGCCATCAATCAGCAAACCGCTACACGGGGCTATTCTTTCATTCCTGATGCCAACAAAGGCGATGCCAAATCTGGCGGAGTTTGGCTCGATGTGGAAACTGCTGCATTGATGCAGCCTGGGCAAGAAGGCTATTACGTGTTGCTGCACGAACTAGCGCACGCCCTGGGTTTGCAACACCCCTTGAATGAAAGCGATACTTCTGGTGCAACGGTGTTGCTTAACTCTTTGGCTACAAGCACCAACACCTTGATGTTGGATATTTCGTCAAGCAGTGCCGCAGGCGTATGGCCCACTTGGTTTGGTGGTTTTGATTTACAGGCATTGCGAGCGCTTTATGGCACCCGTTCTTTTGGGATGGGCAATGATGTTTACGCATTGGCTGATGGAAGTCCCAACATGTCAATTCTGGACGATGGCGGCATAGACACCCTAGACGCTTCAGCTGCCAGCATTTCGGCCACCATTGATTTGCGTCCTGGCAAAACCAGCTCGATTGGTTTAGACACTGGCGGTAGGTCCAAATTTAACAATGTCGCCATCTCCAATAGCACCTACCTTGAAAACGTGGTGGGTACCTTGTATGACGATGTCATTATTGGCAATTCACAAAACAATTTAATTACCTACACCGGTGGCAATGACTTTGTGGACGGCAAAGAAGGCGTTGATATTTTGCGCATCTGGGCCAATGCGTCCTCTTCTAAAATCCAAAAAGACATGGCAACCGGCTATTGGAACTTGGAGTCGGTCAATGGTGAGACTGGCAATCTTGAGATACAAAATACAGAAAGAATATTCTTTGCTGACAAATATTGGGCCTTGGACACAGCGGCCACCGAAAGCGCAGCACGTACCGCCAAAATATTGGGCGCCATTTTTGGCAAAGCGGGTGTCTCAAATTTAGAGTTTCGAGGTATCGGTTTGTTTTATTTTGACCGAGGTATGGGCTACGAGGCACTCACCCAATTGGCCATTGATGCAAGATTAGGACCTGGTGCTAGCAAAGCAGCGGTGACCCAATTGGTTCAGGCTAATGTGCCAGGCTTGCTGATGAACCCTAACGATTATGCAAGTCCGGCTGCTTTGGGTGTGGCCGCTGCAGAAAGCACTGTCAATGCTGCCATGGTCAATTTAACCGGCTTGAGTTCACTCGGCATGGAATATTTGTTCTTTGGTAGCTGAAAATAAAACTTCTTTGCATTTAGAAGTTTTAAAATCTGCCGATTCACTCAGGTGATCAACCAAAGGCTTTCAAAATGAATGCATTTAAATGGGCTGCGTCGGGCATTGTTTTGTGTGCCCTTGTTTCTGTTGCCCAAGCCCAAAGTAAACCCAAGGCAGGCTCGGCAGCAACGACTTCATCTGCGGAATCAACCTGCATTGTGGCTGACCTGAAGGCCATTGCTCTAGAGACGCACGATGTGCAAGAGCGGGGCGTGAATGCCAAAGCGTGGCTTCAAAAGTTTGGACCTAACTGTTCACCCTTTCAAATTGCAATCATCAGTGCCAATCGCAACGCTTGGCTAGGGCATGCAGACTCGCCTAATTTTGTAGCCATGATTGATCGCATCAATGAGATGAAGAACATCAACATGACTTATTTTCCCAGCGCCAACAATGCTGCAGCTCCTGACGCCAATGCGCCAGCCCAAGTGGGTGCAGGAGCCAGTTCTAGGCCCAAGCCAGTGGTTCAGAACAACCAGTTGCCTGGCATGGCGCAACCCTTGGTTCAACCGCTGGTTCAACCCAATGTGGCACCCGCTGCAGCCCAAGCTCAGCAAGCACCTCGTCCATTGCAGCAACCCGGTGCCTTGAATCCTCCGCAAGCAGTTGGGGCGGCACCTGCAGCCTTGGGGCGCTAAAAATTGAAAATAAGTCGCTATTTTCAAATCATTTTTGTCTGCCTTTTGTTTTTGATCACTTCAGGCCCACAGGCGCATGAACGACAAATTAACAAAGGCTTTGTTCAAAAAATGGAAGATGGCACCATTGCTTTAGAGTTTTTGCTAGACCCTGCCGTTCTGATGTTCAATGCATTGGCACCGCAAACCACCTTGCCACTTTTTTTAAAGCGCTATGCCGAAATGAAACCAGAGGTCTTTGAGGCTGAAATGAAAAAGCTCAAAGCCCACTTGGTGAAGGGCATCAAGTTGCAAGGGCCGGATGGCAGAGCCCTTCAACAAAACGCATGGAAATGGCCCCCGGGTTCTGATTGGCAAGACATGATCAGAACGCAGAAAATAATGCTCGATGCGCTGTCCAATGAGGAGGGCCATTTGCCACAAATTAAGCTGAACATCGTTCTGAAAGGCGCTAAAAACCTGTCTCGGGCGCAAGTTTCTTTGCATCCCTCTATGCACCCCATTTTGGTTCGCAATATGCCAGTCGATGATTTTTGGTTAACTGATCAAATACCAGTCGCCATCATTAGTTTTTGATAACTGAACAATAAAGAGTTTCATTCATGAATTGATGCATGTCATGTCTCGTATCTTTGCTCGTCTTTTGCTGTGTCAACAGCTACGCAGCCGGCAGCAACGGTACCCATCAATGCAAGGGTGGAACGGTCCGGTAATTTATTTGCCGAATGGCGAAACACCCGCCTCTTTGGATTGTTTCTTCTGCTCGTCTAGAAATGCTTTAAAGGGGTCTGTGCCGCTGCTGACAGTGTTGCCTGAAGGCAGCGTTGGCAAGGTGCTTGGCTTCAGGGGTGTACTGGCTGAAGCCTTGTTGCCTGATGTGCCGTTCTTTTCGAGATGCGCCTTGAAGGGATCGGTGCCGGGTGTCAGCGATGGAACCGGCGTGGTTTCAATTTGAGGGGCGGCTGGTAATGTGGCATTGGGCTCAGATTTTTGCTCGGAGGACGTCTTTTTTTCAGAGCCAATGAATTCAGAGAGGTAAGGTTGCACCGCATAGATGCATGCCAAGGCCACCACCATGGCCAAAGTCAATTTGGTATTTTTCGAAAGTACTGTCTGATGGCTCATGGCTTAAATTTCAGGGTGAAGATGGAACAAGGCGTTGGCATTAGTTTCCGTAAACATACTTGTCTGAATCGGTCACGGAGCATGCGGTTAAAAAGCAAGGCACACTGTTGATTTTTCCGATGTAAGCGCCTTTCATCAAGACTTGCAAGGTGTAAGTCTTGGTTGAGTTTGCAATTGGATAGTTGGCTACGGTGTGCGCGTGGTAGTGATAGCCCATACCGTCGTGGTTGTGTGCGCCAAAGTTGTCCAGTGTGGTGGTGTATCCCAGCATGTTCGTGTCGCTGCTTCTGTATCGACCAAACAGAGCAATGCCATCGTAACCAAACCCAATCAGCGGTGGATGAGTCTTGTTCGCATAGTCGGAATCACTGTACAGGGCCAAAGGATTGCCACTTTGGTAGCCGTCAGCATGGCAGTGTGGACCACCTCCACCTTGCCCCACGTGGCAACCGTAAACAGACAACTCTCCAGCAGATTGAGAGGGTACCAAAACGTTGTTGTAGGCTGGGAACATCACAGAGCCATCAACCAGAATGCCGTTGTCATTCCTGCTGGCAAAGTTGTAGACATCGGCGGTTTGAGTCGTGTTGGGCATGTCACTCAGCAATGTGGTCGTTAAGGAATTTTCAGTCACAACGCTGACGTTGCCATAGTCTTTCATTGGAATGCGCAAGGATGAAAATCCAAGATTTGAATACCGAGTGACATTAGATTCGCCATAACCGGCAGTCCCCTGGCCTGGCGGGCGAGGCACGTCTCTCAGTCCATTGGGCCAAGCTGGATTGGCATAGGTCACGATGATCATGAATGGGTGGTATTTGCCACTCGTATCTTTTTCATTGGTGAAATAAACATAGGGAACCAAACTCTGACCTGGTGCACTGTCGGCAATGGAATCACTGGCCAAGACTGATTTGAGCAAGCCGTCTCTAAAGGCCGAATAAACGGATGTGTCAAATCGGAGCGACTCGCCGTTGGCAGTTAGTGTAGATTTAATGCTGGCTAGCATGGTATCGGCTGCCGTTTTTGTATCTGAATTGGAGCCAACAGAAGCAACTTGTGCTTTGTATTTCGCATTCATCTTTTTGTAGATGGTGCCAGAAGTGCCTTCAATGCTTGATGGATTGAAATCGGATTTAAATGACGCAGCCGCATTGGTCACAGATGCTACAGATGATGGATTGAAGTCTGTTGGAATGCTTAAATCAAGGGGCGAGTTGTAGAGGTAAATTTTGCTTGCAGATGAAGCATCAGCCACCAGTTTGTAAGCGCCACTCTCTTGCTTGACATAATAGTTGGCAGCACTAAATGCAGTATCTTCTGTGTAGGTGGCGGCATAAGTGCTTGCGTTGTAACTGTATTTGTAGCGTTTCTTGGCTTGCAACAACTTATTGGTGCTGTCGTAAGTGAACGTCACATAACCATAGGTGACCGTTGCCTTGCCAAAGTTATTGCGAAACTTGAGTTTGTTGGAATCGCTTGTGTCTGCATCAATCGCATTGTTGGGATGCAAGTGCGAGTCAAGCCGAAAGTTGCCGCTTGAATCTGAAACCGCAATGACCAATTTGCTGAGATAGTTTTTCAGTGTTGAAGTGCTGCTGAGGGTGCTTGAATCGATGGTGTAGCCGGTTGTGGCGTTGTAGGTGTCACCAATGGTCAGAAAGTTACCTGCTGTTCCTGCTGTAGCACTGTCCGAAAGCATGTACCTGCTGCGAGTGGTCAGTGCGCTTACGGAAACCAAACTGGGGGCTTTGTAACTTTGTTGCAGAACAGAGATAAATGGAGATGGTGCATAGTACTTGGCGCTAGAACTGTTTGAACTGTTGGCAGCCGCAACAATGGCCGCATAGCAACTGGTAACGCCTGAACACGAGGCACCCACACTGATAATGTTGCCGACCGTAATGATGACGTTGTAGTAGTTGCTTGTGCCCACACTGACAGCAGGAATGGTGAGTTGGTTGTTCAGTGCGTTGTAGGTGTCATAGGAGTCTGTGGGGGTTTGTGAGCCCAAACTCACAATGGTGCCCACTGTAATTTTGACGTTGGTGTAAAGGGTGTCGCCAACAGCCACACTTGAAATGCTAAGTGTGTTGGTGGCAGCGTCATAACTGTCTGCTGCCAGTGCATTCAGTGAACTGCAGCTTAGAAAAATGATCGCTAAAAATTGACGTGTTTTAAAAAAAAGTTTCACTTTAAATTCTTTCAAATAGCCAAAAAGCACCAGCACAAAAACCAAACCAAATCATGGCATATCTAAGTCTTTCTAGCCACATTGGTAGAGATTTAAGCAACCAAAAGACAAAGCCCAAAACAAAAGCAATAGCCACCTGCCCTATTTCAACGCCTAAGTTGAACCCTAGTACTGTGGAAACAGGAAAGCGGGCACCATTCAATTGAGTTGTCATGGCACTGGCAAAACCAAGCCCATGAAAAAGGCCAAAACCAAATACGCCAGCCATCTCAACACCCAGTCGAGCCTTCACTTGAAAGAGATTCAAAATGGCGGTGATCAAGATGGTGACGGCAATGATGGGCTCAATTAGCTCTGCTTTGACTTGCACCACTCCAAAGGTGGCCAATGCATAAGTGATACCGTGCGCCAAAGTGAAGGAAGTTAAAACCCATAACCATCTTTTGACAAGCAAACTGGCTGCCAATAACGTGACGATGAAGACCACGTGGTCGTAGCCGAAAATGATGTGCTGCCAACCTTCAATGACAAAAGATTGAAAGGTTTGCCATCGACCTTTGAAGAAGTGATGAGAAGGGTGTGCGTTAGACAGAACAGCCACTTCTTGGACCCCTGCACGTTGCACTTTTAAAAAATATTCATTGACCAAAAGCCGATCAGACAATTGGACATGGACAGGCAAATGAAAACTGTCCTCAGGAAATTTTAGTTGTCGCAACCACTCAATTTGAGGCGTGCTACTTTGGTTGTCAACGTGCAAAGAGACGATGATTTGATCATCAACGACTTCACCTTTGACGTCCCCCATTTTGATGTTGATGGCTTGGTCAAGCTGTTCAATCATGCGACTGTGCTGAGATTTTATTTCTTCAGGCTGTAGAAGCCCATCTTGATTGGTGTCAATGCCTTGGAAAAAAGCCACGGGCACGCCCACCAACACAACTGCCTTGTCGGGCAAGATATTGAGTGTGATGTTTCCCGCTGAAATCAGGTGCGCAAAACTTGAACCTCCCCAGAGGACAAGTAAAAGCAAGACCAAGAATGGCCGAAACTGAATTTTCAAAATTTTCAAAACTCAGCCCCGATCTAAGCTTGGCTTATCGTCAGTTAGCTGAACCATCATTAGCCCAAGATGCGGGTGTTCCATACACGCATCTGGGTACAAAAGGGTATGAATCGGTCATGAAGTAGTGGTAAACCGCTGTGGTGGGCGACTCGGGGGTGACACCATATCGACCATTGCAAGCATCTAAATGACCTTTGCTGCTTGAAGAGCTGGTGGCATCAAACACCCAATCTTGCTCGAAGGTGCCGTAAGGCGCAATGCTGGCAGAGGGGCGAGAGCTATAACCTGCAGCAGCCAATTCATCGGCTGTTCGAATTCTGTAATTTGATTTCATCACAGTGACGCCACCTGAACTGCTGTTGGGGTTTGTGTAGCCATAGCGGGCATAAATTGGAAAGCCGTCCACAGCAAAACCAATCAGGGTCATGGTGTTGTTGCCTTTTCCTAGGCGTGCGATGTGCCCTTCTGGTATGCCATGCACATGGTAGTAACCATACATTTTTGTGCTCGAGCCTGGGCTCATGGTGGGCTGGTTGTGTGAGTTGCTAGGATCTAGGCCCACATCTTGGTACAAATTTTTGCCAACGACGTTGTAGGTTTTTCCACTGCTGGTGTAAGTTTCTGCCGTACCCGCTTCGACTTTGACGCTGTTGTTCAAATAAGCGTAATAGGCAATCCATGTGCACCTTAAAGCCCCAGACGACCACACTTTTGCACCAGAGGTCCACTTCGTATTGGAGCTCGTGCTGGGCTCCGCGGAACTTGTCCAGCTGTAGCAAGCTTCGGTGTCATAGCCATTGGCGCCTTTGTTGTAGAGGCTAGAGATGGTGCCATTGAGTGGGACTGTTTTGCTCACTGACTTAGCACCAATGCTATTGGGGTTGCCTGAAAAATAAGGCGAGCTTGCATAGCCCGTCAAACCATTTGTGAAAAACTCAGACGATCTGTGATCGGGGACTGCATTGCCGGTAATGGTTCTTTCTGTGCTTGTACAAGTGATAGTCGATTGGCTGGTGCCGCTGGTCTGTGTGCCTGCTGTACTGTAAAAACTCACGGTGGGCGGTGTAGGAAGTCCGTTCGCAGTTTGATTGGTGTAATTGCAGTAGGAGGCATAGCTAGGATAGGCCGCTGTGTGAGCGGTGTTCACCGTGCTGCTAAGAACGCCACTTGCATCCACGGAGCCTGCATTGGGAATGGTGGACAAAGAACTTGATGAGGTGGCTGCAAGTGCGTTGCTGGCAGCGGCCGTGACTGTGCAGGTGTAAGCTTTGCCGTTTGTGAGTCCGCTGACCACCAGTGGGTTGCTGTAGTTGGCTAAGTTGGTACTGAACTCTGAACCGTTTTGACTTGACCCCGCGGTACCGCCGTTGCTTGAAATGCAGACAGCCGTGTACGAACTGGCCGCCACAAATTTGGAATTGGTCAATTGCCCTGTAATTTTGCCACCCATGAAATTGAACATGACACTGATTCGCGAGTCTCCAGGCAATACGCCTTTAATTTCTGGCGTTCCAAGCTTGGTGCATGTCGAATTGATCAAGCAGTTGGTTCCAACTTTTAAAATTGGCCCCACAGTGATCACAACGTCGTAATAAGTGGCTGAGCCAACCCTGACAACTGGAATACTCAGTTGGTTGGTAAGTGCATTGTAGGTATCGTAGGTGTCGGCTGCCACATTGCTGCCTACGCTGACAATGGTACCCACGCCAATTTGAACGTCTGAATAAAGAGTATCTCCCACTTTGACCTGTGGAATGGTGAGCACATTGGTGCTGGCTTCGTAGCTATCCGCTGCCATGGCGAAATTGGCCATCCACATGAAAGTCAAAAATAAAACTTGCTTGAAAGACATCAGAGTTTTCCTAAAACCAGGGACATACAGAGGTGTATAGGTTAACCAATTGAATTGATGTTGGTCAAACTTTTGAAAAAAATCTCAACCAAGGTAAAAAATTCATATAGGAATAACATATACTCGCTTCTTATATGAATTTCGTCACCCGTATTCCGCTCAATACAACGCCAGAGCAATTTGCCAGATTGCAGGCTTTGCAATCTGCTTTTGCTCAGGTCTGTAACGCTTTAGCACCTGAAGTGCAAAAAAGTCGTGTATGGAATCGGGTGGCATTGCATCACATGCATTACAGAGCTTTGAGAGAGAGGTTTCCAGCTCTGGGTTCGCAAATGATTTGCAATGCCATCTACGCTGTTTCAAGAACTTCCAGAATGGTTTTTCAAACACCAGGTAGCCCCTTTAATTTGAACAAGTTAGGCGATAAAGGCTTGCCTTTGTTGCAATTTGCAGACAGTTGCCCTGTTTACTTTGATCGCCACACGCTCAGCATCAAAGATCACAAGCTCTCTATGTTCACCCTAGATGGCCGCATGCATTTTCAACTTTTGCTTTCAAATGAGCAGTTGACGCTTTTTAAAGTCGCTAAATTACGTGAAATTTCGCTAACGCGCCATGTGGATGGTTTGTACCAGCTCACATTCTCGCTGGACCAACTCACAGCTTTTTCTGAGCCTGAAGCTCAGGCCATCTTAAATGTGCAGTTGCAATCCGATGGGGGTGTGCCCCCTGAGTTGCTGGCAGCAAAGTCATTCATTCCCGATTACGTATCTGTTGAGGTTGCTATATGAACCCCCAAAACCCTTCCTCTGAATTGACGAGGGCAATTGACCCCTTAAAGCCAGAGGTTCTCAGAGCCATCGGCTTTAGCACTGTCATCAGTTTATTGGCTTTGGCCCCAACAGCTTATATGCTGGAAGTCTACGACCGTGTGGTCAATAGCCGAAGTGGACTGACACTTGCCATGCTCACCCTGATGGTTGTCTTAGCCTATGCGGTGATGGAGGTTCTTGAGAAGGTTCGTGGCGCACTGTTAAGGGCATCAAGTGTCCGCCTAGATAATCACTTGTCGGCTCGCGTCTATGGCGCCATGTTTCAGGGATTCTTAAAACGTCAAATGAGCGGCAGTTTGCAGGCCATGAACGACCTGAAAACGGTTCGGGAATTTTTATTCAATCCAGCTTTGCTGGCTGTCATGGAGGCCCCGGTGGCTTTGGTGGCGCTGGTGTTGATATTTGCCATCAGTCCAGTGTTGGGTTGGTCAGCGCTTGTGGGTGCCATCGCCCAAATGAGTGTGGCGTGGTTCAATGAAAAAGCCACCCGTGAGCCTTTGATGGACGCAAACAGGGCAGCCATCGGTGCGCAGCAGTTTGCCGATGCTTCCCTTCGAAATGCCCACGTGATGGAGTCAATGGGCATGTTAGACGCCGTTCATGAACGCTGGCAAAAGCGGCAACGCGAATTTTTAATGCTTCAAGCCAAGGCTTCCGAGGGAGCTGGCTTGTGGACCGCCATGTCTAAATTGGTTCAGCAAGTGATGGGCTCCGTTTTGCTGGGCTTGGGTGCTTGGCTTTTGTTGGGCAACGCGCTCAATGGTGGCGCTAGCATGATGATCATCGGTTCAGTGTTGGGTGGCCGAGTTTTGGCCCCTTTAGGCCAGGTGGTGGCTCAGTGGAATTCCGTGGTGAACTTCCGAGGCGCATGGGCAAGATTGGAGGCATTGTTGGCAGCCATGCCCCCCAAAATGGAAGCCATGCCACTGCCGGCACCAAAAGGCTTGCTCACTGTTGAAGGCTTGATGGCTGGTGCACCCGGCCAAAATGTGCCGATCATTAGAGGCATTCAATTGGCACTGATGCCTGGTGAAGTCTTGGCCGTTGTGGGTCCTTCTGCTTCAGGTAAAACCACTTTGGCGCGAATGCTGGTGGGCTTGTGGCCAGCCATGAGTGGCAAGGTTCGCTTGGATGGCGCGGATGTCCACACTTGGGAAAAATCGGAGTTGGGCCCCTATGTCGGTTATCTGCCCCAGGGCGTCGAACTTCTAGAAGGCTCTGTTGCTGAAAACATTTCTAGGTTTGGCGATTTGGACATGTTGCAAGTGGAAGCCGCTGCCAAGCTGGTGGGATTGCACGAACTTATTTTGGCTTTGCCTGAAGGTTACAACACGTCGATTGGTCGTGACGGCGCAGTTTTATCAGGTGGTCAGAGGCAGCGAGTGGGTTTGGCCCGAGCTTTGTATGGCAAGCCAGTATTTGTGGTGCTCGATGAACCCAATTCGAGTTTGGATGAAGCGGGTGATGCCGCATTGGCAGCAGCCATAGCGTCCTTGAAACAACTTGGGACCACATTTGTGGTCATGACACATCGAACCAGCATCTTGGGTGTAGCAGACAAAATGTTACTCATGCGCGATGGTGCGCAGCAAATGTTTGGACCTCGAGATGAGGTGCTGAAAGCTTTGCAGCCACAGCAGCCTGCTCAAGTTCAACAAGTTGCCGCGGCGGCTTAATTGCACAGGAACAAGAAAATGAAAACGCCTGATATTTTTAACCGCGACGAGTTGTCTAGAACACTTTGGGACTTTAGATATGAGTTCATGGTGGCTGGGTTGTTCAGCATGGTCGCAAATTTACTCATGTTGACCCCAACCATTTACATGCTGCAAGTGTATGACCGAGTCATGGTCAGTCAAAGCACGGGGACATTGGTGGTGATCTCTTTGATCACACTGTTTCTTTTTGGTGTGCTGACATTTTCTGAGTGGTCTCGGTCCAAACTGTTGGTGAGATCAGGTGTGCGTTTAGATGAAATGCTGAGCAAGCGCTTGTTTCATGCCAGTTATGAGGCGCACTTGAATCCACACATCACCAATCCAACAGGTGCTTTCAATGACTTAACGCAGTTGCGTCAGTTTTTAACAGGCAATGGCATATTTGCTTTCTTTGATGCGCCTTGGGCGCCTATTTACATTGCAGTGCTGTTCATGTTGCACCCTTGGCTTGGGTTCATGGCCATATTTTTTGGTGCCGTGCAATCGGTTCTGGCTTGGTGGGGCAACAACGCCACCAAACCCACACAAGCCGAAGCCAGCAAATCACAGGTAGATGTGAACGGCTATTTGCAAAGCAAATTTAGAAATGCTGAAGTTTTAGAAGCCATGGGCATGGTGCCTTACCTGTTCAGGCGCTGGAGTGAAAAAAATGCAAAAGCATTGGCCCAAGGCATGAATGCGCAAGCAGTTTCTGGCAGGGTCGTTGCTTGGAGTAAGTTTGTGCGCTATACCCAGCAATCTTTGGCTTTAGGCGGAGGCGCCCTCTTAGTGATTCAAGGTGAGCTTTCCCCCGGGGCCATGATTGCAGCCAACGTGCTCATGACCAGAGCCTTGGCGCCAATCGATTTGATGGTTTCGACTTGGAGTGGTTTTTTAACTGCCAAAGAGGCTTTTATTCGGCTTCGCACTTTGTTAGAAGCTCACCCCCTGCGTGATTTAAAGCTCAAAAGAATTGAGCCCAAAGGTGACTTGGTTTTAAGCGATGTGGTGGCCAGTGCGCCGGGCCGTGCAGCGCCCATTATCAAAACGGTGAGCGCCCTCATGCCTGCCGGTACCGTGACGGTGGTGTTGGGAGCTTCAGGTTCTGGAAAATCTACCTTGGCTCGCGTGATATTGGGAATTTGGCCGGCAAGCTCTGGCTCGGTCTTGTTAGATGGACAAGCTGTTGACTCATGGGATCGGATGGAGCTGGGCCCTCACATTGGTTACTTGCCACAAGACATTGAATTGTTTGACGGCAGCATTGCGGAAAATATAGCGAGAGCTGGTCGGGTTGATTCAGAGAAGGTCATCTCGGCTGCTGAAGCTTCTGGTTTGCATCACATGATTTTGCGATTCCCAAAAGGTTATGACACACCCATGGGCGAAGCAGGCGGTTTGTTGTCGGGTGGTCAAAGGCAGCGAATTGGGCTTGCCAGAGCCTTGTATGGTGACCCCGCATTGGTGGTGCTAGACGAGCCCAATGCCAATTTGGACGATGAGGGAGAGGCCGCTTTGGTTCGAGCCGTGAATGGTTTGAAAGCCAAAGGCAAAACAGTCGTCTTAATCAGTCACCGTCCTGGAATCATTGGTGTTGCCGATCGTTTGCTTATTTTGCACGAAGGCACTGTTCAAGCCAGTGGCCCGCGAGACGGGGTACTCGCAGCACTTCAACAACAACGTGAGGCTGCGCAAAAAGCTGCGCAGCCCGCAGCTTAATTTTTGACACATTTGAAACGAGACTGTCATGGCCTTACCAAATTTATTTAAATCATCACATGCACCCGTACAGGATGCGCAGGTTGTTCTCACTGAAGACTCATCGGGGCCACGTGCATCTGCAGATACACGCAGCGTGGCCAGAACTGGACTGTGGGTCTTAGGAATTGGGTTTGGTGGCTTCTTGTTGTGGGCGGCACTTGCACCGCTTGACGAAGGTGTGCCAACCCAAGGCATGGTCACGCTCGATACAAAACGCAAAGCAGTGCAACACTTGTCCGGCGGTATTGTGAAGGAAGTCTTGGTGCAAGAGGGCGAAAATGTGAAAGAGGGTCAGACCTTGCTTCGCCTAGACCCTGCCGTTGCCAAGTCTAACTATGAGTCAGTCCGGCAGCGTTATTTGGGCTTTCGGGCTATGCAAAGCAGGTTGTTTGCTGAGCAAGCAGGCAATGATGTGATTGCGTTGCACCCAGATGTGAAGGATGCCATGGGCGATCCCTTGATTAAACAACAAGTCAGCACACAACAACAATTGATTCAAGCTCGCAGAGCTTCCTTGGCAGCTGATTTGCAAGGCATTGAAGAAAGTGTTCAAGGCTTGCGTGAACAGCTCAATTCATACCAAAATATTTTGGTTCAAAGACGCCAGCAATTGTCCTTGTTGTCAGATGAGTTGAACAACACACGCAGTATGGTGAAGGAAGGTTATGCCCCCCGAAATCGCCAACTGGAGCTTGAGCGAATGGTGGCTGAATCTAATGCAGCCATCGCGGACTTAACAGGCAACAGCTTGCGAGTTAACAGACAAATTGCTGAACTGACACAACGCTCGATGGCTCGCAAACAAGAGTATCGCAAGGAAGTTGAGTCTCAGTTGGCAGACGTCACCAGAGAGGTCCAATCCGATGCAGAAAAATTCATTGCAGTGAAAGCAGATTTAGACCGCATGGAAATTAAAGCACCTGCTGCGGGTCAAGTGGTGGGTCTATCAGTTCAAACTGTGGGTGCCGTTTTGCAGCCTGGTCAGAAATTGCTGGATGTTGTACCTGAGAATCAAACACTTTTGCTAGAAGCACATATCCCGCCACATCTGATTGACAAAGTGCATGTCGGCTTGCCAGCAGATATTCGGTTCAACTCATTCGCACATTCCCCCCAATTGGTGGTTGAAGGCAAGTTGTTGTCGGTCTCTGGCGATCTGCTGAGTGATCCTCAAGCACCTCAATTTGCCTACTACCTTGCACGTGTGCAGGTGACTTCTGGTGGAATGAAAACCCTTGGACAAAGGCAAATGCAACCTGGTATGCCAGTAGAGATTGTGATCAAGACGGGCGAGCGTTCCTTGCTGACCTATTTGATGCACCCCTTATTGAAGCGGGTGGCCGCCTCACTGAAGGAGGAGTGATGAAATTATTTCGATTGATTTTAAAGAATGCAACAAGTTGCTTGCTATGGATCTTATTGATTCAATCAAATGTTGGAGCACAAACGACAGTATTAGATTTGAAGCAAGTCTATGAGGCCGCTTTGCAGCAAGATGCCTCCATTCGCGCGTCACGAGCTGCCGCTGACTCAGGACGTGAAAGACTGCCACAAGCCCGAGCGGGTTTGTTACCGCAAATTTCGGCTACTGCCGGCCGTAATAACAATAACTTAGACACAACCGCCCCCAATATATTGGGCAATCTGTCTACCACCAATGACAAGTATTTAAGCGACAATCTGTCGATTCAATTGCGACAGCCACTGATGAACATGCAACGCTGGTTGCAATTTCAGCAAGCTAAATTCATTGTGGATGAGGCAGAAGCGAATTTAGGCCGTGACTTGCAAAACTTAGTGGTTCGCGTTGCTGGTGCATATTTTGAAACATTGCTAGCAGATGAGCAATTGGATTTGGTAATGGCCCAAAAATCGCTCTATACCGCTTTGGTAGATGCTGCAAAAAAGGGGTTGGCATCAGGTTCAGGCACTCGGACGGATGTAGACGATGCACAATCAAGATTGGACATGGCTTTTGCAATGGAGTTGGAAGCACGTCAAAATCAAGATTTGACACGCAGGCAACTTCAGTTGCTGATTAATCAACCTGTCACTAAGCTTGCCAAGTTGAATGTGAATGCATTGAAGTTGAATGTTCCCGCACCAGCCAATTTGGATGAATGGACTTTAAAAGCCGAGCAATCAAGCCCTGAGATCAAAGCCATGGAGGCCCGATTGGAACAGGCAAGGCGTGAGGTGAGTAAAGCACAAGCAGGTCATCTGCCCACCTTGGATGCGGTGGCGCAATGGTCCAACAGCGGCAGCGAAAATATCACCCGCATTAACTCACGCTATGAAAATAAATCAATTGGTTTGCAGCTGAATGTGCCTTTGTATTCAGGTGGCTATGTCAATTCCACCATTCGACAGGCAGTGGCAGAGCAAACCCGTGCCGAGGAATCATTAGAAGCCTTGCGTCGTGATTTGGGTGTGCGTGTTCACAAAGAATACCGCGGCGTGAGCGAAGGTGTGATGCGAGTGCGAGCGTTGGAACAAGCCGTAAGGTCTGCTGAGCAAATGATGAAGTCTACCCAGATGTCTTTGAAAGCAGGGTCACGCACGCAACTGGATGTGCTGAATGCCCAGCAGCAATACACCATGGCTCTACGCGATTTGGCGCAAGCGCGTTTTGTGTATTTGATGTCCAAGCTTAAGCTGTCTGCGTTGGCCGGCGACGATGCCGTTGCTTCAGTGGATGAAGTCAATTCAAGTTTACTAGGTGTGGGTCAGTAGATATTGAACAATGCGTTTTTTTAAAAAGCGCTTAAGTTCAACAAAGCCCTACAGACTTCTGCAAACCCCGCACCTCGCTCTTGCTGAGCAATGTAAGCAGGGAGGTGCTTGAGTTCATTCTCAAACCGCCTAATGTTGGCCACCCCCACACTGTGCTTGAAATGCTCGAACATGATTTGGTCGTTGGTGGAGTCGCCCACATAAACCCATTGGTCGAGTTCTTCTTTTAAATTTCGGCCTGTGAGTTCTTTGAGAACCCACTGTGCGCCTTCCCATTTGTTATGGGATCCAAACCAAGCATTGATGTGGATGCTGCTGACTGTGGCGGTCATGCCTTCTTGTTGCAATAGTTGAACCACTTGTTGAATTTGTGCTGCTGTGAGTTTGTGAAACTCGCTATGGTCAAAGGCGATATCAGTTTCGCGACCGGGTGAATCTTGAGCGACGACGGTGCCTGGAATTTCTGTGAGTACGCGCTTTGCGATGCGCTGCATTTCTTGGAAATTGTGCGTGCGGGTGGGCAAGTCTTGTTGGTAGGTTTTGATAACTTGGTTTTGCGATGCGTCGTGCAACAAAGCCACCGCACCGTTTTCTGCCACGATGGCATCAACTGGCCATGTGGCTGCAAAGGGCCTACTCCAACCTACAGGCCTGCCCGTGATGGGAATGACCACAAGGCCTTTGGCTTTTAGATGGTGCAACGCTTGGAGTGCCTCGGGTGTGATGGCCCCTTCGGTGGTGAGCGTATCGTCAATGTCGGTGAACACACCGATGATTTTTTCGCGGGCGGTTTGGGGCCATGACGATAGCGGTTTCATCTTAGGGTTTGCCACTTTCATCATTTGCATTTTTTTCAAATCGATAGCCTCGCCTACGTTCGAACGCAAGGTATTCTTTTTCAGTGACAGGGTCGGAATAGCCTGCAGCTGAGGCTGATGGAATGTCGATGCCGTCCAGTCCCTGAAGATCTGAAACAGACTTCAGCCAGTATTTTCTTTTTGGCCAGAAAATTTAGTGCCACAGGAAGTTGTGCTCGAAACAATTCGTGCTCGGCAATCTTGACGATTTCTAGATCTTTTTCTTTGTCAAAATTGCGGAGGTAGCCTTCAGTGTCAAAGTCGCCAAAGGGGTCAAACACTGGCCAGATTCCGATGATGTGCAATGACGAGCTTGGTCATTTCTCTAGGTGATAGTTTGCCTGCTCGAGCAAGCGCCACCAGTAAGTCGTCTGTTGGGTCACTTTTGACTTCATCGCCGGCCAGTTTTGTAACAGCCGTGGCCCAAATATCTGCAAAAGTGGGGGCAAAAACAATGCCTTCACGTTTGGCCAGTTGACGGACATAGATTGCAGTGGGGCTTTTGAGAACTTTATTAACTCGCCTGCGAGCAAGGGTTCTTTGCTTTTGTTTTTTAACTTGGGCTTGCTTTTGTAATGTGGCTGCACCGCACTGAAGCAATTTTTCTGGTTTGGCAAAAACACCACGATCAAGCTTGGCGATCAGGCCTTTGCCCAGCAAGGATTTAAGTGCGACTGAAACTTGGCTAGCGCTTCCAAAGTGATTGACATCTGAACGCAAAAGGACGCCTTCACGGCGAGGCCGAAGAGATTGAAGAATACGTCTTTCTAGGTTCATGTGGTTGATTATAGTTTGTGGAAAAAATATAAGCAAATCAATTAGTTAGAATAATAAATATGCCGATTTTGTAGATTTTGTTAGGTGTATTTTCAAACGAACGCGAATCTTGTTGGAAGATTAAAAGACAGTCTGAATTGGCTCTAATTAGCCAGCAGATCCCAACGCTAAGCCTGCATGTTCTCGCAGTGGGTGGAAGTGAATTTTCGGAAAACGTTCTTGAGCCAGCCGCACGTCATAAGGTGATGTGCACAAATAAGCCAAAGTATCAGCCGCGTCCAACGCCATGCGCTGTGGATATGCATTTAGAAACTCTCTCATTTCAGCAGGCGTATCGGCTGTAATCCAGCGCGCACCCGTGTACTGGCAGCCTTCCAATCGCACATCGCAATCGTATTCAGCCTTTAGGCGGTGCTGCACCACTTCAAACTGCAACTGACCCACAGCGCCTAACAACATAGGACCGCCCACTTCAGGTTTGAAAACCTGAATGGCACCTTCTTCACCCAGCTGGTCTAAGCCGGCTTGGAGTTGTTTGGTTCTGAGCGGGTTCTTCAAGATGACCGTCATGAAAAGTTCAGGTGCGAAGAAGGGCAGGCCTGTGAACAGCAAGTTGGCGCCATCGGTGATGGTGTCGCCCAACTGCACGCCGCCGTGCGTGGTGAAACCAATGATGTCGCCTGCATAAGCTTCGTCCACGGCTTCACGTCGTTGGCTCAAGAACGTCACCACGCTGGTGGGGCGAAGTTCTTTGCCCGTGCGTTGCACTTTGAGTTTCATGCCGGGCGTGTACTTGCCAGAGGCCATGCGGACAAACGCAATGCGGTCGCGGTGCGAGGGGTCCATGTTGGCTTGCACTTTGAACACCACGCCTGCGAAGGCGGCGTCTTCGGGTTGTACTTCTTTGATCACGGGTTGTTTGTTCACCATGAGAGAGCTGGTGCGGGGCTTGGGTGAGGGGGCTAAGTCGACCAATGCGTCGAGCACTTCCATCACACCGAAGTTGTTCACGCCGGAGCCGAAGAAGACGGGGGTTTGTTTGCCTGCTAAGAAAGCTTCTTTGTCGAACGAAGGTGAGGCGCCTGTGGCCAGTTCCATGCTTTCTAAAGCGGTGGCAAATTCAGAGCCAAAGCGCGCGTGCAATGCGGCTTCTTCCGTCAGGGGCATGGCTTCAAAGTCTTGCGGCAAGCGCTCGCTGCCCGACTCAAACACGGTCATGGCTTGGGTGCGCAAGTTGATGATGCCGCCAAATGATTTGCCTTGGCCCACAGGCCAGGTCATGGGCACGCAGGGCATGCCCAGCTCGCGTTCTACTTCGTCCAAGATGTCTAAGGGATCTCGAACTTCGCGGTCCATTTTGTTGACGAAGGTGATGATGGGGGTATCGCGCTGGCGGCAGACTTCAATGAGTCTGCGGGTTTGGGCTTCCACACCGTTGGCGGCGTCAATGACCATGAGGGCGGAGTCTACGGCTGTTAAAACACGGTAGGTGTCTTCGCTGAAGTCTTTGTGGCCGGGGGTGTCGAGCAGGTTGATGACGTGGTCGCGGTACAACATTTGCATGACGGACGAGGCCACCGAGATGCCACGCTGCTTTTCAATTTCCATCCAGTCGGAGGTGGCGTGGCGGGACGCCTTGCGCGCCTTGACCGAGCCGGCAATTTGAATGGCACCCGAGAACAGCAAGAGCTTTTCAGTGAGCGTGGTTTTACCCGCGTCAGGGTGAGAAATGATGGCAAACGTCCGGCGGCGCCGGGTTTCTTGGGCGTAAGTCAATGTAACTCCAGGGGAGATTGGGGTGTCTGGCTAGTAATCCAGAGAAGCCACTAGTATAATTTCACCCATTCCGAGGAGCGTTGCAGCGGCCCCCACTGTTTTTAAGTGGCGAGGACGTGAGGCTCGGAACCCTACATTGCAACGACGCTCATCCACTTTTCTGCGGGATGAGCTCTATTTTTCAAATGAGTTGCCTTACGAGATGTGGTTTCAAACTTTAATTTGGAGCACACCATGAATGCACGTTTAAACACGCCCCTCAACACTGATTGCGTCATTGCCGACATTGGCTTGGCCGATTGGGGCCGCAAAGAACTCAAAATTGCCGAGACAGAAATGCCCGGTTTGATGGCCATTCGCAAAGAATTCGCCCCCACCCAGCCCCTCAAAGGCGCACGCATTACCGGTTCATTGCACATGACCATTCAAACCGGTGTGCTGATTGAAACCCTGCAAGCCCTGGGCGCACAAGTGCGTTGGGCTTCTTGCAACATTTACTCTACCCAAGACCACGCTGCGGCAGCCATTGCGGCTTCTGGCACGCCTGTGTTTGCGGTGAAGGGCGAGAACCTTACTGAGTACTGGGATTACACCCACCGCATTTTTGACTTCGGCGCCAAGGGCACTGAAGGCGAAGGCCCCAACATGATTTTGGACGACGGCGGCGACGCGACGCTCCTGATGCACTT
>Ga0214921_10003420_pt1 | contig 24272 bp, 23 predicted proteins | sample LL1505_MetaG_FD_177992 | JGI IMG/M metagenome (GOLD analysis project Ga0214921, IMG submission 177992) | Freshwater microbial communities from Lake Lanier, Atlanta, Georgia, United States - LL-1505 | ecosystem: Environmental > Aquatic > Freshwater > Lake | place: USA: Georgia | collected...
GTTCAGTTTATGCTCCATTGGCAACAATCAGCAATGTAGTTGCAACTGCTACAAGTACAGGATCCATTGATGCTACCGGAATGACAGTAGCTACAATTCTTGCTACAAGCACAATATCATCCGGTTCCGTTTACGCTCCATTGGCAACAATCAGCAATGTTGTTGCAACTGCTACAAGCACAGGATCCATTGATGCAACTGGAATGACAGTAGCTACAATACTTGCTACAAGCAGTATCTCAGCAGGTTCCGTTTACGCTCCATTGGCAACAATCAGCAATGTTGTTGCAACTGCTACAAGCACAGGATCCATTGATGCAACTGGAATGACTGTAGCTACAATTCTTGCTACAAGTAGTATCTCCTCAGGATCCGTTTACGCTCCAAAAGCAACAATCAGCAATGTTGTTGCAACTGCTACAAGCACAGGATCCATTGATGCAACTGGAATGACAGTAGCTACAATTCTTGCTACAAGCAGTATCTCATCCGGTTCCGTTTACGCTCCATTGGCAACAATCAGCAATGTAGTTGCAACTGCAACAAGCACTGGATCAATTAATGCTACAGGAATGACAGTGGCTACAATTCTTGCTACAAGCACAATATCATCTGGTTCCGTTTACGCTCCATTGGCAACAATAAGTAATGTAGTTGCAACTGCAACAAGTACAGGATCAATTGATGCTACTGGAATGACAGTTGGTACAATTCTTGCTACAAGTACAATATCCTCCGGATCCCTTTATGCTCCATTGGCAACAATCAGCAATGTTGTTGCAACTGCGTCTAGTACTGGAACATTAAATGCCAATACTGGTATTACATCTGGTACATTATTAGCAATAAATACTACGGATGCGTCTGGTCTTGGTACAGGTGGTTCATTGACTGTTTTGGGAGGTGGTGCTATATCAAAGAAATTATATGTAGGAACATCTTTGTATGCAAATACAGTTAATATAACTCCATCTCTTGGTGATATTGGGTCAGAAGTTTCATTTACTGCATCTAACAATCAGAGTTCAGCTGCTGATATTACTGGATTTGCATTTGATAATTCTATTGTAAGATCATTTGATTGTGTTATATCAATTACTATTGTAAAGAGTGTAGGTGATAATTTGTATGCAAACTTTCAATTGAAAGGTATTCAAAAATCATCATCTTGGGTAATTAATAGTTCATATATTGGTGATTACACTGGTATTACTTTTAGTATTACAAACGCTGGTCAAATTCAATATACTAGTTCTAATCAATTATTCTGGACAAGTACTGATATGAAATTCAGAGGTTTTACAACAAGTGTTTAAATAACGATTATCTAAAAATAATATTACATAAAAATCTATATTACATAAAAATAATATTACATAAAAATAATATTATCTAATAATATATGAATTATATATACGGAACAATTGTGTGTGACTCAATCAAGTTTGAGAATAATTTAATTTACATTCCTTTAAATACAATGTTAAAACAAACATATGCGTATATATGTGATAATAATGAATATAGTATAAATACGGAAGAGAGTATGTTTTATTCATATACGGAAAACAATAGTAGTGTTATAAATTCGGCTTTTAAGGGGACAACTACTTATTCGACGGATAAAGATATAAATTTATTAAAAAAGAGTTCGGGTAAAGAATCGTCGTTTATAATAAAACAAATAGTGCCACTATTTTTCCATCAAATTCTTACAAAAATTTTAAGTAATGGTGTAACATATTCAAAAAAACATACTTCTAAAAATATGGATGTTGTAACGGAAGAATTTGATAAAAAGATAATAGATAAATTAGAAAATATGATAAAAATGGCTAAAGAAGGTGATATATATACGTATGGGTGTGCTCATATGGATGTAGATCTTGTTAATAATAAATATTTCATACTGGATACAAATAAGGCTTATTATTTGACTTTAAATACAGGTTTACAATTTAACACGGCTGATTTTAAATTATGTTATGTAAATTTTAGTTATGATACGGTAGAGGAACGAGTTGTGTTTAAATCGAATGATGTTGTAACATCTACGGTTTTTGATTCGCAAATAAAAAACAATTCACCTGTAAAATTTTTACAATTTTTGAAATACCCATTGGGATATTTGATAAAATTTTTGTCAAACTTTTATAGGCGGAATGATAATTTTCTAGAAGTATATTCTGATGGGTTTTTAATTTCAAAAGATGAAAAGTCATTGATGCTTAACTCGACGGATAAAAAACTTGTAAAAAAATTTCTTATGCAAATAGCTAATCGTTATTTATCGGAATATAAAATTTCGTGGTCAACTGAATTTAGTGTGCAGGATTTTTTAGAAGATACAACTGAGGATATAAATACAATGAAAAAATTTTGTTTTTACAAGAGAAGTAAAAAATATAGATTATCGGATAAAGTGATAGAATATTATAAAAATTATGATGATATTAAAAGTATTCCAAGAGGATTATACAATTGTTATATATTGCGTGACAGGTCTGTATCAAATCGTAAAATGGATTCTTATATAAAATCAATAGATAGAAATAGTATAACGTTTGACGGAGGAGATTTTAAATTTAGTTATTTAGAAAATACAAAAAGATCATTTGATATAGCATATATAGAAAATTTAATGTTTGAAGATGATAATAAACTTAAAAAAATAAATAATAGTGATTATATAAAAAAAGTATTTGATAGGAGTCAATTGTATGGGTATTTACTTATTACAAAACATTTGCGTGATCCAGAAACTTTATATATAATGGATTGAATTGTGATTAGTTAGTATTGTAATTTAAAAATAATTATATATAATATATAATTATTAAATGAACGTTTTAGTGACAGGTGCAGCTGGTTTAGTTGGGGCAAATTTTTGTGAATATCTATTAAAGAATAGAAAAAGATTGGGTATAAATATAGTATATGGTGTTGATGATTTTTCAGGTGGGTACGTTGAAAATTTGCCATTGTTTGATACGCATTTTGTATTTTTAAATGTTGATTTGACGGATAAAAAACAACAAGAAACAGTGGAAGAAATATTTAAAAGTAATAAAATTGATTACATTTGGCATTTTTCTGCTTATGCGGCGGAGGGGTTGTCACCTTTTATAAGGCAATACAATTATATATCAAATGTGATACCAACTGTATTTTTAATTAATATGGGTATAAAGTATTCTATAAAAAGATTTGTGTTTACGAGTAGTATGGCTACGTATGGTAAAAACGAAGTTCCATTTACAGAGGATATGCAACCAAATCCGATAGATTCATATGGTATAGCAAAATATGCATGTGAAATGGATTTAAAATCGGCATATAATCAACACGGGTTAGAATATTGTGTAATATTGCCACACAATATTTATGGAAAATATCAAAATATATGGGATCCGTATCGTAATGTGTTGGGTATATGGATGTACAAAGCGTTGAAGGGAGAGCCTTTTACGATTTATGGAGATGGTGAACAAACGCGTGCTTTTTCATATATAGATGATATTCTTCCTTGTTTATGGGAGGCGGCTGTTTCGGAAGGGGCGAAAAACGAAAGAATTAATTTAGGTGGTAAAAAGCATATATCATTAAACGAAGCGGCAAAAATATTATTAAAAGTAACAGATACAAGTGATATTGAGTATTTAGAACCGAGACATGAGGTAAAACATGCGTGGTCATCTTATGAGAAGTCGGAAAAGTTATTAGATTATAAAGAGACAGTTAGTTTAGAACAGGGGTTGACATTAATGTGGGAATGGGTGAAATCTGTTCCGGAGAGAAATCGTGTATTTTGGAAGGAATATGAATTAGAAAAGGATTTGTATAGTTATTGGAAAGTGAAATAAGAAAAATTAAACATTTTGTAAATATTTGTTAAACATTTTGTAAATATTTGTAAATATTTTGTTAAACATTTGTTAAACGTTTTGTAAATATTTATAATTAATTTGTATTTTAATAATAAGTATAAATGTTACAGAGTAGTATTTTTGGAAAAGAATTTATAAATTATAGAAAAAGTACTATAGAAGAAGAAAGAAATGATTTTAGTAAAAAAACTCGTAATAAGGGGATTGGGTGTGTACCGATTGTTGTGGATTCGGTAGATAAAGAATTGGGATTATTGTTGGCGAAAAAGGATGTAAAAAATCCTAGAAATATAAGGTATGGTTTAGAGTTGATATTGCATATGGATTTAAAAGTAGTTGATTTAATAGATGTAATAAAAAAGGAGATAAGTAATAGAAATAATATTGATGTTGATACACATATAGTAATAGGATTAGAGGATGGAACGTTACCTGAAACAAATAAAGAATTGGGTGTTTTATATAAAGAAAATAGAAACAAAGATGATAATATTTTATATATTTTGATAACGCGTGAGACGACGATTTATGGATATATAATATCAATATTGAAATATTTGGTGAATTATTTCAACAAATAAATTAAGTGTAAAATATTTAGTGATATGTAATCTGATATGTAAATTAAATATGTAAATTGATATGTAATTAGTGGTTAAAAATATAATCTAGCATAGCAGGAATATTTTGTTTATCGGATTTAGAGCACTGCGGTTTTTAAATGGCACTATTAAAATGCTAAATAAAAATTCGCTCGCTACATACTGAAATTAACTTTCGTTAATTTAGTTTAATTCCATAGTTAAACGGTTTCTTTGATAATCCTTTATTAAAAGTAGAGATTATCAATCCCTTCACAATTAAATCATAGCTACTTCTATGAATCAACTATTTGTTTTCTGCTGAATTCAGCTTTCCTCGTTTGTGTATGTAAAAATTCTTTCATTATTGATAAAATATTTTTACACGCATTTCTGTCTCTATTCAATATTACACCATTCGGGTTCCTCGTTGGAGTTAGTAATGTATGAATAGACTTAGATTTTTTACCACGTTTTACCTTGATATTGGTTAGTTCTTTTGTTAAATCATTATTATATAATTTACTTGTTTTATATTCATCTACTGAAATTACTTCAAAACGTTTCATTAATAACTTTGATATACCTTTATTTGGTGTTGGCATACAACCCTTCATTTGATAACTTGAATTTATAGACCAATCACCTAATCCTAATAACAAATTCTTTCCAAATTTCTTTTCTATTTCATTCAACATCGTATGTTCAGCACTTTTAGTTCTACAAAAACGTCTTAAATTTAACTTTCTAAACAATGGTTTCTCATAAAAATCTTGTAGTTTTTTTGTAACTGTTTGTTTTTCTTGTAGATAATCTATAAATTTTTTACTACTTAATGTTCTCTTATTGAATTTTGATAATTTCGTTTCTATTGTAATAATTTCATTGTCATTCTTAGCTTTTTCTGCTAATACAATTTGATTACTTCTTTTTGAATACGTATCATTTCGTCTTCTACAATTGCTATAAGAATAATAATTTCCTTCTTCATCTACCATTGTTATTATGTCTTTTTTACCAGGGTCAATACCTATCAACTTTTTACTAAGATGTTTTTCACATTCATCTTTTGTTAATTTCTCTAATTGTTTTATTTCAAATTCTATATCTTCATCATATTCTGGAAGTTTTTGACCATATGTTTTATTATAGAAATCTTTACGAATTAATAATAGATTACAACTTATACCATCTGTTTGAATTTGATTGTAAAATATATAATCTTTATGGTTAAACAATTGCTTATTTTCTATTTTTAGAATTTCTCTCCAAGCTTGTTTTTGGTATCTTTTAGCATTGTTATTCATCTTACTATAACCAATTCCATAGATTTCTCTTTTAGTATCATTTATTACTTCTATTAAACCAGATGTATTTAATGTGATTGTCTTAGGAACATAATTACTTCTTTGACAGAAAACTTGATAACACTTTTTACCTTGTTCTTCAATCTTCAAATTCAATTGAAGTGAAGACAATATGTATTTTTGTGGTGATGCTTTGACATTATAAATCAAGTTGTTCTTTTTGATACTGTCTTTTGGAAATAAACTAATTGTATCTTTAATAAATTTATGATATTTTTCATTAGACTTTTCAATCTTCATAGTTATAATGTCATTCTTAATGTCTCTAATTTCTTTATTAATAGCTTGATATTGAACTTTACGTTCTTCTTTTGTTAATTTGCTATTCTTTACAACATCAACTAATGGATATCTAATAAGAACATTAATGTATTTACATAGATATTTCAAAAAGTGAGTTTTAATGTTAGTTTCAAAACATCTTAACATTTCGTCGTTCAAAATAGGTAAAACATAAGATAAATGACTTGAATTAAGCTTATTAGGATAGATTTTTGAAAATATGTCATTATAAAAGGTTGTTATCGTGTCGCTTGAAACTTTACATTTTCTACCTTTGTTAGAGCCTTGACCAATCAAATTGAAGATTTTAGTGATTAACGCTTTATTAATTTTAGGTAGTTCAACTTTGTTTTCAAACAAATGTAAAACATACAATTTAAGAAATTCATATCCAATAGTAGCAAATTGATTAACTCTTAAAACTGATTCTTCAAACTTAGGTTGAATAATATCAAAATGTTTAAGAACCTTTTTAAGAGGGACTTTAATAGTTCTGTAATTAGAACTAATTAAATTTGGGTCTGGTGGTTCTTTCATATCTGTTATAATTATAACAGAGATAAAAATAATTTATTTTGAACGCACTTAATTTTTATTTTCAATGTTCTCCAACTTTTTCTTTTCATAATCAATTTTTGCTCGTTCTCTTTTCTTTTCATTGATTTTTTCCTTATTCGCTTCATAATATTTTCTATAAGCTGGTGAATTTGTGTATTTACTTAATCGTTGTTTTAGTATTTCGTTTTCTTTTTTAAGACTTTCTATTTCCGCCTCCATTATTTATAATTTATATTTTATTTTTATATTATAAACGATTAATTTTAAACTCAAAAATGAAACAACATACAGAGGATTATAAATTAACGGCTGTTAGATATTACATAAATAACGAAAACGCTACTTATCAAAGCACTTGTGATATTTTTGAATGTTCATTAAGAAGTTTAAAACGATGGGTTCAAATTTATGATGAAACTGAAAATTTGAAACGTAAAGATAGAGTAGGTGGTGCTTACAAAGTTACTACTGAACAAGTAAGATTTATAAAACGTCAGTTAAAGAAAACGCCTGATATGATAATTAAAGATTTACATATAAAACTAAATGATAAATTTCCTAACAACATTCTTAATAGACAATACGTACACGAAATTATTAGGGATAATAATATAACAAGAAAACGAGCAGTTCATTCACACTTTCCAGTTTTATTTAGAGGACAACCAAGAGATAAAGTGGCGGAAACCAAAAGATTTTTTGATGTAATAAATGAATATGAATTAAAAGATATAATTAGTATTGATGAAACAAGCATCAAACCGGGTATGCTTTTAAGTTATTGTAGAGGAGATTTAGGTAAAAGATGTATATTGAAAACTGACAATAATGAAATTTATAAGAAATATTCATTAATAGTTGCTATAAGTAATAAGAAATGTATTAGTCATAAAGTGTATGATGAAGGTGCTGTAAATGCTGATAGATTTGAAGATTTTTTGGAAAGAATATGTGAAAGATACACTGATAAATTATTTGTATTAGATAATGCTCAAATACACAAACGACCAAATGTTAGAAGAATAATTGCTGATTCAGGTAATGAAGTAGTTTATACTTTACCTTATTCACCAAGGTTAAACCCGATAGAACAATTTTTCAATCAACTAAAACATTATATGAAAGTAGAAAGAGCGATGAATTTAAGAGAATTGAAAGAAAGTGTGAAAAGAGCGTTAGAGAAAGTGAAGAGAGTTCATTACCAAAATTACTTTGCTTACGCATATGACAAGAAACAATTAACGAGATTGGAGAAGAAGCGTTCAACGAAACATAGGTCTCCAAAAATTTACAAATAATTAGTGCCATTTAAAAACCGCAGTGCTCTAAAAGTTTCAAAAAATCTTGGGCTATTTGTTTTGATTGTGTTTCATTATGAATTCTGCCTTCTATTTCGTATGGAAAATCTTCATTTCGTTCTATAAATATGTAGATATTATCGAATTCGTTCATTTTATTGAGGATCATTTTTTCAGTTTTTTCAATATTACATACATTATCGGGGTGATGTATGTTATAATATAGTCCTAATAACAAGGGTGAATCTAGGCAAATATATTCGACTTTGCCATGTACGGCATGAATCATTTTATATTGTTCCATTGTTACATTGTATTGATTTGCTAATTCATCAAGGCGTTCTTGCCAAACAAGCATTTTTGCATATTCTTGGACGTATTCTGCTCGATAATGCATCATTTTTAGTTCGGCAAATAAAAGTGCTGCAATCAAAGATTTTCCACTAGAAGGAGATCCAACTAAATTAATAACTTTGGTTTTCATTGTGAATATTATATAAAAACTTTTATAATTCATTTTTTTGTCAATGATTTTTGATCAACAACAAGACGTTTGAATTTTAGATTTGAATAGATCGATAATATCTGTCTTGTTTGTGTTTGTGATAATATTAGATTGATCAATTACGAAAACAAAAGATTTAGATTTTGTTATAAATTCAAAATTGTATTGGGTGGACATTCCGTATATATTAACAAGGTGATCAGTATCTAAATTTTCAAATGGAAAAGTAAAAGTCTTTTTTGGTAAAATTGCATTTGGTGAATTGAATTTTAAATAAGTTTCAGTTTCTCTAATGTTATTGGATTTGTATTGTTTATAATGTAGATAAATGATTTCAGATAAATCAGAATTGATTTTGTCGTTAAGATTACCGATAGGAAAACATTGAAAATTTTCAAATATATTTCTAGATAAAGTGAGCATTGAAGCGGTGGTTACTTTGTCGAGTTTTTGAATTTTAGAGATTTTTTGAATAATAATTTGAATGTCATTAATAGTATTTGATTCTACTAATTCGCAATTAGAATCAAAAACGCAAAATTTGAAAAGAATATATTGGATGTAGTTTTGTACTTGTGTAGTCATTTGATTTTTAATGATTTAAAAAAAAATTCACTTTTTTATCAAAGTGTAGATTTTTATCAAACAGTTTTATCAAAATGTAGATTTTCCGTAATATTTTTACGTTTTATATAAATATAGATAGACAATGTTAAAAAGAAGAATACCCACGTAGTAGATGATATTATAATTAAAATATAGTCATGAAATGGGTTATTGTTATATATAGATCTATTAATATTTGATATAAAGCCGCTTAATAATACAATATTCCATATGATAGGGATCAAAATGTCTATAGATATATCATTTTTTAAAAATTTTCGTGTTGAAGTGCCCCAAGAGTTGTCGTTTATATTAACTAATGCCCATATTTTTGCAGGGAAAACTATACATATATAAATAAAAGTGTATAAAAAATAAAACAAGTTTTCTGATTTTTTGCTAATGAAATATCCATATAAAGATTTGATGATACCCAATGTAAATAATATACAAGAATACAAGCCTAATTCGAAAATGGTTCCTGCCCATAGAACGTATAATAAATAACTCATAACTACACAAGGGTATATTAATACATATACTATATCAACAGTCATAAATAGGGAGTGGTTATGTAGAATAAAAACATTCCAAAAAAATTCTCTAAAAGATGATTTATTCCATCGTACTTGTTGTTTATAGAATCTATAGATATTAGTAGGTGTTTCGGTTTCGGCACAAGCTAAAGGGGTATAAATGATATGTTCTTTTAAACTTAAAATTTTGTTAGACAAGTGTCGATCATCACCATAAGTGCATTTTTTTCCTAAAAAAGTTTGATTTTTCCAGGCTTCAATGATTTTTTCCAAGGAAGATAATCTATACATACCGATTGGTCCGGATACGCAAAGGACGGAGCCTGTAAAAGATTGGTAAGCTCTTTCTAAATTAAATGCGTACCAATATCTAATACTACTAAGAAAGGATATGATAGAATCGTATTTATTATAAATAGCTAAATTTCCAACAACGGCACCGACGTGTATATTTTCAAATTGTTTAAACATAATATTTAAACATTCGGGTGTAATAGTGGTGTCACTGTCTGTACAAAAAACTGTTTCTATATTTTTATTATATAGATTTTTTTCCAAAAGAGATATTTGAAATCCGGTAAACATTGCAGAACGTTTACCGTGATGTTTTTGTGAAACACAGATGATATCATTGTTATTAATGTCATAAATGTGTTCTCTTATAAATAATTCATCACTAGTTTCGTGATTTGTTAAATTGATATGAAGGGATTTTTCTGTAAATGTGTTTAAAAAGTCGTCAATCATATATTGATCTTCTGGGTCATTGCCGTCTATGATTACAAAAACTTTGTTTAAATTCAAGATATTAGAAAACGATGTTTTGATAGATTCTAAACACATTTTATAATATATAGGGTCTTCTTTATACCCGACTAGAATTAGATTTATCAAAGGTTTTGATAGGCTATCAAGATTTTGAGAAAATCCAGTATTTAGATTTAAACGAGATTCTTTTTTAATATTATAATAACCAAGGTTGTTAAAATATGCAAATACAAATTGTATTAGCAAGTAAACAAATAGATATATGCCATATATGCTGATAGTAATTTTATTATTTTGTAATACGTGTAAATTGAGTGTATATTGTAATATAATTGGTATAATTAAAATGCAAGTTAATAGAATAGGTAATAATCTAAACATATACGATAAAAGATTTATATTTTTAAATACATTAGTAATAAGAAAAGACTTTTTTTAAATACGTTGGTAATAAGAAAAGACTAATAAGAAAAGACTAATAAGAAATGAATTTAAAAACAAGAGCATCTATAGTATTAGATGTCGATAGATATATACAATTCTGATGTGGAGAAATTATTAACAGATACGGATACGATTTCATATTTTACATCAAATAACAAGAGTATTTTTGAATTTGTGAAAATATATATAGAGGTAGACAAGGTCTTAGGGTCAAACAAGGTACATTCGAATGTGGTGTATAACAAGTTGGATGAAATTAAGAATATGTTATCAAATAATAGTAATCAGATATCGGCGATTACGACTAATATGTCGAATGCTAATTTAAATACGATAAATATGTTGCAAAATAAGTTGGATAATATAAAAGACATTACAAATAATGAAATTAGGGCTATATTTTTTGATTTACAAAAACAGATATATAATATTGACGAGTTAAAGGTGTTATTTGATACATTTAAGGAAAAATTGGATATTTTAAATAGTCAAAAGTTGAATGATTTAGATCGTAGAAATTTGGATATATTATCAAATATGCAAAATTGTTTTGAAAAATCGTTAGATTCTCATCAAATAAACAACAAGATAGGGTCAATTGAAAGTGTATTATCGAGTATAAATGAGAATTTTTCGAATAATTCGGCGAAAAAGGGGCAAGTTGCGGAAACGGTATTGTTTAATATTTTAACAGAAATGTTTACGGATACGGAGATTATGGATACGTCACATAATGCAAATTCGGGTGATATTCAGATGGTGAAAGAAAACAAGCCGGTAATTTTGATAGATTCAAAAAATTTTGGAAGTAAGACGGTACCAAAAAGGGATTTGGATAAATTTTACAATGATATTCAGCAAAATAATTGTTGTGGTATATTGTGTAATGCATTTGGGGGTATTGCGAATAAGCAACATTTTGAAATAGATATAATTGATAAAAATATTATAGTATTTATACATTCACATCAATTTGATGCGACATTATTTAAACTAGCTACAAATATTATATATAATATGCATCAAGAATTAAAGGATAAGCAAACGGATAGTATAATGATTGATCAAAGGTTGTATCAAAATATAAAGATAGAGTATAATTATTATATTCAGACATTTAGGCATCATTTAGATATTATAAAGTCAAATGTAAATTCTTTATCACAGTTAAGTTTTACTTTATTAGATAATTTCTTTAAAAGAAAGGCTACAATAGTGGATTTAAAACAATTTAGTTGTCATATATGTTCTGCTCAATTGTCAACTGAAAAGATTTTGAAAACTCATTTGAAACGTATGCATGGAAATGTATTACCACCACCGAATGATGTTCCGTTAATAGCATCTGTGACTTCAAGACCTAGAGGGCGACCAAAAACCAATGTAAATGAAAATACAAATGAAAATACAAATGAAAATACAAATGAAAATACAAATGAAAATACAAATGAAAACAAAGATACAAGTAAAAATGAAAACAAAGATGCAAATACAAATGAAAACGCGGGGTCAAGTGAAAATGTGAGCGAAAGTGTTGATGATTAGTGAATTTTTTATTTTTAGTAAATTTTAGTAATGTTTATAAATGTTTTAGTAATGTTTATAAATGTTTATAAATTTTTCAAAGTTTCTTTATGTGAGATAATATCTTTACGTAATTGTTTTAAATTAAAGTCGACGATTGGGATGTTGCTGCTAAAGATATTATTTTCGATACATTTATAGTATGTGTGATAACATTGCATTGCGTCACATAAAACTTTCAAGAAATCATTAATTGATTGTTTACCGAGAGAATTTGCTCCAATGTGCCATTCTGTTGTATTTATCAAAATATTTTTATTATTCCAATCGTGTATACTATAAGTATGTGTTCCGGTTATATCGGTAAATTTCCATTCGTATTTGCATTTACCGGATTGATATACTATAGGTAGTTCTCTGAATAATGTAAAAAGTTGATAAAAATTCATTTTGATTTTTGTTATAAAATATTGATGGTTAGTATCAATAGAATTATCAATATAAATGATTGGTTTATCATTTATATCAAGATTTCGGAATATAATATCAATTTCTTTTTCAGTCATAAGTATTTTTTTATATTTTTTTATATATTTTTCAATTTATTATAAAAAAATCATAGTGACAAAGACATAAACTAAACTGATAGTATGTTTAATAGTAGAAGAGGGTACGTTTCGTGGGTTTGAGTTGTCATTTGTGGTGTTGTCATTTGTGTTGTCATTTATGGTGTCACTACAAATACCATTGCTAGATGGTTCAGTGAAATCTACAAGATTGTCATTATTGACGCCAATTTCAAGCATTTTAGAATAAACTGTAGCAAAGTCTTGATCAAAAGCAGATCTATCTTGGTGGATATAGAAAGTCATTTTATCTTGAATGTAATTTGCAGATTGTGAAGGGTCGTTAGTTACACTTGGAAAGAATACTAAATCGCTAGGAAGTCGCATAAAAGTTGTATCGTTTGCTAGGTACGTTTCATATTGGAGATTACCTGCAGATGAAGTATTTTGGACCCAATTAAATTTAAGTGTATTGATAATCCATTGTTGCCCAGAATATACGTCAGAGAAATCAAAAGTTCCAAAACCAGAGTTTTCTACATCGGCAGCTGCAGCAGAAAGACCATGTGATCCAGCTGTGAGGATGGCCATTTCTTGTGCAGTTAATCCGTATCTATTCAAGAATGGTTGATATTGTTCTAAAGTATTAATTTTACCACTTGGTCCAGAAGCAACTTCGTCTACATTTGAACATTCTGTTCTACCATATCTCCATTTGATTTGCATACAAGGATAAGCAGTTTCGACTGCAACTTTACCGGCCAAAGAAATTACATCACCAAAAGTGAAATTTACATTAGGGAAATTATTAGTGACGTGAGATTGTAAATCCAATACTTGTTCAGAGAGACCATTGTTTTCACTAAAATCAATAATAGGTTTCATTGCAATACATCCATGTGGTCCTCCAGTATGAGTATCAGGATTATAATTAATGAGGTCATGAAAGGACATTCTTACAAACTTGACAATTTTTTCAGTGGGATCAGTAAGGATATAATCTTTTAAAGATTGTTTTAACTCTAGAAAATCAGTATTGGTTGGGTTGGAAAGGGCAAAAGATGTAATAAAGAAAAGGGAAAATTTCATAATTATTTAACAATTATTTAACAATTATTTAACAATTTAAAGTTTAAATAAATATTCAATTTTTTTATATTAATATATATTAATATAAATTAATGGGAAGTGTTTCATCAAATTTGAGAAAAAACTCAAATTATATAAAGAAATTATCAAAAGATGAAAAGGATACGATTTACAAATATACAGCAAATCATTTGATAATAGAAAAGGATTTGTATTATAAAAATAAATTAATGGATATTATTAATAATGCGCCTGTATTGACATCACCGATGGTTGTGTATAGAGGTATGCGATTAAAATTCATTTCAAATTTAGAAACATCATTGACAAAATTTGTATCGACGTCATTATCAAAAGATATAGGTAGAAGTTTTATAAAAACAGGTGGTGTAATATTAGCGATTACATTACAACCAGGGACAAAGTATTTATATGTTAAAAATGTATCAAAATATAAAACTGAAGAAGAGATATTATTACCACCGGAAGGTGTTTTTGTATTAACACATGAAGGGTTTGAAAAAGTATACGATGATATTTATGGAAAAATGTTTACTATAAAAGTATTATATGTGACTTATTTACCAACAGAATCTAAACCATTAGGTGAAATTAATGAAGAGTAAACAAATATAATGTTTGGTGTAATATTGCCAACATTTCATCTCTGATATTTAATAGATCAGTATCTTTTTTGTCAAGATATTTTGGTAGTTCATCTTTAAGATAAGAAATGTATTCTTGAAGTACGATAGGTGCAATGTTGTCATCTAATGTTTTTATATTTAATTTAAAAGTAGGTTGAAAAGTTGGACGTTCGTATCTTCCTATAAATGTTTCTACAAAAGAATCTATTAATTCTAACAAAGTGGAATGAAGATCATCTGTGGCTTTATGTCTAGCAAAATTTGTAGTTTGCCAATGATATAATTTAATAGATGATGTGATATGAAAAAAAAACTTTATAATATTTTCAGAACCCATTAGTTTTATAAATATATAAAATAAAAAAATTTTTTAATAATGTGCGAAATGCGCATTTTAGATATTTTTATTAAATGTTTATTAAGCTTTAAATGTTATTAGACTTGATTAGTTGATAATAACATTTTTTTTTTAATGTTTAATATATGGGTGGTGGTAAGCGCAAATTAGTAGGTAAAACGGGGACGTATGTTATAAGTTTAAAATATCCAAGTAAACTATTAGATACATTACATAATAATGATTTAGATCCGATATTGTTTAATGGTATATTAGGTAAAAGGGCAAGTGAAAAGATTATTTCAAATCACATACATCCATTATATTCGAAAATTGCTCCGTATAGTTCTATTGGATGTGCATTGTCACATCTTATGGTTTGGAAGGCGTTTTTAAAAAGTGATAATGATTATGCTATAATATTTGAGGATGATGTAATTATAGATAAAAGTGATATCAAATTGGGTGGTGTTATCAATAAATATATAAGGAAAGCTCCAAAAGATTTTGATATATTATATTTGGGGTGTTTTGGTAGTGAAGGTGATAATTTATTTGTATATTTAATGAAATTACTTGGAAATATATCAAAAGAATTCATAGTGAATGCTTTTATAAAACATCCAAGGGTTGCATTAGCGTCACATGCATATATTTTATCAAAAGGGGGTGCAAGTAAGTTAATAGATAATTTAGATGGTAAGATATATAATCATATAGATTTTTGTATACAAAAATTATCAAGTATTGGTTTGATTAATAGATATGTTACAATACCTCGTTTAATATACCAAACATCGAGTAATTTAGATACTGTATCAAATAATGTATCAAATAATCATCCTATATTGATAAATAATATCTTTTCTAAATACAATATAGATAAGGGTGTAAAGGCGAGTTATATAACAACTTTATCGGTATTTCGTATAGGATCATTTAACATAACTATTTCAACGATATTATTACTAATATTGTTTTTATTTTTAGATATTTACAATTATATTGTAATAATAATTTTAATTTCATTACCTGAAATAGGCGATGTATTTTATGATTATATCATGTGTTGTAAGGCAGAACCAGTTGATGTTGTTGTATAAGTATCACTTGAGCTGCTAGAACTACTTGAACTACTTGAACTGCTAGAACTGCTAGAACTGCTAGAGCTGCTAGAACTGCTAGAACTGCTTGAACTATCACTACTACTTGAACTACTTGAACTGCTTGAACTGCTTGAACTATCACTACTACTTGATCTAGATGATCCTCGTTTTTGATTATTAGATCGACCTCTTTGTACTTCTACATTGACATTTAATTCGACTGCTTGTTTAGGAGAAGCGACATCTATTAAATCATTATCTTCTATTTGTGATTCTATGTCACCTATATCCTTTTGTTTTTTTGATTTTTTTTTAATACTGACCTGTATCGGTTTATCGTCTTTTATGATCATAATGGGAATTGTTTGTTATTTGTATACTATTAACAAAGAAAAAAAAAATATGTAAAAAATGTTTTAATTAAACAAATAAAAAAAAGTGTTAAATGCAAAAAGCCCATATTAAACAGGTTGTTTGGACCTATTTAATATGGGCTTTTTTGCATTTAACACGTTTTATAAATTTTAAATAATATCGAATACGATATCTTCTAGATTAACAATAAAATTTTTATTGGTCAAGAAATCATATTCGATTGGCATATTAGCTATTTTGTTTTCTAAAAGAATTTCGGATTCAGATGGTGTTTCAATTTTAGTTTCAGATGGTGTTTCAATCTTAGTTTCAGATGGTGTTTCAATCTTAGTTTCAGATGGTGTTTCAATTTTAGTTTCAGATACAGTTTCAGATTTAGATACAGTTTCAATTTCGGATTTAGATTTAGGTTCGGATAGAGTTTTTTTAAAAATTTTAGGGACTCTTTTTGGTTTGTTATTTTTAAAATCGTCAACGATTTGTTTAATGTCATGTGATTCGATTTTGTTATCGTTTTTAAAAATAGGAAATGTTTGTGAGAGGTGCTTGATAAAAACGTCCATTTTATATCTTCCAGGTTCTTTAAAATCTTTAAACAAATCGATTAAAGAGTTATTGTTAAAATTTTCACCATTATCAGAGTTTGATATTTTATAAGTTGAATTATCGATAATCCAAACTGCAAATTTTTCAACGTCAATTAAGAATTTTTCAGTAAAGTTATCAGCGATAGAAGACATATTATTTTTTTTTTAAAATTGTTTATTTTTCAATTTTTTTAAATGTAATAGGGTTATTCGATGACAGATTTTGTAGTAGAGAATCTTGCGCCTTTAGATTTATTTAGTAAATTTCTACAGATAAAATCTTGTCCACGTTTATAAAACAGGTGTCTTTTGGGTAGCCATAATAGAATGATCATCTTTGTTTTATAATGTTTACAATATTTTTTTAAAGTTTTATAAGATAATTGTTAGTATTGGAAGTTGTTATAGATTAAAGTGTTTATCATTTACAAAAAAAAATATATATAGTATTTAATATAGAGAATGTTGGATTTTAAGGGCAAGGTTTTTATAAGGGATAATGTTGATAAAATTTACAATGTTAATAAAATTGATAACGTTAATGAAATTGGTTACAAAAATGCGGTAATTCAATATGCTAGTAGTTCTGTTACAGACGATAGGACAGTTATGAATCCTGCTTTGATTATTTACGCAGAAAACGATCAAGATGTTTTTAAAGCTATAAAATACGCTCAAAAGAATAATTGTGCAATAGCTATAAGGACAGGGGGTCATCAATATTGTGGTATGAGTTCGACTAGTGGTAAAAATATACAGTTAGATTTAAGTAAAACGTATAAATCATTTGATGTTTCTAAATTAGACACAGATTCGTTAATAACATGTGGTATTTCATTTTCACTAGATGAATTTTCAAATAGACTGGTTGAAAACAATATATTTGTTCCTCACGGAGAATGTCCGTCTGTTCATTTAGGTGGACATATACAAACTGGTGGTTATGGAGTATTTTGTCCACAGTTTGGAATATTAGGTGATCACGTTGTTTCATTTGATATAATAACTGCAGATTGTATAAAGAGGACAGTTACTAGAGAAACCAATCCAGATTTATTTTTTGCAGTATTAGGGGGGTCACCTGGAAATTTTGGTGTTATGACACATATAACACTTAAAGTTTACAAGGACAATCTTTTTCCTGAATCTAGGGGTTTGATGGCGATATATCCGTATAGAGAATCACATTTAAAAAATTTATTAAGTTTATTGGGGAAATGGAAAGAAGATGAATCTATTCCAAAAAATATAAGTTTTAAAATTACGACTAGGGATCCTTGTACAGATACATTTTTCATACAACCATTTAAAGCAATAGTAGTTATTGCAATGTATATACCAGGTCTTGATAATAAAAAGGATTTGTATAATCCGAAATATTTTAACGATATTTTAAAAACATCACCGTCCAATATATCAATAAATAATAGAAATTTTGATTTATTTAGAATACCATTGAATTATTTACCAAACTCATCAGCGTTTAAGCGTTTATACATTAATGAAAATGTAAATACACCATTATCAATATTAGGTAATAAATCAGTTTTTAAATTTGTTACATACAGAGAATATAATCTCCCATTTATAAAACGAAGTTATAATAATAAAGTTTTAAGGGATAATGAGATAGAATTATTTGCTAAAATGAATACAAAGATAGGGAGATTTTTACCATTTAAAAAAGTAGATTGTGTGAGTATTTTAGAAGTTGCATTTATTAAAGAAAACTCTCAACTGTTGGAAAATAAAACAAATGGCACGGGGTATAATTTTAGAGAATATAGTCATCTAGTTTTTGATATATTTTATTATAATAAGGATACGGCTATAAAATACATAAAAGAAATCGATAAAACGGCCAAGACTGATAAAAGAGTGTTTTGGGGTTCATATATAAAAGAAGATGAGTGTTTAACTCAGACTTTATTTTCTGAAAAATATTATGATTCTAAAGAAAAATATGATAGAATATTGAAAATAAAAAACAAATATGATTCTAATAAAATATTTTCACCTAATAATTTTTGCATTGGTGGAATGAAAGAATGAAGATTTAAACGACAATTAAATGATGAATTATGGATAGAACTTAGTTTATCAAATGACTATGATGAATATATAGATGGTAAAATTAAAAGCATTAACTGAGATAGGAGCAATAAACTGCAATTAAGGCAAAAACAACTGATAATATGCTCCATTGATTAATTTCTTCTTCGTAAAGAAAGTAGCCTACACTTACGGCCAAGACTATACTTAGGCAAGCCCAAGTGACATTTAACTTGGACATTGGGAAGTTGGTATAACCCCAATGTAAAATATAACCTAATCCCATATAAAAGAGTAAGCCTGTAAAATAATGTAAGGTCCCTTGTTTACTATTGATTAGTGTGTTTTGAGCAAGACTTTCAAAAATTGCTACAAAAATGGCGACTAATATAATTTCGTCGACTATAGAATTTTCCATCCATTTTCTTATACTATCTAACAAATGCATTATGTTAATTAATATTGGTAGATATAAAAATATTTTATTATATATAAAAATATTTTATTTTATATAAAAATATTTTATTATATTATAATACAATAATGAATTTACCTTACGATTCTGATTCGGATTCTAATATGACTGAATCAGATTTATTGACGTCTTTGGACTTGCAATCTTTGGATAAAGAATCTTTGCAAAAAATTATAAAGATCCTTCTTAAAAAACTTAAAAATGTCAATGTCGAATCGGATGCCGATTCGGATGACGATTCGGATGCTCAATCGACATCCAGCCCCACAGCTAATTTAAGTAATTTACCTGAAGAATTGATTTTACGACAATTAGAATTACTTGATTATAAAACACTTACTAAGCTATGCTCTACAAATCGTAGATTTAAAGACATATGTGATAGAAATAAAGATTATTTATCTAAAAAAATGTTAAATAAATACCAAGTTGATTACACTGACCCAGGAAATTTTATTTACAAATACAATAAGGTAGACATTGACGATTACAAAAGGAACGATGGAAGTTGGAAGTACCAATTGATATGGGAGTTGTACATGCGGGCATATGACTTGAAAACGATTGACTGCGAGGACTTGGATATAACAAGTTTCCCAGTTTATCCTAATATGATAAAATTTTACGGTAATTATAATCATTTAACGAGTTTTCCAGTACAACCTAAAATGAAATTATTTTACGGAGAAGGTAATAGATTAACATTTTTTCCAGTGCAACCTGAAATGAAATACTTTTTCGGCAATGAAAATAGATTAACGAGTTTCCCAGTGCAACCTGAAATGAAACACTTTGAAGGTTATGAAAATAGATTAACGAGTTTTCCAGTGCAACCTAAAATGACATACTTTCATGGAAATGATAATCCTTTAACAGATTTTCCAGTGCAACCTAAAATGAGATATTGTATAGCTGATCTTGATAGATGTCCTGAAATAGAATCTGGCGAAGAATCTGAGGAAGATACTTACGAATCTGACGAAGATATTTACGACCCTGATTCGACCTAAAATGCAAAGGTGTAGAGCTGATCCTGCTGTATGTCCAAAATACAGTACAAAATAGGGGTTTTAATCAATAGTGTCATTCGATTGTGTAGGATTCATTATTTCAACATAATGCAAAAAAGCCCAAGGACACGTGTCCTTGGGCTTTTTTATTTACATTTTTATTGTTTTTTTGTATTTACATAGTCAACATATATATTGCCAGTTCTTTGTAGCTAGTATTTGAAGCACGTATTTTACATACGGTAATTAATGTACGGAGATTGATTTCCTTGATTTCATTTTTAATTTCACGAATCAAATTAAAGGCATCTTTTTTTACAGAAGCATTATATTCTGGTAAGAATTCATTAGTTTTGACAATAAATTCCATACGATCAATTTTTTGATCCATTGTCATAGATAAATCTATCATCATAGATCTTGATCTGATACTTTGAGCAATATTTTGTTGTTCCATGTTTGAAATAAATATAGCGCCACCTTCAAATACAAAACTACGAGGTAAATCGTCGTCTCTCATATCAGCATTCCAACTAATGGTCCTTACATTATAACTATCCAATGCAGATTTCAATATGTTTAATGAAATCGGGTCTTTTAAAACAGAATCACAATCATCGAATATAACTATTGATTTCCTATTTTCAAACAATGTTCGATACAAACCTTTAGCAGTAGAGTGTCCTTTAATTGTAATAAAAGACTTGTGGGTGTCAGAGTCAAAAGCGCAAGTATTTTTATACCCCATATTTTCAAGAGTCTGCATTACAGTAAAAGTTTTTCCAACACCGCCCTCTCCAGTAATTATAGCAGATGCTTGAACACCAGATGCAACCATTTTAACCAATTTTTTTACAAATTCAAAACGTGTATTGATGTCAAACGACTTTTCATTCTCAGTTACAATAGTAACCTTTGGTTTTACAACACGAGGTTTACGTGTTTTTTTTGGTACTTCATTTTTTTCGTTTTCAGCTTTTTTAGTTTTAGTTGCTTTTTTAGATTCCTTAATGATAATTCCTTGATTATCATTAATGATATTTTCATCGACAGAGGTAGCGGTAGCGGTAGTAGTAGCGGTAGTAGTAGCCATAGTTATTTTTTAACTAATTTCATAATATTTTCATTTTTTTTTTATAAAACCTAGTCAAGGGCCATCAAGAGCCCTGACCTGTGAAATATTACATGCAAAAAAGCCCAAAGACATCTGTCCTTGGGCTTTTTTAACTTTTTTTTAATTTAATTTTTTTATTCGATAATGTTTCTGATATAAGTAGTATGTGATTCGGATTTTGTGGTGGGAAATCTTGGAATACCGGATTCTGTAAGTTCAAAATATTTGACTTGAATTTGTTGTCCGATAAATTGTTGTCCACTTTGGTAAAGTTTATTACGTTCATCTCTTGTACCCTTTGGTCGAACGTTGAATTTGTCACCATTTTCATTTACACATATCCATACGATCAAATCTTTGTTAGAAGCAGTGTCTTGTTCGGAAGTAAAATCGACAATTTTATATTCTGAATCGATAAAATCTTTGAATTTCAAAAGATCTTGAGATCTAGCCTTGCAACGATATTTGCCAGATCCAGTTCTTACAATACTTCCTTCATAATTTTCCTTAACGAAGGCCAAATGTTGTTCTTTGATTTCAACTTCTGAAGATACAGTACGAGTTTCAACTAAAAGGATGTGATTGAATGAATTTTTGCTAAAAAATGTTTTTAGAATTTCCAAGCGTTGTTCAAAAGTCTTGGTTTCATCGACGTAATCGTAAACGTGATATTCGATTTGACCAAGCTTTTGATAATCGGCTTCATTGAGTTTCTTTTTTCGAAGAATACCAAGATGTTCAAACACGCCACCGTGTTGATACAATTCTCCATCGAGAACAATATTTTCTTTGATAGCACACAATTCTTTATACAATCGAGTGCGCTTAATAGCGTCAAAAGATTTTCCTTGTCTTGAGTTACAAGACTTGTTTTGACTATTAAAGATCATTCTGTAACCGTCGAGTTTTGGTTGAATGTAGACTGGATACATTAGCTTGTGTTTGAATTTCTGAAAATCAGAAGCCAACATTGGAAAAACAACCCTTTCAGATATGTCACTTTCACTTTCATTTTCAGAAACGGTGATACCTGCCTGCGATGGTGCAGAAGCATTTTCGGAAAACCCTTGTTCAGTCTTTTTCTTCCATTTAGAATGGGCTTCAAGTACACCTTGATCAAAGTGAGTAGTTTCATTTCGTTTACCAATATTTTTTCCCGATGTAATTTTTTTTGTGCTTTTAGTCAATTTTCCGGACACGTATCCGTATTCGATTTCGACAACCGAATGGTCATCGTTATTAACGACGACAACGTTCCACTCCTTCATTTTTCCCTTAACATCACTACCAAAAAGCTTTGGAAAAGTACGCGTTTGATTATTGTTCATAGTAATTTACTATATTTTTCATAAAAAATTCATTTTTTCTTATAAAACCCAGTCAAGAGCCCTCAAGAGCTTTGACCTGTGAAATATTACATGCAAAAAGGCCCAAGGACATCTGTCCCTGGGCCTTTTTGACTTTTTTAATTTTTTAATTTTTTTTAAAAATCGTCTTCATCGTCTTCATAATACCAAAAATTTTCAACGCACAATAACAAACCATCTCTAGGAGGTATAGGGCTAGCACCTATAGCTCTAGCACGGTTGACAATTAACTTTCTTATTATCGGATTAACCTCAAACTCTTTGACTTGAACATACTGCAAAGGACTAATACTTTGAATATCACCCATCCTTGAATATATAGAATACATATAGGTGATTGGACCACCGTGTTTAACAATGAAACGTACCATTCCTACATCATCATCAAGGATGGCTCGAAATAAAGGCGATGCTTGTGCTGTATTATCTCCATAATCATCCTCATCCTCATCAAAGTCGAGGTGTGCAAATATTTGCGTCCCTTCACCACCGTCATTGCAATATAAACATCCTTTGCAATCGTCGGCGTCATCATCATCGGCCTCAGCACCTTCATAAGCGGTTTCATCGGCCTCAGCACCTTCATAAGCGGCTTCATCGGCAAAATATTTACAGTATAAATCACAATAAGAAGTGATTTCGTAGGATTCTGATAGCTTAGCGGTAGTTGTAGTCATAGTGATTTTTTAAATCACTTCATAATATTTTCATTTTTTTTATAAAACCCCCTCAAGAGCCCCTCAAGAGCCGTCAACAGCTTTGACCTTATTAAATCGAATAAAATTGAAAAAAAAACAGTTTAAAAAGAAAAATAATATGTACCAATCTATCTTCGCCGAATTTGAAAAAAAAATACACGTTACCGCGCTAAAATACAGCGGTCTAAACGTCCAAGCTAAGGAATTTGTACCTTCTGGAAAAACTTATGTTTTTAAAAATGGAAAAATTTATAAAGCCCAATAAAAACTGGTTATACGACCATTATGTTCTGCGAAATAGCCCCAAAAGTAGGAATTTACCCTATTTTTGGGGCTATTTCACATGTATTAGGGGGCGGGAGGAGCGTGGAGGGGGAGTGGGGAGGTTGAAATTGGGGGTTGAAAATTTGGGGTGTATTGATGTGAATACGGATGCAAAAACGATAGTATTATAACGCAAAAACGATAGTATTATAACAAGAATATCACGCGA
>Ga0214921_10003421_pt1 | contig 24271 bp, 36 predicted proteins | sample LL1505_MetaG_FD_177992 | JGI IMG/M metagenome (GOLD analysis project Ga0214921, IMG submission 177992) | Freshwater microbial communities from Lake Lanier, Atlanta, Georgia, United States - LL-1505 | ecosystem: Environmental > Aquatic > Freshwater > Lake | place: USA: Georgia | collected...
GAATGTATGCACCAGAGATATTGGCACTGGTGATGATGTTGCCGTTAAGACTTGAGCTGGCTAGGTAAGCAGCCACATTGGAATTGCCGTAAGCATTGCCTCCGGCCTGTTCAATCACAGCATTGTAATTGATAGTGATGGGATATTGTGTGCTTGACACACTGACATTTGTGGTGTTGTTGTCAATGATGATATTGGCCGATGTCTCTTCGGTGATTACAATTTGGTAGGTCATGTTAGGCCACCACTAGAGTTGAATAAAGAGGACTTGTGCTGAGTGTGGGATCACCAGCAGTGACTCCGGGTTCCCATGCCTGAACCAGTGCATACCTATGTGTGTTTACATTGGCAATGGGTGTGTTGACATCTGTCCATGTGGTTGAGAACACAGTGATGGGAACATTTTTTCTTGCATCAGGAATGATTGGTCCTGTATACATCAAGTTGGGCTGAATCACTCGCACAGTGCCTGTGGTGGCATTGAGTATGGTGGGCACATAGATGCCTCCTGCAAAGCTGGCCATGGTCTGCACAGGGAATGTGCCAATCACAGTGGAGTCTGCAAAGTTGGGCTGGCCAGTATAGCGTAAAAAGCTCACTTGGTCAACCACAATGGTTTGGAATTCTACCGCAAAGGTCCAGCCGGTAATGTCTTGTTGAAAGTTGTAGATTAATGTTCTACGACTTGATGGAAACCATTGTTCACAAATGATCTCATCGGGACTACCCACATACTGGGCAAAGTTTAATACACCGGCCATAATTTCTCTCCTAAGGGGGATACTGCTGATGCAAAGGCATCAGCAATGCGTTTATTTATTAAGAATCTAAAAAACCAATTGATCAGGTGAAGAAACGATAGTTTAACCAGCTGTCAGCCTGACCATTGATCAGGCTATTGGCAGCTGATATGCCTGGCACTTGAAATGTGTTTGGACCAGCGTCAAATATCACAGTGTTGCCAGAGAATGACTTGGTATAGTTGATTATAGGCACACCACTGTTGCCAGTTGTGGGTATGATGTTGCTCCAGGATGCTGGTATCAGAGTAGAACTTACACCAAATGCTATGATATTTCCAGTGGAGTTGCTGAGATTCAACACAGCATTGGTGCTGGTGCTAATTCTTAAATTACCAGTTAGGCTACTTGAATCATCTAAACTTGCACCAATTAGATTCCAACTGCTCCAGCTCAATCCAGCAAAGCCACTGGAGTTGTATGTGCTTTGATTCCAAGGTGCTGTGGCATAATACACAGCAACACCTGCTTTGATACTGAGACTGCTTCTGGTGTCTGCCAATGCAGTGGTGTTGTGGCTGACTTCAACTACACAATTTGCAGCCGGGGCAATCACACCTGCCACATTACCTACCGCACTTCCAATTCCAGCCATGTAGGCATCAGCAGTGAATATCATGCCTTTGTAAACACTATTTCCAGAATATATCAATGTGTCAGCAGGCGAATTAACAAATGCAAATTGTCCACTTGTAATAGTATTGCCACCAACAACAGTGCCAGAACTATTCACAACAGGAGTGTCAATCTTGATCACATCAGGTGCTTGATTTCTTGAGTATGTGACATTGGCACTGACATTACTGAATGGTCCTGTTCCATCACCATTCACTCCGCGAGTCTTCCATGACCAAGTGCCATCACGCAGGCCAGTTGTGGTAAAGATCACTGTGTTGCCTGTGACAAAAGCATTGGCATCTGTTGATGCTTGTGTGCCTATGAGATTGTAATTGGTATTGGCCACATTGCCTGTGATTGTGACATTGCCTGCCCAGAACTGCACTCTATCCACAACACCTGCAGGCACAGTGGTGCTGACCACTTGTGCTGGCAAACTGTCCACTGTTTTCAATGTGATTGTGGGTGTGCCTGGTGTGCCAATGGATGAGATTGATCTAATGCCAGGTGCTCCTGCCACAAGGAAGTTGGCCCAGGTTCCATCATAAATGGTGTCATCATATTCAGTGCAGGAGAATTCCAATCGCAGACTTCCATCATCTCCTTCAATCTCCTTCACACGCATGATTCGAAACTCTTTGGCAGTCCATCCATAAGTGGTTGAGGTGATGTCAATGATGTTACCGGCTTGCAGATTGATCTTGGAGTAATCCATCACGATTGTGACAGTGAGATCTAGACGACTCTGTTTGAGAGTAATCATACCATAGTGTTCAGCCTGCGGTTGATTGTTGATGAACTCTGAACTCACTTGTAAGGTATTGTCAGGTTCGTATGCATTACGCAGATTATCAGGCAGATTCAATGTTGCATAGTGAGGTTGATCACGCATGTCATTTCTGGGATACTCAACCTCTATTGCATTGTAGAGATTGGTCAGGCCTGATCCAGATATCTGAATAGGTCCAATGATGTCTGCTTCAGATATGCTTGCTACTGAGTTGCCAGCCGCATTCACAGTCCAGGAATACAATCCCTCGTGTGTGTTATAGGTAAACCAAGCAGTGGTGGCCTCAGCCAGTCGTTCTAGATTTGACCACACAGGTTCGCTGGTGCGGACTACGCCGTTAATTTGTTGGACATTTAAACTTGGCATTTGTTTTCCTTAATAGAACTTGATTATTGCAACACCAGGATTGCCAGATGCACCTGATCCAGAAAGAGCACCTTGACCTCCCAGTCCATATGAATTACCTCCATTGGCAGCAGGGCCACTGAGACCCGCACCACCCCCACCACCACCAAGCACCGCTGTGCCAGTAAGAACATTGGTAACACCAGCACCGCCTGCAATACCTGTCAAGCCACCGTTACCTCCAGCACCAGCACCTGTTCCTCCAGCACCACCTATTGCTGACACAAATGCTCCGCCTATGCGTGAATATGTTCCGCCTAGACCAAAATTAACTGAAAAATCATTATAGTCAGATGTTATTGAGGTATCAGATCCAAGACCACCTGTGATAGTTGCATTGCCGCCCGGGAAGGTGGCACCACCCCCACCTTGACCAATGGTTACTGTGTATGGATTGTTTACCAATGTAATAGCAGTGTTGTATGCTATGCCACCTCCACCACCACCAGCACCACCACGACTGAAAGCACCACCAGCACCTCCGCCTCCGCCTCCAACCAATAATATGTTGGCCCGAGCATAAGTTCTTTCAGTAAAACTTGGAGTAAACACAGTATCACCTGTGTAAGTGTATGTTACTGAACTAAACGGTTGCACATTTGCTGTGAGAGTTTTTGTTAAATTCACCTGACTGATACCATCTCTTGATTGTGTGTATGTAAAGGTGCTATTACCAGTCACTGTGTTAGCGGGTGCAAATCTAATGTTGGCAAAGTTGGCATTTACAGTGCTGGTGTTACCAGTGAATGTGTAAGTGTTGGCAATATTAGCCCAGTCATTAGAATCAAAATATGAATTACTATTTCCAAATTTACCAATTGGGCTGTTTAAAGTAAATGTGTATGATTGTCCATAGTCAGGACCATCATCAAGCACAGGAGTAGAGGTAGAAAATAATTGTGTAATTGCATTGGTAGTGTATGTTCTATCAATCATGTTTGATATCTCAGGATTGGTCACGGCTGTGAAGGTGGCCACAACATTGCTGGCCTGAGTAACATTGCCAGTTGCCAATGTTTTGATCTGATTGTATGTGAAACTCACATTGCCTGTATAATCCACAGGAGGCATCCATTCGATGGTATTATTGATTGCTGCCTTACTACCAGTAACATTTAATTGTGTGTTGGCATAACCTACTAGGCTATTACTTTGATAGAATTGACCAATATTGCCTGCGGTTTGTTGAATACCTATGGTGAAACTTAGTGCATGTGTATCTAGATCAGTAATTGTGTTACCAAATGCCAATCTTGTGTCTTCGGTATATGTGCCTCCGGGGAAATTATATTCCGCATGTGGTGTGCCAATTTGTATGTTGGCATTGGCTGTGCTGAATATTGCAGTTGTGTTACCCAGGGCAAAGTTGATAGCATTGCCCACATTGCTCACAAGATCGCTTGCAGGTAAAAACTTGAGAGCATTGGCAGCAATCTGACTATTAAGACTTGTGGCATTACCATCAATAAAGATTGAGTTGCCTGTTATAATACCATCTGTCATAGACCCATATGTGGGGATGGTATTGGCAAAAAGTCTAAATGTCACTGTGGATGTGGCATCAACTACTACATTGGCCACAGTGACATTTGTCAATGTATCTTCATTGTAGATCACATTGCCTGTGATACTTAAACTAGGTTGTTGTGTTACATTAACAACAGTGGTCCAGGCTCTTGTGTTGCCTGCTTGATCATTTACTGTTGTAACATATGAATATTCAGGTGAGATGTTACTGGCACCAGTAAGATCAGAATATTTTACATTGGCAAATGCTTCCGTGTATTGTGCAACTGATCTAATACCATTCACACGCCAGGCAGCAGGAGCAATTTGTATTAGACCAATGTTGCTGTATGTTCCTGTGTAGGCCATGCTTACATTGCCCACATTTGAAAATTGCACATCCAGCAACAAATCTCTAACAGCACTGGTGATTGAAGTTAATGTAGTTTGTTGTGTGATATTGGCTGTTTGATATGCAGGAACATTGGCAGTGGTATTGCCAGCATTGGCACCAAAAACAATGGCGTAATTGGCCTCATCATTGTAGTTGATGGTTCGTGCTGTGTTTAGGTCTATAATAGTGCTCATTCTAAATCAATCCAATCATATGAATCCAGTCCCAAGCGACTGATGGTTGTGGCATTGCTTTCGCCTGTGTCAATTTCTCGAAGTCTAATGCCTGCACCATATCTTGTGTTGGTAGCATAATCAAACAATACATCTCCACTTTTGCTCATTGAGTTGATGATGTTGAATTGGTAATCACCTATTGATGTCACATTCTTGTCTCTATTGTAATCCACACGGACTAAGGCAAACACAAGATCACTCATGTTTGAATTAGGTGTTGTTCCTGACGGTGCTGTCCAGTCAGGGAATATGTCCCAGGCATTCACAGCACTCAATGTTGGTGCGGCATTGCCAACACAACTAGTAGCCGCTGGGGCAATTTGATCGGCACTGGCTCCTGATCCCCCATACATGTAGATCTTAATCAAGCCATTCATTGACTCATCAGTATTGCCATCAGCATCCCGAGTATTGTTGACAGTGATACCATCTGCTTTGAATATCACTTGATCAGCATTGCGATAGCATTCATTAAATGTGTATGAGGAGGCAGCACCTGTTTCAAACAGATTGCCTGTCTTTTCACTTATGGTCAATGCTACCCACATGGTCTTGTTGTCATTCACAAGTTGTGCATCTGTTATGGCACCACCAAGATAGGCTGATCCATACACCACAGGTATCTTGTGATTGGTTGCTGGACTCAGCATTTGTCTTGAGCCAGCATCAAATCCAGTTTGTGATTGATTCTTTGAGATGCTACGATTTAGGGCGTAGCTTACCAGTGCAGTCACAGCAGTGCGAACCAGTAACACACCAATAGTGCTGGTCACTCCAATCCATCCTGCTACTGCTGTGGCGATTGCAGTTAAAAATGCCATTATGCTTCCTTCATCCAGGTTTGTTCTATCAGTTTCCACCCTCTACGGCTGGGATCAAAATTGGTGTCAGGACCTTGTGTGCTCAAGAGAACAGCTTGCACACGACCTTGACGCAGATATTGATCACAGTCATGATCCCATGCACGCCATAACACAGCACCTGCACGACTGCCACGATGTGATTGGCTCACATACCAGGCCCGTTCCTGCAATAGTTTTCGTTCAGGATCCCAAAAGTCTTCACCATGTTCAGCAATTAGTGTGCCCACAATCTTGTTATCTTGAACTGCCACACGCACATAATGATCTTGTTGCCATCTAGTGACCAGTCGATAGATCCTTGGTGTGTCGCTTTCTGATCTCCAGGACCTGAAGCCCACTCGTGCTTGTGATGAGAACTCTTTTAGTAGTTCACACACACCTGACACATCTTGCAGAGTGGCAAAGCGGCACAGCATTAGGCTTGTTCCTGCACAAATTCAGTTGTGGGCGAATTCAGAGGTGTTGTGACCTGTGCTGTCTTGGTCACAGGAGCACCAAAGTCAAACGGACGACCAATCAGGTTGGTGATGCGATTGAAACTGCTATCACTAGGATAGAACAGGTTCATTGATTCCTGATTGGTCCTACGACCAGTAATTTTGGTATTCAGCATGTCCACAAGACTTGAGCAACTCAAGTTGATGATCAAACTGGATTCATCACTCCATTCATTATAAGTTTCTGAGAAGCCATAGTTTGTGACCACACCTTGAAACATGAATATGGGATTGCCCGAGATGGCAAGTGGGTTGTCAGTAAGTGGGTCAGTGAATACTCTGCGAATCTCTATCCTGGACCCTTTGATCCGCACTGCCTGCACTCCTTGTGCATACGCAATGGGAATGCCAGTAAGGCCAACTGCGGTTTCTACTGAGCTGGCTCTAAGTTCGTTAACACTTTCACTCACACTCATGAGCACACCAGCAGGTGAATACGAATAGTCAAAGCCATCCGATTCAGTAATCGTAATGGCTTTGTGAAATGTTGATAATCTTAATATGCCATAGTCAGGTATGTCCAATCTCACACAAAGACAAACACCTACTGAACTATATCCTGATAAGTTTATGCTCATGTTCGATCCTCATAGAATACAAAATCACCTGACCAGGAGACCAGCATGTTGTTGCCAGCTGGCACTAGACTCCAGGTGGGTCTTGTGACACACAGCACTGACCATGTGACATTGGCACCAAAGTATCCTGTGTATGATCCAGCGGCTTCATCTATTGGTCTGTTCAATGTAACAGTGGCACCATTGCCTGCGGCAGGATCTGCAACCACTTGATAAACTGAACCTGCGGCACCAATCTGTAACCAATCACCTGCTCGGCAAACATAACCGCTGGCAAGTGTGCCTGCTGTGATGGTGCATGTGGTTACTGAAGTTCCAGCGGGCACAACAACTGTGAATCCGCCTGTGCCAGATCCCAAATATCCAATGATGTTCTCAAATCCCACATGATTGAAATTGATATCTGCAATGGTAATTCTGTCCATTTGATCTAGTTTGGCCAGGTAAGGACGGGCTTCTACATAGGTGGCACCAGGGCTTGGTGTGACTGTGAACTTCCACACACGACCTCCGCGACTCACTGTGCGGATCACATTTTCTCGAGTGGTTGTGGCAGCTACTACACCACGACCATCAATACTGAGAGCAGTGGCTGAGTTTACTATCCATTGAAAGGCTTCATTAGCTGTGGCCATAATTATCTCCGTTGTGTGGGCTGTCTACGACGCCCTTGTTCTGTAACAGCAAACATAAATTCAGGATCACTGGCCACTAGGCTGCGGAAACTTGAAGCATCTACTGCATTGATGTTGTAGGTGATCATGGTTGATCCACCCAGGGCATCATTGGGTATGACCCCTCTTCCACCAGCACCTGTTAATATTTCTGGTCCGCGTTCACCCACCAGCACAGGTGAATTGGTTGGAATCATACCGCCTGAAGCAAATCCCAACAGACTCTTGGCACCTGAGAACAAGTCACCAAGTATGCTGCCACCTCCTGTGGACCCACCACCAACCTTGAATGATTGTGCTAGCAGTTGTTGAATCTGGCTGCGAAGTATTTGTTCCACAATTGAACTTATGAATGATCTGAATTCCAACTTGCCTGTCTTGGCAAAATTCACAATCATGTCTTCCATACCTTTGGTTGTGGTAGAAAATATGTTCCGGGCATAGTCTGCGGCATTGTAGGCAGCATCTGCATACTCGTTGAATGCCGCCTTCCATCCTTCAGCAAAGGTTCTTGACTGTTCTAGATTGGCCATTTGTGCTGATGCAATTTGATTATAGCGTTCAGCAATTTGTGCAAGTCCAGCAGCAAGTTCAGTGGCCTGTTGAGTTGTCAGATCCATATCAGCAAACTGTGCGGCAAAACTACGACTGGCCGACAATGCAGCCTTGCGGTTTTCTTCTTGAATCTGAGCCATTCCCTTGGCCAATGGACCCATTCCCTGTGTATTGGCAGCAAATGTTACTTCTTGCATGCGATCATTGGCTGTGACCAATTGCTCGGCCAGAACTGATTGTCTTTCCAACTGTCGGGTGATGGCTTCTAGTATGTTTTTACGATCTTGATCCAGGGCCGTATTCACCATCTGACGATTGATCACTTGTTGCACTTGTGCCACTTGCTTGTTGTATAACTCAGCATTGGCTTTGATCTGTGCATTGATTGTGGGGATTAGATACGAGTCTTCAGCTTTGAGATCTCGTTTTTTCTTCAGTAACTGATCTTGAACATCAAGGAATTTTTGTGCAAGATCAAATAATGCCAATTGAATATTTTTTTCATCTTCAGTTTTACCAATAAGATCCGCCTCAACAAATGCACGAGCATTGCTCATACGGAATTGTTTTTCGTATTCGCTAGTGACATCACGAATGGCATTGATCTCTCGTGTTTGATTTTCAAGGTTAATCTTGCGTCGTGCAGCTTCTTCTTTTTTGAGTTTTTCAGCGGCTGCAAGGTCTTCCGCAGTAGGGCCGGCTGCAACATCTGGTTTGTCAGGTGATCTAAGACCAATAACCGCGGCTATTCCAGCACCCAGAGCTGCCACCAGGGCAACAGCACCTCTAAGTCCCACCATAAACGGACTCATAGCAGTAAAAATACTTACAATTTTGGAGGAAGCATTTAGATAAGTGAATAGTCCAGTAATGGCTGTGACTGCTCGCCCTATTTGTCCAATGAATGCCACAATTGCAAGTCCGCCTGTGACAGCAAATGCAGTCACAATGGCCACAGTCAATACTTTTATAACTAGAACTAAATTATCAATTTTGCTCTTGCCATCTTCCATGGCTCGGTTGAAATCATTCATGCGTTGGATTGGTCCAGAGAATGCTTCTAAAAATGCCAATTTCATTGTGCCGGCGGCAGTGGCCAAACCATCTTGTAATTCAGCGGCTCTTTTAACTGTGGCAGCATATGCATCCATTGTGCCTGCTGTGGTTCTTAATTTGTTAGCAAGTTCACCAGGATCTACTGTTCGAAAACTCTTGCCAAACTTGTCCATCATTGCGGCTGCACGCTCACTAGCATTTGGCAATGCCGCAATGCCTTCCAGTGTCTTGATCAATAAATCTCGTTCACTGAGAGCACCAAGGTCGCTGAGACTTACTCCTAGTTCTTGAAAACCATAAATGGCTTTCTGACTGCCTTGTGCTGCCTCATCAACACTTTGTGCAAACTTGGTAATGCCTGTGGCCATCTGATCAGCTTGTCCGCCAGATGTTTCAAGTGCTTTCTTGAACTCCAACAAGTTGCCTGTGGCGATACCACTGGCATTTGAAAGATCCTGCAGATCATCGGCCATTTGCAATGCCGAGCGACCTAGTGCGGCAAATCCCAAACCAGCAACCACACTTCGTAGTCCCAGCATGCGACGGGTCATACCATCAAGACTTGAACTTAGTTTGTCAAGACTTGCCTGACCCGTGACTCTAACATCAATGGTTGCATTGGTTGTGGCCATTATGGTGTGCTCCTAAATATGTGCGTGATTCGTCGCTGACTCCACTTGAGGAAAGGATCAGTCATGCCCCGGGGTGCTTGTGGAGAGTAACCATCATCAAGTCGTTGTGCATAAGGATAGTCAGCACGAATTTCAGTTTTTTGACCATTCAATGCAGTGTGTCTACGGGCATTACCAGTGCGAACAGGTGTTAATTTTTTGAACTCAACTTCAGCATCTTGAGGATATGCAGCCAATTCTTTTTGAATTCTGGACAGCATGTTTTGCACATTATTTTGTCCAACGCGAATATCAACTGATATCATGATTTAGATCCTTTTACTGATTCGATCATTTGCAGCATGGTCTTTTCACTGAGCTTTTTGGCCAGGGGCTTGCCAGTGCGTTCAGATTCCATTTTCTCATAATGATAATTTGACCACTTGGTAGAAATATCCAGCACATACAAATCAAATGTGGTAGCTCTGCCCAAAGCCTCACTGGGTAGGCATTGGTATCTGTGTGCGAGGTTATCTAAAGTTATGATCATTTTAATTTCACCGCTTTCCCAGTCAGGATCCTCGCAGATTACTTTCCCAATGTTGTGGTAATACTACCAATGGCAGCAATTAACACATGCGTTGGCAACATGGCACCATCAGTGACAATTTGTGAACCATCTTCATTGAGTATGAGTGTGCGAACAATATCAATCATACTGCCCACATCGCTCTCTTTGGCATTGGCCAGCTTCATAAACACATCAAGAGGCTGGCGATCCCAGGTCCAGAATTCTATTGCTTCGCCAAATTCTTTTACCAGGTGCTCGTCATCTAGTGTGATTTTGATTAGTTGTGGCTTTGCAGCCAATTGATTTAATTTCATTTGATCTCCTGTCTTTGAATCAGTTCATTCAGCACTGCCACTGTGAATTGCAAGCGGCTTTGTGCTTTTTCTATATCGCCTCGGGCACAACGCAGTTCATTAGTGGCCTTGGCGATCTCTGCCAGTAAACTTCTCAGCAGATCTTCGCTTGTCTTTGAATCTATTGTCATCTGTGAATCCTTGTGAACACATATTTAGTCAGTCATAAAAAAAGGCCCGGTTAAGGGCCTTTTTTCTAGTGCTGAATTAAATCAGGCAGCACTTGGTGCAGTGTTGGTAACCACAGTGTAGTCACCTGTCACAGTGATTGTGATTGGGCTCACAAACACAGGTGAATCTGCTGAAGTGGCAGGTGCCAAGCCAGTAATATAACCTTGACAAGTCATTGTTACATTGCTGTTGGCATTGCCAGACTCTGGACCCATGAAGATTCTAACATTGCAGAGATCTTTATTGCGGCTGAGTCCGAACACACCTTGTGATGCTGCATTAGCACCTTGTGCCGCAGTGACATTGGCACCAAAGAATGATGTTTTGTCAAGAACCAGGTTCATTGACACATCATTGGTTGCTGTGGTTGGCACTTGCTTTTTGCTGCCAGCGTCAAGTTGTGTCCAGGTGAACACATCCGTAGCAGCGTTGATCGTGATGTCTGTTAGTGCAGGCACCACTAGGTTGCCAGTTGCTGTGCCGTTGGTCTGTAACCAAACTTGCACATTACCGGCAGTTCCTGGGGCTGGGTAGATATAAGCCATTTTGCTTTTTCCTTATTATGAATTTACAATCAGCTGTCTAAAGCTGAAATCAAACTGTGTTACCTGGGCATCACCAATGAACTCCGTTGACACTTGAGTTGCTCGTTGGGTTACACCGGTAATGTCGGTGTCAAGTCTGGCATTCTGAAATGTTGAGACCATGGTAGCATAGTTTGAGGGTTGGTTTTTGGCATCTGTTGTGATAAAGGTGCGAACAGTTGTGATTTCATTCACAATGCCCACACCATTAAGCACATCGATGAGAGGTTCTTGTGCAATTTGATCCGAATCAACATAGATGTATTTGAAGTTCTTCAAGTATAACGGATTGCCCTGGGTATCCCACGGCAGTTCCTGTGTCAATGTGTAACCACTGACCTTGTTGGCTTTGAAATAATCAAGTATCTGTGTTCTCATCTCACTCTCCGTAGATTCCACACACCCGGCTGTTTGTCAGCTGAGTCTATGGTGGCTGAATTGTCAAAGTTATACCAATCGCCTGCAGTGATCAGTTCACCAAACAACAGATCATATTTCTGTTGATAGTAAGCCATCTTGCGACGCTCTGCTGAGTCTTCATTGGAGAAGTCAGCAATGTAGGGAAGAATGTAATTGTATAGGCCATAGTAGCAACACAGATCTGTGAAGTCGTCCTCACGAGCCTGAATCTTTGTGGGATCCAGGGGCGGGACATCAGCCACAGTGTTGATCTGGACGGCTCCAGACCCTGTGTTACGGGCAATAAAATAACTTCTCCACCAATCAGTAGATCTCAACAGTTCTAGTATTCTAGTTGTAGAGCGGATAAGTTGATCCTGAATGTAATTTGCGTCAAGGCCTTCATTTTGCTCGAACAAACGAGCATCCAAAGCATCAAGGTCTTCACTTGTGGCGAAGCTTAATACTGTGTTATTGAATGAGATGAAAGCCATGATGTCAAGTTCCGATCAAGGATTGATACTGGAGTTGTTGTTCAATGCACGACCATAATTGGTCTGTAGCAACCCTGTGCCATAATAAGCAGAACACACAATGTCATCACCAAGGAAAGCAGCTCTACGCTGTGTTTCAATTGCGATATCACCAATCATACCAAGACCCATAGCATCACGCTGGAAAATAGCACCCAGGTAGTTGCCTGCACTACCAGAGTTGGCAATGTTGCTGGTTTGATACACAGGAATTCCTGCCAGCATACCAATAAAGCCTGTTCTCATGGCTTCATTTGCATTGTCACCATAAGCACCTGCTGTGAATGGAGTGTTGCCTTGTGTGGTCAATGCTGACTTCAAGTCATACGCAATTTCAGGATGAATCACGCAGACCATGCCTTCCATTGGCACAGCATCAGCTTGCAGTTTGGCAACTGCTGTGAAGATTTGTGCGGCTGTGATAACAGTTGTGCCAGCAGTGGGTGCTGTGAAGCTTGAGAACAGGGCTGTCAAGTCTGTGTCCATCTTCCTGGCCACGGCCTCGCCAAAAAGTTTTCCCAAATCAGCAACCACATTTGAAGCGGCTGACACACGGGCTAGGTCTGTTAACAATGTGCGGATAGCAACAGGACGAACTGTGAGTTGTGCTGTGCTGGTTGACACTGGTGTGTTATCTACTTCATTGCCTTCTGTGACAACGGCTGCTGTTTGGATTGGGTAAATTGGCACATTGACATTTTTACCTGAGCCTGCTGGCAGAGTGTAGTTTTTTACCAAGCCACGCATGATTGAACGCTCTGATGCGACGAACATTGCTTCTTGGATGATCTCTGGTAAGAGGTCGTTTAGTGTTGTTGTGGTTGAACCGGCCATAATATATTTTCCTTAAATTTTAGGCTATACCAGAAGTCTTACGGTATTCCGCATAGAGCTTCCGATGTTCTGGATTTTTCATATCCAGTTTGGTGATATCGACCTTGTTGCTTGTGCCGCCTCTACCCACATTTGACTGTGTGTTTGTGGTAGCAGGTGCAGCCGAAACAAAATGCGGATTGGAATCTAAGAATTCTCGCACTAGGTCATCAACTGCAAGTGGTGCTCCTGAGTCCGTGTAACGAACAGCACCCTTGGCATCAACAATCTCTACATCACCTTCTGAGTTGAGTCTAAGGTTGGGCTGTAGTAAACTACGCACTTGATCTGGATTCACAGCACGATACTTTGCGGCAGCATTCAACACCGGAGTGTTGACCTTATACTCTTTGATGATTAAATCTCTTTTGGAGATCTCAGCATCTTTTTTAGCAGCCATTTCTTGTAGGGTTTTTTCAAACTCACCACGCTTGAGTTGTTGTTCCTGTGCTCGCTTTTCAGCGTCGGTCTTTAACACACGCAGTTGATCTGGATCACCTAGGTCTTCATAGGGTTTCAACAATTTCTTTTCCAATGACCCTTTCATGCGGGCCATCATGTTGTCTACCTCTTGTTGACTGTAAGTCTTGGTTGCTGTAGCCTGATTTTCAGATGTGTCTGCGGCACCAGTTGCCTCATTTGCCAATGTATTGTCTGACATCGTTGCATCGCCTTTTCATAAAAGTTAGTAGTATATTTATAGATTATACAAAATCTTCAGTCATTAACGACTGGGTTTGATAGGTTTTGGCCGCTTTCGGTTCCGTTCAGTGCGTGATCCGCGAGCAGGCAAAGGTCTTGTCATTTCTTCTTCTCCGCCCGGTATCCAGCCGCATAGGCAGCTCGGCCTTGTAGTGTGGCTTTGGCTTCAGCACCTGGACCAAAATAAACATGACCTTGATCTCCCCAACGAAAGCCTATCTTGCCATCTTGAATAACCTTGCGAACTGGCATGATTATTTCTTCTTCTGTGTGTATTTGCGAACAATGGCAGGTTTATCTGCTTTGATGGCAGCGTCTCTTGCTACATTGAGAGCAATGGCAATGTTCTGTGCCTGACTTTGCTTGGGATATTTTTTCATCTCATAAGCAATGTTCTTGCCCACAGATGTTTCACTGTAGCCTCTAATGATTTTGGTTTGTTTGGCCATATTATGCTCCTGGTTGTTGTGGTGTTGTGTCCGTTATGGGACCACCTGCGACCCATGCGTCACAGGTTCTTGTGCTCTTGCACTTGAAGTCAAATGCTTCACAGTAGCCCAGTTGGCCACCGCCTACACTATCCCATTCATCGCCAGTGGCTCCACCAGCTGATAAACCTGCGTCAATGCAATCTAGTATTGGTGTAGTCTGATCAAAGAATGAGCAGTTGCCACAAAGACTTTGCCGGGCTGTGGCAGGAGTTGTGTTCCACATGTCAGCTTTGGCAGCCCAGAACACAGTGTTGGGCAGTGCAGGATTTAGTGGACCATAGTTGGCAGTGTCAATAGCAGTTTGTCTGTTGGCCAGATTAACACCAATGTCTTGAGTGGCAATAGGACAACCATCTGTTGCAATGGATTCAGATTCCTGATCAGGTGCTAACAATGCAGCCACTGCCAGGGCGTCAGCTGGTTCAATTGGCATGAGTGTGTTGATGATGTTGACTAGTTCGCCTGGCTCTTCACCTAGTGCTTCCAGCAGTTTGTAGTCAATCACAGCCAGCACAGCAGGATCAGTTGCAGTGGCTTTGGCAATTTGTAGTTGTTGGAATTCTTTTTCAGTATCACGAATATTGAATGAACCTGGGTATTCAATTTCACCATCCCATGTTGTGCCCTGATAGTGTGCAAATATGCTCCAGATTTGTTCTTCCGCAAGTTCAAGCCCGTCGGCCTTGGCTGATAGTTTGGCATTGAGCAATTGAAATTCAGTTTCCATGGCCACACCACTCATGCTTCTTGATTCTGTGGCACGGATGGCACCGGTGTTGGCCATCTTGTCAATCACACTCACAAGGTTTTGTTTCACACTCAACATGGCACCCAGTTCAGCACCATTGTAGTCCAATATATAGGGTTTTAATCCTGGATCTAAATTGTCAGGCATCTGTATAATGGATCCTGCACCAATGCCTGCTTGTGTTTCAGGTGTCTTAACGAGACTGGGGTGGCTGTCAATTCTAATGCTTTGTTCAATCTCACTGTTGATGTTGTAGAGCATGCGTTGTGTGTCAGCAATGTCAGTGATGTCACTAACACCAATGCCACGCATGTTTGATCGCATGTTGTAGGCACACACAGCCGGAATGTAGCCCAGGCCATTGGGTTCCACAGTATCACTCCGGATGGATCTATTTTTGGTATCTACTTCAATGGTCTCAATGGTTTCTCGGGTCCAGATCTTGATGGTTTGTCCTGAATCAGTGAACTCTTCAATGTATTTGAAATAGTCTAGTTCATAAACACCTTGAGCATTGCGTCGATAGTTCCAGTCAGTCACTGCAAGTGGAGTCATTAGGTTGAGATAAGGACGCACACCTAATGCTTGTTCATCAGCAAGTGTCACAGCACCTGTGTTGGGTTTGGCCACTAGAATCCAGCAGTGTCCAAATACACTGGCCCAGGTGGCCACATCCTTCATGAATGCATCTAGACTGCGACCATCGAGGTCAGCGTCTCGTAGGAATGATTCAGCTGAGGGTGATCCCTCTAGTGATCCTAGATCGCGATCAGGTTCTTCACGAAACAAGAATGAGTTATACACCTGCACCACTGAGGCACAGTGATTGTCTAGGGGTGTGCTACGCAATCTAGCCTGATACTCAGCGGCGGTTTCCAATTGGTATCTTGTGAGATAAGCACCATCCTGGTATTCTTGACCGCCCATGTAGCTTTGGTAAAGATATTCCCAGCGTGGCCTGAAATCATTGTAAGTGGTATTGCTTGAAAGTGCGTCTGCAATTTGTTCGTCTATGGTTCTAATTGTGCTCATTGCGAGTGTCCTTAATAATTGTGTTTGTGGTAGTCTCTTGCTATAATGTAAGCATGGACACAAACAATCTCATGACCCTTGCCAGATTTTGGAGGCAAGTAAAAATAATTCCAGAATCCAATAGCCCTGCTTGCTGGGAATGGCAAGGTAGCATGTCGCCTTCTGGTTATGGCATTTGTTGTGTGGGCAATAGCCAAACTGAATTGGCTCATCGCTATATCACTAGTATTACTTATAATATCCAAAATAAAGTGGTAGCACATCAATGCGATAATCCCAGGTGCGTGAGACCAGATCATTTGTTTGTTACTGATCAAGCAGGCAATCTTTTGGATCAACGCCAGAAAGATCGTAAGCGAACTATTCTCACGAGAACCAGTGTGCTGGATATCAGGACCCGACGACTGTCTCGTCCAGAATTTGCTAAACTTTACAAGTGTAGTGAATTCACAATAGGACAAGTGCAAAGGCGAGAAACTTGGCAGCATGTTACTTGACATCAATTGAATGACCCCAGCGTTGAGGTGCTGTGAGAGGCATGTCTCGACGCACTGGAAATACATAGTCAATGTAGTAACGCATGGCATCACTCATGTGATCAAATCCTGAATCCTTGTCAGGAATGTTACTGTTCATTTTATAACTGTGTTTCTCAAGACTTTCAATGGTCTTTCGGCATCGGGGATCAACCATCATGCGTCTGCGTCCAGATGTTGAACACAACATGCTGTTCACAGCGTTGACGCCATCTCTCACAGGGTTGTGGGCTCTAGGTGCTTTGACAATGAATCCAGCATTGGCCAGGATTGAGTGATCAGTAACGCCGCCAGCTGAGGTTTTGCGGGCTGATCCTGCTGGGTCTGGATACACAAAGATTTTTTGTCGTGAATAGCGTTCTCGTATTTCAGCCACAACTTCTGCGGTGTTACTAGATAGCAAGGCAATTTCATCAATGACATGAGTGGTATCTCCAGTTTGTGCAAACACAGCACCAGACATCTGTCCCACATTAAAATCTAATCCTATGTGCAGGATTTCTGGCGTAGGCAGTGTCCAAGGTAAGATATTGTGTGCTCTTTCAAAAGCATAAAACAATCTGTTGCTGTAGGTTTCAAAACTAGCAAGATATTCTTGTCTAAATGTTCGTTCGTCAAGATCATTGCGGGCTTGTGCAATTTCATCCTCACTAACATTACCACCATCCAGGGTGGTAAACTGATAACTGCTCCATTCTGACTCAGTAGGGTCAAGACCACGATTATACAAATCATATGCCCAGTTGGCTTGTCCCATTGGAGTGCTAATAAACATTGCTGAGCCTTTACGATCACTAAGAGTGGGTCGCAAAACTTCAGTCCAGGCCTTTTGATCAATCATGGCAAACTCATCCATGATGATTCCATCAAGACCTACGCCACGCAAACTATCAGGGTTGTCAGCACCACGCAGACTGATCTTGCTGCCGTTTTTTAATACAATTGTTAGGTCAGTTTCGTTGATCTTGTCAGTCCAGCGTAGATCTTGTAATCGCCATTTCAATTGGTCCCACACAATTTGACGAGCCTGTCTGTAGGTAGGGGCAACATAAAATACTCTACGATTTGGTTCTCGAGCAATACGAGCTAGTTCTCTAATGGCCAAAAAAGTTTTACCCCATCTACGCCCAGCCACAATTACTTTGAATCGTGCTGAATCTTTACTGACCAATTGCTGGCCAGGGTTAAGACTCACTCATCGCTCCAGGGCAGGGCACGACCTTCATCTGTGCGAACTTCTTGTGGACGACCAACTATTCTATCAAACACTGACGCAAATGCTTGTGCATCGCCTTCACGACGAGCCCGCATCAACACTGACCAGGCAGCGTTGTGAAGTTCTGCGGCCCATTGTGCTTGATACTCATCAATGGTTTGTTTCATAACTTCACGCATGGCTTTCTTTTCGCGACGCTTTTTCAAGTGTGCGGCCTTTTGTTCAGGTGTGAGTGCGTTCAGGAAGTCAGCATAAGGTGCTGTGCCTGGCTTCCAGATCTGTGGTAGATTACGGTTTGCAGCCATTGTTAAATTTCGTTGTTGGCTTCTAGTATGTCAGACACCATTCTAGGCGTGAGCACCAGTTCCGCATTCCAGCCTTCATGCAAGGGATCAGGTTCAGACACAGGTTTTTTTGCAGTCATGAAGCTCTTGCACATGGCCACAAGCTCACCTGCGGAGAGTAATTTTGAGTCAGTCATTGCAATTATTTAGCAATGATGGATTTTTTCTCTTTGTTATGAGCAGTTTCAGGGAACTCTAATCTGATTGCTTCCAATACTGTTTCCAGTGCTTGATCACGACCTTGGCTTTTGATCATGCGTTGCAGAATGCTTTGTATACGAAGGCGTTCCATCAGTGTGTGTATGCGTATATTTGTCATCTGATGTAGCCTAAAGTTTGGCCGTGTGTGTTTGTGATGCGTGTTCGACCACGAGCGGCACCACACCAGGCGGGAAAGTCTTGACGACTATAAGCTTCTGGCTTGAGTCTTGTGCCGTCAAATTTTGAGAACTCCTGTGTCTGACAAGGATCTCGTGAGTCATAGTAGTTGGCCAGGAACGCAGGAGGAGCGGCACAACCTGTTAGTGCAAGGCATAGAACAAGATATTTCATACAGGAGTCTTTCTTGGGCGGCCACGAGGTTTGCCTGAGGGAGTTAAACTGGGAGTTAATGGTTTCTCTTTCTTGGGAGGTGCATTGGGATCAGGTTCCGGCACTGCATCCACAAGATCAAAAAACTCATTTACATCGTCTTCGTTGTTGGGATCTTTGCCCATTAACTTACACCAACGCAGGTGAATGCGTTCTCGCTCATCTAGATCTAACAATCGATACACTGACCAAGTTGGTAGTTTCATTATTTGTCTCCAAACATTGATTCAACATGTGAGTAAAGTGGCACTATTTCAAATCCTGTGTGAGTGAGTTCTACTGATTCTTCTTTTGAAATAACACCATCCAACAGCAATCGTTTGATGTATCGTTTGACCAGGGTTTGTTGTTTGTCAGTAGATTTGAAAAGTTTTTTGGCAGTGGAACAACCATAGTTGTTTTGGCCTAATCGGTGTAGAACATACAACTGCTCATCATCACAGATGCCAATATCAATGTATCCATCACCATAGCAATCAAGTTCTTGTGGGTTTTTTGAATCTGCCACACGCTGTGAATATTTGGGAATAGGCATAATAATATCTACTGCCCATAAGTCGGGCAACTCACGATTGCCATCACCAAGCACTGTGCTAATTGAAAGTTTGATCTTGTTCATACTGCCTCCTTGACACCGGCACGAGTAAGTTCGTATTGGTATGATTCAATGATGGTATTATGTATAGCAATTTGATTGCAATCGCGATCATGCTGTGCATGATCTCCGAGACCTTGCCACACAGTCAATCTCTCGTAGCAGTCTGCTCGGTGTTTGGTATGACGACGGATACCATCTTGCCACCATAAGATATCAGATTTTTTAGCCATTTAGTGCCTCTTTAAAGCGTTGTTGATAAGTGTATAGTATAGCACAGACTGATTTTGTGGTCAATCTGTGCGTGTTGTTTTTACGCCACAGCCTGTTCAATGACCCGTTGTAAGGATCTATAACTCACAGGATATTTGGTATTGTCCAACACAATGGCATTGGAATAAACACCAATCTTTTTACCACTGGGCAACCGAACTTCTAATGTGCCCATACCTTGTATCTCGTATTCAACATCTTTGCCAGTGCCCAGTATAGGCACTCCTAATCTAACGGTCTTTTTACCACTAAAGGCAACATAGCCTTTGGTTGGATGATCCATTGTGCGATTCCAAACCTGGTCAATCAGTTTGTCAAGTTGATTCATTGTGTGCTCCTCGAAGCGTTGTTAGTAAGTGTATAGTATAGCACAGACTGATTTTGTGGTCAATCTGTGCGTGTTGTGTTTACGCAACAAGTAAAGGGTTAAAGATGCGTTTGCTCTCGCGGTTGAGATCATTACAATCCCACTCTTGGTAAGCCAAACCAAACCAATCCCGGCCCCAATAGTTGGTGGCCATTGCCGCAATGAGATCTGGATTGTCGCTGTCAACTACAAATAAGCCTGTTGGGATCAAGTATTCCTGATCGCTATCTGAGTCATAACCCAGTTGGTAAACCAATGTGCTCTTCATCCGGTGCTCCTTGAAGCGTTGTTAATAAGTGTATAGTATAGCAAAATGCGATTTTGTGGTCAAGCCGTGATTTGTTGTGAAAAAATAACACCTCCAGCACCCTGGGTAGCTGACCATGCAAAAAACCAGGTCAGAGGCGTTGTAAGTCATTGATTTCATTGAGGTTTTTCAGGCGTTTTCTAAGGTTTTTGGTCTGGGACCCACCGCGATCGTGCCAGTTCTGGATGTTTGAGCAACAACCAGATCCAAGACTCTTCTGTGATGTAGAATATTAGTGTATCCGAGTTCATGTCCCAGACATCTCGGTGTATGCTGGCTGTGATCAAGTCCATGAAAGGTGTCACACCCATTTCATTGATGGCTTGTCTTGTGAACACCACACTCATTGGTGTCGAAGTCATACCTGTGGCCGCCGTTTGTGTTTGGGACCTGTTTGACCACGAGCAAACTTCACAACCCATGAGCGTCGCACATGTTCATGTCGGGGCACAATGTCCACATTGTCTCGGCTCCAAGGCAGATCGTAATCACATCTGGTCATGCACAATTGTTCACTGGCTCTACCTCTATGTGCCCAGTCTGTGCCCCATACAATCACAAAGTCTTCAAATGGCATATCCCAACCTTCTCGGCGAAAATTGGCCTGTGCCCGTTGCCGCAGCCATTGAGTGTATTGTTCGTGTCTTAAAGGATCAGTGCCAGACTTCCACACATGTGGTCTTAGTCCTGTGCCTTTGCCTGCTCTTGGGTTTGGTGTTGTTGTCATATCATATCCTTTGTTGTGGTTAGGTATTGGAGATTCTATCAATAATTTCTACTCGTTTTTTCAAAGCACATAACCATGCCCATTGCTTGGGTGTTACAGTCTGATCAAGATCACAAGCAACCAGCATGTTGATTAGAAACTTCTGTTCAGATTCACTAAAGTGAGCATAATGTGCCTGAACCATGTGATGTAAGTGTGTGGGATTCAGCAGTGATCTTATACGCATTGGTTATCCTTTCTCGAGAAGTAAGACATTATAATGACAAAACAAACTATATCAGTTATAGATAGCATGTTAGTCCTCAAATACTGCATAATCAAGTTTGATTACAAATCCAGTTTGTCTTCTAACTTTTTGAATCAGTTCTACAGGATCCACTGCTTGATCACACTGCCAACCATCATGCACCCAAAGAAATCTCAACTTTTGTTTCCTCAATGCCTTCTGAATAACTCGTGCTATTTGATTCTCAAATTGCCTGTAATAAGCACTCTTTTGTCTTGCACTTAATCTACGACATCTCAGAGATCCATTCTTGTCTATGCTCTTGTCACGAGGAAACTCATCTCGCAGACATTGCCAAAGTCTTTTGATATCTGCTCTAATCTCAGTCAATGTCTGTGATTGTTTGAGTCTATCAATCAAGGCATAATCTTGATCCAACGCACAGAACAACTTGTTGTTTCCCCAGGTGCTGATTATACTACCTTGCAACAAGGCATTCATGACTCTTTTGATTTGATCTGTAGTGCAACTGGCTTCGTTGGCAATTTGATTTCTAATACTGGTGCGATCATCAATGTAGGCCTGCAATGCGGGTGCTTCAAAATCAATTTTGCATTGCTGTGCTCGTTGCAACAAAATTGTGGGGGCGGCGGCTTCAATGTCATAGGCATAACGATAACCTGCATTGGCCAACAACGGACCTCGCACACGGCTGTTGATGAATTGAGCAGTGGTATACCAACGGTCGCTTTTGAGTTCGTATTCAAAATCACCTGTGTCAATTTGTGTTTGAATCTCTGATGTGGGTGTGTAGGTGCTGTGAATGCCCAACTGAGTTTTGAGTTCGTGTAGGTTTTGCTCACGCAAACGATATTTGATGCACTGCCCTGTATTCATATTCCAGTGAGGGTCTGCTGTAGCTAGCAAGTGTGAGTCTAGCCAATTGCTCAAGGGATTGCTGAGTGTGCCAAACCAGGCACGCCGTTGGCTTTGTGCTATGCTGTAGACCTGACGAGGTTTGACATACTGTTCAACAGCTTGAATGGCTGACATAGCCCGTCTGCGATTGCGTGGGTCTGAGAAGTTAGGTGTGTAAGTCACAACTTACTCCAGTTCAAACAGGTTGTGGAATGTGCTAGATTGTGATCTTTGGTTGTTGATCACAGCACGATGTAGCACACCTGCTTCGTGCTGACTGGCCAATTGGTCTGTCATCTCAGGCACTGCGTCTGCTGTGACCACTGCACGATGGTGGCGTGTGTTGCGTTGCACTATGTTGAGCCCTGTGTAGACTCCATAGGGATTTGGAGCATATATCAAGGGCTCCCAAGCAGGGAAGTTACGCATGGTGGTGTCAACTGTGGTGTCGTATGTGGCACCTGTGTCTAGGTCAGTCCAACTGAATCTCCAGTATGTGCCGCCAGTGATCTTACTGGCAGTGGCAGGAGTGCGATTGGTGAGTAATAGTCGTTTCATTAGGTTCTTTCATTTTAAATTGTGCCATTTCAAGTCCATTGTTATTTAGTATAGCATACAAATCATTATATACAAAGAGAACTGGCAAGATTGCCCAAAAAAAAATCCCCCAGACACAACTGAGGGATTTTAGGGGTGGAGTTTTTAGGAAACTTCTTTTTATGAGTCATTACAAAGATGTGAGCAGACGCACATGACTTAAAGGATTAGAAATGGCGTTATCTAAAATGAATGCATGAACCTCCCTGATTGCTCAGGGTCTTGAACAGGAATTGTCTGCCCACGCGAATATTTATACACTAGGTTGAAAAAACCTATTTTTTTATGTGTGTAAATATGATCTATGAACCCAGATGAATTTCGCACACGAATAGAGCAGTTGGCTGATGTGCAATGGAGACTGCCCGACCAACCTGCTGTGCAAGGACCAAGATACAGACTCACTAGTGACCAAGGTCCAGGTGCCACAATACAACAACTGCACTTAACTCCTGCTAAGTGTGATGATTGTAGCATTATCTGCACACAACGGCCCAGACGAGACTTTCAAAAGAGATCACATGGTTGGATAGAACGGTGTCGCGAATGTGGATTGTGGAGAAATGAACAGGGCACCTGGGGTGACTTGCCCTACAAGAAAATTGGTAGACCTGCACTGAAGTCTACCATGATTATTACAACAAGCGACTTGCCGCCCATCCCAGACTGCTTAGAAGCACACCAATCACTGCCCATTGAGCACGATGCCAATGATTCATGGTCTGATCCTGTTGACGATCGAGATCACGAGCAAGACCTTTAATCATAGTTTTGAGTTCGGTCATGTCTTCGGTCATTCTATCTAGACGATCATTTAGAGCCTGATATCGAAGCTCACAAATTGATACATGAGCATCTAAAGAGTGGCGTTCAATTTCACTCATCACACGCTGAGAATAATGCTTGAGGGCAAAGAGAAGTTTGCCGAACCTGAATTGGTTCCTGTGTATCCCCGGTTGGTGCCTGAATACACTCTTAGATCCTGTATCCAACCATTGTAGTCGTTGCTATCAGTAGAACTGAATTGAGCAATGTGCAAAGTGGTAAATCCTGTGTTGGCTGTGTCCCAGGCACCACGGTAGATACCATCTGAATAGAATCTTCTTGTGCCTGAATCCAGCACAATGGCCACATGGTGCCATCCTGTGCCTATGCCACAGTCGTTTTGACTGGCAAAGGTAAATGCGGAGCCTGTGTTGATGCCAAACAACCAACGACCATTAGCGTCTGCTGAACTCAATGCCCAGTTGGCATTGGTGGTGGCATCCGTGGCATAGAACCAGCCTTCTACCACATATGAGTTAGATCCTGCTGTGGCATCTGGTAATGCTGAGGGTAATGTGTATGTGAGTGCTTGTTGACCTGCGGTATTGGTGCTTTTTACACTTTGCACATAGTTAGGACTTGAAGTCCATTTGACCTGATCAGATGCCATGTCAGTGTTGGTGCCATCTGTCACCGCGGCTGATCCACCAGATCCTTTGATTCTCCAGGCAATGTCAGTCATGCCTGTTCGGCTGCTGAATGGCACTGC
>Ga0214921_10003422_pt1 | contig 24268 bp, 22 predicted proteins | sample LL1505_MetaG_FD_177992 | JGI IMG/M metagenome (GOLD analysis project Ga0214921, IMG submission 177992) | Freshwater microbial communities from Lake Lanier, Atlanta, Georgia, United States - LL-1505 | ecosystem: Environmental > Aquatic > Freshwater > Lake | place: USA: Georgia | collected...
ATTTATGAATATTCTGGATATAATGTATTAATTTCTAATATTCCAGAATATGGTATTATTTCTGGTAAAGAAACATTTGAGAAAATAGATAGTAAGATTATTTATGATACTATGGAAGAATTTGGAGGTGAATGTACAGTAAATCAAGTATTTCAAATATCAACTGATAAATATTTAGTAAAATTTAGTAATGATTCTGTTGCAGATAAAGTATGTAAGCAAATAAATAATATGATTGTTGGTAAAAATCTTATTCGTGTAGAGTATATTGTACCGATAGATAGTAAGATTATTGAAAATGTAGAAGAAAAGACATATTTTATTCGTAATAAGTTTCTGAATTCAATACAACCAAATTCTAGTGTTGGTAATAATTTTAGTTTATCTAAGCAACTTTTTAATGTTGTAAGTGGTATTGTAAGTGGTATTGTAAGTAGTATTGTAAGTAATGTTTATAATGGTGTTAAATATGGATTATTATCTAGTAAATATGGAAAATAAACATTTTATTCTCTTTTTTTATTCTTTTTATTCAATCATAAACTAGAATATAAAGCTATTACAAGAAAACTTCGTAATGGTTATTTCAATTAAACAATAATTAATTACAAAAAATGTTATCTGGGAAAGTATTTGGAAAAGTATCTAGAATTGCATATATTGTAATACCGTTATTAATATTATCTGTTAATAAGGCACATTGTATATATGATTTAGAAATAAATGCAGATGAAATATTGGAATATTCGTATCCAATTGTGTTATTGCATGGTATATCAAGTGAAAAATCAGAGTTAACATCAGTTGCAAATTGGCTGTCAGATAATTTGCCAAATCAGATATATAATATTGAGATAGGTAATGGTAAACTAGATAGTATGTTTAAAACAATGGATTGGCAATTGAATGAATTATGTTATGAAATATATAATATACAGGAATTAGCAAATGGATTTCACTTTATAGGAATGAGTCAGGGTGGATTATTAGCGCGTGGATATGTGGAAAGATGTAATAAGTATCCGGTAATTAATTTGATTACGTGGGTATCACCTCATGGTGGTGTCTATGGATTTGATGAGAAATATTTTGAATTTAATAATGTGTATAAGCCATTTTATCAGAATATATATTCATTTTCTGGATATTGGAAGGATCCATATCGTTATAATATGTATTTGGCAGGTGCATCATATTTGCCGTATTTGAATAATGAAAAATACAATAAACATTCTACTGGGTCATATCCTGAATATCCAGTTATGTATGATATTTTATTTGATTATGAATATATGGAGAACAATTATGATTATCAATTAATTGATTGGTTTCCAGAGCAGAACAAGGAAAATATGTTATCATTAAAGAATTTTGTGATGATATGGTCTCCAAATGATGATGTATTAAGTCCTCCAGAAAGTGGTAAATTTAGTTTTTATAAGATTATGGAATCAATTCTAGAATATGAAGAACCATTAACAGTACTCGACTTATTTGATAGTGAACAATTTATAGAAGATTGGATTGGATTACGTACGTTATGGAAAAGTAATAGATTACATATATTGGCAACTAATTGTACACATTCTGGACATAAGACAGCAGAATGTTTTCCTCAATTGGAAGAATTAACATTTCCATTTCTAGTATGATATTCGATATTCGATATACTATTGTTTTTTTGCCTTTTGTCTTTTTTTTCTAATAAATATGTAGTTATATGTTGTTTTGTTAATTTCAATTGTTTATTCTAGAATGCAATATGCAAATAAACAGAATGTGTTAATTTTGGTAATAATTATTCTAGGAATCTTATTTTTTCGTTTATCTAGAATATATTATTTATCACACCTGGAATCGTTTACAGTACAATTACAAAAGCAAACTATACAAGATAAGATTGCGTTTTTATTTTTAACTCGTAATAATTTAAAACTTCCAGAAATATGGAATAAATTCTTACAAGGTAATGAATCTAGATATACTATCTATAGCCATCCAAAAGAACCAGAAAATGTATCTAACGAAATATTGAAGAAAAACATAATACCAGAACATATAGATACTTGTTGGGGATGTATAAATTTGGTGGAAGCAAATATATTATTAATGGAACACGCATTAAAAGACCCTCAAAATAAAAAGTTTATTCTCGTATCTGAATCGTGTATCCCAATAGTATCATTTAATACATTTTATGATATGATAATGCAAAATGATAAATCCAGAATAGGTATTCATGAAAAAAATTCTACACCAGAAAGATATAAAGAAATAAAAAAACCAGGGTTTTCAATAAATGAATTTATCAAACATTGTGGTTCAGGATGTATATTTAACCGTAAACATGCATCATTATTGGTTAATTCAAAGCATAAATTAGAAGATTGGAAAACTATGCAGGCAGCAGATGAACATTATAATGGTAATATATTGCGTTTATTAGATAAAGAATTCAATATTAATAATGATAATATTAAAACGACATTTGATATATGGCAAAAAAATGATTTAGACAAAAATACTTTTGATGAAGATGATATAGAAACCGATTCATATATTTTATTAAAAAAACTTTCTAATAAAGGTATTGATTCAATTCGTAAGGCAGGATTTGCATTTATAAGGAAAGTAGATGAAAATACGCAACTTGATGAAAAATACATTCTAGCATAATATAATTATCATTATCATTATCATTATCATTATCATTATCATTATCGAATTAGTTTATTATCTAAATAGTATGTAAATACAATTATATAGTAATATAATATTCTAAAATATATTCTAGAGATGGCTAAACAAAGATATTCTAGAAAACAAAATCATAAAAATAAATCATATCATAAACATTCTAGCAAACAATCTAGCAAACACAGAATCAAACCAATACATCATCCATATAAGATAAGTCGCGAATATGGTATATATGATATTCACGGATTACATAATAACCCTTTAACAAATCAACCTTATAAAAATATTTATGCAAATACTAAACCAATTCCAGTTGCGGGTATCCCAGAACCGCGTACATATTCAAATCTCTTAAAAAATCTATCCACCAAAATTGTTTATAACAATAAAGATGCAATTATTGATACTATTGCCAATAATCAAGTAATTCTTCTAACTGCAGGAACCGGTGTTGGTAAAACAATATTAGTCCCTCGTATTGCATTACACACTTTCGATTACAAAGAAAAAATTATTTGTACTATTCCAAAACGTGCACCCACTCTAGCCAATTCTTCATTTGTTGCTGAATGTCTAGATTCCACTCTAGGTGAAGAGGTAGGCTACTATTATCAAGGCACCAATCAAACTAATAAGAATGGTGTTGAAACAAAACTTATTTTCACTACAACAGGTTCTCTTATTTCTAGAATGACAGGTAATGACCCACTATTAACTGATTATAAATGTGTTATTGTAGATGAAGCTCATGAACGTAGCGTTCAAACTGACCAGCTCTTACTTCTATTAAAACGTGCCTGTCTAAAGCGTCGTGATTTGAAAGTTATCATTATGAGTGCTACTATTGATTTACAAAGGTTTCGTGAATATTATCCCAAATCCCAATTTCAATTTGGTGAAGTAGATGCTGGTTCTGAATTATCATTTCCAGTAAAAGAGGCATGGTTAGATAAAATGCCACCTGATTGGAAAAAGGTTGCAATTGATATAACAATGAATATATTAAAGAAAACCGCGGTAGGTGATATTATGATTTTCGTAAAATCCGGCGGTGATGCAAACCAGATTTGTATGCAATTAGATAAAGCAATGGCGGAATGGAGAAAGAAAATCATTCTAGAGCATAAAACTACTATCCACAAAAGCACTAAATCACGCAAAGGCACCAAATCTTACAATAGTAAAACATCTATTAAAACTTCAACTAAAACTTCAACAAAAACTAAGAAATCAAATAAAACACAAACAATCCCTCCAGAATATGCTATTAATCCATTATGTATTAAATTAGAGGGTGCAAGTAATCGGGATGAGCAGGAATTAGCGACTGATGCATATAAATATAAAACCCTTAAGGATACTCGTGGATATCCTTATACTCGTAAAGTTGTAGTTTCTACTAATGTTGCGGAATCATCTATAACTGTTGATGGAATTGTATTTATAATTGATAGTGGATATGAATATACCGATAGTTATGAACCTAATTCGCGGGCGCGTTCGTTATTAGAGAATACTATTGCGCAGAGTGCCGTTAAACAACGAAAGGGTCGCGCGGGTCGTACTCAACCTGGATATTGTTTCCATCTTTATTCGCAAACAGAAATGAAGAATTTTGAAGAATATCCAACACCCAGTATTGAAAAGAGTGATATAACTAATGATATATTAGACTTGATGCGATTGCCAGAGGCATCAACTGTTAAAACAGTTCGTTTATTACTCGATGAATTTATTTCCCCACCACATGAGAAATTTATTCTAAATTCTCTGCGAACATTACAAGCTTTAGGGGCGATTACTGCGCTTTTACCTGAGGGTACTATTACCCCAATGGGACATGCTCTTACGAAATTCCGTGCGATTAAGGCAAATTATGCGAGGTCATTAATTGCTTCATATTTTTATGGATGTTCTAGGGCGGTATGTGATATTATATCATTAATAACAATTGCAGATGGTATGATAAGTTCGATTTTCTTAGAATATTATGCAGATAAGAAGAAGTCTCCAGAATGGAATAAGAAAGAAGCGCAACGTTATATGCAGATAATGAAGTCATTTGCACATCCAATGGGTGATTTTATGACATTATTAAAGACTTATCGTATGTATATGAAAATCGCAGAAAAAATACCTGATCCTACAAACCAACAACCTGATAATCCGGTTGAATTAAGAGCATCTAGTGGTGGTGATGATGTATTGCTAGAATTAGGGGAACCATCGCCACAAAATCAACAGAATCAACAAGGGCAACAAGCCCAACAATCTGTTAATAAATGGTGTAAGGACAATTATGTTCATGCAAAAAGAATGGCCCAGGTACGTAGAACTAGTAAACAATTATATGAAACTTTAATGAAGGCAGTGCGACCGATGGATACAAACCGCATTCCTGTACATGCACCTATTAAGGTACAGGAACAGGCAAAGTTTGCGTCAGTAGATGAGGTTATGAGTGAATTGGAACCTGACCTCCCAGCAATAGCAGTTCGTCATTCTAGAGAGACTAAAAAGGAGATGGCGTCATATTATGAGACACGAGAAAAACAACAATCCCAAACAGGTGGTTTTATAAAGCGAATAGAAAAGCAGGAACAGATGGATAAGTTGGAATCTAATATTAAAAGATTTGCTACAGAAGATGAAAATATAATGATGTCATTAGCGATAGGTAATTTTGTAAATTTTGCAGTAAAGGCTAAACAAGGTGATAATGTATATGTGTCATGTTTTGCACAGACAAAGAAGTTTGCGAAGGTTAATAAAGATAGTTTTCTTAATACATATCCTAAGGTAGTTATGTATGATGAAATGTTTATGGGTTCTAGAGATGCTAAATTCTTGAAGTTGAATATTGTTGGTAAGATACCAGATAATGTATTTTCTAGAATAAAGGAATTATATGGTCAGTATATAAAATATTGTGTTTAGAATAAAATGTATTCCGGCAACACAATCCCGTATTGTTTTTTTTTAATTTTATATTTTTGTATGATAATATCCTTTTACCGAAAGCGTGTCGCGCTTTCTCCAAAAGGATAGGCCAAAAATATATTATTGACCATAGGCGTTAAAACAGCGCAATCGCATATTACGAATACTTCGTATTCTTAAGCTTAGCGAGCTTAAGCTCTTTGCCTATTGGTCGGTTAAAGGATAATATAATAATATAATAAAATAATAGATGTTCTAGAATGAGTCAATCATTTGTAGATTCAAATGATACTATATGTGTTGTATTCGTATGTAATAAATCATATTTATCAAGATTTCAAAGAATATGTAATAGTTTAAGAACTATAGGTCAATATACAGGTGATATAACATTAATTATTGGTATTGATTTGAATATTTCTACATTAAAAGCATCAGAATTTATTATTAATAATAAAGTTAATGTTATTCAGTTGCCGGATATTCAATTTCCAGAATATGTTAATTTGGAAAAACAAAAAATAAAGGGTAATGATGGTAGGCATATAACTAAACAATTTCAATGGCATAAGTTGCATATTTTTAATTCTTATTTTAAAAAGTGGCAATATGTGTTATATATTGATAGTGGTATGACTATTTATCGACCTATTCAACCTATAATTGAGCTTAGAAAACTGAATAGACTGCTTGCACATCAGGATAGTTTTCCAGAATACAATTGGACATTGACGGGACAATTTGATAATACTAATTCACAGATATATTCAATTCTGGAGAAAAGATATAATCTTAATGATAAATATTATTTTCAAACGGGTATAATGTTGTTTGATACAAATATAATAAAAAATGATACATGTGAAAAATTATATTCTCTAGCAGTGGAATTTCCAATTTCTAGAACCAATGAACAGGGTATAATGAATTTATATTTTATTAGTAATAATGTTTATGAACCACTACCTATTTCTAATTCTGAAATATATTTTTATGATTTCCTCCGTAGATTTCCAGATAGAGGATATATTATTACTGCTCGTGATATGTAATCAATCATTCCATCATGCCATCATTCTGTCATTCATTTTATGTTTTACTATCTACAATAAATTGCATTTCGTGTGTAAGTAAATTGCTTGCAGTAGGTAATTTAGTTGTTGCATTACTTTGTATTAGGTTTTCTATTTCAGCACTACTTATATTCTTTGCATTATATATGTGAAAAATATATCGATGTGTTCCTTTGGGTGGTTTAGGTGGTCTATATGGTAAAATTATGTTCCGTCCATTGTAATTATTACCGGATTGAGTGAATATCCAGTGTGTATAGATATGATTATCTACCCCCTTCAGTCCATTAGGTGCGTCTGGATCGTACATAAGAATTAAGTAATTGATATTATCTAGAGTACCAATTATGTTTATAGTAGGTTCTGTGTTTAGTTTTCTGGTATTATACGCAGTAGTAAAATCGTTAGATGTAGTATTGCCACTATGTACTTTTATGTTGCCATTGTCATATGATATTTCTAAATCTATTGGTGTTCCACCACCATAATGTTTTCTGAGAGTATATATTTTTTTAGTTCTTCTAGAATGTTTTCTAGAATGTTTTCTATTTTGTTTAGGCATAATAATATTAATATCAAGTGAGAAAAAAAATTGAAAAATGTTTAGTTAAGCACATTGATTATTATCCACATTCTAGATACTCTGGAATGAATATAACTTATATACATATTTATTATGCAGTTATTGCAGTTATGATGCTTAGTCTAGTATTGTTGACATCGACTATGTATGTAATGTTTATGTACACAATGCAATATTTATTTTGGATGAATACTAATACAAATACTAATATTAATCTTAATGGTAATCATAATTTGTTATCAAATTATTCTGGCAATTATTCTAGCATCTAGAATTTAATTACTATTACCTTTTTCTTTTATATTTTTAACATCTTCTAGAATAGTAAGTATTTTTTTAGTTTTTTTAGTAATATTTTTGGCGTCAGGTGAACAAGCCCACATTAGCATATTAGTATGCATAACCGTAGGTAATCCATTTGAATCATATAATCCATAATTTTTTTTGGATTTAATCATTGAATATCGTCGATTGCAAAAGTCTTCTCGATGATGTTGCCATTTTTCCCCATCGGGATTATTTGCACGAACTGGCAATTGTTCGAAGTCTTCAATCCTACCTTTATGTTTGCGATATACTTTTAGAAAGCCTTCATCACTTTTAGTGGGTTTTTGCAATCCACGTGATTTATGAGATATGTTATAATAATCAGCAAGTGCTTCTAATTTATTAACAGTTTTTAATGATAGATAAGGCCATTTGTTATTACTGCCTCCAGAATGTTTAGATATTTTTTTATGTTTAGTAGTATTTTTATTTTTTAGACTAGCACAACGAATACATTGAATTGGCATATTGTATATTGTATATTGTATATATAATGTTAATCTAGATTTTATTCTAGCATCCAATAATAATATCTCTCTAGAATAGTAGTATAATCTAAATATGGCAATAACTAGTAAGCCGTCGTGTCCTGGTGGTCATGTGTTGCGTGAATCATATCATTCTAAATCTGGTAAATTAGTTAAGGCGCGTTGTATTCGTAAGACTGGTATAATGCGTGGTAAGTCATCAGAAAAAGCAGAACGTATTATTAAAAAGGCTTCTATGCGTGCGCAACATGCATTGCGTTTAAGTAAAAAGGCGGGTCTTCCTACACCATCACGATGTCATAAGGGGATGACTCTTCGTCGTGGATATACACGTCGGTCATATAATCGTAAGAATAATACACACGTACGACATGCATTAGTAAATCCTGGGTGTATAAAGGCACGTGGTAAAACTGGGGCAAAGCAACGTGTAATTGTATTAGATCCAGAAGACCATTATTTAAGTGAGTTTGGATATCACGATGTTGAAACAAAGACTACTCTAGAACGTCATACATCTTTACATAAGTTAATTAATCATTTTATTCCAACTAAGGGTGAAATGGCAACATATAATTATGTAATTCGTGCGCTAAATGCACGATATGTGTTAAGTCGTAATACTAATCCCAAGGTTGCACGTATATTTAAGCAAGACCAGAGGGTGATATCGAAGGAGTATAAGCAAAAGAAAATGAAAAAAACTATGTAATACTATGAATTATGTTTATGAATTATGTTTATGAATTATGTTTATGAATTATGTTTATGAATTATGTTTATGAATTATGTTTATGAATTATGTTTATGAATTATGTTTATGAATTATGTTTATGAATTATGTTTATATTGTTCTAGCAATTTGTTGTATTTATCTATGTATATATTTTCGCAATTTTCGTGTTTTTTACATACATCACAATCATCGTTAATTACTTTGTTTTTGCATCGATAATATCGATGTTTATATTTGCGTATATGAGTACATCTTAATACGTCTGGTAAACTTTCATTATCATTAATATTATATGTTTTGGGGTTTAATTCATATGATTTGTCTGCGATGTTCATTTGTTTTAAATCTTCTTTGATAACATCATCTTGTAAAATCCGAAAAGAATGTCTTTCAAGGTCGAATATTTGCTGGCAATATAATTTGTATAATTTATAATCAAAAGCATTAGCATTTTCTTCTTCTATATTTTGTTTATCTAGAATAGTTTCTCTGGATAGAATATCTTCTTCTGAATTATTTTCACTATCACTATCACTATTACTAGGGCTATCACTATCACTATCACTATTACTAGGGCTATCACTATCACTATCACTATCACAATTGCTATGATTATCAGCACTAAGGTCAATATTTTCTGGTTGAACACTCGGTTTAGGCATAATATATTTTTTAAATATGTATCTAGCAATACTATTTTCTATACTTTTAAAATCATTTGCAATTTGTTCCATTCTTTAACTTATTTTTAGCAATAGCTTTTGACACATATAGGTGGTAAAGGGATAATTTATAATTTATAATTCTTTGGTATTATTTTTTTTCAATTTTATAGAAATAAAAAATTGAATAATTTAAAGCAATAAATGTTTGTTTATATATCTATATTTTATCAAATATAAAATGTCATTTAAAGAAACCGAAAAGTTGCCAAATATTATAACAAATAAGAATAAGATGAATACAAATGCGTTTGAGGCGTCAAATTTAACGATATCTACATGTACAGTAATTACTAATTTGAATGCAAAAGTTAATTTGGGTTATTTGACTCGTTTCATTAATATTTATGAACAAACCGCACCAGAATTGGATTTGAAATCAGGTGGTGTATATAATTTGGAATTTTATGGTAATTGTGCGCGTGGAGAGACATTGATTGATAAGATTAAGGATGAGTTTAATAATCAGTCGACATTAAAATTTAAGTATTGGGGTTTTCGTAATGTAAATGTAAAAGTGTTTGCAAATGGTAAGTTGCAGATGACTGGATTAAAGTATGAGAATGAAGCAAAAGAAGTAGGTAATTTATTGATAGATATTATTAACAATACTAAGATAAATGTATTGCAAAATATTAATCAATTATCATCATCCCCTAAAACATTTGATTATCAAGTAGTCTATGATAATAAGTTGAAAAAAGTGTTTTATTATCGTAAATATTATGATAGATTTTTAAAGAATTATTGTTTTGATATTGATGAGATATATTCAGAAATTCAAAAGCAAAAAGTAGATTCAAATCAGCTAGTTAGTTATAGTTTTAATATTAAACGTAAGAATTTTAGAAAAGGTATTCATGATACTTATCTAGATACTATGGAAAGTGAGAATCTAGAATTCTTAAAAGGGAATGAATGGTATGGTGATAATGAAATTATGCGTACTATTGATAAGATTGAGTTAATTAAGACACTATTTGCCAGTGATATGGAACAAGTATTATCATCTAGTAAAACATTATTTGAATTGCGTGATAATGTGGATAAATTAAGTCAAAAATATCAAGATTTTAAGTTTAGTGAATTGGATGATATATTAATGAATATTTCTCGAAATATCTATTCAACTGATGAGAATACATTAGTGGATATTAAATCAGAAGTATATCAATTTATTAAAATATATCGTAATCTATTAGAAAAGAAGATTAATCGATTGGTTATTATTCGAAATATCGATGTATTAATTTGTTATAATTTAGAAAAGTATTTGCAATCTAACCAACCCAAATTTAACCAACCCAAATTTAACCAACGCAAATTTAACCAACCAGAATTTAGTAATATATCAATGGAAAGTTTAGATTTGATAACAGGTGAGATTACAGAACCGTGTAATTATCACGTTAGTAATACTGAAACAGTATTGATTAATAGTGATTTAACAGTAAATTTTAATATTAATTTGAAGAAAATGTCAAAGATTTTAATTAAGAAGGGTTTGTTTAATACATATGAACCAGATGAGCATTCAGGTATAAATTTAAAGTATTATCATAATGCATCAAATGTGGTGCAAGGATTTTGTAATTGTAATCCGCATTGTTCTACAAAGGAAAAACATCCTATTTGTACAAAGATAACAATTTTAATTTTCCGTCCTGGTTCTATTATTATCACCGGTTCTCGTAATTTAGAACAATTACAATCAGCACATGAATTAATAATAAAGTTGATGGAGGAAAATATGAAAGCAGTACGTGTGGAGGAAGCGGCGGATGATAATAAGCATATTGCATTAATGAATAATGAATTTCGAAAAATATCAAGAAAACCAAGATTATTTTATATAAAAAAATCAAATATAATTATGGCGTGAATTATGGAGTGAATTATGGCGTGAAAGGTATATTATAACGAATACACCAATTTATAGCATTATTGATTTGATTTTTAAGATTTTCTTTTTTCCATTCTTTATTTAAATTAGTTTTAGTATTAATTATGTTTATGATATTGTTAATTGAATGTATTTGTATATTAATTATTTGTTTATTGATATCTTTAATTTTATCAATAAATAAACTAGGTATTTCAGTAAATAGTTGATTAATTGTATTTAACCCAGTATTGTTATTCCATTCATCTAGAACTCTAAATAATTTATCAATAAATATGGTATCAACACCTATAAAATTATTACAAATTATATATTTTTCACTATTTGCAATGCGACTAGTTAATGGTTTATATATTGTTATTTTGTCATATGCTAGATAAAGTATATATAACATTTCAACAGTTATATATGAACTAATATCAAAAAACTTACATACAAAATTACCTCCTATACGTTGATATTTAAATGCGGTAATAATTTCACAGAATATTAATTTAGAACTCGCTTGTTCTTGATAATTGTAATCGATACTATAATCAAAACCACCATCGGCAGTAATAAAATCAATAATACCATAACGAACATCATCAACAATATTATCATCATTATCAACATTATCAACATTATCAACATTATCAACATTATCAACATTATCAACATTATCTGTGTGGTGTAATATAAGTTTTTCTAATGATAAAATATTATCTATATTGTAAATATTACCTGTTCCATCTACGCCGGTAGAAATTATTACTTCTGGATGTTGTTTTAAGAATAGATTGCTTTGTTTCCAAGCAGGTACATTTCTGCGTGTATTATCAATTAATGTTATACCAAATGCTTTGTCTCGTTGTATATTTTTATTATGTTTATCTGCCACTAATTTTCTAATATATCGAGTTGCTTCAATAAAACCACCTGGACCTTCTGCAATATGTAAGCTATTTATAACTGGCAATAAATTCAGATTATTGTATATATTAGGTATAAATTCGTAGACTATTTCAATCATTTTAAAAAAGCTTCTGCTTAATGGTTTAATTTGGGAGATACTTTTAATATTATTTTTGGTAATTACGTTATTATCAGTATATAATTCATTAGTATGTATATTTTTTTTGTTAATTTTATTGTTAAATATGTATATAAGTTCATATGGGTTGGTATATTTTTTAATATCTTCCCATAAAAATGGGTTTATTTCATTAATTTTATTTTTGGCTTTGCGTAATCGAATGGTGTCTTCTAGATTAATACTTAGTATATCTGCAAATCCTTTATCGTTTGTGGGTACGTATATAGTAGATATTATGGGTATTGACCTATCATATTGATTTGGTAATTCATATTTGTACATTTCTAGAATGATTATGATTAGATTAGATTATCATAAAGTAATAAATCAGTTTTATGTTAATTATTTTTCATTGATATAAAGACATTTAGTATTATTTAACTAATAAGTCATATATATATATATATATAAGTAATTATCAGTAATACGATGGAAGATAAGGAATATATTGAAGATATACAAGGAGATTTGAAAAACTCATTAGCTAGAATAGATTTTTTAATGAAGGAAATCCAAAGTTATAAAAAACAAAATAATATATGTGATATATCAATTAAGTCTCATATTGATAATTTAGATTCCAATTATATTCATAATATTGTAGATAAAGCACGACAATATGATAAAAAACAAAAAACCGATATCCCAAAAAATGATATCCAAAAAAATAATTACTTTTGTATTTTAGGTATTAGTATTTTAATAACATCTGGTTTCTTTCTTTATACATTAACTCAGTTTTTCATCTAATAAATAATGTTCCTGCTAGATTACGTTTGAGTTCATCTTCTGTTAGTTTGCATTCTTTTATAAATTTTTTTACTTTACTAAGTTCCATCTTATATATAATAGGGGTACATTCATGATAATAACGATGAAATGCTACATTCAATGCATAACGTTTTGGAAAATATATACGCATATGGCAGTTTTCATCACTCAATTTCTTTACAATATCTTTAGCCATAAATTGTCGGCTATTCCACGGTAAAACCATAAATAGTACGGTTTGTGAGTCAAGAGGTTTGCTTTCACCGAAATGGAATAGTTTATTGCTACTAGAAATATTAATATTCTTATATAATACTAATTCATTATAAATATCCGTCCATGTAGGCGCATAATCGAAATTATATACCCAATCCCAAGATATACATTCATCAAAATAATAATGGAATGACCAAACTAATGTTTTCAAGAAACTCTGGCATATCATTTGTATATTTTCCTTTCTGTTTTCCATATGCATGCATATTTTATAATATCTATCACGCCAACCATCACGGTGTGGTTCAATTGCCTGTTCTACATAAAGGTGTTGTAGTGGGTAGAAATCAACTAGCATCTGTTGCCGTTCTCGTTCATTCATATCTTCTTTAATCCATATTTTAGCTTTTTTGCGTTTTGCAAATAATCCCACTACTGCTTCTTGTTCTTGTTCTTTAACAATATACATTAAATCACATAACATTTCTGTATTTATTGCCATTGCATTCCTGGCATCAACTAAGAATTTTTCAGTATGATTATGAATTTGCCAATATGCGCTCAATAGCCTTTCATATCCACCTTCTGCAATACTAAACCAATGTGTTTTCGGCATAAAATCATTACCTAATAGCATACCTAAGAATATATAATCGTCTATATAACGCCTGCGCATTTCGTGTCCTTCTATTTTACTACAACCATAACAATCTTTGAAATTAGTAATAATTGCTTCCATTAATTCTCCTATATCCATAAATAAATAATTTTTTACAATATTATTACCACTATATATTTTACCTAGATTACCATATTCACCGCTTTCACGAAATAGAAACACATTAGGCAAATCTAAACTTAAACCCAAAAACACTAAATCATTGTCCATTCCATAGATAACAGTGTTATGTTCTTTTCCATATAATGCTCTCTCTTCGTCGGTGCCGTTAATTGCTTTGTGGATGCCTTCTTTAATATGATGTATTAGTTTATGTTCTCCTTCACCAGGAATACTGGTATCACTAAAGAATATTTTTTTACCTTCAAATATATTATTATTTATATTATTATTTCCATTTAGATTTATCCCATACATATTTTTATTACAGCATTCTGCAATTCGGCGTTTAATTGCTAAACTCAGGTTGTACATAAAATTAGTTCCAGGAGTAAACATATTAGTATCTATATTACGAATATTATTTCCTTTATCAATATCACTTCCAAAACGTTCATTTATTTTTGCAGTTCTATTATTACGGCAAATACTGTGGAATCTTCTTATTCTTTGTTGGGCACATTTAAAAAGTGGCGCAACACCATCCAATGTTATATAAATAAGTTCCAAATTAGGCATACATTTACAAAGTAATTCTAGATATTCCACTACGTGTAATATTAGGGTTTCTTCGGTTAGCACTCCTGGTTTAATACATTGATAAATACCACCGTTAAAATCTAGGTAAAAATGGGTGGCTAAATTATTATCTATCACTGGTTTAATAATATTATATCCGGTTGGATTAGTAGCTTCATTGTGGTGATATTGTTGTATTAGGGAATGAAATAGTTTTGGTACTCCCATTTGTAATATTATTCTGGTATTTATTCTGGTAATGCAAGCTTTATATAAATCAATTTTTAAGATTTATTTATTTGAATAATTTTTATTGCCAAAAAAACCAAAAAAACCAAAAAAACCAAAAAAATCACATCTATTTAAAATATCCCAAAAAATTGAAATTAGATTTTCAATATATAGCTCCATTATAACAAACAAAGTAAGAATCAGTTTAAAGACTACATAGTAGTTAATACTATACCCCTACTAGAATTACAATGGCATCTGACAACGAACAAGACCAGCACAGCATTTGGAACGGCCGTTTTAAGGCAAACCCGAAGGAAGCAAAGTTTTTCCTGGAGATTGTTGATAAGCTAGGAAACCAGTTTGATGGTATGCCTATTGAGGAAATTCTCCAAACCTTTTGGGGTGAGCCTCGTGATGTGCTTGATAAGCTTATTAAGAAGGCTAACAAACGTGAGAAGAAAGAGGAGGCTAAGTTTGATGCCAAAACCCTGAAGCGTGCCCCTGGTGCAAATATTCTATTCCAAAAGGATTATAAGACAAAGTGTGATGCCAAGGGTATTAAGTTTGACCTTAAGACTTGTGCTGAAGAATATAAGAAGCTATCTGATAAGGATAAGGCTAAGTACCAGAAGGAATCCCTTCGTCTCAAGGAAGAGTACAATGCTGAATATGCTCGCCTACGTGGCGAAGCTATTAAGAATGGTGATTTCCCTGAGGATAAGCCTAAGCGTCCCCTTTCAGGTTTCCTGCGTTATCTAGCAGATGTGCGTGAAGAAATTACTGAAAAGTATAAGGATGTTGAAGACCGTAAGAAAGTCAATGCCCAAATTAGCAAGGATGCAGGTGAAATGTGGAATGCCCTTTCTGATAAGGAGAAGGAACCTTATGAGATTGCATATAAGAAGGAGAAAGAAGCTTTTGAGATTAAGCATAAGGAATGGGAGAGCAAGGAACTAGAGCGTCGTAAGAAGAATGGTGCCGAACCCGCTACTGCTAAGTCTGCAGATGTAAAGATTGAGACTGCCGGATCAACCAAAAAGGCACATGCCAAGGCAAAGCCCCAAGATTCTGAAGCTGAAGCTGAAGAGCAAGAAGAACCGGTGAAAGCACCGGCTACTACTACTAAGAAGGCATCTGCCAAGGCACCTGCTAAGGCAAAGCCCCAAGATTCTGAGGCTGAGGCTGAAGAGCAAGAAGAACCTGTGAAAGCACCGGCTACTACTACTAAGAAGGCATCTGCCAAGACACCTGCCAAGGCACCTGCTAAGGCAAAGCCCCAAGATTCTGAGGCTGAGGCTGAAGAGCAAGAAGAACCTGTGAAAGCACCTGCTACTACTAAGAAGGCATCTGCCAAGGCACCTGCAAAGGCAAAGCCAGTTGTTGTAGAGTCTGTGGACGAGGCAGAACAACCTAATGATAGCGATGTTGAAATTGAGGTTCCTAAGCCCAAAGCTAAGGCGGCATCTAAGGCTAAGTAGAATAAGTAGATTAAGTAGATTAAATAATTAATTTGATAACAAATGTATTAATAATTTTTTTTCTTTTTTTTATTTTGTAATTTGTAATTTTATGTTTATCTAGAATAAGATTGTTAATAGTAGTATTGTATAAAATGAATTATTGTATTAACACTACATTATCTATTTGTAAAAATTTAATAAATTATTGTTCTGAATATTGTTTGGATGATGCGAATTGTTCATGTGAATGTTTATCTAATGGACTAATTTATAATAGAGAGTGTGCTTATAGTAAGGTAGATTTAATTGCTATAGGAATTATGATACCGACGTTTATAGCAATAGGTTGTATAGTAATAAATTGTTGTAGAAAAAAAAATAAATCTAGTAATCAATCAAGTAATCAATCCGCACCAAATAATGATGAATTACCTAGTTATTATGAGATTATAAATATTACAGATAATACTCCATTACCTTTACCTGCTTATCAAGAACACGTACAACCAGAACACTCCCAATCCCAATCCCAATCCCAATCCCAATCCCAATCCCAATCACCTACTATAACATATAGTTATCATAGTCCTGGTTCCGTTTCCGTCCTAGATAATATAGAGTGTAAATAAATTTTACAATGCGATAAAAAACAAAAAAATGTTTCTTTGTTTGTTATAATTTATAAGATATACTATATATTATATACCATACCATATACCATATACCATATTGTAAATATTATTCTAGATAATGAATAATAATATAATAGAAGGTTTAAATAATGCATTTAGTGAGTTGTCCCAGAATTATAAAGAATTAAGTAATGGGTTAGCATTAAAGAAAAAAGAAATTAAAAATGATGAATTATTAATAACTGAGTTAATGATATTAGAGATTTCAATAAATGAGTTAGTAAATCAACTCCAGAATATAAACATTAAAATAGATGCATTACCTGCAAGTGGTATTAATTCAGAACTAAATATAAAGCCGTTAGATAATGATACAAGCAAATTGATAAATAAGACGATGAAAGAAATGATGCCTTTATTTTTATGTGCATTAATGAATAATGATAAGAATTCAATTCTAAATAGTAATCCATTTATGAAATCTGCAATAGACACTATGGCAAAATTATCTAATATGATGCCACAATCACATCAACAATCCAAGTCTCAAGTTCCAACCCCTCTAGAATACGATAGTGCACATAATGTAGATGATGTGGATTAAAAGCAAATAAAGTATTATTTATAATTATTCCGTAAATAATTAATATAAAAAGTAGTATTTAATAAATAGTATTCTAGAGCATTTAATAAATCTAATACATCTAATACATCTAATTTTTTATTAAAAAGAAAAAAATGGAATTAGGTCAATCACTTTGTTTCGATGATGTGTTAATGGAGCCATTATATAGTAATATTGCTACACGTAGTACAATTTCCCTAGAGACGAATATAGGTACTAATGGTCGTAATTTAATTCTGAAGACCCCGTTAATTAGTAGTCCTATGGATACAGTTACTGAAAAGGATATGGCAATTAAGATGGCGCTATCTGGTGGATTAGGTATTATACATCGTTATATGGATATAGATGAGCAGGTTCAACATATAACTAAGGTAAAGCGTTTTTTGCAGTATATTATCCAGGAACCTTATCGTATTATTCCTAGTACTACATATAATGAAATAGTGCAATTGTCAGATAAATATAATGTATCTTCATTTTGTGTAGTGTCCACAATGGAATCGAACGAGTTTGTAGGTTTAATTACCCGTCGTGATATAGAGTATATGAAATATATTGTAGATCAACGTAAAATTAATTTTAAAGGTAGCGCTCATGATCTTACAGTTTCTGATATGATAAAATTAAAAAGATGTGATATTATTACGCTTGATATAAAATATAGTTGTGATAATATTGATAAATCTCTAGATAATATTTTAACTAAAGCTAAAGAAATTATGTTAAGGCAAAGAATCGAAAAAATTCCGCTTACGGATGGTACTATTTTAAAGGGATTATTAACTTTAAAGAATATTCGTCATTATGAGGATAATAAGTCAAAAGCATGTGTTGATAAAAATGGTGCTTTATGTGTTGGTGCATCTATAGGTATTATAGGTGATTATCTAGAGCGTTTGGCTAAATTAATTGAGGCAGGGACTGATTTAATTTGTGTTGATGTTGCAAATGGATTCAATGAAAATGTATTTAATGCTATTCGAATTATTCGTGCTAAATATCCATCCATTGTACTAATGGTAGGTAATGTATGTAATTGGCAAGGATATCAGGCTTTATCCCAGTTTGATGTTGATTGTGTGCGTGTAGGTGTTGGTAATGGTAGTATTTGTACTACTCGATTGGAAACAGGAATTGGTAAAGGTCAATTTAGTGCTGTAGCAGAATGTTTTAATTATAAGTTTAAGAATAATGTGCAACCGAATATAATTTGTGATGGTGGTAGTTTGGGTAAGACTGGTAATAAGGTTAAAGCATTAGCGTGTGGTGCGAGTGCAATTATGTTAGGTCGTACGTTGGCATCAACTGAGGAAAGTCCAGGTCAAATTATTTTCCGTAATGGTCGTCGTTTTAAGTATATTCGTGGTATGGCAAGTACTATGGCTAATTTAAGTAAGCAAGAAAAAACTGCTGAACACCCAAATAAAAAGTTGAAAACAAATTTTACATCAGAAGGGGTAGATGGTGAACAAGAATTAACAGGTAGTGTAGTTGATCTTATTGAGCAGATTAATGGTGGTATTAAATCTGGAATGAGTTATCTGGGATGTGAAACTATATTGCAATTACATAATAAAAGTGCTAAAAATGAGATAAAATTCAATTTGGTAACAAGTATTGGCATGTCAGAAACCGGTATTCGTGTAAAGACATATTAAGCATTAAGCAATAATTAATTTATAACCAATCTTTTTTTACTATTTTAATAAATTGTTTATTTCTAAAATATATATTTGCAATAACCACTACATAGAACAAGTGGTAGTATACATAGAGGAATAAATACTATCCAAAATAATACAATTGTCATTTTTGCAATATTTTTAGAAGCATTTTTTTTTATAAATAACTAATATTATATTAGAATAATATATTATATTAGAATAATATATTATATTAGAATAATATATTATATTAGAATAATAAGTTAGTTAAATGCCTATCAGATTTATATTATCTTTATTATTAGTATTATTAGTATTATTGTTTTTTTCGTGTATGATTACTGGAGATGTTTTTATAAACAGAATTGCATTTAATGCATCTGCAATGGACTGTGATAGTTTTGAAGATATTACAACAATACTACCACAGGTGCCAATACTACCACCAGTTCCAATACTACAACCACAGGTAACAATACCTGCCACTACTACAATGACAACAATACCTGCAAAAACTACAATGACAACAATACCTGCAAAAACTACGATGACGACAATACCTGTACAAAAGTTAGTAAGAAATAATACTTGTGCAGATTTAGATATAACACAAATGGGATTTGCGAGGTTCCGTATTGTTATGTATTGGATAATATTTATATTAATGACATTTTTAGGAGTTTATGGTAGTATTACATTGGCATCATATGGGTGGTTAGGAATATTTTTTGTGTTTATAGGATTTGTAGTGTGGTTATTTGCGCTTGTAGGTGGAATATTTCTATCACAATTTGTATTTCAAGCATCTGCTAAGAATTGTAATAATTCTAGCAGATATTGTTATGATTTGAATAATGCAGAAATAGTATTTGCTAGAATGGCATCAATATTTTCTTTCATAACAACATTTGCAGTATCTGGTCTAATTGTAGTAGCATTATTCAAAAGTGTTTAATTACTACTTAGAGCGCTTATTATAATCATAATCAGTCCTAGTATAAGCATACCTACTAATACATAACGCCATATGTATAGAAAATAATGCATATTGCGTTGGTCATTAATAGCACATATACAATTAGTGCTGTCTAAATCACCAATATAGGTATATAGACACCATATATTTACAAATGATAATAGCATTAATATATTTTGCATAGCCATAACAAATATACTATTGCGATATTGAGTACCTGTTAGAATTATTAATATAATGCTGTAAATTATCATCATACCAGAATAATATTTAAGGAACTCGTGTCGCCAATCACGAATACATTTGCATTGTTGTCCTTCTAATGTAATTAGATAACCTAGAATAAGTAGATTATATATAATTACAATTACAGAAGTCATTATTGCGGTAATAGGTTTTGGTTTTGTATCAGCAATTGGTGTAGCTATTTCCCGTTTGCTACTTAATCTGGAAGAACTAGATTTTCTGGAAGACATTTAATTTGTTGTGTATTTGTTTACCTATTCTAGAATAAGAAATAAAAAGAATAAAATATTAAGTATTGTAAAAAATTATTTATTTACCTACACCAACAAGGTTCTTTATCATTTTTCGCATAAATAACAATAGCCATATAATAACAACTATTATAATAACGAAAGTAATAAATTGTATCCAACGTAAAACATTCATTGTACTATTTAGTAAAGGTTGTTTTTCAACAGCACATGCGCATTTAGTTTCATTCAAATCACCCACATAAGTAAAAAATGCATATAGATTAATTAACTGAAATATTGTGATAGTCATACCTATGGTAATTAGAGCACGTGGCATATTTACTATTGTAATATTTATTGCACTATATGCAATTAAAAATATTGCAAAGTATTTTATATAATTATGACGCCAATCACGTATACAATTACATTCAGTACCTTCTAGATTGTATAGGTAATAAAGAATTAGACCTTGTATAAGTACTGTAAATATTAATCCGTTAATATGAGCCCCATGTGTTTTCCCCTCTGTTTTCCCCTCTGTTTTATTTGTGCTCGTAGGATTATAATTTGTTGAAGTATTATTATTTTGTTTTGTGCTTGAACGTTTTGATGATTTGCGTGATGTAGGCATTCTAGAATATATCCTTAATGAATATTAGATTTAGAATAATTAGTAAATATTTATTATTTATTATTATACGCATAGAAATAAAAAAAAATACAAAAAAAAATGTTATTAGATTGTTAATGAAATTACTAACTTTGAAATATCTTTATCTTTGTAGATTGTTTCTCCGTTATTTTTGCGTTTAATTAACATAGAAACAAATTTATCAATAATTTCTGAATATGCAGATTTATATTCTGGTTTCATATTAGTGTCTTTTTTTATAATATTTTGTAGTCCATTGTAATCTTCAATATTTAATTTATTATCTAGCATAACTAATAATATTTTACATCCTTCTGCAACATTTGATATATTATTTAAAAGATTTAATATTTTCATTTGTTTTTGTGTTGGTTCTATTATTTTTTCCACTATCTTTTCACCTATCTTTTCACCTATCTTTTCACCTATCTTTTCACCTATCTTTTCACCTATCTTTTCACCTATCTTTTCACCTATCTTTTCACCTATCTTTTCTGGTTTAGTATCATTTTGTATAAGATTAATAGTTTGGGTGTTATTATTTTCAAATACAAAAGTGAATTTATTACCTAAATTATTAGTACCAATGCTTCGAGCCTCATTATTAGTTAAATATGGATCTGCTTGTAGTATAGTACTAGGTTGATTATTATGTAGTACTTCTAGATTATTACAACCTATTTTATTAATATGTTCCATTGATAATAAATGTTTTAAATATTCATTATGATTAGATAAAGTAATTTTGCATAATTTACAATATGTTAGTTCATCACGACTATAGCAAACTTGGGTATTAATATGATTGTCATAAGACTTTGCACTTTTAATTACTTTGTTGCAATGTTCGCAAGTTTTTTCGAAAGCCCTATTGGGCTTTGGTGTAAGGGGAGTAGCCCCTTCAAAAGTTGATTTTTTATTATATGGTTTACCGGTTGTAGTAATAATAGACTTGCTATCAGTCTGGTCATCTGGTTCTGTATTATTATCTTCCAGAATATTTTCGATTGCAGACATTATATTGTATTACTAAGCTATTGTTGTGTTTCTAATTATAATATATCTTTACTTTTATTTTTATATACGTATTTGTTTATCCTTTTACCGACGGCTTAAAAAAACTCACAAGTTCGTTTTTTACAGCCGTTCTCCAAAAGGATAGACCAAAAATAAGTTAAGACAGATAGGTGTGTGGTTAGCAAAGCTAACCACTCAACCTTCTAAAGGCAAGCTTTGCTTGCCTTTTCAGGTGTTATAACAGCGCAAGCGAGCTTAGCGAGCTTAAGCTCTTTGCCTATCAGTCGGTTAAAGGATATTTTTATTATTTTTTATTATTTTGTATTTTTTTTAATGTAATAATCTGTAATTGGTGTAATACCTTGTTTTTGTTGAATAGGGTCAATATCACTAAATAACATACAATTTATTGTATCTACACTATATGATTTACATTCTGGTGTAGTTTGGCATAATTCCATACATTTTTGGTCAATATTTTTGGTACTGCTAACTGAGCATATCATTTTGCTTTGTTGTTCTTGTTTAATTGGTTTATTAAAATTGGCTATATCGATATTTATTTTATTATAATCTAGACAGCATGATTTTAGTATATCTTTGCAATTATTTATACTATCTTTATTTTGACTAGAAATACATTTATCATATGAATCTTTACATTTTTGGACTAAAGGATGATTACAAAAACAACTACTATTTAATAATGTATTCTGGGTACAACATCCATTATAATTTAAACAATAACCAATTACATTATTATCAGCCGTGCATTGTGTCTCTACATCTGTAGGCATTGGTATAGGTGTTGGTATAGGTGTAGATTCTGGTATTGTTGTTTGAGTAATTATGTCTTCGAAAGTGTCTATTTTTCTTTGTTTATTTCTAGAGAACCATAATTGGGATAGTTTGTATATTAATGAAATAATTAATATTAGTGAAATAATAATATCAATAAATTTGTAATACATTTTTATTGGATTATTTGACTTAACAAGAAAAGTTATTATTTAATATTTATTACTATATTAATTAGTTTAATATTTTTAGGAAAAAAATAATAAATACAATAAAATTGATTATTATTTGCTATATAAATATTAAATATTTAAAACCAAGAATGGCTCAGCGGCAAATCAGCCCAATGAATCATGTAGTTCTTGCAAAACTTCAATTGTTGGGTACGTGGTTGTCGGTCAAAACACAAGATGGTCGCGAAGGGAAAATCTTTATTTCCACTGATGGCTATTCGACCTTTATCACTGACCTGACTCCGATTGTTGTTGGTGGTGCGGCTCCTGCCTCCGCGCCGGCACCTGCTCCGGCACCGGCACCTGCTCCGGCACCTACTCCCGTCTCCGTGGCTCCTCCCCGGGTGCATGTATATCCCAACGCAGAGTACATCCGTCATCAGGCTCCCACGAGCAACACTCTACATGAAACGCGATTCAGTCTACCGACTCAGCCCACAACTGCACCTACTGGCTCAGCGCAAGCTCAACCAGTCCAGGCCGGTGGATCTGCGACTGCGGGTCGGCTCGGTATGCCCACGTCCCAGCCACCTGCACCTGCACCTGCACCTGCTCCTACTCCTGCACCTGCACCTGCACCTGCACCTGCTCCTGCTCCTGC
>Ga0214921_10003423_pt1 | contig 24257 bp, 18 predicted proteins | sample LL1505_MetaG_FD_177992 | JGI IMG/M metagenome (GOLD analysis project Ga0214921, IMG submission 177992) | Freshwater microbial communities from Lake Lanier, Atlanta, Georgia, United States - LL-1505 | ecosystem: Environmental > Aquatic > Freshwater > Lake | place: USA: Georgia | collected...
CAGCGCCCCACTGGCGTCTCGGGGCGAGCGCAATAGATAGGCCGCCATCATCGGCGTGAGCAAGCGGGCCACCATCAGCGAGGCGACGATGGCCAGCACCGCGGTCCAGCCAAATTGTTTGAAGAACAGACCGGGAACCCCGCCCATAAAGGCCGTCGGCAGGAACACCGCCACCAGCGCAAACGTGGTGGCAATCACCGCCATCCCAATTTCGTCGGCCGCCTCCATGGCCGCCTGGAACGGCGTTTTGCCCATCCTCAAGTGGCGCGCAATGTTCTCGATTTCGACGATCGCGTCGTCCACCAGCACGCCCACCACCAGGGCCAGCGAAAGCAAGGTCACGGTATTGAGGGTGTAGCCAAAGTACTTCAGGCCCAAAAACGTGGGAATCACCGACAGAGGCAGGGCCGCCGCCGCCACCAGGGTCGCGCGCCAGTCGCGCAAAAACCACCAGACTACCAACACCGCCAACAGCGCACCCTCGTACAGGAGTTCCATGGAGCCTTGGAAGTTTTCTTGAACCGGACGCGCGTTGTCGATGACCGCCTTCAGCACGACATTCGGGTGGTCCACCTGCAAAGCAGCCACGGCCTCACGCGCACCGCGCGCGACATCGATTTCGCTGGCGCCTTTGGTTCGAAACACCTCGAAACCAACCACCGGCTGCCCGTTCATGGTGGCCAGGGAGCGCCGTTCGCTGACCGTGTCCGTGACGCGGGCCACATCACCCAAGCGAAGGTGGCGACCGTCCTGCAGCGGGAGGTCTAAATCGGCCAACTCTGCCGCCGATTGCACCGTCGCGATGGTGCGGACCGATTGCTCCGCGCCGCTCACGTCGCCGCGACCGCCGGGCGACTCCTGCTGCACCTGCCGCAGGCGGCGTGACACATCAATGGCCGCGACCTGCAATGCGGCCATCCGTTCGGGGATGAGTTCGACCCGCAGTTCGCGGCTGACGCCACCCAGACGCTTCACCGCACCCACACCGGGCACGGAGCGCAGGCGTTTTGCGACCGTGTTGTCCACAAACCAGCTCACCGCCTCATCGTCCAGCGGCACCTTGCCCGGCTCCTGCGCTGCTTGGGCGGTGAATGCCAGCACCACGCGCCCTGCGGTGGAGGCCTTGGTGACCGACGGGTCACGCACCTCGCTGGGCAAATCTGCGCGCACGCCGGCCACCGCGTCACGCACGTCATTGACGGCTTCGTTGATCGGCTTCTCCAGCACAAATTCCACCGTCACCGTGGCGCTGCCGTCCAGCACGTTGGTGTAGATGTTTTTGACGCCCGGCAAACTCGCCACCGCATCTTCAATTTTGCGAGCCACCTCGGTTTCCAGTTGGGCGGGCGCGGCGCCGGGCAGGCTTGCGCTGACCGTCACGATCGGGAGCTCAATGTCCGGGAAGTCCTGGACCACGCTGCCCCGAAACGCCAGCAGCCCTGCCAAGGACAGCAGGGCAAACAGCATGATGGCTGGAATCGGGTTCTTGATCGAAAGCGAAGAAAAGTTCACGCCCGCTCCTTATGGCGCACGTGCCGCGCTGGCCGCCGGGGCAGCAGCCTTGGGCGCCGCAGCCACGGTTTTCACTGTGTCACCGTCGTTCAAAAAGCCTGCGCCACTGGCCACCACCATCGCGCCGGGCGATAGCCCGTCCACCACCTCGACCAGGCCGCCGGTCGCTGCACTCAGCCGGCGACCCGTGTTGATCTTGACCTGCGCCACGCGCCCATCCGCTTGCACCTGAAAGCAATAACTAAACCCATCCCGAACGACCACCGCCTGCTGCGGAATCGTCAGCGCGTCGGACTTGCCCAGGGCAAAGCTTCCCTGCGCGTACATGCCGGGCTTGAAGGCCGCAGTCAGCGACCCGGTGGATGGCGCCACAGGGCCGATCAAATCGACATAGACCAAGCCCAGGCGGGTCTGTGGGTCGACCGTCGGGGCGACCATGCGCACCCGACCCTGCGCTTGCGCCCCCCCGGGAGCACTCACCACCACCGCCGTCCCGGCCGGCACCCGCCCCAACTCGGCGGACGTCAGCTCGGCACGCCACTCCAGCCGCCCCTGGCGGATCATCCTGAACATTTCGCTGCCTGCGCCCACCACCGTGCCCAGGGCCGCATTGCGCTGGGTGATCGTGCCGCTGTCGGGGGCCAGCACCTGCGTGTGCTTCAGGCGTAACAACTGGGTATCCAGTGCCGCTTTGGCCGAATCGACGCGGGCCTTGGCGGCCTGCTCTGCCGTCAGCATTTGCGCAATTTGCTGGGCACTGAGGGCGCCACTGTCTTGCAGACTGCGAGCGCGTTCGGCGTTGATTGCCGCGTCTGCCGCCAAAGCCTGGGCCTCCGCCAACTGTGCCCGGGCGAGCGCCACGTCGGCCTGCACACCCTCCGCCACCAAACTCGCCAGCAACTGGCCGCGTTGCACGGCATCGCCCACCTGCGCGTGGAGCTCTTGAACCCGCAGGCCTCCCACTTCCGCGCCGACGCTCGCCTCTTGCCAGGCGACGACGTTGCCATTGGCCGACAAGGCGGTCGGTATGCTTCGCATGGCGGCCTGCACGGTGGTCACCGTTAAGGCAGGCTTGACCAGGGTTGCGGCGGCCGGCTTGGGGTCAGCGGCGCTCGCCGCTTGGGTTAGGAGCACGCCCCCTACCAGCACAGCGCCACAGCCCGCGAGGCGCAAATTGAAATGGGGCTTTGTCAATACAGTCCACAGGTTCATGGGGTCAGCTTTCAAGGTCGGGGGCAGGTCATGCCCGAAGGCGTGGAGATCGGTCAGGGTGTTGCCCCGGGACGGGATTCAGCTGCGGTGCCCGAGGGAGCCTCAGCTTCCCAACCGCCCCCGGCCGCGCGGTAGAGCGCCAGCCAAGCGCGTTGTCGTTCCAGTTGCAGTGCGTCGAGCGTAGACTCTGCGGCCAAGGCCCAGCGGCGGGCCTCCTCCAGCTCAAGAAGGCTGGCCATGCCTTTTTTGTAGCGCAGGTTGCTGTCCTCAAATGCTTGGCTGTAACCGCGCATCGCCAACACCGCGTCGGCGTTTCGTGCATGCACGCTTTGCAGGGCGACCAGCGCTTCTTCCACCTCGCGCACCGCGGCACGGACTTTGGCGCGATAGGTCACCACGCTTTGGGCGTATTGGGCCTCCGCCGCCAGCACATTCGCCGCGCGCTGCCCCGCATCAAAAAGCGGCACGCTCACGGCCAAGGGCCCAAAAGACCAGGTACTCATGTCCGACTCGCTCCCGCCGCTGGCGTAACGAAGCGCGCCGATCGACCCGCTCAGGGTCAGACGCGGCCAGCGCTGGGCCCGCGCGCTGCCCACCGCCGCGCTGGCAACCACAACATCCCGCTCGGCCGAAAACACATCCGGACGCTGGCTCACGGTTTGGGCCGGCACTTGCGCCACGCTGAACCCCTGCAGCTCCAGTGCCGGTAACGCGCGCTCGCCGATTCGATGGCGCAGCACGTCCTCGTCGAGGGCGGTGAGGGACACCAGCGTCTTCAGCGCTAAATCACACTCTGCTTTTTGCTGAGTCAGGCGTTTTCGGCTCTCAGCGGCACTGGCTTGGCTCAGCGCCAGATCAGCGGTGCGGGCCATGCCCGCGCGCTGCAGCAGCCCGGTCAGGCGCTCGGTCTCTTGGCGCGACGACGCGTCGCGTACGGCTATTTCGACCTGCCGGTGGCATGCGCGCAGGCCGAAATACGTGCTGGCCACCTCGGCGGCCACGGCCACGCGGGCGTCGTGCCACTGCGCCTGTCCGGCTTGAACCTGAGCGTCTGCCGCCTCTTTTACGACCCGGTTGGCGCCCACTAGGTCCAACTCCCAAGACGCTTGCGCGCCCAGCGACAGAGCGGTTGCAGCGGGCGTCGCGGGTTGGGTCTGGCTTCGACTGGCCGCCACAGTGCCATCCAGCCGCGGCACTAGCGCGGCCCGCGCCGCCGCCTGGCTGGCCCGGGCCGATTGCAAGCGGGCGCTGGCCTGGGCCACGCCCGGGCTGGCCGCTTGTGCGGCGTCTTGCAGTTCAACCAGCAGCGGGTCGCCTTGGGCCTGCCACCATTGGCGCAGCTGCACCAATCCACCCTGGTGTGGCAAGGGTGCTTGCCACTGGGGGCTCACCTTGGACGGCACGGATTTGGGGGGCAAAATCAGGGCGCAGCCGGTCAGCAAAAATGCCAACACCGACAGCCCCCACAGGCGCTTTGGCAGGGCTTTGGAGCGCAGAACAACCATGGAGATCCACTTCATAAGTTCAATACAGGGGCAGCCGCCGCAGTGCAGTGCGCCTCGTCAATGGGAATGGGCCAGCCCGCTCACCAGAGTGACCAAGCCGATACCGCACAACAACCAGCCGATTTGCGCCGCGGTCTGGCGCGCACCCAAGCGCTTTTGCAATTGAGGAATCAGATCGGCCAAGGCCACGTACATAAAACTGCTGGACGCCACCACCAGGAAATAGGGCAGATAGTCGGTGAGTTGTTCCACCAGCCAAAACCCCAGCACACCCCCTAAGGCGGTGACCGAGCCCGCCAAGGAAACCTTGACCAAAGCCGCATTGCGGTCGGTGGTGTTCGACCGCAACACCATCAGGTCGCCCATGTGGTGCGGCACTTCATGCGCCAAAACGGCCAGGGCGGCTATCGCCCCCAATCGCATGTCGGCCATAAAGGCCGCGGCAATCAACACACCGTCGCCAAAACAATGCACGCTGTCCCCCGCCAACACGGCCCACGCACCTGCGCCCGATGGTGTGGATTCACCGTCCACGGCGTTAGGCGAATGATGGTGGGCGTGGGCGTGGGCGTGGGCCGATTCGTTTTCGTGACCATGGCTATGGCTATGGCTATGGCCGTGCTCATGACCGTGGTGCCAGAGCTCCGCCTTATCGAGCAAAAAGAAAAAAACCAGCCCAATCAGCAAGGTCATGAACAACTGGTCCGCGCCGATCTGACTCTCAAACGCTTCGGGCAGCAGGTGCATGAAGGCGGTGGCCAGAAAGGCACCAGCGGCCAGGCTCAGCATGTGCTGCGTGTAGCGCGCCAGCAGACCAAAGCTAAGCGCAGCGGCCACCCATACACTGCCCACCCCGGCAAACAAGGTGCCGACCAATATCGCAAGCAAAGTCATCCGCGGCCTTGGATCAGAATGCAGGGCTTGGCGTTGACCACTGTCACACGCCGTGTTGCTTGAGCCACTGGGTCAGGCGCTGCCAGCCGTCTTGGGCCGCTTCCTTGCGGTACGAGGGACGGTAATCGGCGTGGAACGCGTGGGGCGTATCCGGGTAGACCACAAATTGCGAGGCCTTGGCAGGGGCAGGCGCACTCTCCAACGCGGCTTTCATGGCGTCCACCGTGGCCTGAGGAATGCCGGTATCTGCGCCACCATAAAGGCCCAACACCGGGGCGTTGAGCTTGGCAGCCACGTCCACCGGGTGCAGCGGCGTGAGCGGCGAGCTTTGGCCCACCAACCGTCCATACCAGGCGATGCCGGCTTTGACCATGGGTTGCTGTGCCGTGTAGAGCCAAACGATGCGCCCGCCCCAGCAGAAACCTGTGATTGCGAGGCGATCGGTGTCGCCCCCGTTGCGAGCCGCCCAGGCCACCGTGGCGTCAAGATCGGTCATGACCTGTGCGTCGGGCACCTTGGAGACGATGGTGGCCATCAACTGCGCCATATCCGCGACTTGGGTGGCGTCCCCTTGGCGCGCCATCAGGTCAGGCGCAATCGCCAGGTAACCCAAACGGGCCAGGCGGCGCGCCACATCGGCAATGTGGGCGTGCAGGCCAAAGATCTCCGGCACCACCAGCACCACCGGCGCGTTTTTCGCGTTGGCGGGGGCAGCGCGGTAGGCAGGCAAGGAAAAACCGTTCACGTCGATCTGGACCATGCCCGCGAGCAGGCCATCGCTGGGCGTAACCACCAACGTTTGGGCTGTCACCGGCAGGACCGCAGCAGCAAAGCTGGCCCCGGCAGCGGCTTTGAGAGCGGTACGACGGCTGGGATGCGCCTCATTGGGCTTTGCATCCAAAAGTGCATGGGCGTCTTGCATGGTGTTTTCGTTCATTGCGGGAGTCCCTGGTTTAGATAAAGACACGTCCAACATCCGCATCTGCGGCGGCGTCAACACGTGACGACGGATTGTGCCGCAGCCTTGGGCCTGTCCGCAGCGGCAGGGTCAATGGGCCTGGTCCCAGTTGGGGCCGACCCCTATCTCGGCCAGCAAGGGGACTTTGAGTGCCGCCACCTCGGCCATAAGGCGGGGAACTTCCACCTTCAACCAGTCCACCTCGGCTTGTGGCACCTCAAACACCAACTCGTCATGGACCTGCATGATCATCTTGCTGGCGCGGTGCTCGGTGTCCAACACCTGCTGCACCTTGACCATGCTGAGTTTGATTAAATCGGCCGCCGTGCCCTGCATCGGGGCGTTGATGGCCGCGCGCTCCGCGCCCGCCCGCCACTGCCCGTTGGGAGAGTTGATTTCAGGCAGATAGAGGCGGCGGCCGAAGACGGTTTCGACATACCCGCGCGCCTTGGCTTGAGCCCGGGTGTCCTCCATATAGCGTTTTACGCCGGAGAAGCGGGCAAAGTAGCGCTCGATGTAGTTTTTCGCCGCCGTGTTGTCGATACCCAGATTGCGCGCCAGACCGTAGGCACTCATGCCGTAGATCAGGCCAAAGTTAATCACCTTGGCATACCGCCGTTGCTCGGTACTGACCTGGTCCACGGCCACGCCAAACACCTCGGCGGCAGTGGCACGGTGTACGTCCAGACCCTGCTGAAAGGCGTTCAGTAGCGCTTCGTCGCCACTGATGTGCGCCATGATGCGCAGTTCAATCTGGCTGTAGTCGGCGCTGGCAATCACACTGCCCGCAGGCGCCACAAACGCCTCGCGCACGCGCCGCCCCTCCGGGGTACGGATGGGGATGTTTTGCAGGTTGGGGTCGTTGCTCGACAGCCGCCCGGTGACGGCCACCGCTTGGGCGTAATGGGTGTGCACCCTGCCGGTGCGGGGGTTCGCCAGTTGGGCCAGCTTGTCGGTGTATGTCCCCTTGAGCTTGGACAGTCCGCGGTGCTCCAAAATTTTGGCGGGCAGGGGAAAGTCTTCGGCCAGTTTTTCGAGCACCTCTTCGTCGGTACTGGGCGCCCCGGTCGCCGTCTTCTTCACCACCGGCAGCCCGAGTTTGGTGAAGAAAATTTCGCCAATCTGCTTGGGGCTGCTCAAATTAAACGGCTGTCCCGCCAGCGCGTGGGCCTCGGTCTCGAGTTCCAAAATGCGGGCGCCCAGGGTCTGACTTTGCGCAGCTAGCGTTGGCGCGTCGATCAGCACGCCGTTGCGCTCAATGCGGTAGAGCGCCTCGCTGCTCGCGATCTCCAGTGCATACACAAAACGCAGCTTTTCGTGGGCGGCGATCTGCGGCCACAGCGACTGGTGCACCTCCAGTGTCATGTCCGCGTCTTCGCAGGCGTATTGGGCGGCACGCTCCAGGTCGACCTGGTCAAAGCAGATCTGGTTGGCCCCCTTACCGCACAGGTCTTCGAAGCTCAGGCCACTGCGCCCCAAGTGGCGCTCCGCCAAGCTCGACAGGCCGTGCGGCTTGTGGACCTCAAGAACATAACTTTGCAGCATGGTGTCATGGGCGTAGCCCTGGACCTCGATGCCATGGTTGGCAAACACATGCCGGTCATATTTCACGTGCTGCCCCAGCTTGGGGTGCAGGGGGTGTTCAAGCCACGGCCTGAGCCGCGCCAGCACCTCGTCCCGCGGCAGCTGCTCGGGTGCGCCGGGGTAACGGTGGGCCAAGGGGATGTAAGCCGCTTCCCCGGCCACCACGCACAGGCTCATGCCGACGATTTCTGCTCGCATCTCGTCCAGCGACGTCGTCTCTGTGCCCAGCGCCACCAGCTCCGCCGCGTCAATCCGCTGCAGCCAGCGCTCGAGGGCCTCCCAGGTCAGCACGGTCTCAAAGTGCGTAGCGCGCGCTGGCGCATCCTCGCCAAACAAACTGGTTTGGCCAGGCCCTTGGGGGGCGCTTGGGGAGGAATCCAGGTCTGAACGCTCGGCATTCGCGCCCGGCGCACCTGAGGTGACGCCCTCTGAAAACAAATCAGGGCCGCCCGCTGCCCCACGACCGGGTGCCTCTTGCGCCAACTGGGCCGCTGCTGCGCGGGCCAGTCCCTTAAAGCCCATGCGCTCGTAAAAGTCATGCAGGCCCGCAGTCTCTTCGGGTCGGGCACGCAATTCGTCAAAAGACGGCAGCCCTGGCAGCCAGTCCCTCAGGTCGCAGTCGGTCTTGATGGTGAGCAACTGGCGGCCCGTGGGCAGCCAGTCCAAGGCTTTGCGCAGGTTTTCACCGACCACACCACCGATTTTGTCGGCGTTGTCCACAACCGCTTGCAGGCTTCCGTACTCTTGCAGCCACTTGACGGCCGTCTTGGGTCCGACTTTGGAGACGCCGGGCACGTTGTCGACCGTGTCACCCACCAGCGTCTGGTAGTCCAGCATCAGGTGGGCGGGCACGCCAAACTCCTCTTGCACGCCGGCCAGATCGCGGCGCTTGCCGTTCATGGTGTCAATGATGGTGATGCGCTCGTTGACCAGTTGGGCCAGGTCCTTGTCGCCACTGCTGACCACCACTTCCATGCCCCGGGCTGCCGCCAGAACCGCCAGCGTGCCGATCACGTCGTCGGCCTCCACCCCCGGCACATCCAGCACCCGCATCCCCAACAGGTGCACCACTTCGTGGATGGGTGCGATCTGAAGGCGCAAATCGTCGGGCATGGGCGCTCGTTGGGCCTTGTATTGGGGATAGATGGCGTCCCGAAAGGTGGGCCCCTTGGCGTCAAAGACGCAGGCCACGAAGGCTGCAGGCACCTCTTTTTTGAGGGCCTGCATCATGTTGACCATGCCGCGCACGGCACCCGTGGGGCTGCTGGCGGGGTCACCCGGCAGGGCGCGCAAGTCCGGCATGGCGTGAAAGGCGCGGTACAAATAGCTCGATCCGTCGATCAGCAAAAGGGTGTTGGGGGCTTGGTGCATCACCGCATTTTGCCTAAGCCGCCCCAGCCACCGGGCGCCACTCTACAATCTCCCCTGGCCTTTTGGCGCCGGTCAGACCCTGCGCTTGAGTCGTATCGGCGTTCATCACACGGGTTGGGTTCATGGCGGTTTACACGGAAGTTTCATTCACGCAGGCCAGCGCCTTGTTTGAGAGCCTGGGGCTGGAACGGCTGACGGCCTTGCAAGGGTGTTCCGGCGGGATTGAAAACACCAACTACTTTGCGCACACCGAGGGCCCGAGCTACGTGCTCACCCTGTTTGAGCGCCTCACCGCCGAACAACTCCCCTACTACCTTCGCCTGATGTCGCACTTGGCCTCGAGCGGTATTGCGGTGCCCAATCCGACTCCCAATGCCGAGGGCGAGATCGTGCACTCCTTGTGTGGCAAACCGGCCTCGGTGGTCAGCATGTTGGCGGGCAAAAGCGAGCTTGCGCCCAGCGCAGCCCACTGTGCACAAGTGGGCGCCACGCTGGCACGCATGCACCTTGCCGGCCGGACCTTTGGCATGCGGCAGGACAATTTGCGCGCCCTGCCCTGGTGGAACGAAACCGTGCCGGTGGTGCTGCCCTACCTGGAGCCCGGGCAAGCCGCGCTTCTGCAGTCGGAGCTGGCCTACCAAAACCACGTTGCCACGCTGGCGCATTACGCCGCCCTGCCGCGTGGCCCGATCCACGCCGATTTGTTCCGCGACAACGTAATGTTCTTGCCCGATGCCGGGGCCGACGGCGCACCCGTATTGGGCGGTTTTTTTGATTTTTATTTTGCCGGCAACGACGCGTGGGTGTTTGACATTGCGGTGAGCCTGAACGACTGGTGCGTCGACCTGGACAGCGGCGCCACCCTGCATGAACGCGCTGGCGCCTTTTTGACGGCCTATGCCGGGGTGCGCCCGCTGGAGGCGGCAGAGCGTGCGCTGCTTCCGGCCATGTTGCGGGCTGCGGCGCTGCGTTTTTGGTTGTCTCGCCTCTGGGACTGGTACCTGCCACGTGAGGCCAGCATGCTCAAACCGCACGATCCCACCCGCTTTGAGCGCCTGCTGCGCCAACGCATTGCCAACCCTCAAGCGACAGGGCTGATGTCCACCGCCCCCGAACTAGAAGCCCTTGCATGAAACTCAACATCCTCCCGGCCCGACAGGGCGTTCTGTGGGTCAAGCTCGGAGTGAGGACATTTTTACGCCAGCCTCTGGCGCTGTCGGGCCTGTTTTTCATCTTCATGCTGCTGATGTCAGTGCTCAGCATGGTGCCGGTTCTGGGCAACGCGCTTGCTTTGGCGCTGCTGCCGGGCGCTACTCTGGGCCTGATGGCGGCCACCCAAGAGGCGGTCAAGGGCAAGTTCCCGATGCCCACGGTTTTGTTGAGCGGATTCAGGGCCGGGCGCCAGCAAATGCGCTCCATGCTGATGCTGGGGCTGTTGTACGCCACCGGCTTCCTGCTGGTGTTGGCCTTTTCGGCCATGGTGGACGGCGGGAAGTTTGCCAAGCTCTACCTTCTGGGGGGCAGCATCGGCCCCGAGGTGCTCCAGGACGGCAGCTTTGAATCCGCCGCCTTGCTGGCCATGGTGCTGTATTTGCCGTTGTCGCTGTTGTTTTGGCACGCCCCGGCACTGGTGCACTGGCACGGAATGTCCCCGGTCAAGAGCCTCTTTTTTAGCGTGGTGGCCTGCTGGCGCAATATTGGAGCGTTTACCGTCTACAGCCTCGCTTGGATGGCCTTTTTTGTGGTGGTGGGCACCACCATCGCCGTCATCACCAGCCTCTCGGGCAGTGAAGAGCTGGTGACGGCGATGCTATTTCCCTGCGCCCTGATCATGGCCGCCATGTTTTTCACGTCCATTTATTTCACCTTTGCGGACACCTTTGACACGGGGACGGATGTGCTGGCTTAGTCATCCGCGCGTCACACGAACGTCACAAAACAACACTAATCTCTGCCGGTAAGGCGCGCGTCGCGCCCATCACTGCGGCCTGCCGCCGGCTGAGAAATGTCCATTTTCCGTATATGGGGCCGTGCTGCTCCACGTTGTCTTCGGCTCACAGCGACGCTGCTGTGCAGCGCCTGTTTCGCCGCTAGCGCTTTGGCCCAAGTGCTCCAACTGGCCCCGGTGGCACCGGTAGCGGAGGCTGAGGAGGCGCCCGCACTCAGCCTGCAAGACTTCTTTCAAAAGCCGGTCGGCCCACAAGGCCTGCTCATCAGTGATCGGCTGCGCCAAGCCAACGGCAAAGTGGTGCGTCTGACGGGTTATGTGGTGCAACAAGAAATTGCGACCGTCGGCCGATTCCTGCTCACGCCCCGCCCCGTTCTGATGAGCCAGCACGCAGACGGCGAGGCGGATGACCTGCCGCCCGCCACCGTCTTTGTGCGTTTGTCTGAGGACCAACAGGATTGGGCGGTGGCCCAGACCCGGGGTTTGGTAGAGCTCACGGGCACCCTGGAGGTCGGGCGCCAGGAGGAACGCGATGGCCGGGTGTCCTGGTTTCGGTTGCAGCTGGCGCCCGAGGCCATTCGCGGCATGACCCGTTTTGAATTAACCCAGTACCTCCACAGCCTGCAACACGCCCACTAGGGCTGTGACTTTGCGGCGAAAACTCGCCTTATTTGAAGTATTTTTCCACTGGAAATCACCATGAAACTGTCTGTTCTTTCACCCCTGAGTGCCCTGACCCTGCTCACCTTTGCGATGACGACGCAAGCCGCACCCACGGTCACGCGCCTGAGCCCGCCCAGCGAGTTGTTCTCTAGCGGCCAGGCGGCGCCGATCATTGCCCGATTCTTGCCAGGCCAGCGGTTTGATCTGCAAGCCACGCTGCGGCCCGACGACGCAGCAAAAAGCATCAGCAGCGCCCGTTTTGCGATCGACGGCAAGGCCGTCAATGCCAATGTCGCGCTCAAAGTCTGCGAGACGGCCTGCCTCAAGGGCGTGCCCGCCAACGCCACGCTGGCCAGCGTGCGCGCAGTGAGCGTCGACAAACCCGGCGTGCACCAGCTCTCGGTCACCGCGACCCAAAGCGACGGTCAGACCGTCACGGCCCACGGCAACTTTGAGATCGTGCCGCTGGTTCCTGGGGGCCAAAAGGTCAAGAACATCATCATCCTGCTGGGTGATGGCATGGGCGCGGCGCAGCGCACGGCCGCGCGCATCGTGGCCGGGGGCTACGCGCAGGGCAAGGTGATTGCGCCACTGGCCATGGACACCTTCCCGGTCACCGGCTTGGTCAAGACGGCTTCGCTCAACTCGGTGATTACCGACTCGGCGCCCGGAATGACGGCCTACGTGTCGGGCAACAAAAACAACAACAATGAAGAAGGCGTGTTCCCCGACGACACCACCGACCCCTTTGACAACCCGCGCATTGAATACCTGAGTGAATACCTGCACCGTACCCAAGGCAAGGCGCTGGGCTTGGTGACCACGGCCGACGTATTTGACGCAACCCCGGCCGGCAACGCCGTACACACCAGCAGCCGCGGCGCCGGAACCGGCATCGTGGACCAATTTTTGGACGACCGGCACCTGACCGGCCTGACCGTGCTCATGGGCGGCGGACGGAAATGGTTCATGCCATCGACCACGCCTGGATCGGCGCGCGGCGACCGTACAGACTACGCCTTTTCTGCCACCGACGTCCACACTGCAGACATCGTCAAGCGCTGGGGGGCAGCTGCGGGCGCGCTGGACAAAGACCGCGACTTGCTGGGCGACTTCCAACGCGCCGGGTTTCAATACGCCAGCGACAAGACCAGCATGGACGCGATCGACATCGACAAGGCCGAACGCCTGCTGGGTCTGTTTGCCCACTCCAATATGAACGTGGCGCTGGACAAAATCGACGGTCGGCGCAATAAGGCCCGGGGCGTGAATGGCCGGGTGGTAGACGACTATGGCTTCCCCGACCAGCCCATGCTCGACGAGATGACCGCCAAAGCTTTGCGCGTGCTCGACCGGCAGAAAAAGGGCTTTGTGCTGATGGTCGAGGGCGCCTCTATTGACAAACAAGCCCACGCGATGGACACCGAACGCTGGATGCTCGACACGCTCGAATTCGACCGTGCGGTCGCACTGGCCCAAGCCTATGCGGCACAACACCAAGACACGCTGGTGATCGTGACCGCCGACCACGAGTGCGCGGGCGTGGCGCTGATCGGTGGCTCCAAGGTAAGCGACGCCCGCTTGCAAGCGCTGGTGCGCGAAGGTGGCGGCACCGCTTTGCGTGACGCCGTGGTGGGGGTCTACGAACAAGCCGGCTTTCCCAAGTACCGCATCGCCACCGACGGCTACCCTGACACGGTGGACATCGACAACCGTCTGCTGGTGGGTTACGGCGCCAACGCCGACCGCATGGAAGACTTTCGCACCAACGAGCGCCCGTTGCAGGACAGCCAACAACCCTTTGTCAAAAAAGAGCCCCTGGCCGCCTATCCGGCAGGGCCAATGGCGCGGGACGCCGATGGGAAATACATGGTGACCGGCCAAGTGCCGGGTGACAGCGCGGTCCACACCGCCACCGACATTCCCCTGTCCGCGTTTGGGCCAGGCGCCTATTCTTTTACCGGGGTCATCGATAACACCGACGTGTTTTTCAAATTGGCGCAGGCAGCGACCCGGGGCGTAGTGTTGCCGGTGGGCTTGATGGGAACGGCTCGGAAATAGGCAAACCGTAGAACACAGAGCTTGCCCCCGCCCCGCCATTAGCGGCCGGGCCAGAGGGGCCCGAGTGCGGCTCTTTGGGCTCACGGTTTTTAAGCAGTGACGGCCGCGTGCTGCGCGACCTCTTTTGGCATACGTGATTTATCATAATAATTTTTAATAAAAATGTTGCTTTTCAATTATTTATAAAATTTATAATGATAGTGTTATATTGCTAGTCCTAAAACTATCGGCTTCACGCCGACACAGGGACTCACAATGGCAACAAAACACGTCTTTTTCATCGACGCACGGGTCACGAACCACAACCAAGTTATCGAAGCGCTGCCTGCTGACAGCCAGTGGTTGGTGCTGGACGACGCGTTGAATGGGATGGACCAGATCCAACTGGCGCTTGAAAAATTCAGCAACCTGGAGTCGGTCCAGGTCATCTCCCATGGCGCTCCGGGGGAGTTGTTGCTCGGCAACTCTGTCCTGAACGCACACACCCTGCCAAGGTACGCAACGCAATTAGGCGAAATAGGCACTTCCTTGACCGCGGGGGGCGATTTATTGCTGTACGGCTGCAATGTGGCCCAGGGCGATTTTAAGTTCCCAGTGCCGGTATCAGAAGCAAGCCTTTCAGTGCTGCTAGTGCGTGGAGAAGTGGAAGCGGGTTTCCCTTCTCCTGCCGAAGACCTCGGCGCGAAGCGCATCGATCTTGCGCAGATCCTGATCAAACACCCCCAGGCTACCTACTTTTTACGCGCCAGTGGCCCCTCCATGATTGAGGCCGGTATTTGGGATGGCGACATCTTGGTGGTGGACCGCGCCGTCAAACCGCGAAACGCTCATAACGCCAAGAGGTCTACTCGCGGTGGATCAAAGGTGCCGATAAGGGGATGCAGCGGGCTGCGATGGAAGCAGCGATGGGCGGAATTTCGGGGGTAGCAATCGCCTCAAAAAGCAGCAAAATCAGGCAGTTTTTGAGGGGGTAAAAAACATCAAATGTTACCCAGATGTTACCCAGAACACCCCTACAGATCGTAAGTCGTTGATCTATAAGGGGTTTATTGGTAGGCGCAATTGGACTCGAACCAACGACCCCCACCATGTCAAGGTGGTGCTCTAACCAGCTGAGCTATGCGCCTGAAATTCAGCCCCGAAGTATAGCAGCACAAAAATCCTGCTTCAGTCCGTGGCCATGAGGCCATCCGAGAAGTGGCCTCACCACCGCGCTGCGCCGGGCGCCCGTCGTAAGGACTCAGCAATCAGGCTGCTCCATAATTCGGCCTAAGTTCAGCGCGCAACGCAAGTCGCCTGGCAGACATTTTTCAACATCACAGAGGCGGAGCATCCCATGGAAATTGCAGGAAAAGTATTTATTGTCACCGGTGGCGCATCGGGCTTGGGTGAAGGCACCGCGCGCATGTTGAGCGCCCACGGTGGCACCGTGGTCATTGCCGACATGCAGGTTGAAAAGGGCGAAGCCATTGCGGCGGAGATCGGCGGCGCCTTCGTCAAGTGCGATGTGAGTAACGAGGCCGATGGTCAGGCGGTGGTGGCCAAGGCCGTGTCGATGGGCAAGCTAATGGGCTTGGTCAACTGCGCAGGTATTGCCCCTGCGGAAAAGACGGTGGGGAAGCACGGCGCGCACAATTTGGGCGTTTTTACCAAGTGCATTACCGTGAACCTCGTGGGCAGCTTCAACATGATTCGCCTGGCCGCAGATGCCATGTGCAAGAACGAGCCTGAAGCTACGGGCGAGCGCGGCGTGATGATTTCTACCGCTTCGGTTGCAGCCTATGACGGCCAGATCGGTCAGGCTGCCTACAGCGCTTCTAAAGGTGGCATTGTGGGCATGACGCTGCCGATCGCCCGCGACCTGGCCCGCAACGGCATTCGTAACATGACCATTGCACCCGGTATTTTCGGCACCCCGATGATGTTTGGCATGCCCAAGGAAGTACAGGATTCGCTGGCAGCCAGCGTGCCGTTCCCCTCCCGCTTGGGTACGCCGCAGGATTACGCCAAACTGGCCCAGCACATCTTCGAGAACGACATGCTTAACGGTGAAGTGATTCGCCTGGACGGCGCGATCCGGCTGGCGCCTCGCTAAGCCGATCAGCACCCAAGCTCGCAGGGCCGCGCCACCGCAAGGTGGATGCGGCCTTTTTTTCGGGCTGATGAATCCCCCGTGACCGTTACCGTTACCGCGCACGGAAAGCCGCCGGGAGCCACCCGCAAATACAAAAACCTGAATTGGGTCGGTGCTCGAAAGAATAAAATTGTCCGTTGACCCGCGTGGGTGCTGAGTAACAGCCGCATCGCCGCGCCGTGTACCGCGCTACAGTGCGCCAAGTTCGTATTCATTTACCAGTGAGAGCTTCATGACAAACCAAGAAATACTGACCCAGTTCGGCCCCCGTGAGTCGATGGAATACGACGTGGTCGTGGTCGGTGGCGGCCCGGGCGGCTTGGCGACCGCAATCCGCATCAAGCAACTGGCGACGGCGGCGGGCAAAGAGGTATCGGTTGTGGTGCTGGAGAAGGGCTCTGAGCCGGGCGCCCATATTTTGTCGGGCGCCATCATGGACCCCAAGGCCCTGACGGAGTTGATTCCCGACTGGAAAGCGCTGGGTGCGCCACTGAACCAACCGGTAACCGATGACGCCTATGTGTTTTTGGGCGAAAAATCGGGCTTTCGCGTTCCAAACATGGTGTTGCCGCCGTTTGCCGACAACCATGGCAACTACATCGTAAGTCTGGGCGCAGTCACCAAGTGGCTGGCCGAACAGGCCGAAGCGCTAGGAGTCGAAATTTTTCCGGGCTTCACCGGCGCGGAAATTCTTTATACCGAAGACGGTGCGGTCAAGGGTGTCGCCACCGGCAACATGGGCATCGGCAAAGACGGCGTACCCATGGACAGTTTTCAGTTGGGCATGGAACTGCTGGGCAAGTACACGGTGTTTGCCGAAGGCGCACGCGGACACCTGGGCAAGCAACTGATCGCGAAGTACCACCTGGACGCGGGCCGTGACCCGCAAAGTTTTGGCATCGGCATTAAAGAGCTCTGGGAAATCGACCCGAGCCGGCACCAGCCCGGCTTTGTGATGCACACCGCCGGATGGCCAATGGCGTCAGACACCTATGGCGGTGCATTTTTGTACCACCTCGAAGGCAACAAAGTGGCGCTCGGTTTTGTCACCGGCCTCGGTTACACCAACCCCTATCTGAGCCCATTTGAAGAGCTGCAACGTTGGAAGACCCACCCCAACGTGCGCTACTACTTTGAAAACGACAAAGGCGAGGTCACCGCCAAGCGCCTTTCCTACGGTGCCCGGGCGATCAATGCCAGCGGACTGAATTCCTTGCCGAAAACGGTGTTCCCAGGGGGCGCGCTGGTCGGTTGCAACGCGGGCTACCTCAACGTGGGCCGCATCAAAGGCAGCCACGCCGCCATCAAGACCGGAATGTTGGCGGGCGAGGCCGCATTCGAAGCCGTGGTGGCCGGACGCCAGCATGACGAACTGACCGCGTACCCGGAGGCCTTCGAGAAGAGTTGGCTGCATGCCGAACTGAACAAGGACCGCAACTTCAAAAATTGGTTCAAACACGGCCTGACCGTGGCGACCCTCATGAACGGGTTTGAGCAGTTTGTGCTGCGGGGCCACATCCCCTGGACACTGCGCCGCGACAAACCCGACCATGCCTACCTCAAGCCGGCCGCTGAATGCAAGCCGATTGAGTATCCCAAGCCCGATGGAAAGCTGACCTTTGACCGACTGAGCAGCGTATTCATCAGCAACACCAACCACGAAGAGCACCAACCTGCTCACCTGACGCTCAAAGACGCATCCGTGCCAGTCAGCGTGAACCTTGCCAAGTTCGCGGGGCCCGAGGCACGCTACTGCCCGGCCGGGGTCTACGAATTTGTCAAAAACGATGACAACAGCGATCGCTTGCAAATCAACGCCCAGAACTGTGTGCATTGCAAGACCTGCGACATCAAGGACCCGACCCAGAATATCGTCTGGGTCACCCCCGAAGGCGGCGGCGGCCCCAACTACGCAGGAATGTAAGCCCCGCCATGAAAAAATACAGCGAAGAACACGTTTGGATTGCCCGCGATGACGCGGCCGCTGCCCAGGGCACGGTCGGCATTACCGTGCACGCGCAAGAGGTACTGGGCGACGTCGTATTCGTCGAGTTGCCCGACGTCGGCGCCGTGCTTGCAGCGGGAGACAAGGCCGGACTGGTCGAGTCGGTGAAGGCGGCGGCCGATGTCTTCACCCCCGTGAGCGGCACCGTGACCGAAGTCAACGAGGCCCTGCGGGCGGATCCGAGCCTGGCCAATACCGATCCGCTGGGACAGGGCTGGTTTTTCAAGCTCCAGCTGGCCCAGCCCGCTGAGCTCGATGCCTTGATGGACGAACTCACCTACGCCGGTTTTGCCAACTGAGGCCGTTTTAGGGCGGCCGCAGGGCGTGCCGCTGCGGATTTTGAGCGTCATACCGCCCATGACGCAGCTCAACACGCCCTACCCTTCTACCGCTTATTTGACCGGCTTTTTGCGTGGCCAGGGGGAGGACGCGGTTCAGGCGGACCTGGCCCTCGCCTTGGTGCTGGCCTTGTTGACGCCCGATGGACTGGCCCGGCTCCAGGCTACGGCGGCGGCGCTTCCAGAGGCCCGCCGAACGGCCAGCGTGCACTGCTTTCTAGACAATTTTGAGCGCTACCGGGCCACCGTTTCACCGACGATTGCGTTTTTGCAGGGCCGCGACTCCACGCTCAGTCACCGCATTGCCGGGCGTGGCTTTTTGCCTGAAGGACCACGCTTCGCGGCGCTGAAGGTGTACGGCGACGCCGAAGCCGCCGATCCGCTGGCCTGGGCTTTTGGCGCACTTGGGCAGCAGGACCGCGCGCGCCACTTGGCCACGCTGTACCTGAACGACCTGGCCGATGTGCTGCGCGATGCAGTGGATGCACGCTTTGAATTTGTGCGGTACGCAGAAAGTCTGGCCGCAAGCCAGGCCACGTTTGAAGCACTGGCCGCCGCCCTGGCTGCGCCGCCGAACCTGATTGACCAGGTCTTGCGCGACTTAACGCTGGCGACCGTGGCGCAACATGCGCCCCAGCTGCTCTTGCTGTCGGTGCCCTTTCCTGGCGCCATGTATGCGGCGTTGCGCATTGCACAGACCGTGCGCACACACCATCCCGGTATCAAAATCGCTTTAGGCGGCGGCTATGTCAACACCGAGCTGCGAGAGATGAAAGAGCCGCGGCTCTTCGATTACGTCGACTTTGTCACTTTGGATGCCGGCGAGCGCCCACTATTGGCGCTACTGGAGCACTTGCGCGGGAAGCGATCAATCAACCGCCTGGTGCGCACCTTTGTTCGGGACGGCGCCAGTGGCCAAGTCAAATACGTCCACTGGGCTGAGCCGGATGTGCCCTTCGAGGATGTGGGCACCCCAACCTGGGAAGGCCTACCACTCGGCAACTACCTCTCCCTGCTGGACATGCTCAACCCAATGCACCGGCTGTGGAGCGACGGCCGCTGGAACAAGCTGACCGTGGCCCACGGGTGCTACTGGAAAAAATGCAGTTTTTGTGACGTCAGTCTGGACTACATCTCCCGCTACGAGACCGCATCGGCCGTGACCTTGGTCGACCGGATCGAAGCCATCGTGGCCGAGACCGGCCAGACCGGATTTCATTTTGTGGACGAAGCCGCGCCTCCCAAGGCGCTGAAGGCCTTGGCCGAAGAAATCTTGCGACGCAAATTGCATATTTCTTGGTGGGGGAACATCCGCTTTGAGAAAACTTTCACGCCCGAGCTGGCGGACCTGTTAGCGGAGAGCGGGTGCATCGCGATGTCCGGCGGGCTTGAAGTGGCGTCCGACCGGCTTCTCACGCTAATGCAAAAAGGTGTCTCGGTGGCCCAGGTGGCCCGGGTAACCAAAGGTTTTTCTGATGCGGGCATCCTGGTTCACGCCTACCTGATGTACGGCTTTCCGAGCCAAACGGTACAGGACACGGTGGACGCCTTGGAGTACGTGCGACAGCTCTTTGAGGCGGGTTGCATCCAAAGCGGATTTTTTCATCGGTTTACCTGCACCGTTCATTCACCGGTGGGTAAAGACCCTGCGGCCTACGGAATCTCATTGGCCACGCTCCCCGAAGTTTCGTTCGCAAAAAACGACATCGGCTTTCACGACCCCAGCGGCGTGGACCACGACCTGCTCGGCCGCGGTCTGAAAAAAGCCATTTACAACTACATGCACGGCCTGGCCTTAGAAAACGATGTCCGAAGCTGGTTCGACCTGCCCCAAGGTCGCTGCCCGAAGCCGACGGTCGGGCGCAAGCGCATTGCGCAGGCCTTGGCGGAACGCCAAGGCTAAGAAGCCCTAAGTCTCCTGCCTGGCGCGGCGCTTGCCTTTGAGCCACCACAGCAAGGGCACCAGCGCAGTCAGCAAAGCCAGAATGGTGGGCAGCGCGGACCGCAGCTTGGGCAGCAAGAAATGGTGCACGGCGTAATGCCTGGCAGCGTCATGAAGGTCAAAGTCGTCGGGGATAGGCAACACGTTGTTGTTTTTGGCATAGGCGGCGTAGTCGGCTTGCATGCTGCTCATCAACGCCGGCAAGGCCAAGCTCAGGTCCTGCGTTTCACCAGGGTCCAAGGCCATGTCGTACAAGCGCCAGACGTTGTCTCCCAGCGGCGCAATGTTCTTGACCAGCTTGTAATGGCCTCGATAGAGCGCCGCGCTGCCCGCCAACTCATAACCGACCGGCTCGTCCGCACCGTAAACGTGGTCTGACCGGCCATGGAGCAAGGGCAGCATGCTTCGGCCGTCGATGCTCACCACCGGCCGCCCCTGGTAGTGGTCGCCGTGGCCCGAAATACCGGCAATGTCCATCAGCGTCGGCACGATGTCTTTGACCGTCGTAAAGGCATTGCTGAGGCGGTCGTGCACCGCACCCGGGGTGCCAGAAATGATGAGCGGCACGCGCAGCCCGCCTTCCGCTGCAAAGTACTTGAATCCACTCCAGGGTGCAGCAAGTGCGCCGGCCCAGCGCGGACCGTTGGCGGAAAACGTGCCTTTCTGTCCCAGGTCCGGGCCCTCGGTGGTGTAGTTGGCCTTGACCCAGTACTTGGAACTCATGATGTCAAACGGGTCAGCGGGGTCGGGGCCATTGTCCGAGAGGAACACGAAAACGGTGTTCTCAAACTGTCCAGTTTTCTTGAGGTGGTTAATCAAGCGCCCGATATGGAAGTCTGCGGCCTGTGCCATGCCGGCGTAGACCTCCATGCGCCGGGCCTGAAGGCTTCGTTCAGAGGGCTCCAATCCTTGCCAATCGAGGCCCTTGAACAAGGGCACCATGTCCGACTGAGCCGGGAACAGGCCCAGACGCACGGCACTGTCCCGGCGGGATTGACGCAATGCGTTCCACCCTGCGTCGTATTTCCCCCGGTTTGCGTCGACAAACTCCTTAGGCGCTTGCAGGGGGATGTGATTGGCCTGGAAGCCGATGTAGGTAAAGAATGGCTTGGCATCGCCTTGAGCGCTCATGTACTCGATTGCTTTGTCTACAAAAAATCGAGAGGAGTAAAAATCTTTAGGCAGGGAGGCCGGTTTACCGTCCTCAAACCAGTACGCCTTGTCGTACAGCATCATGTAGGGACGGTTCTCCCAGTTGTCCGAACCGCTGTCTGCCTGGATGAAAGAGCGCTCGAAGCCCCGGTTCTGGGGTAATTTCTCGGGCGTCTTGCCGAGGTGCCACTTGCCGGTGATGTAGGTGTGATAGCCCTGGTCTTTCAGCAGGGTCGCCAGCGTCAGCGCCTGATCGTTCAACACCCCTTCGTAGCCCGGCTTGCCTTCGTGCTGAGGCGGTGTGGACTCGGGCATGTTGCCCACGCCTACCCGGTGGTGGTCAGCACCGGTGAGCAGCATGGCACGTGTGGGCGAACAGGTGGCTGCGACGTGAAAATTAGAAAAGGTGACGCCCCGCCGGGCCAGACTGTCAATGTTCGGGGTGGAAATTTCTCCGCCCAAGGCGCCAATGTCACCAAAACCCCAATCATCTGCGACCAACACCACGATGTTGGGCGGGGCGGCAAACACCGAGGCAGCCATAAACGCCTGCAGCACCGCAATGCAAATCTGTTGAATCCCAAGAAGTTTTGTTTTCATCGACCGAGAGCAAGAACCCACCCCGGCGGCGAGCAACGCGGCGCATTATGCGCAAGAAAAAAACGAAATCCGCACAAAATTACACAGATTCAACACGCGACCGGCGTGCCAACGAGGGTTCTAGAATGATTTATCGCATTCACACGAGCCACGCCCCATGAACGCTGCCTTTGTCACCCGCCACGACGCCCAGGGCCTGGCCACTCTGACCCTGAACCGCCCCGAGAAGCTCAATGCCCTGTCACCCCAAAGCTTTATGGCCCTGCGCGGGCACCTCGACGCCATCGCCCAGGACGACACCATCGGGTGCGTGCTACTGCAAGGCGCCGGGCGCTCATTTTGTGCAGGGCACGATTTGTCGACCATCAGCGCCGACATGGACGAGGCCTATGCAGCAGAAACCATTGACGCGCTGGCACGCCTGCCGCAGCCGACGCTGGCCCGTATCCACGGCCACTGCTTTACCGGAGGCCTGGAACTTGCCCTGGGTTGCGACATCCTGATCGCCAGCGAATCAGCCAAACTTGGCGATACCCATGGCCAATGGGGTTTGGTTCCGGTGTGGGGCATGTCGGTGCGACTGCCTCAGCGCGTCGGGCGCGCTAGGGCCAAAGAACTGATGTTTACCAGCCGGCGCATCAGCGCACGTCAGGCGCTGGAGCTGGGTCTGGTGGATCATTGCCTGCCCGATGCCGACATTGACGGGGCGATTGCAAGCCTGGTGGCCGAAATATTGGCAAACTCCGCTGGCACCAACCGCATCGTCAAGGCCTTGGTTGCGGCAGCCGATGAGCGCACGCATGCCGAGGCACTGGCGTTTGAGCGGACCTTGCCCTTTGGCCTGCCAAGCGATATGGCGCAGCGCATGGCCCGCGCCCGGTAAAGGGTGAGTCGCCTCAGAGGAGGCGCACCGATTCGCTCGAATCCGCCTTAGCCAAAGCTGGAAGCGCCAGCCATCGCCCCAAAACGCGTGGCAATCGCCTGAAACTGCGCCACCGTGTCGGCAATGATTTTTTCCACCGAATCCACACGGTGGATCAGACCCGCAGATTCGCCGGCCAATGCGGGAGCGGCATTCATGTCGCCGCCGAAGTACACCTGCTGAATGCCGGTGAAGCTGTCTGGCCCCATCAGGCCGGCTTCATGAATCGTCTGGGTAAATTCGGTCTTAAGGGCACGGATGCACGGGCTGGACTTGGTGTTGAGCATCCAGGTCCCGGTGGTTTGAGCGTCCACAATGGCCTGTTTGTAGTTTGCGTGGACCGGGCTCTCTGCGCTGGCGACAAAGCGCGTTCCCATCTGAATCGCCTCGGCGCCCAGCGCGAACGCGGCCGCCATGCCCCGACCGTCCACGATACCGCCCGCGGCAATCAATGGCACGTCAACCCGCTCACGGATGGCCTGCAGCAGCACCAGCGTGCTGACTTCTTCAGGGTTCTTGAATCCTCCGCCCTCACCGCCCTCCACCACCAAGCCGTCGACGCCGGCATCCACGCACTTCAGCGCGGCATCCACGGTCGGTACGGCGTGGTAAACCACGATGCCGGCGGCCTTCAGCGGCGCGATGAATTTGGCGGGGCTGCCCGCTGAGGTGGTAACGAACCGGATCCCCGACTCGCAGACAAAGCGCAGCATGGCGTCGTCTTTCAAAAACCGGATCGGCAGGTTGACACCAAACGGAAGGCCGCTCGCGACCATGGTCCGGATTTCACGCTGGCAATTTTCGGTCTCGCCGGAGGACGTCTCAATGATGCCCAGTCCTCCCGCCCGCGATACGGCGCTAGCCAAGGTGCTGCGTGCAATCCAACCCATAGGCGCCTGCACGATAGGAAAACGAGCGCCGGTATGGGCGAGGACACGGTTCATGGAGGGCTTCTTTCAAAAATAAACGTCGAGGACTCCGCTCGGGAGCAAGGCTTTCAGGCCCGGACATCCACCCGGCTGCCTTTGTCTTTTTGCGGTGCGGCGTCGCGCCGCTGTTCGGTCGCCGCGACGGCCTGGCTGGAACTGCTGCGCTCCACAGCTTTGGGCCGGTTTTGCTGGTGCAACTCGAGCGCGCGCTGGGTATTCACGCTCTGCGCCTTTGGCGCCGGCGGCGTGTACGTCGAGCCTCTGACTGCAGAAATACCCATGGCGGTCTCCGGTTGCTAGAGATTGAGTGTAATCATTCAATTGCTGAACTCACGGCTGCGCGCCGCCAGGGTCTCCACCGGGTGTAAAGGCGGCGACAATAGAGGGCTATGACGGACCACTACAGCACGCTCGGCGTAACCAGCAGTGCCACCCTCGCCGACATCAAGACAGCTTTTCGGCGGCTGGCGGCCCATTACCACCCTGACCGCAACGCCAGGCCCGACGCACCGGCGCGTTTTAGGGCA
>Ga0214921_10003424_pt1 | contig 24256 bp, 23 predicted proteins | sample LL1505_MetaG_FD_177992 | JGI IMG/M metagenome (GOLD analysis project Ga0214921, IMG submission 177992) | Freshwater microbial communities from Lake Lanier, Atlanta, Georgia, United States - LL-1505 | ecosystem: Environmental > Aquatic > Freshwater > Lake | place: USA: Georgia | collected...
ACTCGGAAGCCCGGGCAGCGGCGACGGGGGCACACACCAAAATTTCGCCATAGGGAAAGGTGATGACATCCGTCGCTCCAGGAATGCTCAGAAAATTGCGATGCACTTTGGCCATGGCTCGCTCGCCGAGAATACTAATCTCGATGGCCGTCAGGCTCCCTAGTACAGCCTTATTTTTTTTTGCAAGGGCCAAACAATGCGGTAGTGCGGCGTCCGTGAGTTCCTTGAGAAGCCCTCGATCGTAAGGAACAGAACGCGCTTTGTGGAAAAGAAATGTTTTCAGAAAGGCGGTCTCAGGCGGCGGATTTGTGTTCCCGTTTTTCGGAAGCAGAGCGGTCTTCGCGCTTCGGGTAGGCGATACGGGCGTGCAGCATATTAACAAGTGAGAAACGGAAGCTGTCGGCGATCTTCCAGATTTCCGCAATGGTAAGTGGAGCCTCGTCGAGTTGCCCCTCGTCCAGGCGGGCTTTGATGATATTTCGAATGAGATCATCTATACGTTGAGGCGTGGGGCGCTCGAGGCTTCGCGAGGCGCTTTCGATCGAGTCGGCGAGGCTTACGATAGCAGCCTCCTTCGTCTGCGGGCGGGGACCGGGGTAGCGAAAGCTCTCCTCGCTCACCTCGGGAATATCCTCCTCGCGCATGTTCATAATCTTGCCTCCAAGACGTGCATCCTCCTGCTGTTGGAGGGCACGCTGGTAGAAATACGACACGATCGAGGTGCCGTGATGCTGGCTGATGACGTCGATGATCTCAGAGTTCAATTTGCTTTTAAGCGCGAGATCAACGCCCTCTTTCACATGGGAGACGATAATGAGCGCACTCATGGTGGGAGTCAGATCATCGTGTGGTGTTGAACCGTGAGGAATGTTTTCAGTGAAATACAGGGGCTTCACAACTTTCCCAATATCGTGAAAATACGAAGCCACGCGGCAGATCGTAGGATTCGCACCTACGAGCTCGGCGGCGGCTTCGGAGAGGTTGGCAACGGCAAGACTGTGATGGTAGGTACCCGGTGCTTCAAGGCTCAGGCGCTTCAAGAGAGGATGGTTCAGATCGCTCATCTCGAGCCACGAGATATCGGTCGTAATTTTAAAAAGATGCTCCAGCATGGGAAGGATGCCGCTGACAACAATGGCAGTGGCGATCCCAGTTACAAACGCTGCAAGACTCTGCCAACCGATCATCGCCCAGTTAGTCTGCGAAGGGACCTCCCAAATTACTGGGCCAATTTGACCAAATGCAGCTGCGAGAATCCATGTGGCGAGACCCACATACACGCCAGCGCGCACCAAACGACTGCGGCGACGAACTTGTAGGGTTACAAAAACTCCTATGAATCCTGTGATGAGCGAGATAACTAGAAATATCGGGTCAATCCGACCTACAAGGAGGGATCCCCAGAGGCTGCAGAAAACAGCAGCGTAAAGGCCATGATTGCGCCCTAGAAGCACGGAGAGCACAAGCGGAGCAAACGCATACGGTATGAGAAGCGGAGCGATCTGAAGGTCTAAAGCCCCCGATGCCGCCTGACTAAGCAGGATTTTAATAACTGCCAACTGAGCGAGGAGAGTGCCAAGAACCAAACAAAGGCGTGAGTTTTGCCGAAATGTCTGGGGGTGGTTGATCCAGAGTTGGGCCACGGCGGTGGCAAAGATAAGCAAACAAAGAAGAAACTTCTTAGCAGGCTCATCCTGTTGACCAGTAAAAATAAGCGCAGCAAGCCCAAAGATAAAAGCAGCGAGAAGGAAGACGCGGACCGGCCAGCCTTTTTGAAGGGCATCGAGAAAATCACTCGCCTCAACCTGACGACGACGTTTACTGGAAGAGAGCCCCTTCCAGACAAGTCGCCAACGTTTGATAATTCCGACCATTTTAAATTCTGCTTTCGCGTGAGCCTCGGTGATTCTTGTAAGCAAGGATCACAGCTTGGACAAGAGAATGGCGCACGACATCCTTCTCTGTAAAGAAATGCATTCCAATACCAGAGACATCACGAAGTGCTGCAACAGCTTCCACAAGACCGCTCAACTTGTTTCGCGGGAGGTCAATCTGGGTGACATCACCCGTCACGACACATCGCGAACCCATTCCGAGCCGGGTTAAGAACATGAGCATCTGCTCGGCTGTGGTATTTTGAGCCTCGTCAAGAATCACAAAAGATCCACTCAATGTGCGCCCCCGCATGTAAGCGAGTGGGGCGATTTCGATAATGTTTCGGTCCATGAGCTTCTGCAATTCGTCAGGCTCGAGAAGATCGTGTAACGCATCGTAGAGCGGACGCAGATAGGGAAGGATTTTTTCTTGCAGGTCGCCGGGAAGGAAACCCAGCGCCTCACCAGCTTCCACGGCAGGCCGGGTCAGGATCAGACGTTTCACTTTTTCCTGCTTCAGAGCCGCGACGGCAGATGCCACTGCGAGGTAGGTTTTTCCCGTTCCAGCCGGGCCGACCCCGAAAGTAATGTCATGGGACTGGATGGCTTGAACATAAGTCTTCTGTCCAGCAGTACGGGGAACAACCGGCGGCTTGCGGGGCGAGCAATGAATGCGCGTGTCAATGAGGCTGGTGAGAGATTCGGCGGAGCCAATGCCCATCGAGCCTTCGAGAGCATGTTCGAACTCTTGGCGGTGAATAGTAATTCCCCGTTTTACCGCAGTATGCAATTGATCAAAGGCATTTCGAGCACGATCCAAAGAAGCTTTTTTCCCCTCAACGCGAATCCATGCATCTCGGGCCGTGGTACGCACTTCAAGGCGACGCTCCAATTCCTGGAGGAGCTTCGAATCTCCGCCATAAACTGCCTGCGCTGTGCGGGCATTCTCAAATTCCAGCGTGAAGGTTTCCATCCAAGACTACTTGTAGGCGTAAACCAACGCCCAACCCGTACGCTCTTCCGGAGATTTGTGCACTGTCACAATGGCATAATACGTGCCGGTACGCTGCGGCTCGACCCGTACAGAGGAGAGGCGACCAGCGCGCGAGCTCTCGACATTCACGAGGTTGCCCTTGGCGTCATAGATATTGACTGAGATGATGGCTCCCTTGACGTCTGTTCCAAGGCAGAACCAATATTCGTTTCCCTTGAAGAGCTGGGCTTGGACGGCTTGCTGGTCCTTGACCCCCAAGTCCCCTCCCCAAGCGTCTTCGCGGACACTGAAACCTTTCTTTACATAGGGACTGGCGGCTTCGTAAGCAAATGAGAGCGCATCATCCACATAGGCGAAGGCACTGCCGACAAGGAGTATCAAAAGAACTGATGTGAGAATTTTTTTCACTATGGCCTCAGGCTCCCTTGGAAGTGATGGCAGCGACCGTGTCGCGAGTCATCTTGTGAATTCGGGTTACATTCTCTGGGGGGATGACATCGCCCTCGCCGTCTCCGATGAGGGGAGCGATAGAGGAAAGAAGCTTGCGAATGCGATCCACTAGCTCATCGTCTGAAAGGCGTTTGTTCGATAGCGCATCGAGTTTTTTAGAGAAGAAATGGACCAAGGCTGGTTGGTGGAGCAACTCGGCTGAGTCGGTGGTATAGTTTTTTCGGATAATCGATGTGAGCACCTCCGTGCCACGAATCCAACCACCCACACTCACGAGCTGCGCAAGGTCATCATCACCCAATTCCTGCATCGCTCCCTTCACGTCTTGAAGAGCCCCGTCAAATTCCTTGCGAACGGCAATCCAGTCTTTCACGTCGGCCTTTTCGGTGATGCTTTTGCTCCGTTCCAGCACAGCTTTCTCCACGTTGATGGCTTTCGATAGAGTCAAAACGCGGCGCCCAATATCCTTCACTTGTTCCGAATCCTCAGCCTCGACGGCAACAAACCCTTCTGCAATCACAGTACCGAGAAGAAGCGCGACTTGCGCACGATTGCCAGTCTGGTGCCCGAGCGAACCGCGCAATTCAGACCGCCAGTTGGGATTTCCCAACTTATCCAAAACGATAAAAACCTCACTCGGCACAGGAACGAGGACATCATCAATCGACTGCCCAGGAAAAGAGGAAAGGTCCACCGTCTCAGGTGGCTTCTGGGCGTGAAGCGGGTTCGCAGCAAAAGAAAAGACCCCCATGGCCACGAGCGCATTCAAAATGTTCAGCATTTTCAAATTTTCGACTTTGTTGTGCGTGCGTGGCCAGTTAAGACCACACAGTTATAAATTGGAATGAATCGGGATAGATTACAACATCTTCTTGCAGTTGCCTTGTCGCGGAACCTCCTCGTCGTGGGTGACGTCATGCTCGATGAATTCGTCTGGGGGAGGGTTTCACGCATTTCGCCAGAGGCCCCGGTGCCAGTCGTTGAAGTCGAAAAAGAAACTTCCTACCCGGGTGGCGCAGCTAACGTCGCCCGCAATCTCCGCCCCTTTTGCAAAGGGGTTCAACTCTGCGGTCTGGTTGGCGAGGATCGGCATGCCGAACACCTGCGAGAATTGCTCGCAGAGGAGTTGATTTCCACAGATGCCCTCGTCTCGGACTTCGGACGCTCCACCATCGTTAAAACACGCATCGTTGCGCGCCAACAACAGGTCGTGCGCGTGGACCGCGAGCGGCGTGCGATGGTTTCCTCCGAAGTGCTCGACCGCGCCTGCGCCATCATCGCAGATCTCCTTCCAACGGTGGATGCCCTCATTTTTGAGGACTATGGAAAAGGTTTTCTTGGGCAGGCTTTGAAAGACCGCGTCACCGAAATGGCTCGGGCTGCAGGCAAGTATGTATCCGCCGACCCCAACCCCACAAACCCTCTCGATTGGTGCGGAGTCAATCTTCTCAAGCCAAACCGATCCGAAGCTTTCGCCATGGCAGGAATATCGGATGCTGGCGCAGCACCAGACCCTCTCACTGACGCACCGCTTCTCAAGGTCGGGTGCGTTCTTTTAGAAAAATGGAACCTGCCGGCCTTGCTGGTGACACTGGGTGAGCATGGCATGATTTTGTTTCAACGCGGCGAGACTCCCTACCACACTCCGACTCGGGCTAGGGAGGTCTTCGATGTCTCCGGTGCGGGCGATACAGCTATTGCGCTTTATACTCTGGCCATTTGCGCAGGGGCCACGCCCTACGAGGCGGCAGAGATTTCCAATCATGCCAGCGGCGTCGTTGTTGCGAAGCTCGGCACAGCCACCCTCACCGCTCAGGAACTGCTTGAGGCCTTTTCAAAAAATGTCTGAGCGCCAAGCCGTTTTTCTGGACCGTGACGGCACGCTCATGAAGGAAGTGAACTTTTGCAATGATCCCGCCACCGTGGAGGCCATTCCAGGAGCAGGGCAGGCTCTCTCCAAACTTCACAAAGAAGGCTGGCTCACCATCATCGTAACAAATCAAAGCGGACTCTCAAAAGGCCTCATCACCCCAGAACAGTACGAGGCAGTGAATGCGGAGTTGCTACGCCAACTTGGCGGCGGCATTGATGCGATTTACTTCTGCGCTGACCATCCCGACCGCCCCACCGAGCGCCGCAAGCCAAGGGCAGGGATGCTTCGAGAAGCCGCTGCAGCCCATGGCATCGACCTCTCCCGCTCTTGGATGATTGGTGACAAGGCCATAGACATTGAGTGCGGGCAGAACGCGGGCTGCCAAACAATACTGGTAAGAACTGGCTACGGGCTTCATCAATCTCATTCAAAGGCGGACTTCATCTTAGACAACGTCACCCTTGGCTTGGAGCTGATCCTCGAACAGAACTCCTCTCAAACCACAGAAACAAAATAGCGACTCCTGCCAAGCTGCCTGAGAAATGCGAACGCCTCGGAATCATTAAAAAAACAAATCGCGGCTTTCAAACCTCGTATCGGTTTGCAGGCTTGCACGGTTCCGCATAGTCTTTCGGTTTTTCCAAAATGAGCACGCAGCGCAAGCAGTATCCTTTTTCTGAATTCGAACCCCGCTGGCAACAGCACTGGCTAGAGGTTGACGCCTTTCGAGCCATCAGTCCGGGAGACGCCGACTTCGACGCAACCAAACCAAAATACTACATCCTGGACATGTTCCCCTATCCCAGTGGGGATGGGCTCCACGTGGGTCATGTCGAGGGCTACACTGCGACCGACATCCTCGCACGCTTCCACCGTATGCAGGGTTTCAACGTGCTTCATCCAATGGGGTGGGACGCCTTCGGACTTCCTGCAGAGCAATACGCCATCAAAACAGGCCAGCACCCACGAGTCACCACAGCTCGGAACATAGACAACTTCCGCCGACAACTCCAAGCCGTAGGGTTCAGCTACGACTGGCAACGCGAAGTCAGCACCACCGATCCCTCCTACTTTCGCTGGACGCAGTGGATTTTTTTACAGCTGTACAGCGCTTGGTTCAATCCATCCTCTCGCAAGGCCGAGCCGATCTCAACCTACACGGGAGCCGATCCGGATTCCGTGCGCTTGGCATACGTGGCTGAGATGCCAGTAAACTGGTGCCCACAACTTGGCACGGTTCTCGCCAACGAGGAAATCGTAGACGGCAAGAGCGAAGTGGGAGGATTTCCTGTCGAACGCCGACCGCTGCGCCAATGGATGCTCCGCATCACTGCCTTTGCAGATCGCCTGCTCGAAGGACTCGACGGACTGGACTGGCCCGAGGGCATCAAGCTTCTCCAAAGAAACTGGATCGGCCGGAGTGAAGGAGCTTTGCTCAGGTTTGCAATTCAAAACTCCGAGTGCCATGTGGAGGTCTTCACCACCCGTCCAGACACCCTCTTCGGCGCAACCTACGTGATCCTTGCCCCCGAGCATCCCCTTGTCGCCTCGATAACCGCGCCAGATCAGGCCGAATGCGTGGAAAAGTACAAAGCCTCCGTGGCATCCAAAAGCGATCTCGACCGCACAGAACTGAATAAGGAAAAGAGCGGCGTCTTCACCGGCGCGTTTGCAACCAATCCCGTAAATGGAAACAAAATTCCCGTCTGGATCGCTGACTACGTCCTCATGGGTTACGGCACAGGCGCCATCATGGCCGTTCCTGCACATGACGAGCGCGACTTCGAATTTGCCACAAAATTCCAACTCCCCATCCTCGAGGTGGTGCAAAATGAGGGAGGCACGGACGGCACACCACCCTCCACCTCTTCCAGCTTTTCAGGCGAAGGCGTGGCGGTGAATTCAGGATTCCTCGATGGTCTCCCGACTGCTGAGGCCAAGCAAAAGATGACCTCTTGGCTTGAGGAAAAAGCCCTCGGTCGTGGCACCGTGAACTATAAACTCCGCGACTGGCTCTTCTCCCGCCAACGCTACTGGGGCGAACCATTCCCTATCGTTTGGGAAAGCGGCCAACACCATGCCCTGTCGAACACCGAGCTTCCCGTCATCCAACCAGACATGGAGGATTTCAAACCGACCGGCACGCCAGAACCTCCCCTCAGCAAAGCTACGGACTGGCTGAGATACTCCGACAAGGCACAGCGGGAAACCAACACCATGCCACAATGGGCAGGCTCGTGCTGGTATTATCTCCGATTCTGCGATGCCACAAATTCGGACAAGTTCATCGGAACAGAGGCCGACCAGTACTGGATGGCCCAGAGCGGCAAACCTGGCGGAGTGGACCTCTACGTAGGAGGCACCGAGCACGCTGTACTTCATCTTCTCTATGCCCGCTTCTGGCACAAAGTTCTTCACGATCTCGGCCACGTAGCCACTCCTGAACCCTTCCAGCGCTTGGTCAACCAAGGCATGATTCTGGGACCCGATGGCCAAAAAATGTCCAAGAGCCGTGGCAATGTCGTCACTCCCGACAGCGTGATTTCCGAGTACGGCGCCGACTCGCTTCGCCTCTACGAGATGTTCATGGGACCGCTCGAGCAGATGAAACCTTGGAGCATGAAAGGTGTCGAAGGCGTTTATCGTTTTCTGGCCCGCGTGTGGCGCTTGGCAATGGAAGAAAACCAAGAGGGTCAATGGATCCTCTCCCGCGATCTGGCCGAGATTCCCCTGAACTCGCAGCAACTCCGCACTGCACACGCCACCATTAAAAAAGTAACCAGCGACATTCGCCAACTCGCCTTCAACACGGCGATCTCGCAAATGATGGTATTCACCAATGAATTTGTGAATGCCAAGCCGCGTCCGATTGAATCCCTCCGCATCCTCATCCCACTCCTAAGCCCCTTTGCGCCCCACCTTGCCGAGGAAATCTGGAGCCGACTTGGTTTCTCCGGCCTGGCCTCAAAGCAGCCTTGGCCAACCCACGACGAATCCCTTCTTGTTGAAAACGAAATCGAGCTCGCCCTGCAAGTAAACGGCAAAGTCCGTGAGCGCCTCGTTATTTCAAAAGATGCCACCAAGGAAGAAATCGAAAAAGCCGCACTCGCCAGCGAAAAAGTCCAGGAAGCCACAACGGGACAATCCATCGTGAAAGTCGTCGTCGTACCCGGAAAACTCGTGAACATCGTGGCAAAATAAGAGCCGATCGGAGGATTCGCGGTAAAATTTTCCAGAAAACGGCAAGGCCTGTCAAAGGCGGAGGCTTGATACCGATCCCTCGTCAAGGTTATCCCATGAGGATGTCGGCACGCGTCTTTAAAGCTCATCTCCCGGAAATTGCCATCATTGCGGTGGCAGTTTTCCTGCGTTGCTGGCTCATTGAAATCAAACCTCCCCACTTCGATGAGGGCATTAACGGATGGTTCGCCGACCAGATGACTGCAAACGGCTACTACCGCTACGATCCAACCAACTACCACGGCCCTCTTCACTTCTACGCGGTTTTTCTCTCACAGACGCTCTTCGGACGAGACCTATGGGTACTGCGTTTACCGTCGCTCATCGCGAGCATACTCGCAGTCTGGGCCATGCTGCGCTTTCGCGAATTTTTTGGCTTAGGGGTTTCACGGCTTGCTGCACTGACTATGGCCTTGTCCCCGGCCTACATTTTTTATGGACGCTATTCGATTCACGAATCTTGGCTGGCTCTTTTTTCCATCCTGCTTCTTCACGGAGTGCTGGGCCTATGGCAAACCGGTTCGCGCCGACACTTCTTCACCATGGTGATCGCAGTGGCTGGCATGATTCTGACCAAGGAAACCTACGTGCTGCACATCGGCTGTATGGCCATCGCCGCATTCACGCTTTGGATTTATCAAATGCTTGTTCCCTCGCGCCCATTGTGGCCAATTGCGCGGCAACGCTGGAGCCGTGACGATGTGATTCTTGGCGGGGGGCTTGCCACGCTCGCGATTGTCTTTTTTTACTCGGGCACGTTTAGGGACTTTCAAGCTCTCGGCGGTCTTTACAAGACCTTCCAAGCTTGGTTTTCCACCGGAGTCGAATCCGGTGGACACGAGAAGAAAACCTACGATCTGGTGGGTCCATTCAACTGGTATTGGGTTTACCTCATGGCCCGCTACGAATGGCCTGCGTTGGCTGGATTGCTTGCCTGCTTTCGTTATGCCTTCCCGTCGGATTCCCGCTACCGCTACGTGGCCATCATGGGAGGAGGAACCCTGTTGGCCTATTCGATCATCCCCTACAAAACTCCTTGGTGCGTGATCTCGATTGTCTGGCCGTTTTATTTGACCCTCGGTGGCATCTTGCGCGAGTGGGCAAGCCGCTTGGCAAAAGATCGCACTTGGATAGTGGCCACTCCCTTGCTGGCAGGATCGCTCTACATGGCGATTCAACTCAATTTCTTCCGATTCACCGATGACAGCGAACCGTACGTTTACGTGCAGACCTACAAAGATGTCGAACGCCTCACGAAGCCTGTCCTGGCCTTAGCAAAAAGTGAACCGGATGGCTTTCAGTTGGAGGGCTCGATCATGCTCGACAGCTACTACCCGCTCCCGTGGATTTTTGGCGACTTCACTCGCGTGGGATATTTCAAAAAAGACTCCCCACCTCCGAGATGGGATGCGGATTTTATAGTTATCGAATCCGCCAACTCGGCCCAAACCGAAAAAAACTTCAGAGAGTCCTACTACAAAATCCCCTTTCGTCTGCGCAGCGGTCAGGAGGAGTGTGTTGCCTACCTCTCCGCGAGGCGGTTTTCCAAGTTGCTCGGAGGAGAGCCGAACTTCACTCCACCCCCGGGGGCTTCCCAGTGAATGCTGACCGTGTAGCGGCTGGCTTGATCCTGGGTATCGCCGTGAGTGTGACCACCGCGATTGCCTTGGCTTTTGCCTTTGGCGGGTTGAATGCAACGCTGGCAGCTGTTTCGATCGCTGTCGGCTCGGCCAGTGGGGTATTGACTTTTTTGAAAACTCGTAATGGCAAGAAAAAGCCTGCGAGTGCTTGGGACTTCCTGATGTTCGCCGTTTTTGCCCTTGCTGCGTCGAGGGCTTTTCTCTGGCTCATTTATCCAGTGGGCAATGAATGGCGCATCCTCTCGCCTTACAATCTCGGCGATATTTCACTCCACATTCAATTCATCCGCTACTTCGCAGGCGGCATCGATTTTTGGCCGGCAAGCCCAATCCTCACCGGAGTGCCACTCAGTTATCCCTTGGGTGCTGATTTGTGGAATAGCCTGCTTCTTCTACTCAGTCTGCCGGTAGAGCGTGGCTTAATTTGGACAGGACTGGCGGGATCCGCTCTCACAGCTTGGGCACTCTGGCGATGGGGTGGTGCGTTTGCGATGGCAGCACTTCTCTTTAACGGGGGACTCGCCGGCTTCGCACTCCTGCACACCGGACAACTTCAAGACTTCCAATCCCAGTTGGCATGGAAAAATTTTTTCCTGACGATGTTTGTGACACAGCGAGGGCTCTTGTATGCACTGCCATGCGGCTTGCTTCTGCTGCGTGCGTGGAGGGACGATTTTTTTCGGGAGAGTTCCGGGTTACCCCGTGCAGCTCAATTTTTCCTCTACGCCACCATGCCTCTTTTCAGCGTCCATGCATTCCTGTTTCTGAGCCTTGCGTTGGCAGCAGTTTTTATTTTCACAACCAAGAAGCGCTTGCCATTGCTTCTCTTTGTGACCGCAGCTGTCATTCCCGCAACAGCGACCATCTGGTTGGTTACGGGAGGATTCTCCGCCTCATCTGGCCTCCGCTGGCTGCCAGGATGGATGCAGGCCTCGGAGGGGTGGAAATTCTGGGCTTTGAATTTCGGCATCAGCCTTCCGCTTTTCCTCTGGCTGTTTTGGAAAGGCATCATCCAGGGAGATGCGGAATCACGCGCCTTCGCACTGACCTCGCTCGGAGTTTTCGCTCTCTGCATGCTTGTGGCTTTTGCCCCTTGGGAGTGGGATAACACAAAACTTCTCCTCTGGGCATGGTTGGTTGCAGCTCCGCAGATTTGGTCAAATATCCTCAAACCGCTTGCCCCTCTCATACGCATCCCCATTTGCGTGATACTATTTTTCTCAGGGGCCGTCTCACTGCTGGCAGGACTTGATGGACGTCATGGCTATGAGTTGACTAAAAAATCCGAACTGGCTGAAGCCAAAAAGGCACTCCTTGATGTGCCCCCGGGAACGCGGCTCGCGGTTGACCCCCAATTCAACCACCCCGCCATTCTCCTCGGATACCCGGTGGTCTGCGGCTACGATGGACACCTCTGGAGCCATGGCCTGCAATATCAGGAACATCTTACAAAGCTCCGAGCCGTGATGCGGAAAGAAAATGATTGGCGCGAAAACGCATCAAAACTCGGTGCGAGATGGGTTTATTTTCGAAACGGGACTCCAGTGCTTGAAAGCACCAACCCTAGCGAGCCAATTCGTTAAGATGGAATCGATCGCCAGAGCATGAAAATGATCGTGGCGAGGATGAGACAGAGACCGAGAAACTTGATCCGCGCACTATGAAATTCGCGACTAGGAAGCTTCTTTTGCTTGTAGCTCGGCGGGTAGTGACTGCGACTGGCGCGGGCACCCCCTAGGGACATCGCGGCCGGAGCCGCTTCAGCCCGCATTTGAACCAATTTACGATTCTGGGCCTTTTTTTCCTCAATTTTTCGCGGGTAAGAACGAAGCTCTTTTTCTAGTTGTTCCACTCGGCGCTGCGTCTCCTGATGCTCTTTGGAGAGGCGTTGTTCCTCCGCGGTGATTTTCGTCGAAACGTTGGGCTTTCTGAATGACATGGATTACTTCGCGGTAGTAGATGACCAGATGTAAACAAGAAGAAAAATTGTAGCGATGATCTGAAGCGGAAGAGTGAATGCAAAACCGCTGCGCAGCCAATAGACAAAAGAATGCTCCTCCTCCACAGGGTAGTCGCTCTCCATCACGGAGGAAGGCGTCATCTCCGAGGAAGTGTCGACCGAGAGCTTGGCTTGGGACTTGATGTATTCTGCCCGCGCATCTTCCACCGAGCTCAGCGCCTTGCTCAACTCGCGCGGCAAATCATTTGGGCTCCAGGAGCGCGCATTGATGTCCTCAAGTTGTCGCAAGTGCTGGTTGAAGGAGGCGTAAATTGCATGCATCTGCTCGACGCGTTTTTGGGATTCCTCTGTCTCGCGCTGAACGACGACCAAAGCACGGGTCAATTTGTCGAGCATATCCGAGCGACCTTGCTCTAAGCTGTCCTGCCGTCGTTTGAGCTCCTCCAAGCGGGCTTTCTCACGTTCAATTTCCTCCTGTTTCTGCTTGAGGCTCTCGAGCTCAGCCCTCACCTGCTGGACCTTATCGCCGAGCTCGCCATCCTCGTCGCTGGTCAAATTAAGATAAGGGGTTTGATCTTTAGTGGAGTATTCAGCAGGCATACGAATGACCCGAGCATTAGCCTGCCAGAGACAAACTTTCCAGAGTTTTTAATACCTTTTTACTGACCACCCTGAAAGGGAAGTCGAAGATGCCCATCTGCATCTCGGCTAAATCCAAGAGTGAAAAACGAGGCCGTGTCGCCTCCTTTCCGCAAATGGGACAATCTCCTGAAACCTCCCTCGCTCAAGGCACGAGCTTTGACCTTGCCAGAACGCTCAACGACCTGATCTGGAGGGAGCGTGACTTTAGCATACTCCGCATTGCTCACCCGGGCCGCCTCGAGAGTCTTTGGATTATACAGCGAAATCCACCAAGCGCCGTAGGCATCAGGCGCAGAGGACGGAGTCACACGAATCCGGAAGTCCCCAGCACTTTTCTCGCCGCCACTAAAGGGAATGGAATAAATGGCTCCCACCTCCGACCTCGAAGATAAAAAACCTGCCAAGAAACTGCGGAGGGCACGCCGAAGCTTATCACTCGAGGAAAATTTCCCATACATGCCGAACTCAATGGCGGCAGGGTTGTCCGGGCTGCCATAAACATTCATCTCGATGTATTCGTTAATGCGGAACGAAAGATACGGAACATTTTTCAGGTAGCCGTTATCTATCAGCGTGGCGGGAATTTGCTTGAGACTCGTAATCGCATCATTGTTGCGGATGTCATTAACCATGACCCTCCAGGATGGCAGATCGCCTTTTTTCCCCGCATCGGTGAACTCCATGCCAGTATCCACACCATCAAAGATGCGAACAATTTCGGATTTCCGAAACTCGGAGACTTGGTAGCGCTCTTCTAAAAAAATGGCATCGGCCGTATTTTTAATAATCACACCCGCGCGTGTTGAACCATCCTTGAACAGGAGCGAATCGGGCTCGGCATAGCCTTCGTTTTGAGCCTGTGAAAAAACAGGAGCGAGAAGGAGAAGAGAGGCCGCGCACCATTTCAACGTTGATGACTGCATGGGCGGGAACTATAAGCCTGCGCGAATGACACTCAATACGAATCGACTTTTTATCGCGCTTCTTCCCATATTGGCGCTGGCAGGTTGCGTGATGCCCCCGAAGCCCTACAAGAAGCCAGCTTCAGCGCCTGCCGTGAAGACTGGCGCCTTTTGGTGGGGCACCTCCACGGCAAGTTTCCAGAACGAAGATCGAGGCGTCGGCCCAAGCTCCCCTTGGTTTTTCAAGACTGATTGGGATATTTTTGCTGAAGAGGGGCAAATCCCCCCGCGCGGCGACGAAGCGACATTCTCATGGACTCACTTCGAAAAAGACCTGAGCGCCCTGAAAAAACTTGGTGTGAACCACTATCGCTTTGGCATCGAGTGGGGACGTGTCGAGCCGAAGCCCGGCGTTTTTAATGACGATGCGATCCACCAATACGCCAACATGGCCCGCAAACTGAAGGCGGCAGGCATCGAGCCGATCGTCACGCTCTGGCATTTCACATTTCCTTCTTGGCTCTACGACTCAAAAAACAAATCCCGCTCGGGCTTCCTAAATCCAGATGTCGAATCCCACTGGAAGGAATACGTGAGTCGGATGGTTGGCGCACTCTCTCCGTACGTCAAAGTGTGGGTCCCTCAAAACGAGCCAAATGGCGCCCTTTACATCGGTTATTTCGGAGGCCACTGGCCGCCCGGCCTCCTAGCCACTCCGGGCTCCCTGAAGAAGGCCAACAACGTCTCGGTGGCCATGTTTCGAGAAGCCTCCAGCCTCATTAAAAAACAAAATCCCGACGCTCTGGTCATCGGCATTTACTCGCTGCCAAATTGGACGCGCAAATTTGGACAAGACCCGACCTATGCCGTTTACAATATGATGCAACACCAGAATTTTGACCACCTCGACCGGGTGGCTGATAGCATGGATTTGATTGGCGTGAACTACTATTACTCTCAGGTCGCTTCAGCGCGAAGATTCCTCCTGCGACCCAAAGGCGAGAAAAGTTCTGCCTACACACAAAACGGCTGGCTCATCGATCCAGAGGGCCTCCATAGCGTTCTCGTGAATGTTTCCAAGCGATACGGCAAACCCATCCTCATTTCCGAAAATGGGATCGGAACCCAAAGCGAACAGAAAAAAATCCGCTACTTTCGGGAACACGTAAACCAAATGCGCCGCGCTATGGAAGACGGCGTGGACATACGTGGTTACTTCCCTTGGACGCTCACCGACAACTACGAATGGGCCGAAGGCTATGCCGCAAATTTTGGCCTCACCAGTTTTGATAAAAACGCTATGAAACTCAAATTGGAGCCAGCAGGACAATGGTTCCGGAATTTCATCCAAGCCAATCCCGAACCCTAAATCTCAAAATGCCAGCTCTCCTCGAATGCCACCTTCCCGGAATCAATAAAATTCGCAGCGGCAAAGTGCGCGAAGTTTTTGACCTTGGGGATACTCTTCTCGTCGTCGCCACGGACCGGATTTCCGCGTTCGATTGCATTCTTCCCACAGGGATTCCCCGCAAAGGCGAGGTCCTCACCCAGATGACCCTATTTTGGTACGGTGTGCTTGACTTTGTGCCGAATCATTTCATCACGGCCCGTTTCGAGGCTTATCCAGAGGTCCTGCAACCCTTCGAGAAAGAACTTCGCGGACGATCGATGATCGTGCGCAAGGCCAGTCCTCTGCCAGTCGAGTGCGTCGCACGCGGCTACATCTCGGGTTCCGCTTGGAAGGAATATGCCGCCACAGGCAAAGCCTGCGGATTCGACCTCCCCCTGGGTCTCCTCCAATCCTCGCGCTTGCCAGAGACCCTCTTCACTCCAGCCACAAAAGCCGATACCGGCCACGATGAAAACATCACCTGGAACCAATGCCGTACCGCTCTCGGCGATGAGCTGGCCCATCAAGTGCGTCGCCTCACCATCGAACTCTACGAGCACGGATGCGTCCACGCGGCCCGAGCCGGAGTGCTCATCGCCGATACAAAATTCGAATTCGGGATGGCCGATGGAGAACTCATCCTCATTGATGAATGCCTCACACCCGATTCCTCACGCTTCTGGCCGGCGGATGGTTGGAAACCCGGCACCAATCCGCCCAGCTACGATAAGCAATTTGTGCGTGATTATCTCGAGACGTTGGACTGGGACAAGTCCTCGCCAGCCCCCGCCCTGCCCGATGAGGTAGTTTGCAAGACCTCCGAAAAATACATCGAGGCCTACGAAAAGCTGAGCGGCCTGAAGTTGCCCGCAGCCTAAGCCCCGTCGTCGATGGAAGTCCTTCAAACCCTGGCCGTCGCACTGAGCCTCGGTACGCTGGCAGGCGTGAACCTCTACCTCACCGTGCTCGTCACGGGATCAGCTTTACACTTCCATTGGCTCAGACTCCCATCAAGCCTCGCCGGTTTGGAAATACTTGGACACCCCGCCATCATCGGCATCGCCGCATCTTTTTATCTCATTGAATTCTGCGCCGATAAAATTCCCTGGGTCGATACGGCGTGGGATGTCGTGCATACCGTCATCCGGCCGATCGGCGCAGCTGCGCTCGCCATTGCGGCACTCGGCGACGCCCACCCGGCTTTTGAAGTCGTTGCCGCACTCCTCGCAGGCGGGATGGCATTTTCCTCCCACGTCGCCAAAGCGGGCACACGGTTGGCGACCAATGCCTCCCCAGAGCCGATGACCAATATCGCGCTGAGCCTTGCCGAAGACGGATTGGTTCTCGGCGGCTTGGGCCTATTGGCTTGGAGCCCGCTTGTCGCCCTAGTGCTGGCGGTTGTTTTTTGCACGACGATTGTGATTTTCCTGCCACGCCTCCTCCGGAATATTCTTCAAAGCTTCTACGCTCTCCTAAAACGCATCCTATCGACATTCGGGTGACATCTGGGTTTGCGCCTTGGGTCGTTGCCATATAATTTGGAGGCCTATGAAAATTGCTTTCCTTACGCTCCTAGCCGCCGCGACATGGCTTCATGCCGATGCCGAAATCGGAAAACCCGCACCCGCATTCACTCTCCAAAGCTGCGAATCCAAAAACGTTTCTCTCTCAGACTACAAAGGCAAGGTCGTCGTCTTGGAGTGGACCAACCCCTCATGTCCGTTTGTTGTGAAGCATTACGGCACGGGAAACATGCAAAAACTTCAGGCCGACGCCGCAGCCAAGGGGGTGGTGTGGATTTCGATCTGCTCCTCGGCACCGGGCAAGCAGGGTCACGCAGCACCAGCCGATGCCCTCAAGAACTGCACAGAAAAAAAGTCCGCTGCTGCAGCCTACCTCATCGATGAATCAGGAGAAACTGGCCACACCTACGGAGCCAAGCGCACACCAGAAATGTATGTCATCAATGCAGACGGCATCCTTGTTTATCACGGGGCGATTGATGACATCAAATCCGCCGATCCTGCCGATGTGGCAAAAGCAACAAACTACGTCTCCGCTGCCATCGAGGAAACCCTCGCAGGAAAACCTGTGAGCAAACCCGAAACTGAGGCCTACGGCTGCTCGATCAAATACGCAAACTAAGCATCGCAACGAACCCCACCCCACTCTCTTCGTGTGAGGGAGAGACGGCCTTTTAGTTTTCAGCACGGTCCTCACACACGATAGTGCGGGCCATTCAATCAACTCTTCGGTGAATTTTATTCCACTAATCATTTCGGGGACTGCCTTGGCCATGGCCATGATGGTTGTCGTTTGGTTTTTTGCGCGACGGATGAACAATGCCGGGATTGTGGATATCTGGTGGTCGTTCGGATTCACACCGGTCGCCATTTTCTATGGCATCTTCGGGAGTGGACACATCGTTCGGAACGCACTCATTTCCGCGATGGTTTTTACCTGGAGCCTCCGACTCGGCATGCACCTTTATAAAAGGGTCATGTCGCACCACCCGGAGGAAGACCCCCGCTACGCAGCGCTGAGGGCGCAATTTCCAAATCATACTTGGCTCATGTTTTTTGGATTCTTCCAGCTGCAGGCGCTTCTCATCGGAGTCCTGAGCGTTCCCATTGCGCTCGCCTGCGCGAATCCCGCGCCAGGCATCGGAGTCCTCGAAATCATCGGAGTCGTGCTCTGGTTGGTGGCGATCGGAGGGGAATCCATTGCCGACCTGCAACTGGCTCTGTTCAAATCCCACCCCGCCGCAAAAGGCCGCGTGTGCGATATAGGGCTCTGGAAGTACTCTCGCCACCCGAACTATTTTTTCGAGTGGCTTGTTTGGATCGCTTACTTCGTATTCGCTCTCGGCTCGCCTTGGAGCTGGCTTGGGCTCGCCAGTCCCCTACTGATGCTCTATTTTCTCACCTGCGTGACTGGAATCCCCCCAGCAGAGGCTCGTTCCTTGGCTACACGAGGCGATGCCTACCGCGACTACCAACGACGCACCAGCCCGTTCATTCCCTGGATCCCTAAAATTTCATGATCTCCATCGACACTCTACTCGCCCGAAACCTCCTTCCCGACACAGCCATCCGAATCGGCATTCGCAACCTCTTGGCAAAAAAACTCCGCGATGAATCCCAACCCGACGCCATCGCCCAGAGCGAAGCCCTTGCTGCCTTTATCGAGGAACTGAAGTCCAGTCCCATCGCCATCAAGACCGAGGCCGCCAACGAGCAGCACTACGAGGTGCCAACCGATTTTTTCAAACTCGTCCTAGGTCCGCGAATGAAATACAGCTCCGGCTACTGGCCACGAGAGGACACAACCTTTGCCGAATCCGAAGACGCCATGCTCGCTCTCAGCTGTGAGCGCGCCCAACTTAGCGATGATCAAGATGTACTCGAGCTTGGCTGCGGCTGGGGCAGCCTCACACTCTGGATGGCTGAAAAATACCCAAGCTCACGCATCACGGGTGTTTCCAACTCCTCCACACAGAAGGCTCACATCGATGCCGAGGCCGCACGGCGGGGATTCAAAAATGTACGCATCGTCACAGCCGACATGAATGAGTTTGAAGCCGGTGACGCCGCATTCGACCGAGTCGTTTCGGTCGAGATGTTCGAACACATGAAAAACTACCAGCTCCTGATGTCCAAAGTCGCTCGCTGGCTTCGTGCAGGAGGCAAGCTGTTCGTTCATATCTTCACCCACCGCGAATTCGCCTACCATTTTGAAGGCAAGGACCCGTCGGACTGGATCACTCGCTACTTTTTCGAAGGCGGTACGATGCCCTCGGACGACCTCCTCCTCTACTTTCAGGATGACCTTTCCATTCAAAGCCACTGGCGTGTCAGCGGCACCCACTACCAACGGACTTCTGAAGCCTGGCTGGAACGTATGGACGCCAACGAAACGGTCATCACTCCCATCCTTGAGCAAATCTACGGCCGAGAGGACACAGCCAAGTGGCGAGCCTACTGGCGCGTGTTCTTCCTATCCTGCGCGGAACTCTGGGGCTACAGCGGTGGCAATGAGTGGCTGGTGAGCCATTACCTCTTTCACAAAAAAACAGCACCCGGGGCCTGAGTCTCTTCACTAATAGTAGAAAAAAATCTCGGTCCTAAGAAATGGGAGAAAAATCTACTGGAGTTCGAAATTGATGTTCACAGAGTACGTCTCCCCCGTACCGAGCCCACTCGGGAGCGCATCAATGCGGGTTACGCGATTAAGGGCAGCAAGGACGGATTGGTCCATGAGCGGGTTGCCGCTGGAACGTATGATTTCGGCGCTGGCGATGGTACCGTCGCGCTTGATCTGGATTTTCACGGTACAGACGAAGGATTTATCCTGCTCGAAAATAGAGGTTGGCTGCTCCCACTGGCTGAAAAATCGGTCGTGGATGAGTTCGTGATACCATCCGAACTCGCTGGCAGTTCCACCCGCCCCGCCTTTGCCTGTGCCGCTGGCAGCCGTACCCCCTCCACCTGCGGATGCGCCAGTTTTGGCTATGCCTTGCGAAGATGACTTCACCCCATCGCCCGGCGATGCCGAAGCCTTGGCTGCACTTGGTCTCGCTCCCGGGGACGCAGAGGGGGAGGCTTTCGGTGAGGCACCGGGCGAGGCCTTGGGTTTGGGTTTTGGTGAGGCTGCAGGAGATGCTTTTGGTGAGGCGGAAGGCGACGGCTTGGGAGATGGCGTGGCCGAAGGTTTGGGTTTAGGCGAAGCCGTTGGCTTAGGCGTCGGTTTAGGTGTTGGCTTTGGCGTCGCCTTGGGTTTTGGCGTCGGAGTGGGTGTAGGTTTGGGCGTCGGCGTGGCCTCAACGATGTCTGATTTCTCCGGTGTTGGCTCTGGTGTTGGCTCTGGTGTTGGCTCTGGCGTTGGCTCCGGCGTTGGCTCCGGCGTTGGCTCCGGCGTTGGCTCCGGCGTTGGCTCTGGCGTTGGCTCTGGCGTTGGCTCCGGTGTGGCCTTAGGCTTTGGCGTTGCCTCGGGCTCGTCCTCGACTTCTTGGGGCGCTTCTCCAGCAGCAACTGCGGCAGCGGCAAAGGAACCGGGGTTTACCCAAGTGATGTCACCTTGTGGTTTTTTGATTTCACGCTTGGTGAAATAGAGGATGCCAGCGATGAGCAGGACGTGAAGGACAGCGACGACGATCAGGTTCCGCCTGAAATGCGGATTTTCCATGTCAGCGGGTAGTGGCCGGGGCGGAGGCGTCGTCTTTGAGCGTCATGACGCCAACTTTGGTGATTCCGACACGTTGGAGGATGTCCATTACAGAAATAAATTTCTGGATCGGAAGTTCGAAATGCGGGCGCACCACGACGGCTGTGTCAGGTTTATCGGCCTTGAGTGTGGCGAGGCGAGCTTCGAGATCCGCTGCAGTCACGACATCGTTGTTGATTTTGAGAATATTGTTTTTATCAATCGAGATATTGAACGTCTGGGAGGGGTTTGACGCGCCGGCGGCTGTCGAGCTTTTGGGCACGACCAAGTCCATGCTGTTCTCGATGAGCGGCGTGGTGATCATAAAAATGATCAGCAAAACGAAAACCAAGTCGAGCATCGGCGTAATGTTGAGCTCGGTCAGGGTATGTAGCCCGTTTTTCGATGAGTAGCGTCTCATTGCGGGATCAGATCAGCGGACGTCTTGGCTCGCGGGAGCCGAACTCGACATAGCGGTGCTCGATTTCGGACGAAAGTTCGGCAGCGAAGTTATCAGCCTGCACGAGAAGGGAGCGCAGGGTCGTCACCAGAAAGTTGTATCCAAACATCGCTGGGATCGCGACGAGTAAGCTGATGATGGTCGTGATGAGGGATCCCGAAATACCGGGAGCCATCGCGGCGAGATTTGCATTTCCCGATGCAGCGATGCCGGCAAAGGCGTCCATGACACCCCACACTGTGCCAAGCAGCCCGAGGAACGGAGCACCGCTGACAGCAGTAGAGAGCACGATCATCTGAGACTCGAGACGCAGGGCGGATTCCCCCACGGCGCGCTCCATCGCAGCCTGAACAGAGCGCATCTGGGCGGGGGTAATTTTGTCGGCCGTCTTGAGACGCGAGGCGAAGCTCTCATCGACTTCCACGGATCCCAGCATCTGAAAGCAAAGCTCGTTCGCACCGGCTTCGTAGATTTCAAAAATATTCGATCCATCGAATGGAACGCCGGACTCGAAAATGCGGAGCGGCTGGCGATCCTTATGGAACAGATCCTGGAAGCGGTCGTTCTGGCGTTTGCAAAAACTCAGGAAACGAATTTTCGTGACCATCACCGACCAGCTGAAAATCGAGGCCAGGAAAAGCGCGAGAAGGATGAGCTTTCCCTCCAGTGTGCTTTCCGTAAAAGCGTAGACAATGCCTGCTGCGATCATTTGTACTCAGTGCCCCTGTCTTGAAAACTTGTTGCCAGTGTGCCATGCATAACCTCGACATAAAGACACCCGTAGCCATCGAAATGCAAAACGATTCTTTTGCCAGATGCAACAAGCGGGGTTTATATAAATCGATGCGCCGATTTTTTCTTTTGCTGGCAACCACCCTCTGCCTCGCCTCCCCGATGCGAGCCCAGCAACCCGCCCCGAGAGAGAATCCCTATGATGTCATTGCAAAATTTTTCCAACCTTTGTGGGGAGTTCTTCTGGCGGAGTCGAATGGCGAGAACCGCGCGGCCATGATCACATTGGAGATGACGGAGGTCAGCGGGCGGCTTCCGAAGGAAATGAAGGGGGCCACCCTGCAAGCCGCGGTGCAATTTCCCGACAAGGTGAAGCTCATCGCACCTGTGCTTGGCGAGACATTTACGGTCTGCCGCAATGGCGACCAAGTCTGGGCCACGCCCGGCGGGAAGGTGGAGTATTTGATTTCTCAATTCCGAGTCGTGCCGAAAAAAGTCACAAAACTCAGAACACCGATCGGTCTCCCAATCACTCCCCAGCAAGCGATCTTCCTGCCGGCACTTTTTTCCGTGAGCCGAGCGGATGTGGCAGAAGTCGAGGATTTGAATGGCGAAAGTTGTCGAGTGCTCACAGCAGGCCTCATGCCCGAACTTGCCCGTGCCACAAAGGCCGAGGATTTCCAGACACGCGTCTGGGTCGCCCCGGGGCATAAAATCCGTCGCGTCGAAGTGAAGCGCCGGGATTTTTCCACGACGGTGGATGTGAGGGAAATGGTTTTCTCCCCTACCCTCCCAGCTTCAACTTGGGAACCACCTGCAGGCATCACGGATATCTTCCGCACCTCGCCAGAAATGCTCGAGGGGCTGCTTTACATCGTGATGAATTCGCTCAAAACCGGCGCCGCCGACTCGCCGTGGATTTCGGCCAAATAAAGCGAATGCGCGAGCGCCTTGCGATTTCAGCGACGCTCGCAAAAGTAAGCTGAAATTTGAGTGTCGAACAATGCCGAGACAAGACGACAAGGTTTTGTTCCGAGCATGACCTTTCGCCTCTGTGGACCCTGTAGTTAAGCCCCCGCCGGAATTGCCTTCAAAGCCGCTTGGTGCGGGATTTGACCACGGTTACGAAAGGTTTTTTCAAATGCCGTCATCACCGTTTCGCGTCCATCGTTCCAAGGAATTTCCTGCCAACGTTCGCGGGTGAGTTCGCGCATTTCGTCGAAGTAGGGAGCATCATCGGTCATGAGGCGGAGCACGCCATCAGCACGAAGAATGCGGCGGATTTCTGCGAGAAATTCATTTTGAAAAACCCGGCGACTGGAGTGGCGGCGCTTCGGCCAAGGGTCAGGGAAATAGAGATGGAAAATCGAGACGCAGGATTGCGGGAAGTGCTTGAGCGGTTCTTCACCGAGACCTTGGATAGCTGCGGCATTTGGCAATCCAAGACGCTCTGCACGGCCATTGCACTTGGCCACGCGGTCGGATTGTTTTTCGATTCCAAGAAAATTGGAATCGGGATGCAATACCGCCATGCCAATGAGAAACGCTCCTCGATGGCAGCCGAAGTCGATCTCCAGCGGCGGAGCCGAGGACTCAAGCCAATGCGGAGAAATGGTTGGGGAAGGTTCAGGCGTCGGCGTGTCGGATGTCACGCGTCTTGGATACAAAGGAGAGCCCCCCCACGCAAGTCGGACGACACAGAGGTCGTCCCTCCAAGCCCTTAGGGCGATGAACCACCGGCGGACAATCCTCTCGTCCTTATCTTGAAGCAGTGCTTGATTGCAAGGGCGGGATGGCAGGGCGGATATGACACTGGCAATCATTGGAACGAACTCGGCATGTAACGCGATTCGTAAAATCCTCATCGTCGTACGCTATCTGAAATGGGCTTTTCTTTATGCGTTTAGGGTGTACTCTTGCCAACCCTATGGCTAAATCATCCCGCAAAAGCAAGGACTTCCCTCCCCAGGAGTCGGCAGCTGAGTTGCCATCTTCTCCAGAGCCGTCCTCGCTGGTCCGCATTCTCTCTTGGAGCGGATTCTATGCCATTCTTCTCGTCTGCGTCAGCTATGTTTTGTTCCACGCTTTCCTCATCGACAGCGTGACCGTGCGTCTAAGTCGCGAACTCGATGGCCCGAATGCCAAGCCCACAGAAGTCCTCCCTGTGCCGCTTCTTGAGATCGCTTTCGATGGCTATGTATGGAACCGCCATGCGGAGCATCTGGGTGAGAATGGCGAATGGCAAATGCGCTACTCGGACATGGACAACGCCCCTGAGGGCCGCGAGGTGCACTGGAACTCCGCCTTCGCTTGGTATCTGCGCGGCCTTGGCGAACTCCACCGCCACTTCACCGGTGACACGCTTCGAAACAGCATTTTCCGCATGTCGATCTGGGCAAATCCCCTGCTTCTCATCGTCGCCCTAGCCCTCTTTGCCACCCTCTCTGCCCGCCGTTTCGGCCCACTCTGCGGAACCGTGCTGGCGATTGGAATGATCACCACCGCCTCGTTCTACGAAGGATTCCTGCCCGCCTACCCCGACCACCACGGCATCACCGCCTTCGCCCTCATGGGCATCATTTTCGGCATCGCCTGGGCCGGCGCGGGCTGGGTTCAAAAACCCGACGGCACGGCATTCATCATTCCCACCTCGCTGAAACAAGCACGGCACGGCATGATTTTTTCAGGCATCAGCGCAGCATCGGCTCTCTGGATCAGCGGTCTCTCCGCCGCCGTCATCGCTGTCGGCGTTGGCATGGGGGCAATTCTCTCCGTTTGGATTTGTGGGAAAAAAGCCAAGTCCGAAGGCAGCGATTACCATCCCGAGCTTTGGAAGACCTGGGCCATCACCACTGCGCTCGGAAGCTTGGGCTTTTACATTTTTGAATACTTCCCAA
>Ga0214921_10003426_pt1 | contig 24238 bp, 20 predicted proteins | sample LL1505_MetaG_FD_177992 | JGI IMG/M metagenome (GOLD analysis project Ga0214921, IMG submission 177992) | Freshwater microbial communities from Lake Lanier, Atlanta, Georgia, United States - LL-1505 | ecosystem: Environmental > Aquatic > Freshwater > Lake | place: USA: Georgia | collected...
AAATGGAAAAACTTTGTACTTGATTACAACGGAAGTAATTAGACCGAAATAATCACATTCTCAAAAAGTTGGATCTAGCTCTTTAGTTCAGCTCTTCTGAAACAGCCAGGTGCATGATCATTTACAAATCCTGTTGCCTGCATCAATGCATACATAGTTGTTGAACCAACAAATCCAAAACCAAGAGCCTTTAGATGTTTGGATAAAGAATCTGATTCAGGGCTGGTTGCGCGCCATTCAAAAGCCGATGCTGAGGGGGTTCTCTTAGACTTAGATGGAGCAAAATCCCAAACGATATCGCTAATACTTTGACCCTGCTTCTGAAGCTCTAAAACCAAGTTGGCATTTTTGATGGTGCTAGCGATCTTAGATCTATTTCGGATGATGCCTTCATCAAGCATCAATCGCTCGACATCTTTCTCGGTCATCCTCGCAACTTTTGTAACTTCAAAGTTCTTGAAAGCTTTGCGAAAACCCTCACGTCTTTTTAGGATAGTTATCCAAGATAGACCTGCCTGAAAGCCCTCAAGAGTAATTCGCTCAAACATCTCATCGTCTCCAAAGACAGGAACACCCCACTCGTTGTCGTGATAATCGATGTATAGCTGGTCTTTGCCTGGCCATCTGCATCTAGTGCGGCCATCTTCATATTTATGTACGAGGTCAGCCATTACTTCGACGGAATTCCTTCATGCTCGAGAAGCCATTCTTTGGTTGGGATGCCTTTGCCACCGGAATAACCAGTGATTTTTCCAGAGGCACCCATAACGCGATGACACCCAATAACAAGGGGCACAGGGTTTGATCCAACTGCGCCGCCAACAGCTCTTGCTGCCTTTGGCTTTCCGATGGCTTTGGCTATCTCCGAATACGATTTGGTCTTACCAAAGTTGATACGGCCAATCTGACGCCAAACGTTTCTCTGGAATTCGGTTCCTGAACTGATATCAACGGGGAAGGTGAACTTGGTGAGCTTGCCTGCAAAGTATTGCTCAAGTTCTGACTTGGCGGTTTGCAGGACTGGGGAGTTGTTAGTTGCTATCTTTGCCCCCTTAGCGGAGATGTCAATGGCGGTTACTTTGCCACTGGCTTCAAATACTCGGATTATGCCTATTGGTGAATTGAAGGCGATCAAACTAGGTTTCTGCACAGTTTGAGAATACCTAAGAAACGCAAAAGCCCGGTTATCCAATTGTTTAGGTGGATAACCGGGCTTTTGAATGCTTGTGAATTACATCAATTCAAACAATTCACCAGCAAGGGAAAGTGAGTGACGTAGGGTCTGCTCAAGCTCATCGAACTCCTTTTGACCAATGGTCAAAGGTGGAGCGAGCTGAACAACAGGGTCGCCACGGTCATCAGAGCGACAATACAGACCATTGTCATACATGTGGTGAGAGAGGAACTGTCTTAGCAGCTTCTCTGACTCCTCATCATTGAATGACTCACGGGTCTTCTTATCGCGAACAAGTTCGATTGCGTAGAAGTAACCTGCTCCACGAACGTCACCGACAATCGGTAGATCCTTTAGCTTCTCCAGAGTCTTCTTGAAAGCAGCTTCGTTGCGAGCAACGTTGCCAACTAGGTCTTCTTCATCGAAGATGTCTAGGTTCTCAAGAGCTACTGCACAAGCCACAGGGTGACCTGCGAAGGTGTAGCCGTGGGAGAAGATGTTGGTTCCGTGCTTGAACGGTTCAAACAACTTCTCAGTCATCATTAGCGCACCAAGTGGCTGGTAGGCAGAGGTTATACCCTTTGCACAGACCAACATGTCAGGTTCTAATTCGTACTTCTCGCTAGCAAACATGGTTCCGATACGACCAAAACCATCGATAGTTTCATCCGCTACCAAAAGAACATCGTACTTGTCGCAAATCTCACGGACTCGCTTGAAGTATGACTTAGGTGAGGTGAAACAACCACCAGAGTTCTGAACAGGTTCAATAAAGAACGCTGCAACAGTGTCTGGGTCTTCGAAGAGTATCATTTCTTCTACTCGGTTTGCTGCCCACATCGCAAAGGCTTCTTCATTTTCGAAGTCATCCTGTGCGCGGTACCAGTTGGTGTTTGGAACTCTGAATGTGCTTGGCACCAATGGTTCAAACATCTTCTTCATTGAAGGAATACCGGTCAACGACAAAGCTCCGTGTGAGGTGCCATGGTAGGCAACTGCGCGGGTTAGAACTTTGTGCTTAAGCGGCTTGCCATTCATCTTGAAGTACTGTTTGGCTATCTTCCAAGCAGTCTCATTTGCTTCACCACCACCGGTAGTAAAGAAAACTCGACTTAGGTTTTTTGGTGCATATGACAACACACGCTCAGCTAATTCAATAGCTGGCTTGTGTGCATGTGACCAGATCGGAAAGTAGTCAAGCTGCTTCATTTGTTTAGCAGCAGCTTCAGCTAGACGTGCGCGACCGTGGCCCGCGTTCACTGAGAACAACGATGAGATTCCATCGAAGTATTTCTTTCCATTGATGTCCCAGAAATGATGACCTTCAGCCTTGGTAATAATCGGCATATCAGCATTCTGGTATGGGCTGTGTCGTGTGAAGTGCAAGAACAAATTGTCCTTGGCAGCTTTTTGCAACATAGCTGGGGTTGCTTCCTGACCTGCTTTACGCGCGTCGAGAAGCGGGGTGGCGTGGTCGGCTTTTGCTTTGGCCGGCTTTGATGCCGGAGCCTTACCTGGCTTTAGAGCCGAGATAAGCTTGCTTGCTTTGCTCTCCTTGGTTGCCATTTGATATCACTCTTTACATTGTTTTGTGTTGCGCTTTTGGGTAATCGTTTGATTATCCACTTCGAGTACCTTTCGATACCCAAACCTTGGTTATCTAACACCCCAGTTATAGAACTGCTTGTGGAGTTTTAGATAAACAAAAGTTTCAGTAGAGATCACGCCTGGCAGTGATCTGATTTTGGTGTTCAAAACTTCAATAAGGTCTTGGTCGTTTTCAACAACGACTTCAACAAGGATGTCGAATGAACCTGCAGTCATAACCACATAGTCTGCCTCTGGCATCGCAGAGAGCTTATTAGCAAGTTCAGTCATATCTCCACTGCAGCGAATGCCAATCATCGCTTGACGATAGAAGCCAAGTTGCAGTGGGTCGGTAACTGCCACAACCTGCATAATTCCAGACTCAGTCAGCTTCTGCATACGCTGACGGACAGCCGCTTCGGAGAGCCCTACGGCCTTGGCAATCTCGCTGTAAGGTTTGCGGCCGTCATGCTGAAGCTGCTCGATGATCTCCTTAGAGATCTCATCAAGCGTCGATGCTTTAGCTCTATCCGTTCTGGACATACTGCGATTTTGGCACAGATTTGGCATATTTGGTGCTGATTTCGTAGTGAATTTACCATTTTGGTATAGATTCCACACCTTCACGGCCTTTTTCACTACGGATTGGTCCTGAAATCAAGGTTTGTAATAGTGTTATGGCTAGAGGCGATACGTTCGCTTCCTTATGAATAAGGGCTCGAAGGAGAGTTTTCAAATGGCAGTTCGCGAATTAAAGAACTTTGTCAACGGTCAGCATGTTTCAGCTCAATCAGGTGAGACCTCAGATGTAATCAACCCTGCCAATGGCGAGGTTTACGCTAAGGCTCAGGTCTCTGGTGAGTCGGACATAGATCTTGCCTATAAGGCAGCCGATAAAGCTTTTGAAACCTGGAGTCAGACCACTCCAAGTGAACGTCAACTAGCGCTTTTTAGAATTGCTGATGCACTGGAGGCAAGAGCTGAAGAGATGGCTGATGTTGAATCAGAAAACACCGGTAAGCCTCGTAGCACACTTGTCGAATACGAGGTAATGGTTTCAGTTGACCAGATTCGTTTCTTTGCAGGAGCAGCTAGAAATCTTGAAGGAAGGGCTACTGCTGAGTATGCCAAGGATCACACCTCATCAATTCGTCGTGAACCTATCGGTGTCATCGGTCAAGTAACTCCATGGAACTATCCACTAAATATGGCTACCTGGAAATTTGCTCCAGCACTTGCAGCTGGTAACACAGTGGTGATTAAACCATCTGACACAACTCCTGCGTCAACACTTCTACTTGCTGAAATTGCAAGTGAGTTCTTACCAGCAGGTGTGTTTAACGTAGTCACCGGTAATCGTGATTCAGGTCGAGCAATGATTGAACACGAGATTCCTCAGATGGTTTCAATTACTGGTTCAGTCCGGGCTGGTATGGAGGTTGCTAAGAGTGCTTCTGCTGATTTGAAGAGAGTGCACCTTGAGCTTGGAGGTAAAGCTCCGGTAATAGTTTTCGCTGATGCTGACCTTCACAAAGCTGCAGCACAAATAGTTGTTGCAGGTTTCTTCAACGCAGGTCAAGACTGCACAGCTGCAACAAGAATTCTTGTGCACGAAAGTGTGCACGATGAGTTTGTGGCAATTCTTACTGCTGAAGTAAAAGCAAATGCCATAACTGGAGATCCAAGCAGAGATGACATCTTGTTTGGTCCAGTAAATAACGTGAACCAGTTGGCACAAGTAACTGGCTTCATTGAGCGTCTGCCAGACCACGCGTCTATTGCAATAGGTGGTAAAGCTATCTCTGGTAAGGGATACTTCCACGAAGCAACAGTGCTAACCGGTTTGAAGCAAGATGACGAACATATCCAGAGAGAAATCTTTGGACCTGTTGTTACTGTTCAGAAGTTCAAAGACGATGCTGAAGCTATGGGTTGGGCAAACGATGTCAAGTATGGTTTGGCTTCATCTGTTTGGACTAGCAACCACACCAGAGCGATGCGCTTTGCTAAGGGCTTGAACTTTGGTTGTGTTTGGATCAACACTCACATACCGTTGGCTGCTGAAATGCCTCACGGTGGTTTCCGTCACTCAGGTTATGGTAAAGACCTATCGATGTATGGCTTCGAAGATTACACCCGCATCAAGCATGTCATGAGCTACATCGGGGACTAACAAAGTTTGAAACTGCCCGTTCTCCACAACAGGAGAGCGGGCAGTTTCATTTACATTCCTCTTCAGGCATCATCACTGAATGCGATGGTTTGTTTTGTTACCAGGGCTAGTGCTTGGTGTTGTCATGGCGCTGGTTACCGGTATGTGGCAGTTCGCTCTGTTCACCTTTGTTGGCTTGATCTCGGCAACGATAACAACTGCATTAGTCAAGAGAAACAAACGCGAACCAGACATGGACTTCAGCGACCAACCCATTTGGATTAGTCCAGGTGCTGTTGCAATAGGGGATAAGGTTCTTCCTAAAACAGGACTGTTCTTCAAAGAGCAATACAGTGACATCTTCTTTGAGCATTTCGTCAAAATTGCTAAAGACCGAGAGGTTGAGAACAAGCGTATATCGCTACGCTCTAGTTTCTATAAGGCAAGTAAGCCTGGCTCAGTACCTTTCTGGGCGGGTATTTCTGAATCAGTTGACCTTGAATTTGATCTAGCCCGAGATGGTCCACATGTCCTAATTGTCGGATCTACTGGCTCTGGCAAGAGTGAGTTTTTGAAGTTGATAACCAGTTCTATGCTGGTGAGTTCCGCTGTAAAGAGCCTGCAACTCGTTCTTATCGATTTCAAAGGAGGGGCAGCTCTAAGGAACTTCGCAGAGCATCCTGCAACTTTGACCTTGGTCACAGATTTAGATGAAGGAAGGCTGGAGCGATTCTGGCTGTATCTCGCTGGGGAACTTAGAAGACGTGAGAGGTTATTAGCCGAGAAAAGAGTCTCTTCTATAGAGCAAGTGGAGGAACTGCCAAGGCTATTAGTAATCGCTGATGAATTACCAGCAATTATCTCGGCTCACCAATTAAGTCTTGGAACGTTGGAGTCTATAGCTGCTCGAGGACGGTCTTTGGGGGTGCATTTGATTGCAACTAGCCAATCACTTTCTGGAATTCCAAGAGCTTTGATTACTAACCTCACTATGCGCTTTGCAATTGGGACAACCGATCCGGGCGATCTGATTGCTATGGTTCCTTCTTTGCGTATAGGTGGTTCAAATACCTCTCGGGCATTTGCAATTTGGGGTTCAAATACTTCTTCATTTGATTTCCCGATGACTGAGACTGTTCCTGATATAAATGTTCCCAAGTATTGGGGTGAATTGAGCGATTCGTGGACTCATGGCTTGCCACTCCAGGTTGCGTATAGACCAGGGCGAGTTGGTTTTCTGGATATTCCAAGTGAACATCGTATCGAGGAGCTAGGGTTTGAGAGTTTTGAGAATTCCTCTTTGTTATTAGTTGGTGCCCAGCATTCGGGGAAAACATGGTTTTCACGAAACGCAGTAGTTTCATTACCTAGTGCAATGGTTTTGGATTGCCCGACTATTAAAGAGTTAGAGGATGCTTTTCAAACAGGGAAGCAGATTGTTTGCGTGCTTTCCAGTAATTTTTTACTCCCATTAGTTCTGCAGCGAAGATTTGAGCACATTATCTATCTTCGTCAAGGAAACTTAGATCAGCATTTAGCAGCTGGTTTACCTAGAAGCCAATGGAATGAAAAACTACCGCCTGGTCGAGGTTGGTATCGAAACCTGTGTTTGCAGTTGGTTATGCCAGAACAGACTCCACAGAAGAGTAATCAAGACCATGTGCTTGAGCGACAGCTTCGTTAACTAACTTGCCAGCGTGGGTGTTTAGCCCGAGTGCGAGAGCTGAGTCAGAGTTGCACGCACTCTGCCACCCTTTATTTGCAATTCCCTTTGCATAACTCAAAGTTGCATTGGTAAGAGCATATGTTGAAGTGTGGGCAACAGCTCCAGGCATGTTTGCAACGCAATAGAACACAGAATTATGCACCTTAAAGGTGGGTTCAGCGTGAGTTGTTGGCCTCGAGTCTTCGAAGCAACCACCTTGGTCAATTGCGATATCAACCAGTACTGAACCTGGCTTCATTTTCTTGACCAGAGCATTGGTAACTAACTTCGGAGCCTTTGCGCCTGGAATGAGAACTGAACCGATAACAAGATCTGCTTCGGTTACTGCTCTATCGATTTCAAAAGAATTGCTAGCAAGAGTTCTCAATCTGCCGTGATACAAAGCATCTAGTTCCCTAAGTCTGTTGATATTGGTATCGAGTACCGTTACCTCAGCGCCTAAACCCACAGCCATTGCTATTGCGTTAGTGCCGGCAACACCGCCACCTAGAACAACTACCTTCGCAGGTCTAGTTCCTGGGACTCCACCGAGCAGGATGCCATGGCCTCCGTTTTGAGCGAACAGAGTTTGAGCACCTACCATTGCTGAAAGTCGACCAGCGACTTCGCTCATTGGAGCGAGCAGAGGAAGTTGACGAGATGGGGTCTGGACTGTCTCATAAGCGATAGAGGTAACCTGCTTAGCGATTAGCTCTTTGGTTAGTTCTAAGTCCGCTGCCAGGTGAAGGAAAGTGAATAGCACTAGCCCTGACCTTAGGTACTGGTATTCATTTGCAATAGGTTCTTTGACCTTGAGCACCATGTCTCCGGCTGCCCAGGTGCTGGCTGCATCTACCAAGATGGTTGCTCCAGCAGCTTTGTAATCCTCATCTGAGATGCTTGAGCCTAGACCGGCTTTGCTTTGAATAAAGACTTCGTGGCCTGAAACTGTAAGTTCATGCACTCCCGCCGGAGTAATTGCCACGCGGAATTCGTTATTTTTGATCTCTGCAGGTACAGCGATCTTCATGATTCTCCTCTGGGTCAGGCACCATTGCCACAACCATCTAACAGAATACCGCAACCTCTGCTGAGGCACTGGTTCGGATTGATTCAAAATGAGGAATAATCAGTTTTTGGGGATATCGGGTTTTTGCCCGTTCCCAGCCCTGAGGTGTGGCATTATTTTTAACAATGCGTTCTTTCGCGCAGTCCGTGTGTTAACTGGCCGTATGACGGCCCTTGCATTTAGGAGCTAGTTGCCATGAACCAAAACCTTCCAGAAGATCCACAACTACGCGAAATGGTTAAAGCTGCTTTAGCCCATAAAGTTACCCGTCGAGCTGTGCTTGGTGGGGCCATGGCAACTGGAGCTGCAGCTTTGCTAGCTGCTTGTGCCCCTGGCGAAAAGACTGAACTTACCCCAGCTAAAGATGTGAGTGATTCAGACCCAACACTTATTTGGAGCAACTGGTCGCTCTACATAGATGTTGACTCAAAGGGTAAGTACCCGACTCTTGAAAAGTTCCAGAGTGAAAATGGAATTACTGTTACCTACCGCGAAGACTTCGATGACAACGATTCCTATTACGGCAAGGTCAAAGATCAGCTAGCTCTGGGTCAAGACATTGGTGCAGATGTCACTTGCCCAACATCCTGGATGGCGTCTCGTTGGATTAACCAGGGTTACGTTCAAACCTTTGACGAGGCAGAACTACCAAACAAAAAGAATTTGCAGCCAGCTTACCTAGGTGCTTCTTACGACCCAGAGCGCAAAATGTCATTGCCTTATCAAGGAATCTTGGCTGGTTTTGCTTTTGACAAAAAAGCTTATAAGGCAGCTACTGGTAAAGCAGCTCCCGCAGTTCTAGCAGATCTTTGGAACCCAGCACTTAAAGGTCGCGTTGGTGTTCTAAGTGAAATGCGCGACACCGTAGGTCTAGTCCTTATGGATCAGGGTGTTGCCATTGGCGATGCAAACAGTCTTACGGCAGATGCGTTCATGAATGCAATCGATGTGATTGGTGCCAAGGTATCTGATGGACAGATTGCTCGCATCAAGGGAAATAGCTACAAAGACGATTTGGTCAATGGTGACACCATTGTTGCTATTGCTTGGTCAGGTGACATCATTCAGTTGAACGCTGAAGCCGGCTACGACCGCTTTGGTTTCGTTCTTCCTGATTCAGGTGGAACTATCTCGGCAGACTGTTTTGTGATTCCTATGGGAGCAGCTCACAAGAAGAATGCTGAAAAGCTAATGAACTTCTACTACGACCCATACAACGCTGCAGTTCTAGCTGCTTATGTGAACTACATCACACCTGTTGTTGGTGCCAAGGAAGAAGCCATGAAGTTGGATCCAGCTTTGGCTGACAACGAATTGATTTTCCCTTCGGAGGCTTTCCTGTCTAAGACTCAAGCTTTCCGTGCGCTTGATGGCAAGGAAGAGCAGAGCTTTACCAAGGCATTCCAGCAAATTAAGTTAGGCGCGTAGTGGCGAAAGAGTTTGTTGCCCGCGGCGCTGACTTAGAGCTAAAGCAAATACATAAAGAATTCCCTGGATTTACGGCCATCGAAAATTTAGACCTCCATGTTCCAGCAGGAGAGTTCTTCGCGTTGCTTGGTCCTTCCGGGTGTGGCAAGACTACAACGCTTCGTTTGGTAGCTGGTTTGGAGTCTCCAACTAAAGGCAAGATTTTTATAGGCGGTAAAGACGTAACCTCCACTAAACCTCACGAGCGACCAGTAAACACTGTGTTCCAGTCATACGCGTTATTCCCACACATGACGGTTTTAGAAAATGTTGCCTTTGGTCTTAGACAGCGCAAAGTTGCAGATCCACTTGCTAAAGCTAAAGATGCCTTGAACCTAGTTCAGCTATCTCACCTAGCCGATAGAAAGCCTCAACAGCTATCTGGTGGGCAGCAGCAACGTGTTGCACTTGCTCGAGCATTGGTGAATCGACCATCATTGCTTCTTCTTGATGAGCCATTGGGCGCACTCGATCTAAAGCTTCGTCGTGAAATGCAGACCGAACTCAAGGCTATTCAGATGGAAGTTGGACTTACCTTCTTGCACGTAACCCACGACCAGGAAGAAGCCATGGACATGGCTGACACAGTCGCGGTTATGAACCTTGGACGCATTGAGCAGATGGGTGCACCCGAAACTCTTTACGATCGTCCAAAGACCGTCTTCGTTTCTAAGTTCTTAGGTCAATCCAACCTTTTGGTTGGCGATGTCACTTCAACTTCAGCTAATTCCATCAGCATTGATGTTGCTGGTAACAAGATTTCAGTTCCTAAGAACAGAGCAGAAAAACACAAGGGCAAGATAGCCATCGGCTTCCGTCCTGAGAAAGCAACTTTCAGTAGCAAGAAGCCAACCACATCATCTTCTAAGAACGTTATTGGTCCTGGTGAGATTATTGACATTCGGTTCACCGGTGTTAGCAATCAGTATCTGATTGAGGTTCCTCAGCTAGGTAACATCACAGTGTTTGCTCAGAACATGACTCACTTTGCACCAATAGAAGTTGGTGCCAAAGTTTGGATTTCTTGGGATGTTGAAAACAGCTTTGGCCTGTCAGACCTACCGGCGCAAAACGAAAAGGCTTAGTCCAGATGGCTTTCGCGGCATTTGGTTCATCCAACGCACCAGCAGCAGCTAAACCGACTAGAAGCGGCAAAGTTGTTATAGCGCTCTTGGCGCCAGGACTTGCTTACCTTGGAGCATTCTTTCTAACACCTTTATTCGCTTTGATTATGGTCTCTTTAGAGGTGCCAGATCCAACTGGTGGCTATGCCGAATATGTTCCAGCCTTTGAGATAGGCAACTACCTCTATGTGATAGGTGAATACCTGCCACACATTCTTAGATCCTTCGGTTATGCGCTAGCTGCGACAGTTCTAGCCCTGCTTATTTCTTATCCACTTGCATACTTCATCGGAGTAAAGGCTAGACCTAGGCCATTGTTACAAAAGCTAATGCTTACTTTGGTTATTGCACCCTTCTTTATTTCTTTCTTGCTAAGAACTCTGGCTTGGAAGCAAATCTTCTCTAATGAATCATGGATCGTTTCTTCTCTCCATGACATCGGGCTACTGGCACCAACTCAGTATGTTGTTGGAACACCTTTCATGGTTATCTTTGGTTTGACTTATAACTTCATTCCATTCATGACCCTTCCGCTATACACATCCTTGGAACGCCTTGACCTTAGGTATTTAGAGGCTGGCTCAGATCTTTATGCATCACCTACCAAGGTGTTCAGAAAAGTCACCTTGCCGCTATCTATGCCTGGAATTATTTCTGGAACACTACTTACCTTCATTCCTATTGCCGGTGATTATATCAACGCTTCAGGAGATTTCTTAGGTTCGTCATCCACTTCGATGATAGGTAACGTAATCGAATCGAACTACTTGCAGATAAATGACTACCCATCAGCATCAGCTCTATCAGTTCTTTTGATGGGTGTAATTCTGGTGCTAGTTACCTTTTATGTGAAGAAGTCTGGAACGGAGGATCTGCTCTAATGCGTTTTAGCTTAGGCAAACTGACCCTTCCGCTTTATGCGGTGCTAGCTTTCATCTATTTGTTGATTCCAATTGCTTACACCTTCGTGTTCTCTTTCAATGATTCACTAAAGACCAACCTGATTTGGCGTGGCTTCACTTTTGATAAGTGGACCAATGTCTGTCAACGTGAAGGTGTTTGTGAGGCATTCGGAAACTCTGTCTTTATTGGAATAATCTCGACAATCTTTGCAACCGGGCTTGGTACCATGATTGCTATTGCCTTGGTGCGCTACCGATTCAAGTTCAGAAGCTCAGTGAACTTGTTACTGTTCTTACCGATGGCAACACCTGAAGTTGTTCTTGGTGCTGGCCTTGCATCACAGTTTTTCAACCTAGGAGTTCAGAAGGGTATCTGGACAATCATCATTGCCCACATAATGTTCTGTCTTTCATTCGTTGTTGTCACGGTCAAGGCACGCGTTGCCAGCCTTGATCCTGCCTTGGAAGAAGCAGGAAGAGATCTTTACGCTAACCCGACCCAGGTGTTCTGGAAAATCACCTTCCCGCTACTACTACCTGGTATTGCTTCTGCAGCGCTGTTGTCTTTCGCGCTTAGCTTTGATGATTTCATCATCACTAACTTCAATGCTGGTTCGGATATGACATTCCCTCGATATGTTTACACAGCTGCAGCACGTGGGGTTCCAGCAGAAGCTAACGTAGTTGGTTGCGCTGTATTTGCACTAGCAATTCTGATAGTGCTAGCAACTCAGATCAATGGTGAAGTAAAGCGCCGAAAGTTAGCCAAAGTCCACTAAGCGAAAAGTGACTGCAACGCTTCCTCGAAGTGTGCAGTATGTCTAGCAACATCAGCTTTCGTATGCGCGGGAGACATCAAAGCCATGTTGTGGAATGGTGTCATCAAGATGCCCCGGTTCAGCGCATGCAGGTGAAGATACTGCTGCAACTCAAAGTCATCAGCATCAGCAGCTTCTCTACCGTTCTTAGGTGCTGTTGCTCTAAAAGAATATTCAGCACGGCAGCCTAGTTGGCTAACCTGCCAAGGTGCTTGATACTTATCAATCAGTCTTTGCACATCCATTGTCCAAACATCACATAAAGCTTCCATTGAAACAAAAGCTTCAGGGGTAAGAACTTCAGTCAAAGTTGCTCTAATTGCAGCCATAGATAATGCGTTACCGGCAAGAGTTCCACCGACACCACCAACGTCGATGTGTTCAAGGTGCAGTGAATCTTGAACTCTTTTGGTGAGCTCAGCGGTCATACCAAAAGCACCAGCTGGAATACCTGCTCCAATTGTTTTACCCATTACAACTGCGTCAGGATGTAGGTGTCTTCTAGCAGTCATGCCGCCCGGACCTTCACTGAGGGTGTGAGTCTCATCGATAATCAAGATTACGTCGTAGCGGGTGCAGAGCTCTCTCAAGCCTTCAAGGTAGCCGGGTTCAGGAAGCACAATTCCGATGTTGGTCATTGCTGGTTCGATAAGTAATGCAGCTACTTCACCGGTAGCAAAAGCAGCTTCTGCAGCTACAAGGTCATTGAAAGGGACAACGATAGTGGTTTGAGCAGGATCTACCTGAGGGCCGATGTTATTTTCTCTGCTTACAGTCTTGCCGTTATTGTCAAGGACGGCAAAAGTCTCATCAACTGTTCCGTGGTAGCAGTAATCGTGCACCACAACTTTTGATTTTCCAGTTACATGTCTTGCATATCGCAAAATATGTCTGTTGGCATCAGTTGCAGTCAGAGTGAATTGCCACTTCGGTAAATCAAAGCGATCTGCAAGTGTCTGGCCAACTACTGCTGCATCTCGAGTTGGCAGCATGAAGGTTATGCCTCTATCCAATTGCTCAGCGATAGCTTTGATAGCGGCATCAGGGGAGTGGCCAACCATGGCACCGGTATCACCTAGGCAGAAGTCAACATATTCGATACCATCAACGTCAGTAAACCTTGAACCTTTAGCGCTCTGAACATAGACCGGATGAGGCCCTGGCCATTTAGCCATCCAAGACATTGGGACACCACCCATAAGTGGACCCATTGCCTGATCATGCAAGGACTTAGAGTTCGGATGTTTGGCTACGAAAGTTTCAACCTCCTTTGCAAATAGTTGAGCTAGTTTTTCACGATTTGCATAGGAGTGCATTTGAATCTTTCTTGATTCTGTTCTAGAGAGCTGCTACAGCCTGCTCAACAATGTCTAGTGCTTCTTGAATTAGTTCATCGCTGATTGCAAGAGAAGGTAGGAAGCGAATTACGTTGCCATAGGTTCCAGCGTTTAGAACCAAGACACCGTTTTGGTGACAGTGCTTTACAACCGCATCAACGGCTGCAGAGTTAGGGGTTCTTGTTCCTGGCAGGACGAATTCGATTGCAAGCATCGCACCACGACCACGAATCTCTCCAATAACACCATACTTTGACTTCATTTCTAGAAGTCTTGGCTTCATAACGCTTTCGATGTGAACTGCGGCTTCAAGAACACCACCAGCTTCAATCTGCTTTAGCACTGCAACTGCAGCTGCAGCGGCAACTGGGTTACCACCGAAGGTTCCGCCAATTCCACCTGGGTGAGACGAATCCATAATCTCAGCACGACCTGTGACTGCAGAGATAGGCATACCACCAGCAATACCTTTGGCAATGGTCATTAGATCTGGTTCGAAACCTTCTTCGTGTTCGGATGCAAACCATTTACCAGTTCTAGCCATACCAGCTTGAACTTCATCAGCAACAAGAACTATCCCGTTTGCATGAGTCCAAGCACTTAGAGTCTTTAGGAAGCCAGGTGCCGGAACAATAAAGCCACCTTCACCTTGAATAGGTTCAATAACTACCGCAGCTAAGTTCTTAGCGCCGATGCGCTTTTCCATGTAATTGATTGCCCGTTGAGCAGCTTCTTCTCCAGTCATACCCTCTGGGTCATGGAAAGGGTAAGACATTGGAACGTGAGTAACGCTACCTGCGAAAGGACCAAAGCCATCTGCGTAAGGCATGTTCTTGAAGTTCATGGCCATGGTTAGGTTGGTGCGGCCATGATAAGCGTGATCAAAAACAGCAATCTCGTTACGGCCAGTAAATTTACGAGCCAACTTTATTGCATTCTCTACTGCTTCTGCACCTGAGTTGAACAAAGCAGAGCGCTTTTGGAAGTTACCCGGCATGTGACGGTTCAGGATTTCACAGACTTCAACGTAAGGAACATAAGGTGTAACAGTGAAAAGAGTGTGTGTAAGTTTGGCTACCTGTTCAGCAACAGCTTTGACAACACCTTCATTAGTGTGTCCGATGGTAGTAACACCAATACCAGAACCTAGGTCGATTAACTGATTGCCATCAACGTCAACCAAAATCGCACCATGTGCTGAATCGATATAGACAGGCAGAGTGGTTCCAACACCGTGCCCAACATGTTCAAGACGGTTTTGGTGCAGGACTTGGGATTTAGGCCCTGGAATAGAAGTGACAAGGTTACGTTTTTGTTCGATCGTCATAAGGTCATTCTACTCTCAGCCCATTTATATGGCTAAAGGCCAGTATTACTCAGGGATGTCGCGAAGATGGCAAGATTGGAGCATGAGACGAATAATCATCCTTGGCAGCACTGGGTCTATTGGCACCCAGGCACTGGAGATTATTGAGCAGAATCCAGATAAGTTCCAGGTCGTAGGTTTAGCGGCTAATACCAACAAAGACTTACTTACCGCTCAAGCTCTCAAATTCAATGTTCCTACCAGCCAAGCAGTCATTGGCGCAAAAGCTGCAACCCAACTAGTTGCAGATATTGACGCTGATGTTGTGATCAACGGAATTACAGGTTCAATTGGTTTAGCACCGACACTTGCAACACTTAGATCAGGCAAACGCTTAGCTCTAGCAAATAAAGAGTCTTTGATTGTTGGTGGCACTTTAGTTACTTCGCTGGCCAAGCCTGGCCAGATTATTCCAGTTGACTCGGAACACTCGGCATTGGCTCAATGTTTGTTAGGCGGAACTAAGAGTGAAGTTGCCAAGCTAATTCTGACTGCATCTGGGGGACCGTTTAGAGGATTCTCAATCAAGCAACTCGCTGAAGTAACACCAGCGCAAGCGCTCAAACATCCAACTTGGACTATGGGTCGAGTTGTAACAACTAACTCAGCGACGATGGTCAACAAAGGACTCGAGTTAATTGAAGCTCATTTACTTTTTGACGTTCCTTTCGACCGAATTGAAGTTACTGTTCACCCGCAGTCTGTAGTTCATTCGATGGTGCAGTTTGTAGATGGATCAGTTCTGGCGCAATGCTCACCACCAGACATGAAACTTCCTATTGCCCTGGGTATGACTTGGCCTGAGCGAATTGAAAATGTTTCACCAGCAGTTGATTTCAGTAAGTCACACTCCTGGAACTTCCAACCACTAGATGAAGAAGTATTCAAGGCGGTGAAAATTGCGCGGCAAGTAGGTTTGGCTGGACTTACTTATCCAGCTGTCTATAACGCAGCGAACGAACAGGCAGTCGAAGCCTTCCATGATGGAAAGATAAGCCTTACCGCAATTGTCGAGTTGATTGAACGGGTGATAGAGCAACATGAGCCCGATAGAGACTTATCTCTTGAAAGTGTCCTTGAAGCTGAGATTTGGGCTAGATCTGTTTCAGATAGTTTGATTGCGCAAAACTTTTGACAGCGAAATGTCAGTTAGCACAGTTAGGTTTGGTCCATGGATCTTATTTATGTGATTAGCGGTTGGCTGTTTCTTATCGCAGGTTTGGCGATTTCGATTGGGCTTCACGAGTTAGGGCATTTGTGGCCAGCCAAGAAGTTTGGCGTCAAAGTAACCAAATACATGATTGGTTTTGGACCAACACTTTTCTCTCGTAAACGTGGAGAGACCGAATATGGAATCAAAGCCATTCCACTTGGCGGATATATTCAGATGGTCGGAATGGTGCCACCATCTAGAGCTCTCAGAAAAAAGAAAAACGCTTGGCAGAAGTTCACTTCCTTTGCGCAACCAACGGCGGAAGTCGAACTGGCGGCCGAAGATGAAGAAAGATCCTTTTATCTACTAAGGCCCTGGCAAAAACTTATTGTGATGTTTGGCGGGCCATTTGCTAATTTGCTTATTGCAATTGTTTTAGCTCTGGTTTTGTTCTGTGGCTTTGGTGGGTATGAGCGAAGCAACAAAGTTCAGAACGTTGTTGCGTGTATTCCAACTTCTGAAAATCCACAATGCGATGCGGTGGGGGATCCATCGCCAGCGGCTATCGCTGGATTAAAAGCAGGGGACAAGATAACTAGTTTCAATGGCAAGCTCGTACAGACCTGGTTGGAAATTGAACCGCTTCTTGCCGGGTCAGTTGGCAAGCCGGCTTCAATTGAGATTTTGAGAAGCAACCAAACATTGACCTTAGCCGTAACGCCAGTGATTCTGAACCTGGGCGAAATTCACAAGCCCTATCTAGGAGTTCGACTTGAGAGTATTCGAGTCCAGCAGAATCCGATACAAGCTGTTGGTCAGTTAGGCGCTTTGTTGAGTGGTACTGCACAGTTGATTTTGCAACTACCAAACCAGGCTTTCTCAGCTTTCACGGAGATCACTCCCGGTTCTCCTCGAAACATGGAAGGCGCAATCTCTATCGTTGGGCTTGGCCAGTTCTCTGGCGAATTGGCAAGCAATCAGAGCATAAGTTTTGAGGATAAAGTCCTCGCCGAACTTGCGATGCTGATGTCCCTGAATGTTGCTCTCTTTGTTTTCAATATGGTTCCACTTGTACCGCTAGATGGTGGACATATTGCTGGGGCCCTATATGAGTGGGTAAAGCGGGGCATCTGGAAGCTCAGAGGTAAGAAATGGAAACACCCTGTCGATACGGGACAAATGATGCCAATTGCTTATTTTGTGGCAGTTCTACTATTGGCCTTGACCGTGGTCCTGGTCGTCCGAGACATAGTTAACCCGCTTCAGTACTAGCCTTCAGAGAGTCTTTGTTATTAGGCGTTTAGACTTGTATCAGTAAAGACGCCGATGAGCGTCAGAAAGCAGCGGTTACAAGTGCCAGCAATAAATCTGGGCCTTCCAAGTGCTCCACCGGTACTCACACCTAGACGAAAGACGCGTCAGATAATGGTGGGAAATGTTGCTGTTGGTGGCGATGCTCCTATTTCTGTTCAATCAATGACAACCACTCCAACTACCGACATCAATGGAACGTTGCAGCAGATTGCCGAGCTAACTGCTTCTGGTTGTGACATCGTTCGTGTTGCCTGTCCAAGCCAAGACGATGCCGACGTTCTTAGAATCATTGCCAAGAAATCGCAGATTCCTGTGATTGCAGATATTCACTTTCAACCTAAATATGTTTTTCAAGCCATTGATGCTGGTTGTGGTGCGGTGAGAGTAAACCCAGGAAACATTCGTCAATTTGACGACAAGGTTGGCGAAATAGCTAAGGCTGCTAAAGACGCCGGGGTCTCTATCCGAATTGGTGTAAATGCTGGCTCGCTTGATCCAAGACTTTTGCAAAAATATGGCAAGCCAACTGCTGAGGCATTAGTTGAATCTGCTGTTTGGGAAGCTTCTTTGTTTGAGGAGCACGATTTCCACGATTTCAAAATATCTGTGAAACATAACGACCCAGTGGTAATGGTTCGGGCATATGAGCTCCTTGCTGAGCGAGGAGATTGGCCATTGCACTTAGGTGTTACAGAAGCTGGCCCAGCATTTCAAGGAACTATCAAGTCAGCTGTAGCCTTCGGTGCTTTACTCAGCAAGGGGATTGGTGACACGATACGAGTTTCACTCTCTGCACCACCTGTTGAAGAGATCAAAGTCGGTTCTAAGATTCTAGAATCGCTGAATCTGCGTCCAAGAAAATTCGAAATCGTTTCTTGTCCTTCCTGCGGTAGGGCACAGGTTGATGTTTATAAATTGGCAGAAGATGTTACTGCTGGACTTGAACACATGACTGTTCCGCTTCGCGTTGCAGTTATGGGTTGTGTTGTTAACGGTCCTGGTGAAGCACGTGAAGCAGATCTCGGTGTTGCATCTGGTAATGGCAAGGGTCAGATTTTTGTTAAAGGCGAAGTTATCAAGACCGTTCCTGAAAGTGATATCGTAGCGACTTTGATTGAGGAAGCGAATCGTCTAGCTGCAGAGATGGATCCAGCTCTTGTTGGATCTCCTAAAGTCGTAGTTGCTAAGAAAGATTAATTAATGATGCTTCGCATGTCGCAATTGTTTTTGCGAACCCTAAGAGAAGACCCAGCCGAAGCTGAAGTTGATAGTCACAAACTTTTAGTTCGCGCGGGATACATAAGAAGAGCTGCTCCTGGTATCTACACATGGTTGCCTTTAGGTTTAGCAGTTAAGGCTAAGGTCGAGCAGATTGTTCGCGAAGAGATGGCAAATGCTGGCGCTCAAGAAGTCTTTTTCCCAGCGTTGCTCCCGAGAGAACCTTTTGAAGTTACCGGTCGTTGGACTGAATATGGAGATAACTTATTTCGCCTGCAAGATCGCAAAAAAGCTGACTATCTCCTAGCTCCAACACATGAAGAGATGTTCACTTTGCTTGTCAAAGATCTTTACTCTAGTTACAAAGATTTACCTTTGACTCTTTATCAAATTCAAAACAAATATCGAGATGAGGCACGTCCTCGTGCAGGCCTGCTTCGTGGTCGCGAATTTGTAATGAAAGACGCTTATTCATTTGATGTGACAACAGACGGGTTAGTTCGTTCTTATCAGGCCCAAAGGGATGCTTACGAAAGAATTTTCACACGTTTGAGTATTGATTATGTCATCGTGAAAGCTGATGCTGGAGCTATGGGTGGTTCTGCAAGCGAGGAGTTCCTCTCGCCATCGCCAATTGGTGAAGATACATTTGTTCGTTCTGCTGGTGGTTACGCTGCCAATGTTGAGGCAGTTACTATTTCAGCACCAGCAAGCATTACCTCTGAAGGTAAAGCAGTTGCGGAAGTAAAAGAAACTCCGAATGTGACTTCGATTTCTGCAGTTGTTGATTTTGCTAAGAATTCTCTCGGAATGAGTGAAATTAATGCTAGCGCAACTTTGAAACACATAGTTCTGGCGATTACAGATGTTAAGCACAAGCGTTCACTTGTCGTTGTTGGTATTCCAGGTGATCGTGAGATGGAACCTAAGCGAGCTGAAATTGTTTTTGCAGGTTGTGAAGTGGAAACTGCATCGGATGAGGACTTCGCGAAACATCCTGAATTGCTAAAAGGTTTTATTGGGCCAGTCAAAAATGGAAAACAATTCTTGGGTGAAAAAGGTGAATCAAAGATTCGCTACCTGCTTGATCCAAGAGTTGTCGAAGGAACTAGCTGGGTCGCCGGAGCAAATGAAAAAGATAAGCACGTTTTCAATTTGGTCGCCGGTCGTGACTTTACAGCCGATGGCATTGCTGATCTTGCTGACATTCAAGCGGGAGATCCAGCTCCTGATGGTAGTGGACCACTTGAGCTGGCTCGCGGTATCGAAATTGGTCACGTGTTCCAATTGGGTAAGAAGTATGCCGAAGCACTTGACCTAAAAGTTCTTGATGAAAACGGAAAACTAGTCACAGTGACTATGGGTTCCTATGGAATCGGTGTTACCAGAATCATCGCTGTCCTTGCTGAAGCCAATAATGACGAAAAGGGTTTGATCTGGCCTGCAGCTGTTTCGCCTGTTGATGTGCACGTTGTTGCGGCCGGTAAAGACGAAATTATCTATGAGACAGCGGAGAAACTTGCTCTGGAATTGCAAGGCAAGGGCAAGTCAGTTCTTCTTGATGACCGACTAAAGGTAAGTCCAGGAGTTAAGTTCAGCGATGCTGAGTTACTTGGAATACCGCAAATCGTCATTGTTGGCCGAGGTTTAGAGAACGGTGAAGTTGACCTTTGGGACAGGCGCTCTGGCGAGAGACGCTCAGTCAAGGTAGAATTGGCCGTAACCGAGCTGCTCTAGGGTTTTCTTTGCCGCTCGCATAATTTACTAGCGGCCAGGAGGCGTCTCATGGACATCGATTTGAGTGCTCTTCGACTTGTCGAACGAGATCGAGAAATTCCATTCAACGAATTAGTTGAAATCATTGAAGCCGCTGTTGAAGCTGCATATCACAAGAGTGTCAGAACTAGTGATCCTGCCAGGGCAGTCTTAGATCAGAAAACTGGAAAAGTGATCATTCTTGTTCCGGATACCGAAGAGCGCGACGAAACCGGAAAGCTAATTGTTGAACTTCCGGACGGTTCTAAAGTTCCTGAAGTCGATAAGACTCCAGAAAACTTTGGGCGAATTGCTGCTGCAGCCGCTAAGCAAGTTATTGCTCAACGTATTAGAGGATTATCTGACGAAGGTCTCTACGGTGAATTCAAGGCGAAAGTTGAAGATATCGTTGCTGGTGAAATTCAGCAAGGTCCTCGTGCTTACATGGTTTACGTCAAGATTGGCGAAGTTGAAGCAATCTTGCCACCGGAAGAGCAGGTGCCAGGGGAGGACTACTCACACGGCAAGAGAATGCGTTTTTATGTCACCAAAGTCGATAAGAATGTTCGAGGCCAAGTCCAGATCAACGTTTCTAGAACTCACCCGAGCCTTATCCGTAAACTGTTCGCTCTTGAAGTTCCAGAAATTGCTAACGGGCAGGTTGAAATCGTTCAGGTGGCAAGAGAAGCAGGTCAAAGAACAAAGATTGCTGTTAGAACATCTGTTGCAGGGCTCAATGCCAAAGGTGCTTGTATTGGTGAGCTAGGTCAAAGAGTACGCGCAGTTACGGCTGAATTGAACGACGAGAAGATCGATATTGTGGATTATTCGGACGATATTGCTAAGTTTGTGGCTCAAGCTCTTTCCCCGGCTAAGGTTTCAGCGGCTTTTATTGTGAATGAGAAAGACGCTCCTAAGGACGAAAGACCTAAAGTCCGTGTTTTGGTGCCTGAATACCAGCTCTCCCTCGCTATTGGTAAGGAAGGGCAGAATTCCAGACTGGCTAGCAAGCTAACCGGTGCCAAAATCGACATCATGTCAGATGACATGGAAGATGAAGGATAAAAGCAGCATTTAGCCTGTTTTTCAGAGGGCTACTGCTTTTTAGCGACTAGGCGTTAGAATGTATCCTGTTAGAACTTGCGTTGGCTGTCGCCAGCGTGGCGATCGGGCAGATCTCATAAGAATCATCAATTCTCAAGGTTTCTTGAAAATAGATACTCAAAAGAGTCATCCTGGTCGCGGCTCATGGCTTCATTCGAGCTCAAAGTGCTTAGGGATCGCTGTTGAACGCAGTGCTTTCGGGAGAGCGCTAAAAGCAAAGATGGACCACGAGCAAATAGAAGAGCTAGCCAACTTTATAGAACAGGCCGAAAAGATGTTGAAGAACTAATGAGCACCTCGAAATGAGAACCTCAAAGCACTAAAGCCTGCCCTGACTGGGGTGGGTCCCAGACAGGAGAAATAAGTGGCGCTACCACGCGTGTACGACATAGCCAAAGAGCTCGGAATAGAAACAGCCGAGGCACTGGCAAAACTTAAAGATTTAGGCGAATACGTCAAGAGCGGTTCGTCAACCATTGCCCCACCGGTGGCAAACAAGCTTCGGGCGGCATACCCAAACGCTAAGCCTAAAGAAGAAGCTCCTAAGGTTGAAAATCCTTCAGCTAAATCAAAAGCAGCTAAATCAGAAGCTCCTGTTGAGGAAGCAAAGACTGAAGCAAAGCCAACAGAAGAAAAACCTGCTGAGAAGCCGGATTCACCTTCTTCTCCTGCTACCGGAATTCCACGACCGGGTAACAATCCTTTCGCGGCTGCTCAGGGCATGGGTATTCCTCGTCCGATGGCTCGTCCCGGTAATAATCCTTTCTCTACTAATCAAGGAATGGGTCGTCCAGGTGCTCCTCGCACTGGTGCTCCTCGTCCAGGTGGACCTTCTCGTCCAGCTGGTACTGGTGGTCCAACATCACGTCCAGGTGGTCCAGGTCGTCCAGCTGGTGCAGGTGGCCCGTCACGTCCAGGCTTTGGTACTCCTCGTCCAGCTGGTGCCGGTGCTCCAGGTGGTGCTCCAGGTTTCGGAGCTCCTGGCGGTCGTCCTGGTGCTGGTGGCCGCGGTCGTGGTGGCGGAACCGCTGGTGCGTTCGGTAAGGGTGGAGCTCGAGGTGCTTCGAAAGCACGTAAGTCGAAGAGAACAAAGCGCGAAGAGTTTGAATTACGTTCAGCGCCTAGCTTAGGTGGAGCCGTTGTTCCACGCGGTGATGGCACAACTGTTATTCGCCTACGCAGAGGATCTTCAATTCAAGACTTTGCAGACAAGATAGATGCGAATGCTGGTCAGCTGATTACCGTGTTGTTCCACTTAGGTCAGATGGCTACCGCTACTGCCTCCCTAGATGAAGAGACATTCCAAATTCTTGGGGTTGAACTTGGTTACAAGGTTGAAGTTGTTTCCCCCGAAGATGAAGAGAAAGAACTTTTCGATTCATTCGGTTTGGACATTTCAACTGAGTATGAAGAAGACGAAGAGGAACTTGAATTCAGAGCTCCTGTGGTTACTGTCATGGGTCACGTTGACCACGGTAAGACAAGATTGCTGGATAAGATCCGTAATGCAAACGTTCAGGCTGGTGAAGCTGGTGGAATTACTCAGCACATTGGTGCTTACCAAGTGCACACCACGCACGAAGGCATCGATAGAGCGATTACATTTATTGACACTCCAGGTCATGAGGCCTTCACAGCTATGCGTGCTCGAGGTGCTCAGGTAACTGATATTGCAATTCTTGTTGTTGCTGCTGATGACGGTGTAATGCCCCAGACAGTCGAGGCGTTGAACCACGCACAGTCGGCTGGTGTTCCAATTGTTGTTGCAGTGAACAAGGTCGACAAAGAAGGTGCTAACCCTGCGAAGATTCGTCAACAGCTAACCGAGTTCAACTTGGTTGCTGAAGAGTATGGTGGCGATGTCATGTTCGTTGATGTTTCTGCGCTTACGGGTGCTGGTATTCAACAGTTGCTTGATGCTGTTCTCTTGACAGCAGATGCTGCTCTTGATCTTCGCGCTAACCCTCACCGTGATGCTCGTGGTGTTGCCATTGAAGCGAATCTTGATAAGGGTCGTGGATCGGTAGCAACAGTTCTTATTCAGTCAGGAACATTGCGTGTTGGTGACTCAATTGTTGCTGGTGCTGCTCACGGTCGTGTTCGTGCCATGTTCGATGAGAACGGAGCGACTGTTGAGGAAGCTGAACCTTCGAGACCTGTTCAGGTTCTTGGTCTCCAGTCTGTTCCTCGCGCTGGTGACACTTTCGTAGTTACCGAAGATGAGCGGCAGGCTCGACAGATTGCTGAAAAGCGTGAAGCTGCTGATCGTAACGCTCTGCTTGCTAAGACTCGCAAGAGAGTTAGCCTGGAAGACTTCACTAAGGCACTTGAAGATGGCAAGGTTGAAGCTCTCAACTTAGTCATCAAAGGTGATGTTTCTGGTGCAGTTGAAGCTCTTGAAGATTCACTACTCAAGATTGAGATTGATGATTCAGTTCAACTTCGCATCATCCACCGTGGTGTTGGTGCAATTACCGAATCTGATGTGAACCTTGCAACTGTTGATAACGCAATCATCATCGGATTCAACGTGAAGCCGGATAATAAGGCTAAGGAACGTGCTGACCGTGAAGGTGTTGACGTTCGTTTCTACTCAGTTATCTATGCAGCGCTTGAAGACATTGAGAAATCACTCAAGGGAATGCTCAAGCCTGAATTTGAAGAGGCTCAACTTGGTTCTGCTGAAGTTCGCGAGATCTTCAAGTCATCTAAGGTTGGCACAATCGCAGGTTCCATCGTTCGTTCAGGTTCAATCAAGAGAAACAGCCTTGCTCGTATTTCACGTGATGGCAAGATGCTTGCTGAGAACCTAAAGATCGACTCACTAAAGCGTTTCAAGGACGATGCAACTGAAGTTAAGACTGACTTCGAGTGTGGTATCGGCCTTGCTGGTTTCAATGACATCCTGATTGGTGACATCATCGAAACCTACGAAATGCGCGAGAAGCCGAGGGTCTAATGGTTGATGCAGCTAGAGCAAGAAGGCTGGCTGA
>Ga0214921_10003427_pt1 | contig 24230 bp, 23 predicted proteins | sample LL1505_MetaG_FD_177992 | JGI IMG/M metagenome (GOLD analysis project Ga0214921, IMG submission 177992) | Freshwater microbial communities from Lake Lanier, Atlanta, Georgia, United States - LL-1505 | ecosystem: Environmental > Aquatic > Freshwater > Lake | place: USA: Georgia | collected...
AATAAATTAATATTATTTATTATTATTTATTATTCACCTACTAAAAAATTAACCTTTTCGTCTACTGATTCTCCTAAAGTATTTGTTGTTAATAATGGATCATTTCTTATTACAGCAGTTCCACCATTAGGTTTAAACCCAACATAACCATTAACATTAGTATAATCACCACCATTAATTACTTTATCAGTCATAACTAATGATCTTTTATTTTCTATATCTTTTATTAATATAGTATTTTGACTTATTATCAGACATACGGCAACTATAGATGAATATATGAATAATTTAAATAATTTAATTCTACCATTACTTATATCATCATTTCTCATTAAAAATATAACTATTATACATATAATTATACCTAAAACATAAGCTACAGTAAATGGATTGCCTAATATTCCATTTGGTTTAGCAAATATATCTAATAAAGACTTTTTAATATCTGAAAAAGAGAAAGGCATTTTATATAAAACTAAATTAATTTTTGTTCAGAATAACACATGATCTAACTAAATTAACAAATTGTTCTTCAGTTAAATCACCTCCATATTCTTGCCTTCTTGTTTTACTAGGAGCAGCTAATATAGTAAAATTAGATTGATTAGTTAATTCTTCATGTAGAAATTTTAATTGCATTTCCATTTCCCATTTATATGTTGCATCGGCTTCAGTCTCTATATATAATTTAGTACAACCGGGACTACAAAAATTACCTGTTGGATCATGTATACTTTTAGTAGCTATAAAGTAAGGTATTGTATTAAAATATAGATCACATTTCCAACATTTTAGATTTGTGTTCTTTATCCAAGTACTTTTATCGTATTTTTTGGGTATTTTATCATATACCGTATTAGATAGTACTATTTTATTAGAATCATTGTTATTTATAGATTGCATCATTTTTTCATTATTTTTCACTAATTTAGGTTCTACATTCATTATATATATACCTCTTAATAATATTATATTAGGTTTACTCATGTTGTTATTATATAAACTAAGTTAATGTTTAATATATAAACCTTTTTTGTTTAATAAAAAATTGAATTACATTAATTATAATTAGACGTATCGATCATGGCATACAACGGAGTTAATGGAACACCTGAGACTGTTGAGACAACAAGAATCGCTGAAATACCAGTTATCAGCAAAAGAAACCAGAATTTAGGTATTGGTTTTACTGTTGTTACTGGAAAAAAGGTGGGGAAAAAAGCAAGACAAGCTTCCAAAATTAACGAAGTATTTGAAGAAACTGGTGGATCAACTGGTGGTTCAAATGCAGATGACGAAGTTATATCTGAAGAACATGACGAACATGTTGAAACTAAAGAAGAGACAACTAAAGAGAAAAAGAACCTTACAAAAGGAACTGAGATGGAGTCAACTAAAATTGACACAAAAATGACCAACAAGAGCCGTGCAATTAAATCTTTTGAAACTAGAGTTGAGAACCTTTCGGAATTTCTGGAAGAGACAGAGAAGAGAATCTCAAGTATCAAAAATGCTCTCACCGTTATCGATCCAATCTTTGATGGGTCTGAAGTGAGCTTGTTTGATATTGAGAACAACACAAATGTCGTGAAGAAACTCAATAAAGTGGGTTTTGTGGAAAAAAGAATTCCACAAACTAAAGAAGCCGCAAGCAAGCTGTTGAACACGTTGTTCAAGCTCTGTGTTGAAACAACACAGGTTATGAACAAGATTGAGCAGTTTGAAACTGTTCACAACGAGTACCGTATTAGATTGTCATCAGCAACTGAAAAATTAAATCAAAAGAAGATTGAAAAGTTTCAATCAAAATATGATGAAACTTTGGACTGGGCTGACCTTGTTGAGGAAAGTGATGACAATGATATTGTTATCGATGAAGAATCTTTGAACGAATTGAAGAAACAAATCAAAATCAAATTGCCTTCATACGATGATCATTGGGATCTGATTGACAACAAAGAAGTCTTGAAGAAGCTTGATGCTGAGTTTTGTTCTTCAATTGTTGGAGAAAAAATAGAAGATGTTGCTAAAGTGATAAATTCTGAAAAGAAAGTCCCTTCATTCTCTCAAATTGTGGCAATGCAAGCTACAACACCTTCTGTCGTTAGACCTCTTGACTTTCCAAGCATTGAGAGACAACTTCAGAAGATCAGGATCAATTATGATCCAACAGCAAATTGTTGCATCAAACACGATCATGGAATTCCAAAGTACGATCTTTTGGTTCCAGGATACATATTTGACACTTTTGATGAAATGAGAGCAAAAAGAAGCGAGATGATTTCATCAGTTGGAAAGTTCATTATGTGCAGACAAGATCCCAACTCAATTGGCATAATTCTACCTTCGACGACATCTTCAAACCAAGTTAGTATATTCTTCAAATACAACGCTTTCGGTTCTATCATGGGATTTAGGAAGACTAAATATTGTCCTTTGGAAGCTCAAGGCAAGTGTCGTGGATATATGTACTGTGATTTCTATCACAACCACGAGAAGGAGTATTTTAGCTACTCACCTTCAAGCTCTGGAAGTCCATATTTAGCTGATGGAGACAATCTCAAAGATATCGACTTTCGTGATAGAGCTTCTTCAGAGTGTCTCGACTGGATGAGACAAAGAAATAAGGAATTCAAGTTGATGTACTGCGAACTTGAAAAGTTTGCACTTGGTGTGATTGATCGCGTTAAAACCGCGAATGCAATGTTCATGTGGGAAATGATTGCAAGGTTCAACACTGAAATTGAGTCTCTCAAATTGGTGAAAATTAAACGTGAGACAGTGTTTCCAGTTAAACATGATGATTGATACATGAAAATGAAAAAGACTTTATGTCTGATCATGAATTTTACAGATTTTATTTTTTTTTTAGTATGATCAATTAAATTATATACTAATTTTTCATTTTATAATAATTAGTATGGATAATAGTGTAATTTCATATGGTTTAGCATGTATACATGATAATAAAATATGTATGGTTATGCGTAGAACATCATTTAAGTTTGACGAATTAATGAGAACCGGTAGAATTAATTATGATATGTTTAATCATATGACTATACATGAAAAATTCACCTTAGCTACGTTAGATTTTACAGCCTGTGATAGATTATTAGGTTATTTAACCATTGATAATAATTTAGCTAAAAGAAAAGAAAAGTTTGATAAAATGATCAACGATGGTGGTAAAAAGTTACTTAATATGATTCATAAATCAACTAATAATCCATCTCAAATTTGGGAAATACCTAAAGGTAGAAGAAGATATAAACCTGCTGAAACTGAATATGAATGTGCCGTAAGAGAATTTTGTGAAGAGACTTTAATACCTAGAAATATGTTTAAAGTTATAAATGATAAAAAGTTTGAGTATTCTTTTATATCTGATAATATAACATATAAATATATATATTATTTAGCTTATTATTTAGGTAATAATCCTCCTACTGGTATTCCATGGAACAATAAAGTTCAATTAAGTGAAGTAATAGAAATGCGTTGGTTAACTGTAGAAGAAATTAGTATATTATCTAATCCGTCTATTAATTGTAATGAAAAATTACCAGATTTTATTAAAATTATATTTAAAGTAAGTAAGAATTATGTTAAACAATATTCATAAATATATATTGTTTTTTTTGATAAAAAAAATAATTGAATCTATGAAATCAATAATAAATAATACTATGAGTTCTGTATCAAGTATCAAAGACTTGAGACTTGTTCCATGCTTCAAATTGAAAGATAATATAATTATATTACCACCTGTTAAATATACAGGATCAAACAATGTTGAACTTCATTGGACAATGTATATAGAATTATTAACATTAGATGATCATCCGTTAACAATTTTAGATGAATATTATAATGGAAAAATTATAGATAATGCTAAAGCATTAACATACACTGAATTTGGAAGAGTAAAAACTAAACAAGGACCAGGAGTCATATCTAAAACTGAACCAACCGTTATAACTACAGGTCTAAATATAGGGAATATAAATCAAACAAACGTATTTACACAAGGTTTAAAAAATGCAATTAGTAGTTATAATAAACATATAAAAGATAAGAAGACTGAATCGATTGCTATAACTGAAGAAAATATATCTAATAAATTATTCGGAGAAGTAACACCATTAGATTTTACTAAAACAATTACTAAAAGTAATAGAGGACCTAAACCGAAAAAAGATAAAAAAACATCTGTATTAGCAAATGTTGATGATTCTGAAGAAGAAGATACTATTCCTGTTATTGAAGGAACATATTTTCCTCCTATGTTATTACATAAACATTCTATAGTTGAATTACCTCAAACTGAAAATGTATCAGTTAAAGATATTGATTTTACTAAATTAGAAACATTAGTAAAAGATGTAAAGAATACTATTAAATTTTTACAAATATTTAAGAAGATAGAATTTATCAATGAACATATATATCTACAACCTAAATTAGATGGTTTAAGATGTGTTGCTTTATTTACAGATAATACTATTACTCTTTATACTAGAAAACTAACAATTATTCCGGGTCATGTTCATATGAAAATGCAAATGATGTCTATGTATAGATATTATTCATCTATAAAACTAGAAAATGGAGAAATTATAGATTTTAGTAAAGTATATTTAGATGGCGAACTTTATCATCATAAAATTCCTCTTAATGAGATTAACAGTATTGTTAAAAATACTAATAACACTAATGAAATTGATGACAAATTAGAATTTCATATATTTGATTGTTTTATACCAAGTATGATTAATTTATCATTTAAATATAGACAAGAAATTCTAAGAAATATAAATCCTAGTTTATTTGCCAGTACTGGAGTCAACAAACAACTAATTAAAATAGTACCAACAATAGAAATTAAAAATAATAATGCATTAGCATATTATACGACTATTATAATTAAACATGGTTATGAAGGATGTGTCGTTAAATATGGAGAAGGTCCTTATGAATTTGGTTATGGTAATAAAAGAAGTAAATATAATCTTAAAATCAAACAAAGATTTGATTCTGAATATAAAATAGTAGGATTTACCAAAGGAAATAAAGGTAGTAATGCTGGTGCTATAATCTGGATAATGGAAACTGAAAATGGTGATACATTTAAAGCAACTCCTAAGTATGATGAAGGTACTGAAGATGTATTAGGTATTAGAAAAAAGTTATATGAAGAACTTACTAAAGATCCAGCTAAATTTGAAGCAGAATATAAAGGTAAATATGCAACTATTGAATATGAAGATATAAGTGATAAAGGTATACCTCAAAGAGTTAAGTTTATAGGTATACGGGAAGATTTACCTTAAATGATAATTAAAATTAAAACAATGAAACAAAAAAATATTATTTTTTGTTTTTGTTATAATTTTATATAATATTACTAAAAATGATAATTAATTATGTTTTGTTAATTAATACTGTATAAGAATATAAACTTATAAATTCTTTATCTACATCTGATAAATTGTTAACAAATGCTGGAAATGCAACATAAAATACTTTACTAATTTCATCAGGATTAAATGAACCTGAAATTACTTTTTTAAATCCTATTGAAGTAAAAGTGTCTATAACTTTATTAATATTAACTAATGATTCTTCATATAACTCTGTTTTAGAAAATGGCAGTAACACGCCAATTTTTTTAGTATCATTTGTATCTGATTTAGATTCAAATCTTTTTTCTATCTTATATTTTATTTCATCATCTTCAGATAATGTCCATGATTCTCCTTTTTTTAATTTATTTAACTTATCTATTATCGTCGAACCATCAAAAGTTGTGAATATAAACATTCCATCTTTTTTTAATAATTTTTTGATCATTGATGCTAAACTAGTTATATTTTCTATCAAATAATGTATAGCAAAATTACATACTATAACATCCGCTAAATTATCTTTTAGATCGCTTACTTGATCTCTTAAATTTTGTATTTTATCGAATGATTCATCAACTTTATTAAGATCTGTAACTAATGCTGTTATATCATATAAATTTTTATCATTATTAAATTTTCGTTCTAATGCTATTGATATAGCATCATTATCAATATCAATCATAGTTAAATGTTTTATATTCGATCTAGCATATTTATTAAGATCTTGTCCTTTACCTGTAGCTAAATCTATTACCCATTTAACATCTTTACAATACTTTTCTATGAGTAAACTTTTAACAAAAGAGTTGTAATTAGTTTGATATTTATATTTTTCTAGTTTATTTTCTTTGAAATAACTTGATGAATTATAATCATATAAATTTTCATATTTTAATGGATTATTTATATTTATCCAATTTAGTTCTGCAGTTTTATAGTCATTACCATAATAATTTCCTTTACTAAGATCTAAATTTCTATCTAATCTTTCTCTTTCAAATTTCCATTTATTATCTACATAATCCCAAGATAATTCTATAATTTTTCCATCTAAGTCTGTTCGTTCGTCATAATATAAATATATTAATGGAGCTGAAGATGGAGTAAAAGGAATAGGAAAATAATTCTCTATTTTAATCATTTTATCTATATTTCTACCATGTTTAGAACTAATGTAGTTATTAGGAAATGATTTTTGTAATTTTTTATACATACTACTTGTTATCCCACAAAATAACCAATATAATGTTTTACCATCTTTAATATAATAAGGTATAACGCCTAATAAATTATCAGGACACTTTTTAACTAAGAAATCAATAGTCATTTTATCAACAGGTTTCCATTTATATATTAATGAATCATAATAATTTTCATCATTCATTAATATAAGTCCATCATTGAGATAATCATATTCTGAATAATATATATCATCAAAACATTTTTTAATATTATCTTTATTTATTTTGATCCAAGTCTTTGATTCAACTCTTTTAACTTTATTTATATCTATTAATTGTTTTTCTTCTTTTTTATATTTTAATATATTGAGTCTACCAATATCACGGTTAGATAATATATTATTGACAATAGATTTAGCTTCTTCTAAATAAGATAATCGTTTAGAAGTATTTAATTTTGTTAAGTTTTTAGAATTGATATATAACACATCAAATAATAATAAAATAACATCATCATTTTTATCTATAACAATTTCACCTTCGAATAAATGAGAATATGAATTATTAGTATTAGAAATTTTATATATTTTTGATTCGACTATATACATTTTACCATCGGATATATAAACTAATACATGTACTCCATCAGCTTTAACTGTAAGATTCCAATCGATAGGTGGATAAATATCTCCATAAATATGTTTACTTAAACTATTTGCTTGATTAGTTAATCTTTTAATAGTATAAATACCTTTCTTACCTAACATATAATTAATATTATCTAAAACATTATCAATATTACTAGTATCATTAGATAATAAATTAGAAATAGTATTTATATTTCGTTGAATATATACTAAATTATTATTATTAATACTCATATTACAATTAAGAATAATAGATCTAGATGATTCTATCCATGATTTTTCATTTGATTGTTTAAAATTAGATATAAATTGTTCTAAAATTTCTTTCTTAAAACTATTAGATATAACTATTTCAATATTCCAATTATTAAACGTGGATTTATAAACTAAACATCCATTATATTCTTTAATTTCTTGTGGTACTGTTGCTTTACCTTTAGTTTCATTAACTTTTAATAATTTAATATTATAATCTTTATCAGCTGTAGTATTTATTGTTGTAGTAATATACTCAGTAGTAGGTTTAGAATCTCCTATTATTTTAATATATGTTTTATTATTATTTATTATTCTTATTTCTTTTGATAAATTAACTTCTGTAAAATTATTTATTATAATTTGATACTCTTCTTTTGATAATTGTTTAGTTATATTTATCATTATATTATCATTGTAATGTAATGATATGTTTTTGTAAAGATTTAAATTATTATTGTTTATCATTGTGTTAAAAACTTGTTTACTATCGGAATTATTTGAATCGTAAATAAATACTACATTGATTATATTTTTGCTATTATTTTCTATTATTTTATTTATTAGATCAAACATTGATATGGAATATTTTTTATATTCATCTCCATTTATTAATACTGCAGAATCTGGTTTGCATAAAACTAATTGAGAAATATAAGTGTTTTCACAATCGGGTATTTTATACTCAATTTTATAACATACAATTTCTATATCTTCTTTATTTAAATTAATATTTGAATATAATTCTGTTATATCTTTCTGTTCACAATTATAATTCATCCATCCTTTACTTTCATTACTATTTATAATTTTATAATATGTTTTTGTTAATCTAGATTTAGAATCAATATCATCTGTGTTTATTATTATAAATGATTCTTTCATGTTAATTACAACACTACAACGCATATTAAGAGTTTTCAGATCAAATAAATTAAATAATTCTTTATTGATTTTATGACTAGAAATTACATAGTTTGAGTGTTCCGTCATATTCGTTATTTAATACACTTATTTAATATCATTAACCCTTAATTCAATTATTATTGAGTTTAATAATTATTCTGATTTAACTTGAAAATATCATATGGAGTTAATTCTCCATAATTTGCTGGTACTTTTAATTTAGCAGATGATAATGGTTTCTTTTGGAAATGAACATCATATAAATTATTAGTTCTTTGTGTAGATTGACTATCAAATTGATCAAATATTCTAGTTGTATAAGCAGGATTATTTCTTATATCTCTATTAGAACTCATCGTTAATGGAAGGAATGGTGGTGGAGGTCTTGTTGTAGGTTTATCTTGCCATATTCCACTTTGAGCTAATAATAATTTTTCTTCCCAATTATATGATGGTGATTTAACCGTGCCTATTATTCCATCACAATAATTAATAAACTTATTATTTAAATCTTCTAAATTAGGTACATTATCTATCATATCATCAACAATATTTGTAAAATACCATTTTCTAATCATTTTAGTTAATTTAGATGGATTCATATAAGATAACTTATTAATTAAAAAATTGATATTTTCATTAGATAAAAATGTATTAATAGTATCATACGATGAATTATGTTCACGTGAATAACTTCTATAACTCATAGTTATAGATAAATCTTTTATATAATTTATATATATTTTTACTACTAAATAAATTAAGATGGATAAATTAAGTAATTTAATTAACGAACATCTAATCATAGATAATATAAATGATAATATAAGTAATGATTCATATAATCAATATCAATTAATAATAAATGATGAAATTAATCATAAGTTATTTATTAATTTATTATATGATAATATAGATATGGATTATAAAAATATATCTTTAGAAGAATATGTTACTAAAATACATATATTTAATCATACTGTTATTTGTGAGTTATTAGATTATTTTAATGATATTATTTATTATAATTATTTTATTGTTATGTATACCAATTGTATCACTTGTCTAAATGAACATTTACTTATATATAAAGATATATGTAATTTATATAATAAATTTTTAAGTAAATATAAAAAAACTAATAAAGATAATATAACATTTTATAATAAAGTTTTATATAAAATAAATAAAAAAATAACCAAAAAAAAATAAGTAATAACAATATAAATAATACTAACATAGATCAAAACATTTTAAGCACATTCAGGTTCTTCTAAACCATATGCAGCATTCCAATTAGGAGTTTGTAATCTATCTAACTCATCTTTTGGTAATGCTGCTAATTTTTTGATATCTTTGATTAATTGAAGTTTATATATATCTGCTGAAGTTACATTCTCTAATATTTCTTTAGATTGTGATATTTTTTTCCATTCTTCTTTAATAGTCTCAGACATTGTATTTTTATATTTAAGAATCTGTTTTGCAGTAGGTTTAGGAGTTCTAGATCTAAACAAATTAATCATATAATTAGATTGACTTTCTGCAAATTGTTTGGCATCCTTCCAATAATATCCATGTGTCTTATTTCTTGCTGAAATTTCTTGTAAATATTTATTAAAAAACTTTCTACTATATTCACGATTTTCAATCATTAATTTATAAATGATTGGATAAGTTAATCTAAAATCCCTATATCTATGAAAAAGTTCATCAACTGTATATTTACCTGTAATAAATTCATCATATAATTTATCAGTAGAATCTAGCAATTCTTTTATAGAAGTAAGATTATTAATTTCTACAGTATTATCTCCCTGTTTACCTATAGTTATAGGTTTTGATATATTAGCAGTTTCAACTACTTTATTTGTTTCATGTAATGAGTTATCATTCATTTTTTATATTTACACTAAAATGTAAATTAATTGTTTTGTTTTTAGTTTATTTTAAGTTTGATTATATTATTGTAATAAAACAAATTCAAAACATATATTTTAATTAACAAATAAATTATCTTCTATTTCGTGTAATTCTTTACGTTTAATAGATTTAGATTTTACTTCTGATTGTTTATTTATATTATCAGATTTATTATGTTTATTATGGTTGTCATATTTATCATGATTATTATATTTTTCATCGTCTGAACTTGAATTATTGTTATCAACTTTTTCACTGTTAAAAGCTTTATCTATTTCTTTATCATCATTTATATTTGATTTAGATTTAAATAATAAATCATTATCATCATCATTATCATCATTATCATCATCATTTATATTCATATTGTTACTCTTAAGTTTACTTTTAGAAACATTTTTACTAAATAACTCTTCATTATCAGAAGATTCATCTATATTATTTTCATTTGATTCACTATTACTAGAACTTCTACTCGATTCATCATCTGATTCATTATCTGATTCATTATCTGATTCATTATCTGATTCATTATCTGATTCATTATCTGATTCATCATTAGAATTATTAATTATTTTATTGTTTTCAACTTCATCAATTTTATTTTCTTCATCTATCTTATTTTTAAATATTGTATATATTTCCTTATCTATATCATTATTAAGTTCTGTAGTTTTATTAACAATTTTATTTTGCTTAGGTTTAATTGATGTATTATTATTGAATAATATATTATCATCTAAATCTTTATCTTCAGAAACTATATTATCATTTTTATGTGTAATGGTATTATTTAAGTTATAATTATTTGATAAATCTTTTGGTAAATCATTCTTTATTTCTTTTTTATATGTATAATCTAATGTATCTAAAAATAAATCTATTCCTCCTTTTGTTTTTTTAGTTATTTTTGGTTTATTTTTTTTATTTATTAATATATTATTATTTTTATCACTCATTCTTACATTACTATTAATACGTTGTAACAATTCACTCAAATTTTTAGGTGCTGAAGAATTAGTTATTCTATCAATATCACGTTTATATACTCCAAATGTGTTATCAATTATATTATTATATAAATTAGTTAATTCATCATTTTTATTATCAGATGGTTGATTAAATAAACTTGATTGATCAAATAAATCACTATCCATTCCTTTTATAATTAAATCAAAGTTATAAATAACAAAAAAAAATAGACTAATTTAATTAGATAGAACGGCATTGTTATTATTAACAACAACTATAGAATATATATATTTATATAAAAGATTGATTGTTTCTGTACTACATTTATCTAAATTTATAGCAGATCCATTATTAGTATCTTTAGCTATACCATTTTGTTTATAGTTATGTTCATTTTCTAATATAATACGCAATAATTGTTCTTGATCAATGAAACTAAGACTATTATAATTAGCCATAATAAATACTTTATTATTATTTGCCATTTTATAATAAAAAAATATATATTTAGATTAGTATTTATTTGTTTACTTTAGATGCAATATTATAATATAAATACCATAACTTAATACCTTTGTTGATATCCATTCCAGGTTTGTTAAATATTTCTAATAAACCATTCAACACTTGTAAATACTTAGAATAAATATTAAACATTTCTTCTATACATGCTTCTGAAGTTAATACAGGTAATCTAACATCATCTTTAACATCAGATTTCAATATAATAAATTCTAATTTATTATTTACCATAAAACTACTTATAACAGAATTTTCTATATCTTTTTGTTGAGTAAGAATATTTTCTATATTTAAAGATAATACTAATGAATTTTGTGGTAATTGTTTATAATCAGATATACTATTATCTCCTGGATTCATACCATATTGAATTAATCTAGATAATTGATTTATTTTATCTTTATCATATTTGTTGATTTCATTTTTGTATTTATTTACATTAACTAATATTTCGTCAAAATTAACTTTACTTATAGATGTCGTTTCTCGAACACTAATTGATTTTTTAGTAAAATAATATGGTATACACATTATGTTGATATTTTCTCTGAATGGTAAAGCTGTTACACTTTGAACAGTAACAGGTAATAAATCTCCTACTTTAAATGTTTTAAATAATACATTAGCTTTAATTATTCCTACGACATAATCATTGTTAAGAGTTAAATGTTGAGCGGCATTGTCTTTAATGACTGTATCAACTATTACATCTCCTTGAGTCAAGAAAATACCTGTTGCATAAAATCTAACTGATATTTGTGCAGAACCATCTAATGCTCTATTATATACTGGTTGACTAACTTGCACTATAGAAGTAGATTTAATTAAGAATTCATCAAATATAACTCCAACATAAATAGAATCTAATTTCTTTTGGACATTATCTAAATAATTTCCTATACATATAGCTATAGGATCATACACATCAATGGCTGTAGCAAATTCCCTCTTAGTCAACATATTATTAATATATATATTATCATCTTCAATTTTTATAATTAATAACAATTATTTTACTTTTATTTGTTTGTTTTGGCTAAATTATTAAGTTCATCATCATGGTATAAATCTTGATGTTTAACTGATGATCTTTTATTAAGTAAATGATCTTCTTCTTCTTCATTTTTAGTTTTCATATAATCAATATATTTTAATACAATTCTAACACAATTAATATCTGCACCTTTAGCAGCAGATGCAAATATATTATCAGAAGATACTTTATGATCTAAATGGTCTACTAATTCGACAATTAAGAATAAAGCTACATCAGATGCTTTATGTTCTAATGCTTGCTTAAGAACAAATTCAAATCTTAATACAGGATTTTTATCTACTACATTGTCTCCATAATAAATATATAGTAAATCTTTTAATTCTTTCTTTTTTTCTAATAGTTGATTATATTGATTATCATAGTCTTCTGAATCTTCATTAATATCGCATAATTTAATATTATTATATTTATCACATACTTTTTCATATTCATCTCCATACATAATCCATTTAACGATATCTAATCTATTATTCATAGCAGCATCTTGTAATTCATTATATGATCTAATAAAAATGTTATATACTTTATCAGATTTAAATTTATATTTTTCTTGTAGATTAAGATTTCTAAATGAATTAGGTACTACAGATGAATTAATTCTATAATAACAATAAATATCTTTTACATATGTTGGATCTACTGATATACTCGTAATATCAGAAGATGAATATTGAATACCTTTAGATACAATACTTAATTTCTCATCTATTAATCTATCGGGTAAATTAAATCTAGGTGATACTAAACTTTTATTTTCATCTTTAGTATTAATATTATAAGTAAAAGATTGAATATCAGCTCTACCTGAATATAGAATAAACTTTAATTTATTAACATTGTTTTTGATAACATTTTCTTTAAGAATAACTTTAAATCCAATCAAATGTGATGAGTATTTCATGACCGGTAAATCAATCATATCTAAAATTTGTACTGCTTCATTACGTAAAAATACACCATTAGTAGACATAACACAACCAATATTATTTTTAGCACTTACAGTAAATTCTATATATCTATTAGGTTTAAATAATGTTAAATTAGCAACCATCTCTTCTTCTGTTTTAACCCATTCACATCGTTCATGTACTAAACTTGATTTATTAAATTTTTGTTCATGTTTACCGAAACAATCTTTAATATCTTTATCAATTTTAGAATAATCAGTTAATTCAGTATTATCAATTTCTAATCTATCAAAATCATCTAACATATTATTAAATTTGTCGTATATACCTGGAACTAAAGATTTATATTTAGTTAATCTATTATAAAGTGAATAAGTAGGATTATTAATAATAATATTGTATTTAACTGAATCGTCAATATATTTATCATAACTTTTAATTTTAAGTTTTAGTAATTCATTTTCTTCTTCAGTTAATTTTGAGAAACAAACAGCATTAGAATAATTAAGTGTCATATCTGACATAGTTTCATTGTAATTCTTTTTAAATGTTTCAACATCTTTGTTAATATTAGTTAGATAGTCTACGATAGTTTCATTAATCTTTGATAAATTAGTTTCATTCATCGATTGTACTAATTGATACACATCATTTAAAGATATTTTATTATTATTTTTATTTTTATTAGATAAATTAACTATATCTTCATATATTTCGGCTGCTTTTTGTTTATTAACATCAGTTCGATTAAAAGAAGATATTATTGATTTTAATTCTACCATTGATTTTTTAATATCATCTAATATTTCTGTAGATTTACTAACTTGATTATCACAATCTGATTGATTGCAAGAACTATGATTAGATGTAACTTCATTATCTTTATTTAATATTATATAAGAATTTTGTAAATTAGTTGGTGAAGAATTAGAAGTTTGAAGTTGTTGAACTGTTTGATTATTTAGTTGAGATGATTGATTTGATATAGGTATTTGAGATGTATTTTCTACAATAGGATTATAGTTCTTTGATTTAACTAACATATTTGATAATGTTTCACCATAAACTCTTTCGTTAAAACAATGTTCTGCTTTACGCGCTTTTTCAGAATCAAAATATTCTTTTTCTTCTCTTGAAGTATCAATAAGAGGTGAAGTCATTCTTTCTCTTACCGTTTCTTCTAATTGTGTTCGTTCTTTATGATACATTAATTTTTAACTAAAAAATAGTTATTCAAATCTATAATAATAACATTTCAACTCTTGATCGTTTATGTTAAATACAATGGTTGATTATATCAATTTTAATGTAATAAAAGATAATATTAAATTGTCTCATCACTATTATAAAGACAATAATAAAGTACCTTTATTTACCGATGCTTATTGTACCGAATATCCAGACTTATTAAAAATACTTGAAGATACTTTTAACAAAAAAATGGTATTATTGGTTAATGATCAATTTTTATCTGTAGATCAACAAATATGTTTGATATATAGTTTTATTAAAAATAAATTCATTAGTGATAATATATTAAATACTATTATTTCATATAATATTTTTATAGAATGGTGTTACGAAATATATTCTAATGGTAAAAATTTAATATTATTAGGAGATACATGTTATGTATCAAATAAAATTACTGAAGAAATTAAAGTTGATAATATTATAGATGTTAAATTAAGAGAAGAAGTAACTAAATTTTTACTTAATAATAAATATTTATCTGATAATATTCAAAGATTATTTACTGATTTATACTTAGTTTTAATAACTAAAAATGTTGGAATTAGAATTAAAATTCTATGTTTATTTGTATTGATTAATATATATAAGTCTTTTTATTGCTTTAATATTAGAACTCTAAGTAATGATTTAATCGGAAGCTTGAAAGATATTGATGGTATTTCATTTGGATTTTACAAAGATATTTTGATTAGACTTAATATAGATAAAGATAAGATTAATTTACAATATTTACATTACTATTATTTTCAAAAGTTTGATAAACTTAAAATGATATCTATACTAGGCACTCTTAAATCAAGAATAAATAATCAATCAGATAATGCTTTTATTTCTATATATTTTGATTATAGAGCGTCAGAATTTTATAAAAAACATGCTTTAAAAAATAATATATATTATGATGTTGATAAAGATACTAAATTAGTTAATATATCTATGGTTAAATTCATAAAACTTAATATTGATTATGAACTTTATAGAGATAGTATATTTATAGAATTAAGTAAGATTCATGAAGATAACACGCAAGATAGAATTAAAATTAATAATAAATTTGCTGAAGCTACTAGTATTTTTATACAAAATGTTAATAATTTAGATTTTACATTAAGAAATATTATACAAGATGAATATTTTAATAATGTTAATACTAGTTTACAAAAATTACATAAAGAAAGTATACAAAATTTAAATGAGTTTAATAACTTAACAGTTAATAGTCCAATTTTTTCATTAAGTGAATTTGATAATGGTAGAGTTTTTGATCCTAATAATTTAATAAATATTATAGAAATAGTAGGTAATGCTATTAGACAAAATAATTTAATTAATAGAAATTTTGTATTTAGTATTAATAATGATATTAACAATCTTAATGATGAAATATTTACTAATGTTGATAATTTAGAGCAAACAATCCAAGAAACCAATCAACTAAATAATAATTTAAATAGAGTCTTAAATGAAGAATTTAATACAGAATTAAATGTTAATAATAATATTATTGAAGAAGAAATAGAAGATAATAATTCAATATCAAATTTAAATAATAGCAAAAAAATAACAGATGAATTATTAATCAATACTGCTATAGATAATGATAGAGAAGTAGTCCATGATCATAAAGTTATGAATAGTGTAGTTGAACTTATTAAGGCTGTTTCTCCATCCATTCATAATAAAACTATAGATGATATTATTAAAGAATTAGATGAATTACCTATAGAAAAACACAAAGGTGTGAAAATATGTACAGGAATATTAAAATCTATGACTAAACAATCAGAAAATTTGTTTGTATATGATTTTATTGATGGTGGATTAAAAGTTATCGATGCTATTAAATTAGTTTATATGAGAGTAGATAACCAAGTATTAATTAATGCAGTATTATCATGTTTAACTAATTTATATTTAGTTATTGAAAAATCTATGGAAATAGAATTATATGGTGTTATAAATGAAGTAAAAAATACTATGATAGAAGATGAAATTTTAAATCTTATATATAGATGTGATCATATAGAAGTAGATTTTAGTTTATGTTGTGCAACTGGTCAATTTACTAAAATATTATCTACTATAGAAGGTAATACTATTAAATTATCTAATGGAGAAGATTATGTTGTACCTTACTTATCATCTGATACTACATTAAAAAATGAAATATTATTTATGTTGAGTAAAATGGTTAATGACTATGAAACAATAGATGAATTATATAAGAATGCTATTCCTATAGTTAAGTCTAAATATAATCATATTGAATCGAAAATAATAGATGATATATTTGATTCATTTAAATTTTAATAACTATAATATATTTTATTTATATTTGTTTTATCGATTATAGGTCGACATTTATCACATGGTTTAGAGAATAATAGATTATCTGTTACTGTACACACTCTAACTACATACATATAACAATCAGATAAGTCTTTTATAAATTTAATCTTATTTAATGCCATTACTTCAGCATGTATACTTTTTATATTAGTAAATAAATCATAATATGTATTATGTCCTTGTGATATTATTTTACCATTTTTAACTATAATACATCCATGTTTATTAGTTAAATTAGATTTATAAGCTTCTTTTTTTGCATAATTAAAATATATAGTTTGCAAGTCAGTTATATATCTTATTTTATATAAAAATCTATCATTGCTTTGTCTATATATAATAGATTTTTTATTATCTATATTTTCATTATTCATAAAACTCTTTTGTATTATCTTATTTTTCATAATTATATCAATTAATCATTAATTCAACTTTTTATATAATTGTTTATGATATATTTGTTTATGATATATTTGTTTATGATATATTTGTTTATAATATAATTTATAGTTTTTATTTAAGGATTTTATTTAAGGATTACCAGTTATAAAACCAGGAAAAAATCTACTCCCACCTTTTTTATCTCCAAATACTTTTAACCCCATTTCTCTTAATTCATGGTCAGGTACAGCATCATTAGATAAATTATTTATTGTTTCTGTTAATTTTACAGTATTTTTTACAGGTGGAACAATAAGTGGTTTATGTTCACTAGCTCCTTTTTTCTTGAATAAATTAGTAATAAATGAACCAGCACCTGTTAAAATAGCTATGATAATAATTATAATTATAAATATCATAAATATCATAAATTTATAAGTAGAAGATAATGCATTAAATCCTGATGCAGCAATATTTGCCGCATCATGTCCTAAAGACATGGCTGTATCAGCAAATGGTTGTAAAGCATTAACTTCTTCTGTTGAAGCAGTACCACTTCCTATAACACTACTAGCAAAATTTTGTAAAGCATTAGTTGCAGCGGTAGTACATGCTTGAGTAAATAATTCTAATCCTGCTTCCATATCATTTCCACTAATAATTATAGATGAATTATTTCCACCAGAAGCAACTATCTGTTGTTTTATGTTTGCTGTTTGTGCTGCAGATAAAACATTACTCATATTAACATGAGTACTCACATAAGAAGCAAAACTTTGTTTAAGATTATTATTAGTTGTAGCACTTGTAATATTTGGAAACATAATAGATGAATTTGATATACTATTTTGTAATTGACTTTGTATTTGAGAAAGACTTGATTGTGTTAATTGAGCAGTCATTAAACATGTTAATTGTGATTTAACAAGTGCATCTATTTTATTATTTGATATAACTATAGCACTACTATTACCGGCTGATGCAGATATACTTTGAACTACATCTGATGATGCTGAACAATTTTGTGTATTACTAACTAATACATCCATCATTATATTAGAAACTGCATCTTGAACAGTAGTATTTGTGGTTGAAGTTCCATTACCCATTTAATATGTTTCTTTTTTTATTGTAGATATAAAAAATGAGTTGTTGTGATATTGTAAATGGTTCATTTAATAAATTACCTATAAATTATCCATGTTCAGGTAATAAACCAAGTAATTGGTCAAATTATGCTAATAAATCAATTATATCTGCTTCATCTAATTTTCTTATAGGTAACCATAAAAGTAATGTAAATTCTGTTAGAGAAGCTTATTCTCAAATACAAACATTAAAACAAAATAATCCTAAATTAGCTAAGATGGATATTAATTCTTTAAAAGCTAAAAGTAGTGTAGATTTGATGTCTGGTGATTCATCAACAGCTACTTATTTAGCAACATATAATGGTTTAAATTCCGCTATGAATATATCATTAAATAATATCAATCAAGGATTAGGATTTTCTTTATCTATAGATGATATAATTAATTGTGATCTTAATAAAAAAAATAATAATGAAATATATTATAATAATATTAAAAATTATATCAATATCAATAAGTCAATTATTATTTTATTTATTTTTGTTATAATTTTGATTATTTTGATAGTTTATATTTATAAAAAAAGAATTAATGTAAAAATATCTAATATTGATATAGTAAATAAATAAAAAAATAATATTATAAATTAAACTATCCATTGTTTACCACATTCTAAACAAACTAATTGTATAGTTGCTGCTTCATCTGCAGCTTTAGTTTGTTGCATGTTAAACCTAGCTCTTGTAGCACCACAATTTTTAATAGGACATTTATACATATTTGTCGTTCTAACGCTATTAAAAACTGTTGATTGATGATGAACTTTATCTCTGTGTTCTTGTGATATATTAGGTGCTAATTCATACATTGACTTATATACTATTTCTTTAGGTGTTGATCCATTTAATATATTTGTTATAGTTGTTTTATCATTTACTCTAGAATTAACATCTAAATGTTGTAATATATTGAAACATTTATTTTGATATAATAATCTAAATTCTTTACACTCCCAAACAGCTTTATAACAATTATTTTTTGCTTCTTTAGCGGACCATTCCATAACATAAAATGCTAAATGTTTCGCATAAGCATATGCTTTATCTTGTAAATCATCTTTTATTAATTTAACTAATTCATTAATAAATCTACCATGAACTTCTTCAACCATATTATTTTATAAATCATTTTATGATTTCAATTTTATTATCAAAAATAAAACTATAAGTTATCATATTTTTACTATTAGATCTTTTTTAGTTGCATTTTTAATATTATTAATAGAATCTTTCGATAAAGTAAAATTATTTTTACAATCAGTAATTATATCCTTGAGAGTTTGAAGACCATCTGCTCTAGATATTTTAGTATCTTTAAATATAACATTAAATTTGATATAAGGATCTACAGATTTATGGATTGCTGAAAATGTTATTAGATTTCTAAATCTACCAGATAAACATTCTACATTTATTGGTTCTAATATAGTATGTGTTTCATTATTAATAGATAATACAAAATTACCATTAGAAACACTTAATAAGAATAATTCAATATGATTTAATAATTCATCGTAACGGTTTTTAATATTTTCTAAAGCATCTATCAATAAAGTACTACAATCATAATTACCATTAGTAGAGAATGACATTTTAAAAGGTCTTCTAATATGAGATTTAACTCCTGTTGCTGGATCAATGTTGCTAACATCTGATTTCATACATACACGGTATGCAGCACTATGTTGTCCCATAGTTGCCCCATTTAAAAATTTAATTTCTAGTTCTGTTTTTAGTTCTGCTCTAGGATATATTTCGAATAATTCCATATCATTACATAATCCTAGATCAACAATAGACACTCCACTTTTGTTTTTAATATCTCTAGTATATATCGCACCAGCTGATCCCATACTTTCATTAATAACATGTAAATAAAATCTATTCATACTTTTAACTAAATCTTGTCTTAAAGGTATTGCAGTTACAATAACATTAACTTTATCATAATCTATAATTCTATCATGATCATTCATCACAACAAATGTTGAATTATCTACATGTAATGCATATGTTGATAATTCAGTTACTAAAACTCGTCTAATCGAATTAGTATAAGACTCTAAAGTATTATCTATAGTAAATGTCATTATTTGTTCAGAGAATTTAGGTATCAATTCTTTAGGAACAACATATTCTCCTTTAACTATACCTTTATGATCAAGAGATTTAGAATCAAGTGGTTCATAAGGTGAGAATATAACTGGTCTATAGTTATTATCATATAATGTTATGACCTCAGGATATTTAAATGTACTCACAACACAATCTTTTATATAAATAGGATATGTAGAAGGTGTTAATTTTGTAGAAGATGATATAGTAGATGTTAAAATATTTTCATCTTTATCAACTGGTGTTTTGGATTGTGTACTTGACATAAAGTATGATATTTAATATACAAATATATAGATTCAATTTTGTTAATTTATATTTTTGGCTCATATAAAAAATACGACAAAACACAGTTACAATGAATTGTGTACTTTATGTAAAAATAGAATCAATTGATCCTACAGAAGAATTATTAACTATAATTGATGCTAATATATTAGAAATCAATGAAAATTATATGTTAAATTTTGTACCTGTTTATAATAAAAATTTAAATGATAGTTCATTTATTAATAATATGGTCAATAATGGTATTACTGGTTTACCTTGTATGCTTACTTATTCAGGAAATAAACAAATAGATTGTATTACAGGTAATAAAAATATTGTTAATTATTTGTTAAAATACTCATCATTAAGTGGTAATAAAAATGGTTTTTATGTAGAAGATGGTAAAATTAAATCTAGTGGTAATATATCTAATGAAGATGAATTAAGATCAGCAATGGTAGATTTGATTAATAATCAAGGAGAAGAAAATGAAGAGAAAGATAACTATAAACGAGATATGGAACGAGTTAAACAAATAGCATCATCAAAAGGAGCATCTGATGATAGATTTAGATCTATTATTTCTAGAGCTAAAGTTAAAGGAGTTCCATTTTCTGAAACACTTAAAGTAAGAAAAGATACGAGTGAAAGTGGTAAAAATAATGCTAGAAGAGGAGAAAGAATTACAGCAAATAGAGGAACTAAAATCAAAAAAGATATAGGTATTAATAATAACCAAAATTTTATCGGAGGAATAGCTTATAGAGGATCAGATACAATTAGATCTGTACCATTAGGTAAAAAAGAACATGTATCTGTTAATCAATCTATAGTTAATGATAATAGAGAAGCCATAGAAAGTAAAATAGTAGAAGAAGCTGAAAATGATTATGATAATTTTATTAATTTACCAGAAAAAAAAAGAAAGATAACTGGATCACAATTAATTAGTAAAATGAAAAGTAATAGACAAGTTTCTGCTTAATTTAATACGAAATTTTTTATTTATAGAAATAGTTGTTATAAACAAATATGGATCCGTTAACTTTTACTGAATCAAGACAATGTTATATACAATTTAATTCATGTATTGCTAAATTACTTAATTTATATGAAACAGTTTACAAAAAGATATATGGTAATTCATCATCATTTATTTTAGATAGAACTTTATTAGCAACAGCTATTAAGTCAAATCCTGTAATAATATTACAACAACTTACGCCTATTTTATATCAATATAAAAATGAAATTAATAATGGAGATATTAATGTTGTTTTCAGTATAGATTTTTTTAAATTTGGTAAAGAAGATAAAGATATAGTAAAAATTAAAAGTCATGAAACTATTTGTAAAAGGTTGATTAAAATAGCTAGCGAAGAAGAAAAAAATATTATTATGAATACTAGTAAGTATATGTTAGAATTATGTTATAGATATGAAACATTAAGTAAAATGAATAAATAGATTATATATAATATTTTTGTTATATAAATAAATCAAGTGTTGAGATAAATATGGAATTTTATTGGGCATTTATATTTATGACTTTTGTAATGTTTATTATAGCGATACTTTCATCTGATACAATTAGAGATGTATCTGTAATTTTAGGTTTATTAAATATTTTATTAAGTTTATATATGAAACAAATAAGTTTAAAAGAACATAATGAAAAACCTACTGATAAAACTAAAAAACAATTATATGAAGATGCTACTACTGATATACCATTTGAAGCATTCAAGAATTTTGGTGATGGAGTAGCTAATTCTACTAGAGATTATAAATCGATGCAGAAATTTAATGATGTTGCTGTTACATATGAACCTATAGATAAAAGAGTACCTAGAAAAAAAAATATAACAAATAAAGTTGCTGAAGAAAAAGTTATCGGAACAACTATATTAAAAGAATTAGAAGAACAAAAACCACAATATAGTACTAGATTTGTAGAAAAGAATGAATTAAAGAATTTTAATGAAGTATCACCACTTACTCCTAATATGTCATCAAGAATAGATGATAATGATATTAAAAAATTAGGAGGAACAGCAGCAACTTTAAATTTAAGAAAATTAAGGAGAGGTAAATCTTCTTTTGATAATGAAAAATTAAGACAAGATAAATGGAGAAATAGATATAATAAAGATTATAATTTACAAAGAAGAACTTATAATCCTGGAGCTTTAAATAAATTTTTCGAAACAGAATTGCACGAAAATGAAAGATTGACTTGGTGGGGATATTATTAATAAATTATCAATGAGATAAATATTATTAATATAATATTGCTAATATTATTTTAATTAATTTTACTTAAAATTTTTATAATGTAATAAAAAAAGATGTTACATCCTTATATATTTAGTCTTGCTGTAGTTATTTTATTAGTTTGTATTTATGCTTTATATAGAAGTCAAAGAGATTCTAGTTCATCTGATAAAATGAATGATTTAATAATAGCTATTTTAGCATGGGCTATTTTGAGTTCATATTGTTCTATGTCATTCTTGTATTTATCTGCTAGATAAGTTAACATCTAATCTTTGAGGGTGATAAAAATTATAATCACTATATACTAGTTTACTAATAAATTTTTGAATAATACTTTTTTTTTCGTAAAATGAAGTTTTTATATGATATTCAAAGAAATCTAACACACATGGAAACATTCCCGTAAATACAGTTTCTAAATATCTAACTTTATATGATTTATTATTAGGTTTGTTAATCAAAACATAATTCTCATTTAATAAAGGTAATTTATTAACATCATCTTTATGAACTAATTTAAATTGTATACATTTTCTCTCTTGATTAGGATTTTCAGATAATAATCCTGCATGTACTACATTTGCATCAAATAAAACTGCATCACCAAGTTTACATTCATATGTTTTACAATATCCTGGTAAAATATATAAAGGTA
>Ga0214921_10003428_pt1 | contig 24228 bp, 20 predicted proteins | sample LL1505_MetaG_FD_177992 | JGI IMG/M metagenome (GOLD analysis project Ga0214921, IMG submission 177992) | Freshwater microbial communities from Lake Lanier, Atlanta, Georgia, United States - LL-1505 | ecosystem: Environmental > Aquatic > Freshwater > Lake | place: USA: Georgia | collected...
CGCGAATTCCGAAGATTATGCCCCTCAGACGGAAGTCACCATCCGCCCGGACGCCGCCGACCTCCCCGAAAAAAACATGTTCGACGTGCTGAATTCGCTGTATTTGGCGGCCGACGAACTGATTTTTGGAGAAGAGTTGGAAGATGCCCACCAAGTGGTGGAGTTGCCGGAAAACCAGCGCCGGTACGGGGTGGAAACCCAGGCGAACGACCTCATGGACGAACTGCTTTCGACCATTCCCAATAGCCGGAGAACCAAGGAAATATTGGACCGTATCCACGCCTTAATCGAACGGTTCAAACAATTACGGGCCGCGTTCTCCACATTTGACGAAAACGGCAACGTGGTGGGGTTCCAGCAACTGGGGGCTCTACACAAACCTTTAGTGGATCGCATTCGGAAACTCAATGTTGCCTTGCCCTGGATCTTGCCGGTGGTTGCTCAGCGTCGTATGATGTACCGTTCCGAGGGTAAACCGGTGGCGTCTGGCGACGACGACGAGGAAGCCGCGGCCACCACCGATGTGGTTTTCTCGGTGTTAAACCAAGAAAGCGACCAACAGCGCAAATTGTTCAAAGAATATCAAAAAAATACGTTGCCCAACGGCGTCAATAAATATGAATACCTGTTTTCCAAGTTAAATGAGATCAACACCTCGTTTATTCCCGAAGAAGACGGCGAGGTGGGGTCCAGGTTTGTCCAATCCCAAACGGTGTTGGAGAACATGGACGCTATTGTACAAAATTTCGACAATTTTTACAGTACAGTGAATTCGGCCACCGGTAAAAAGAGTGGGAACGATGCCCTGGATCGGCGTCGTTTCGTCATTCAGCGGTACCAACTGGGAATGACCAAGAAAAACAAGGTAGTGATGCGTTCGGGAAAAACTGTGTATGTACGTGAAAATATGACCCCCAACGACGCCATGTCGGTGGGTTCTCTCCTCATGTTGCCCGAACCCGTCGTCAAGTTTTCCCATATTCGCCTACCCAGTACCCCTCTTTTCCAAAAGACCAACCTTCATCAGAACTATCTCTCGCTTTTTCGCCTGTTGCGCTCCAAAACCCAAATTGGTACGTATGTGGTCGACAATTTGGACAAGGAAGTCGCCTACAATGAAGACGGTAACGCCGACGACTCCCGCCCCACGTTTTTGGCCAATTTCAAGGAATTCTTGTTGGAAAATGACGAGGCGGGGATAGGGTCCGTCCCTTCGCCCGCACGGTTCGAAAAATTCCTAGCCGCGGTCATCCCCAAAACCCGCGTCATTTTCAAATTGATCCGCAAATACATTCAGGACAAGTTGACCCTCGTAGATATCGTGAAAGAGCTCGAACCCTTTCTCATTTATCCGGAAGACATTACCTACAAGCAATATGACGAAATACGTTATTATGTGAAACATCGCCTCATTGATCTCCGCGAACACTTTGCCAAAAAGGCGGAAATTTACAAGAAATGGCGGAATCATTTGCCTCGGATCAACCGCGAAATCAACCGCATACACCGCGTGTTGTTTGATAACAGTGATTTGTTGCGTATGTTCGAGTCCGGATACAAACTCTCCGACGGCGAGGATCACCAGGGGAAAACATCCTCGCCTTCGGAACTGCTGGCCAAAGTCATTTCCCTGGACGGTGCGGTGTTGTTTTGCGATCTGATTGCGACCATGATGATCAAAACCCTGTCCACGCCGGAAAATATATTGGAATCCTTTGAACCCGCCAAATTGGACGATCTGACCGAGACCGCCAAAATCCGGGCGCAGGACTGTGTACGTCGTTATCTGGCCAAAAAATACAAAAACATCGGCGAATTGCGCGCGGATAACGGTAAAGACGACGTGTTTTACGACCCGGATTTGGACACATGGTACTCTTCGTACGACTATCTCAATAAGACGTACCTAGCTCAACGTAAAGCCATGGGTCCGGACGAGTTTCGGGAATTTTTAAAAATGAATTTGGTTCACAAACACGGAGTTTCTCAGGCGGAATCTGATGTCATGGCTCGGGCCATTATTGAAGGGAAGCGCCGGATAGAGGACGGAGTATATGCGATGGTCACTATTGATTTGAAAGCCCGTGATACCGCGGCCACCCCCGAAGGAAGTCCAGTGTCACCCTCCGATTCCCCACCCTTTACGTTTGCGTCTCGCAGTAGCAGCAGTGGGGGGGCACCCGCCCCTCTAACTAAAATCCAGTATTTTCGACGGGTGAAAAATCAGTGGGTTCACGACACCAGTATTCACGAAGAAGCATTTTTAGATACCTCTACCCTCTTCTGTAATATCGACGAAAAATGTTTCCAAAATCAAAAAAATGGTACCTGTGAATCCGAAGAAGTATCGCAACGTCGCATCCGGGAATTGAACAAACTCCGTATGAAGTCCGAGTTTTCGCAGCGCATGGCCGGCTCCCTGGAAGAAATGGCACAAAACATCAAGCGGCGGTTGGAGACGGATTTCAAACGCATACTACGTGAACGCCGTCTCAACCAGGTGAAATTGGAAAAATTCAACAATTATGCCTATGATTTGGGTAAATTGGCGGTAAACGAAGAACGCGTCGAAAGTGCCCATACACGGTTACGTGACCAAATTTTGGGCCAAAACGATTTCCAAAAAACCCAGGCAGATATTCTCCGTTTTGTAGAGACGTTTTGCCGTGAACCGCTGATCGACGAACTCGCCGAGAGCCCCGCGTGGTTATACTGCCGAGACACAAATACTCCCCTGTTTCCCCAGAGCCTCTACAAATTGGCGCTGGTGTTTTGTACGGGAGGCAATTATGCCCAAAAATTGGCGGAAATCTGTCGCGAAGTCGGAATTCTTAGCGACGACGGGGATTCCATCGTGGACAAATACAGCGGATATGTGTTGCGTAAAATCGATTTTGTGGTAGAAGACGAATTCACGGAAGAAGGCATGCGGGTATTGACACACGACATTCTGGAAGATGAGCTCGAAACCCGTCTGGGTAAAATTTTAACGAGTACGGAGAATAAAACCGTCATCTTTGAAAATGAAGCCAACCAGCGCATTTACAATATTTGCCAGGCCATCTGTCAAAACATTGGTATTCCCGTGGAATCCGTTCAAGAATTTGTGATGTTGGTGACCAACGAGCTGATGGAAAAACACGTACAGTCTGCCGAAGTCTACGAAAAAAAGGCGCAGGCGCTCGAGAAGAAAAAGGGGGTGCGTCCCATTCCCTACGACATTTATGTTGCGCGGTTCATGTTTTGGATTCTGGCCGCGGTTCTCCTGATTGCGATTCAGACAAGCATACCTTCGTTCCGGGTCAAAAAGACGTTCCCCGGATGCGTACGATCTTTCCGGGGCTACCCCTTGGACGGAGGGGTGGAGGACATGTCGGGTATTCAATACATTGCCTGTGTCATGTTCAAACTGAAGAGTACGGTGGCACCTTGGAACGCGATTGAGCGCCTGGATTTGGAAACATACACCGCCAAGATACGCGAAACTCTGGAAAAAATTGTCCTCCCTGACCGCCCAGACATTGAGCAACTGTACAACCGTAAGCGCGAATACATGTTGCTTCACCACGACGAAATTATTCCGCGAGAACACAGTTTGGATCGCTGGGCGCGTTTTTTACCTCCGCTGATACCATTTTCGGTGACCGCCACGTTGCGTCCGGTTTCTCGTGAATTTGAACGTGAAATGATGGATCTGATTCGCGACGGTCATGCCCAACAGCGCAACCATTTGTCCATGATGAAAGCACGCACGGTTCAGTGTGGATATGCGGTCATTGAAGCCATCAATAACATTGTCAAGAGTAAAGATGCGCTCTTGAAAACTTCCAGTAAAATCCCCTTTTTGGAAAACGCGTGTTGTCACGACGGTGAAATGGTCGAACCGCTGGCGTATTTTGTACGCGAAAACCCGGCCATTGCCAAGTACCTCGAAATGGCCCAGTATTTGTCGGGCGTCGTAGAAGACACCGATTATTTGTTGGGTCGACCGGCCACTCTTTTTCACCCGGGGTTTACGGGATTAAAATACCCCGTGATCAACGACGTCACGTTGGTGGAAAACATTTACGGAGCGTTTTTTCATTATTGCCATTTTGACACCGACACGCCCATTCCCGAGCCATTTTTGGCAATTTGCGCGGAAAAACCGAGCACACTGTCGGGATACAAACGCGAATGGTCTATGACCGATAAAATCGAATTCATGAAAATGAACGGAAAACAGTACTCTCCCGAAAATCTGGAACAATTGATGACCATGGTGCGTAACCGCCATCTTATTCCTCTGGACCCGGCGAAAACATTTCTTCAGGTCGACGCCGTGCGTGATTTACTGGAATCTTTTGTTCAGACCGATTCACCCGTCGTGGAAGATGCGTTCCGGCGTCATTTACTGGCAGTCATTGATCACTATCATCCTCTGAAAATGGTGGAAGAACCGCGTCCCGAGCTCGATACCCTGAAAAACTACCTGGCCAAAACGAACGAACGCATGTATTACGCCATCGTCGATTTCATGGACAAGTACGGAAATTTGGAAGACGGCAAATTCAACGCATTTCAAGACTGGTTAATGTCCCCCGGGGGAGTCGAGTCCAGTACTACCCTCAACCACAAGGATTTTCTCTACAAAACCACACAAAACGTGAAAAACATGATTTACAGTATGTCCCGCCTGTTTCCCGAAATGATCTTACACGAAAAAACCTACGATCATATCCCGTATCACTGGGACCTGGCTTCCGTCCATGTGCGTGATCTGGAGGGCGTTTTGTCGCGTTACTGGTCGCATCTAACCCCCTTTTTCGGGGACGCCGTTTTGACCGAAGTGTTGCGCACCGTTATCAATCGACTCCGAGACATTTATTATCTGGTACACGAACTTCCGGTGTATTCTCCGCTCAACAAGGGGGAGCGCATGTTCCACGCGCTCTTTGATGCCGAAGCCACATATCTCATGTTCATATATTTGCTCTATTCCACGCTTTACGAATACATTGTGGCGTCCGAGAGTCCCGAAACCCTTCAGACCGAGAGCATCGCCAAGAAGAGAAATCATCGGAACGCCGCCCGCGACCAAAGTGATGCCGCCGCTTCCGACGAGGCGGTGGTATTCACATCGGACGAAGCCACCGAAGAAGCCCAAGAGTACCTGGAAGAGGCCCAGATTCGGGTGATACAGCCGAGTGAACTCAAAACCAGGGTGGCAAATCTCATCTTGGCATTTGTACACATTGAAAACGAAAACCAGGCCGTGTTTCTTCCCTACGAAACCATTGCCAAAAAAATCGGGTTCTCCAAAAAACAGGAGAAGAAACGCATCACCGACTATCTGGGGTCACTCCAAGAAGACGAGCGCAAGATCGAGGATCAATTCAAACAGTACAAAATGGGTCGTTGGAATGCGGGTATTCAACGCGGACTCGTACATTACGACAAGGACACCTACATTCGCGAACGCACAGAAATGGATGCCAACGTGTTTTTGGGAGACATGGAGGCCGTCGACGTGGACGCGCTGGAAGCCGAGGAAGCGCGGGCCGTGGCGGAGGAATACGACGGGGAAGGACAAGACATTACGGAGTTTGGGGAAGATTACGGGGACGGTGTGTACTACGCCGAAGACCGCGATCCCGACGATACCAACGAATAATTTTTTTGTAATTATACAGTAGTATAGGAGGAATGCTAACAAAACGCTTGATACAAATACACCGAGTCAACATTGCCATCGTATTATTTGTCATTCTCCTAAGTATAATTCACTGGACAAAACCCTCGTTGATCTATAATTCCGACGGCGGGTTCCGTCCGTTTGGAGTAGGATACGCCCACAAAACGGTGGTGCCCATCTGGGTCGCGGCGATTCTTTTAGCCGTTCTCTGTTATTTGGCCGTGTTATTTGTCATCGCTTATTACTGAATTGTGACGCGATGATCCGAAACAGCAAAATATTGGGGATATTCACTGCCAATATTTTGGTACTCAGGTGGTAATAGAATTTAGTGTCATCAACATGCTGGAATAGGACGCCAACAGTATCCACATAAAATGTCCCACCGTGTATTTTTGGAGAACCACTTCCAATAAATCTCCCCGGGCTTGGATCAATTTATCTTTATCTGTAATGTCCTCACCGTCGTAGACATCCTGGACCTCAATTTTGAAACCCAAGTCCGAGTTGTCCCCGGTGAGCGCATCAAAATGATCGTGAAAATTGGGCAAGTTGAACGTCGTAAGCAAGAAATCATTGTTGACAGTTATGCCGAGATTGTTCATCGAAATATCCGACGAATACATTTTATTTTTGAATATCCGGGAAAGATCCTTGGTATTGGAGAACCAGGACAACACCGAATACCCGATGGTGTTTTCAAACACTTCCACCAAACTGGGGATATTGTTGATCATGGCCATCGTACTTCCGACAATTCCGAAAAAATACAGCGTAGTAACGTAGCAAATCGTGCCGTAGTCTGTGTATCCTAAACCGGTGTACAAGACCAGTATATTGATACCGAATACGGCGAGCCACAAAATGATAAAGATGACAAAGTAATTGGAAGCGAATTTGCCACCAAATCTCCGGTTAAATTCGGTTTCGCGGTAATATACCCCCGGTGTTACCTGGGTGAGTAGGCTGCTCAACATGGCAAAACTCGAATTGAAATAATAAATGAGTCCCATAAAAATCACCAAAATGAAAAAAGCTGCCACGAGAACACCGGCCAGAGAAATATTCTGGTCAGGCGATCCGGCCAGGGTATTATTACTCACCGTTCCGGTCATGCCTTCTTGGGTAGGGTTATGGTGGTCAATGTTCTCCTTTTCCTTTTTAGTAAACAAGTCAAAAGGATTGGGCATGTCATAAAAAACACTCATCCTTTCTCACCAACTTATACTATATACTGAAAAATAGTCAACCCGTCGAGAACCGCGGGGAAATTATATCGACAAAAAGAAGAAATATACCATATACCATATAGATTCGAATTAAAGCCAAACCCCCGAGATGGACCATTTTCCCCGACTGATTGACGCCAATTTACGAGGCTATTTACAGGAAACCCTGCGTCGTTGTCACCAAAACAAGACCACATTGTACGTGTGGACATTCAACCTGGGAATTTTTTTGGCATTTGTTCTCCTGGTGGGCTCAGTATTATACTTTAGACGGCGATCTAAAGACGTCCCCGAATACATCAAGGAACAACAACAGTTGGTGGAACAAAACTACGTTTTATCTAAAATTCGAGAGTATCAAAATTACGAAAAACGGCGGCGTCAAGAAACATCCATGATCACCGATTTACCGTTTACGTATGATCCCAATGTCGGGGTGTGATTTATGCGGATTGCGCCATGCGACTTTTCACAAAAAATTATAAGAATAGTATAATAGGAGCTCATTGCTATATTTACATTACAGGTTCTCCAATCAGATGTCGGATATCATCCAAGAAGAACGCGAGACGGTGCTGAGGGAGGCCAACACCGCCCAAGTTCAACTCGAAAACATCATTCAATCGTTGAAACCCGACATTGTGGATCTAAATTTACAACAAGAATTGTCGGGCGATCTCGATTTGACGGTACTCGAGAGCAAATTTCCCCGGCTGCGAACACTGTTGTTCGGACCCGGAAAAATAACCCACCTGCGCAATGTCCCCCCCACCGTTTCTAAATTGACTTGTTCTCGTAATTTGTTGACGAACTTGGAGGGGTTGCCGGGTTCTCTCCTGTATTTAGACATTGACCGCAACTATTTGACGTCGTTGGACCTGTCTAAAACCCCCTATTTGGAGGAATTACACTGTGCCAACAACCGTCTGGAGAACCTCACGAAATTACCCGAAAATTTGACGAAATTGTACTGTAACGAGAACAAATTACAACGTCTGGATTTCAGCGGGTTACCCCATTTGAAAGTGGTGAACGTGTCGAATAATCCCCTGTTGGTGGTCAACAACTTACCCGAGAACATACACGAATATGTGGCCGAAAACAATCCGTTGACCATGGAAACCAATATTTATGATTATGAGGAGTGGGAATACGAGGATACTCTGCGCCAGGGTCGCGATATTGCCGAAAAAAAACACGTCCAGCAGCGAAAAATAAAATATGTGGACGCATTGAACGTGTATTTCAAGTACAAGAGCCAGTACGAGGCGGATTTATTAAAACGCCGTCGCGAAGCTTTCAAAAAAGCGGGGGGTAAACGGGCGGCCATGGTTCGGGCTCAACGCATTCAGGGGCGGTGTTTGAAGTGTAAACGCACGGTTGGCATGTCGTTTTTCACCAACACCGAGGGTTATTTTGCGCGGTGCGGGGACGATTCCCATCCGTGCGAATTCAACATCAAACTGTTTCGCGGTAATTTTTCTTACAACGACTATTTTCTGTATTTGTTTAAAGAACAACTGGAAACAGAGAAAACCGCCATTATTCGTAAGAAGCTGGATTCGTTATTCAATTATGTGAGTGAAGAAACTTCGGTCAAAGAATTCAAAAAAATCCTGGATACCTACAACGACACGAGTGCTCTGTACGGGGAATTACTTAAACGCAACGACGAAATTTATCACGATAAGCACAAGCAGGAATTGATCGCGAAAAAGCAGGAGAAAATTTACACCCTGTTGGCGCGGATCAAATCCATGCTACAGGAGTACAAGACGTCGGAACGGTCGCAAGAACACCAACATGCCACTTACGGGGGGGTCACCGGAATTTTACGCACCACCATGGAAATTTATGTGAACGATTTGTTGCCCGAAATGGAGAACCTTCGGCGATTAAAGTACGAAATCATGGAAATGGAGAACAATACGTTGTTCCAACGGGCGGCGGGTCTTACGCAGTTGGAATACACTTACGGTGATGCGCCCAGCGTGGAACGGTTCCGTGGGGTGTGATGTGCCCGTCCATCCCCCACTCCCACTTCCCGCAAACCATAAAATATAGGGTAAATATATACGAATTTTTGTGAATTATGAACCCCGCCCGTTGCCCCAAAGGATCCCGGAAGTGTTTTAGCGGACAGTGCGTCAAAAAATCGGACGCCGTCGCGAAGAAGTGCCAGAAAGGCACCCGCAAATGTGCCAACAAGAAGTGCTATTCGAAATCCCACCGTTACCACATGGGTTCCAAACGTCGCCGGCGCACCATGCGCATGTAAACACGCGGTGTAATATAATATGAAACCGGTGCAGTTTCATATTATTATCAATATTTGGAAGACGGCTGGCTTTCGCTATACAAATACGTGTAATAATTTACACAAAAAAACAATATAGAGTTGTTACCCGAAATTGTCCCAGGCGGTAAACAATGTTTTGTAACGGTGATTCAAAAACGAACGGAGAAGCAAAGTTTTATGCGGACATTAAAGACAGCATAAATGTGATTTTTGACGTGGGGTGTCGCTCAGACAGCGAGTATACTTCGTTTCCAGGGACGGTTCATTATTTTGACCCGGTAGATGAACATATCCAACAACTAAAAAAACAAACAACCGCGAATAAATGTTCGTATTACAATAATTTTGGTTTAGGTGATGAAGAACAAGAACTATATTATTATCCACGATATCAATCCTTTTTCAACAGAATAATCAGTTGCCATGAAAGTGACGATGCAAATAAGATACGGTTAAAAATTAACAAGGGTAAAGATTATGTGGTGGCCAACAATATTACAACGGTGGATTTTCTCAAAATAGACACAGAAGGATACGAACTGAAAGTTTTACAGGGTTTCGGGGATTTTTTACAACACATTAAAATAATTCAGTTTGAATACGGTGGGACATTTTTAGATAACAACACCAGATTATTCGATGTAATCAATTTCTTGGAACAACACGGATTTCATAAATTTTCATATTTAACGAATTACGGCACCGAATTAATCACGGATTTCCGCGACCATTACAACTATTGTAACATAGTTTGTGTAAATAAACAGAGCGATTTTGTCCCATTTTAGCCGACTTTGCGCGGTCGTACGCCCCCTCCCCCCTGCGGGTACAATCACACCCACGGTTTCAGCTCCAACTGGCGATAATCGCGGTTGTGCTGTAGGGGTAGGGCAAGCGGGGTCACCAAGGTGCTGGCGTCGCGACAGTACTTCTCGTAGCTGACCGCCTCGTTGTAGATGTTGGGAACCGCATAATCGAGTACCAGTTTGTTTAAACGTTCCACCTGGCCCTTGATATTGTCTTTGTAATGTTCCGCGTACTGTAGATACATGCCGCGCATGATGATTTTAAGGTTCTCGATGCTCTGGTTCGGAAGAATGTAGCGGTTGTTCGAGAGTTTGTATACATTGGCCTTGATCGCATTCTGAATGATTTGGATGTTCTCCGCGGAGAAAAACACTTGCTCCAACAAATTGTGTTCCCAAGTGCCGGTCAGCGCATCCCGGTAATCCGTCGGTTTATTTTTTAGGTCGATTTTTTCGGCCATGCGAAATAACAGGTGTTTAGACGGAGGCTCCACAATGTTGACGCGGCCATTGTATTTTTCTAAATCTATGATTTTGTTCTCACTGTAGGCGGTATTTAAGGAATTCAACGGGGCGTTTTTTTGATTGTCCGGATTCACACCATACAATGAATTCGCAAAGGTGGAAAACATGGTTATTTTATTATATATAGTAGTATAGTATAGTAGTATAATATATAATATATCGGGTTAAAAACCATGGACAGATTTCAATCCATCGTTATTACCTTGGCGATTGTTGCCTTGATAATTATGTTTATTGTTGTCGGGGTGATGCTTACCCAAAACAGCTCGAACACGACGTTCCCCCCCTACACCAATGCTTGCCCGAACTATTGGGCCACGGACAATTCCGGTAATTGTTTTATACCTCAGGGCACGACCGCGGGGACCTTCGGGGTCAATACCGGCGACGGAAAGTTTGCGAAAACCGGTACAAACGCCACTTACGGATTAGATTCAACCAACACCTACATCAATTTCAATGATAGCGGGTGGGCCAACAACGGGGCCAAAAGTGTCACGTGTGCTAAATCCACGTGGGCCAACAGTCACGGTATTCTATGGGACGGTATCAGCAACTTCAACGGCAACTGTAAATAAAGTATATTGTGGAAAATGAACATAAAGACGCGCCACCTAAGAATAAAGGGGGAGGGGGTGTGCCTCCCTCTTTCGCGTTTTTAGTTCAGTGGTAGAATGCAACCCTTCCAAGGTTGAGGCTCGGGTCCGATTCCCGAAAGACGCAGCGCCTTTTTATTGTGTATATTTCCCCCACCAAATGTATATAGAAATACATTTGGTTGATACACTATATTAATTGTGTATTTTGTGTATTTACGGTTGGTTCTAAATCGTTTCAGAGGTTATGACTCACCCATTTGGTTTCGTTATTGTACGACACGTGAATTCTGCGGTGACCAATCAATATTGGCAACACAATGTGGCCCGAATACGCCAGTTTTATTCGGATCCGATTGTGATTATCGATGACAACAGCAACCCGGAATTTTTAGACAGTGCGGCCGAGACCGCACTCGGTTGTACCGTGATCCCCTCCGAATTCCCCGGTAAAGGCGAGATTTTGGGCTTCTACTATCTTTATACCCGCCGTCTTTTCGAACGCGCGTTGATATTCCACGATTCGTGTTTTTTCCACGCCAAGATCGATTTTGATGCCTTTACGGAACCCTGCCGATTTTTATGGGATTTTCCCGGGGGGTTTCACGAATACGATTCGGTCGAAGGGTTGAATTATTTCACGCAATACGACCCCTTGGCGGACACTTTTCACAATAAAAAAGACACCATTCGGGGGTGTTTTGGTTCGCAGGCACTGGTTACCTGGGACTTTTTGAAAAAAATGGACGACGAATACGGGTTTTTTAATATCATTAATTACGTTAAAAATCGGCACGAAAGGTATAACATCGAACGTCTGTTTGGGTTGGTGGCAATACATGCCTTGATATACTGTTACGACTATCCACCCACGGTGTGGCAAGATATTTCTATTCTAGGTGATATTACTCAGTATCCTCGCTGGGGTATGAGCTGGGAAACGTATCAGTCGTACTTGTCTTCCGGTTACGATTTCCGCGACCAACATGACTCACCTGCACGTATGATCAAAGTATTCAGCGGACGGTGATCTCCGGATTACGTCTTCTTCACCATCTTGATTCGGGGTTTGGCCGAGGTGCTACCGCTACCCCCCTTGGTAGCGGTGGGGAGTGTTCCCGCCTGAATCGCGGCGCGCTTTGTACAGTAGGCGTCGTACTCCTTGCCGAAAGTACCCAACTCTTTCAACCACAACTGTTGGATCGTCGTCCCCTGGAGCACCCGGAGTTCCTCCTCCGTGTCGCGGTGATCTTTTTGTAGACTGGCCACATTCTCCGCCGTGACGGAATTCATCGGCATTTTAATCAAATAGCTGAAGTCGCCTTCCAGGGGCACAAACCGGCGGGTCGTCAACAAATCCGTGACCTGTGGCGCCGTCTTCTTCCGCAAATCGATGGTGTCGTCCAACGTCTCCTGAATGTACCGAACCCGGTTGGCCAGCTTCGTCAGTTTACGCTGAAGCGCTTCCACCAGATAATCTTTGCGCTTCTGGTAGGTACGCAGGCGTATCGGGATAAACGCTTCCATGATTTCATAAACGTCCGCGTATTTATGTAATCGGCAATTGGCGTCAAACAGATGCATGTTGGTGGTACTCACGGTCGTAGAAAGTTTGAGGAGTTTCTCCACTCCGTTGATACCGTGTTCGTCCACCTTTTGCTCCAATTCTGCCAACTTGCCCTTGGGGAATTGAACAGTAATGTCCACCAAGGTGTCCGTGCTGACTGACGTGAAATCTTTAATGACGGGAGGCAGCTTCTTCCCCGTCTTGTCGACCCCTCCGTCCACCAAAGACTCCAAAAAGGTGATGTAGGGCATCGTCCAGGTCCCCACCGGCAACTCTGTAATGCGGACTTTGTCTTCGGCGATCTTTTGGTACACTCCCTTGATGAGGAACTTGGACGTGGTACCCTGGACTGGAACAACCGTGCCTTTGAACCCTTCATAATAGGGTAAGAAATCACCCCCCGCATATTCGCGACCCTCCAGTTTGTCTGAAATATACTGTAGAATTGTTTTGGGACGGAAGGCCGGAATACTGGACGAGAACCCCGTACCAATACCCGAGATGCCGTTCACCAAGCAAAATGGGAGGATGGGCACGTAGAACTCGGGTTCCACCATCGTCCCGTCGTCATTGAGATAATCCAAGATGGGATCGTCCAGTTCGGGAAACAGAGCCCGAGTAAGCGGGTTCAGATAGGTGAAGATGTATCTCTCCGAAGCCGAATCATCGCCACCCGCCAGACGGGTACCGAATTGACCACACGGTTCCAGGAGAGGAATGTTGTTGGAACCCACAAAATTTTGCGCCATGTTGACGATGGCGCCGTTGAGAGACGCCTCGCCGTGATGGTACGAGCTAGTTTCGCTGACGTAACCGGAAAATTGAGCCACCTTGATTTCGCTCGTAAGCTTGCGCTTAAACGCCGAATAGAGGATTTTACGCAGGGAAGTCTTCAGACCGTCCACCATGTTGGGAATCGAACGCGCACAATCGTACGTACTGAAGTGAATCATTTCCTGGTCGATAAACTCTTCGTACTTGGCCGAAGGTACACTGGTGTTTAAGAAAGCGTGCTTGTTGTAGGCCTCGAGCCAATGCTTCCGGTCATCCGGACGTTTCTTGTTGAAGACCTTGTCAATGCTGTCGTCACTCTGCGCGCCGTTGTGAACGAAATCCACGATTTTTTTGTTGGCAAAGTATTCCTTGAATTCCACGGCGGTCGACGTGCCCAACCCCTTGAAATATTTGATGGTCCATCCCTGCGTGGATCCGTTCGGTAACCCCTGTTTCCAGGTGGTGTACTCGCCCTCGTTGTAAAACAACAGGGTTTGTTGACCCTTTTTTGCGCGCAAAATCGGCGTGTTCATGAAGGAGAGAAATCCGGGAATCTTCACCAACGACCCCCAGGCCGAGTGAAACACGTTGATACACAAACCTTTGATGTGGCTACCGTCCAAATCTGCGTCCGTCAAAAACATCACCTTGCCGTAACGGAGATGGCGATGAACATCGTCAATTGTCTTGTATTCGCGCCCCGTTTCCAAGCCCAGAATCTTCTTGAGGTCGCTGATTTCCTTGTTTTCCGCGATCTTCTTGGCGGCCTCGCCCCGGATGTTCAGCAGTTTCCCCTTGAGAGGATAAATGCCGATGGTGTTGCGGTCCTGACTGCTGAGACCAGAGACGATTCCCGACAGCGCACTGAGCCCCTCGCAGAGAATCAAACAGCAATCTTTGGAATGTTCCGGGGTGCCGCTCCAATTGGCGTCGATGAAATTGGCAATACCGCGCACGGTTCGGGTTTTGGTTCCGTCCGTTTTCTTGGCCAGACGGTTTTCCTTGGCCTCGGTCAACGAACAGGCCATGTCCATGACCCCCATTTTCGCCAACTTTTCAATAAACGCGTCACTTACCGTACAGCTGGATCCGAACTTGGCCGAGGGAGTGTTCATGTAGTCCTTGGTCTGGCTGTCAAACGCGGGGTTCTCAATATCACATCGCAGGAACAACATCAGCTGTTCCTTGATCGTGTTGCTGTTGACCGTAATCTTCTTTTTCTTTTCAATGTAGGCCGACAGTTTACGGGTAATTTGCCCCACAATGTAGTCCACGTGTTTACCCCCCTTGTGGGTACAAATGCCGTTGACAAAGGATACCTGGATAAATTCGTGGGTTGGCGACAGTGCCACCGCGTATTCCCACCGCCCGTCGTCCTCAGGTGCTTCGTACACCCGGAGGGTGGAAGGGTTGGCGGTATCCTTGACTCCGATATAGAAATCCACATACTGTTGGAAATTCTTCGCCGGAACGACCAGTTGGTTGTAGGTCACCTTGATTTTCTTCGCACTGTGGTCAGTCACGGCCGCAATATCAAAGGTGCGCTTCTTCATCAGCGACATCATGTCCGACGTCAACCCCCCGGGCATACCGAACCGCACGTAGTCGGGCTTGAACACAATCTTGGTATACGGTTTCGTCGTCTTGGCGACCTTGGTGATTTTCGGTGGACAAATTTCCGACAAATTGTCTTTGAATTCCTGGGTGTATTTAAGTCCACGGGTGTGATCCACCGTTTCGACGTAGCCGTAGGTGGACCAGATGAGAACGAGCTTGAACCCGAAACCGTTCTTACCACCCACAATGCGTTTTTCGTCTTTGTTGTAGTTGGTGGACGTACGAAGTTGACCAAAGATCATTTCGGGGATCCACACATCGTATTCGGGGTGCTTGGCCACGTCAATACCGTTACCGTCGTTGGTCATCGTAATGGTGCCGTCCTCTCCCACCTGAATATCGATGGCCGTCACCAGTTTTTTGTCGATTTTGTTAGACTGAATCATGCGGATCACGTGATCGCGACAATTCACAATACCTTCGTCAAACAGTTTGTACAACCCGGGGACGTATTCGATGGTTCTCAGCGCGATTTTACCCGGCTGAGATTCCCCCTCTTCAAAGACCCACAGATTCGCATCCACATTTTCCACGGACCCGATGTACGTATCGGGATTGTCCAGGATGTGCTGCTTATCCGTCTTCTGTTGGTATTGCGCCGCAAGCTCTGTATTTGTAGACACTGACATGGCGGATTGTGTGATTGATGTGAACGGCGTACGGTGATATGATACGGTATATTACATTTAGGTACTTTTCAATCAATTTTGTCGGGGGGCATTGCGTGAAAAATAGTCGACTAAATTACACAATTTTAGCGGAGGTGGGTGGGGGCGAGGGCGACGGTGACCCCGTAAAATACATTCGCGAACACGCTTAAAGACAACCGGCGATATTATCTTGTCAATAACATAACATCATGTCTGGAGATTCACTCGTTCTGAAGGTGGTAGAATCCGACGAAACGGGTCACGAGATCAATAGGGTTTATGTATTTTATGACCATAACATCCATGCGTTTGGTATTCGGGGTGGTTTCACCACGCCCAAGGGATACAGCCACCGGTATTCTTATTACGTAGACAATGTGTCTAGCGTGATGGATCTCATTCTCGTGATATTCAATCGCTACTATGATTTGTCCGTCTGTTTGGTAAATTACGAGGCGCTGCCTACCGACTCGGACAGCATCACATTTGACTGTCTTTTGAAGGATGACAACAGACTACATGAAATTGCGGGTCACGATTTCGGGAAAAGTGTCATGAACCAAACCTGTACGAAAAAGAAGAATAAGAAGCACCGCGGGTTTGACATGTATACCAATCGCGAGGTCGCGCGTAACATTGAATCCATCTTGAATACATTGGTGAATGTGTATAATTATTACTAAGGAGGATGATAATTACACGTCAATAATGTATTGACAATGTATATTAGTGTGCGTTAATCGAGCGTTGTGTCCATGAGTACGCCCGCCCAAAATATAAATATGAGTTTGGCCAATTACTGTGCCATAAAACAGTCCACCCAAAATGGCAAATTCAACATCAATGCTTATTGTAAAGCGCAATCAAGAATTAATACGTTGACCCAAAAGAACATAAATAACACCAACATGCAGTTCAACACCGCTTTCAATAATACGTCTATTTCCCGCGCCATGCGTTATTCACAGCTCATTCGCAACGCCAGTCCATGATTCTGGCGGGGTGGGGGCGGGAGGGAGCATGACCCCCTCCAATTATGTTCCGTTCTCATAGGCGTGATTTAGGATAAAATGTCATGGGTATATATATTTACAACCATGAAGCGTCCGGTTCGCGATGATGATGGTAAATACCATATTAAGGGGCGTACGTTCCCCGAACTCTTTGGCTCCCGTGTTCAGGTGATGAACGGAAATGCGTACAAGACCCCCGGAAACCTCGTCAAGAAAGATTTAGTGATGAACAAGTGGGGGCGCATCGTGTCCAAGAAGAAGCATCTTACGGCCAAGAAAGAGAAGCGTTTACAGAAATACGGGTTTTTCGCCAAAAAGGGGAAATTCGGCTACGTGCGTAAGACGGCCAAGCGCCGTGGCGGTGACAGCCAAAAGATTAGCCCCGCGGAGGCTTAAATCGGAGTAAATTTTCACGCAAAAATCGCAAATTTTGCGTGAAATGGTCAATTAGATTTAGAGAGTGATCACGTGCCGGGTGTCTGCCAGTTCTGGTCCCATCTGAATGGGCGTGATATTTTTGTAATACATATTATTCACACGTTTCAGGTTCTCCCGCATATATTTGACGATGATCGCGTTCACTTTCAACACATCTTCGGTAGATACATACGCGAACCACTCGTATTTATGACGACGGAGAATTTCGTCTTCGGGGATGTAGATGCCCACGCAGGAGGTATCCAAATCCAAGGGTTTCTCTTCAAACAACTCCTCCGTCAAAATGGCCTTGCGTTTCTGTGTCTTGATACCGATACGTTGTCCCAACATCAAATTCATTTTACCTTGATCGATCGCCTCGATACACCACTGCGACACGTCTCCCAGAAAATGGCGTTCGTCCGTAAAATCGTGTTTCAACAGCCGGGATTTCATATAATCGCCCAGTTCCGTGATGGTAGCGTCATTTTTCTCGCATCCCGAAAAATAGGGGTCCGGTACAAACAACATCTTTTTGGGCTGTTTTGCCAAATTACAGGTGCGATTGGTCTTTTCGCACACAAAAGGTCGTTTGGCCGAAATACCGTCCTTGTAGAAATTCCACAGGGGTTTCGTACATAAGAACGAGTCAGGCACGATCATACCCCCGTATATTTTCAACAAATTCATCAATCCGAGTTCTCTAAAATAAGTTTTGTTGGGTTCTGCCATCGTAGATACATTGGCGTCCCAGTCCGGAATGAGGCGACTAAAGCATTCGTCGTCAATCAAACAAATATAGAAATCCTGTTGATTGTGATCGATGATAGACTGAATCGTGTAGTGAATGTAGGGTTGATTCAAATTGTACGTATTACGCGAGGAAAAATCTTTCCACTCGCGTGCGTTGATTTCGTACTTGGTGTGAATCCATATTTTGGGCTTGTTGAAGCCGTAGAGCGGCGACTCGTTCAACAAATATTTACGAATAAGTTCGTCCTCATCGCGTTTCTCCTCGATAAAATATTGTTTGAAATGAGTGCCCACATAGTTGGCCAGGAAGATAAGCGCCACCGCAAAAATTAGATAGATTATATTTTTTGATTGAAACATATGAGTATTCCGTCGGTTCTGTGTATATATTATAGAATATAATTATGTGGTCATATTTCTACCATATGACCACATATCCGTACGTTGGGCAGAAGTCACACTAACGCGAATAGTAACCGTCTAATTTACGGGCTATTCCTCGAAAAAAATGTAATAATCAATCGTATAATCCGAATCGCTATATTTAATTTCAGAGGTAAACATAATGTTGTTCACTTTACATATTTGTCGCACAATGTTTGTGAACGACTTGTAAGTCAGTTTGCGTGTCACATAAAACTGCTTGGATATATGATAATATCCGATAATATCATTAAAAAAGGCTTCGTGATATTTATGGAATACCAATTTACGAAAAGCATTGTTATCTACAACATAGTATTTTTCTTTTTTAAGACAAATTTTATCCAGCAAATCAAATAAAATATTAATGTCCACGGGCCGACAAAATAATTGACTCATATAACATACCCCACCAATTTTTTGTGTTTAGTTCTCCGATGGGTGATCGGAATTTTACATTCGGATCGCTTGATTGAGACACACTAAATGGTGCGGCATAAACATCCAATTCATAAAAAGCACACTCATATATGTAAACAGACAAAATGCGACAACTTTCCAGGTGTCGGATTCGGAGGACTTTTCGCTGAGACGCTTTTTCTCCATCTGGGCAATCTTCTCCAGATAGAGAATGGCGTCCATGTGTTCCTCCTGGGCGTGATGAACCCACTGTAAAAAGGTCAGATCTTCGCGATCAAGGTCTGTGCCGTACTTTTCCTTGCCGAAACTCGCCCGGTGATGAAATTTACAGATCACCGAACTCACCACGCTGTCAAGTTTTTCCGTTCCATCGTCATCATACACATCCTCGCTCTGGATATCGCTCTCACTCTTATTACTGGTATCCAGCGACGTCGACGAACTTTCACTATAATCATCGTACATATGTTCAACATTGCGATACATAATGGGCGTGAAAATGCTCATGATCGGATACAGTGTATTCATTATGATGTATTTTTTATGTGTATTACAAAAATCAATTTTGTGGCCGCCCACCGCGCTGCGGCGCGGATTCTCAAACGAAAAACATCACGCCGCCTGAAAACACACAAATAATTCGTAACTCAACATGGTGAGTTCAATGGAATCTTCGTGAATGTTGTGAAAAATGGTGATGTATTTACAAATAATCGGGATCATGCGGTACTTTTGCTCTTCCGTCAATATGTGGGTGTTTTTTACAAACGTGAAAAAATAATCCAGAATGTCTATGACCGAATACCCGTAATCGAAAATACCCAACAGTATGTTAATAGCCTCCGGCAATTTACGCTGTAACAGGGCGTTCAAATAGATTTCAAACTGGATAAACGAAATATTCGAACATATTTTCTTACACATCTCCACATCCACCGGGGGCGCATTCGACAATTCGTTCCCCCCACAATTTTGTTGTTGTACGATATGAATCTTTTCCAAATTATTGATGACATTGCGCACCGAATTTCCCGATATTTTCAACAAGTACTCTTTGGACGGTTCGTCCACCGCAATCTGCTCTTTTTGGACGATTTTTTCCATGATATTTTTCATTTCCGCCACAGTTAACGCGGGAATGTGTAGAATGTTGACCCGCGATTGAATACTCTCGATGATTTTTTGAATATTGGAACACACCGCAATGAAATTGACATTGTGTTTGTATTTGTCAATGTAATTACGGAACACTTGCTGGCTTTGTTCGTTGATCGTATCCATGTCATCAATCACAATGAGCTTCTTTTTACCGAAAATACCGCAATGGGAGCGACAAAAGGTTTTCATCTCGGTGCGGAAAAACTGGATACCTTGCTCTTTCAGATTATTAATAAACAGTATGTTGGATTCTGAAATGACATCGTCCCGCCGTAGGCCGTAATATTCGCGGATGATGGCATACAAAAAATTTGTTTTGCCCGAATTCGGACTACCAATCAACAGTAAATTTAAATCGTCCATTTCGAACAACGTGTGTAGCACCATCTTGAATTCGGGATCTAAGTTGAAATCATCAATGTGGTAAGGTTTGTATTTGGAAATGAATGTAGGTAAAGTGAAGGATGACGTTTTTTTGGCAGCGGTCGCCATGATATACACATATAACGGAATATCGTATATGTTTATTTTTACGAAAAATATATCCACGGACCGCGCAGTGGACAACGGATCACAATATTTGATCACCCTTCGTAATATGGGTATTGCGCGCGATTTCTTTGACGATTTTCGGGTACGCTTTCATCCGATCTACTTCTGGACGTATCATGGTCTGCATCAGTTTCATCCACATTTGCCCGATGGGGCTGTCAATGTGCTCATCTTGCGCAGAAGTGGCTTCGCGCCAATCCACAAAACAGTTGATACCCTGTTTGGCGGCCCATTCGAGGGCTTCAATGAGTTTTTCGGTGTCCTCGTGCTTTGTCCATTCGTTGTTGTCTTTAATATACATAATCTCTCGTCTGAGATCGGTAAAGTGTATAGGCCGGGTATAAATGCTCATTGCGGTTAAATTATCGGTGACAATTTTGGCCAAGCCCTTTTGAAAACCGTTGTCCGCCTGATAATACAAATGGTCAAACGTGATCTTCATGTTGCTTATGAAATCAAATATGTTCATGGCATCCTTACATTTTTCGTTGAGAAACACATTGATAGTACAGTTGTTTTGAATGATGTTGGTGGTGGTCGTGTTGTTTTGAATGAGCCCCACCGCGGTAGGTTGGTGCGCAATTGTTTCTACGCTGTCTTTCAACGTGTTGGTGATCTCCACAAAAGTTTTGATATTGTTCTGGGTGTTCTCCATGAACTTGACCACCACATCCTCGATGATTTCTTTCTTGATCTCGGTTTTAATAGCCTCCATGTTGATTATTTCGTTTTTTTGCCGCTCGTCGGGTGCAGCGGCGACGGGTTTCACAAACGTGCATTTTTTGGTGTGGGCCCAACAGGCTTTGTATTTATCGTATTTGACGTCGCATTTCGTACAAATATATGTAGTGGTGATTTCCAAAAAATCTTCGGCCTGGTACTCTTTCTTGATATGTTCGTCCGATTTTTGGTGGTTCTGGGCATCGCGTTTGTTCTCACTGGTGAAATTACAGTGTCGGCAGTGATAAATAATGGCCATTTTTTTGGGGGTTCGGTGCTCGGAGATCGGGGTTGCCGGTTCGGTGATCTCTAACACGATATTTTCCGATTTTTCGGATGCGGGGGGTTTTTCACACGGATTATGGTCGTCGCTTTTTTTGGCGACGGCGTCGCTTTTTTTGGCGACGATTTGTAGCTTTTTTTGGTGTTTAAATGTTTTTAAATGGCGCATATATTCGAATTCACGTGACCATGTATGCTGACAAACGTCACAAGAAAATGTGAATTTATTTTTATGGTCATCCCCTTCGTCGCTTTTTTTGGCGACGGTTTGTCGCTTTTTCTGCAAAAGTTCTAAAGATTTTAGATGTTTGTCAGTTTTTAGGTGTCTCTTGTATTCAAACTCGCGGGACCATGAATGCTCACAAATTTCACAAAAAAACGATTTTTCAATTTTTTATGCTGTCGCTTTTTGTCGCCAAATTTGGCGATTGTTCTAAAAAAGTTCTAAAGTTTTCTAATATACAATGAGGGCCACAAAAATTTTGGGCAAGTAGCATGCGGACGTCCTAATTCTCCACAGCATAATTGAGGATTATTTTTTTGGTCACCAAAGCATTCTCGTAAGGAGGCCATTTTTCGGGGGGTAAAAAACAAAAGTCGGCCGCCCTTTTTGAAAATTGCACAATTTAAATTGTGCAATTTCAAAATTTTCAAAATACTTTTTATATTTTTTTGGAAACTTTCCTATTTTTATTTTGGAAACTTTCCTATTTTTATTTTGGAAACTTTCCTATTTTTATTTTGGAAACTTTCCTATTTTTATTTTGGAGAACCTGGGAAAAAACTATATAGAAATTGGGGGTGTTTATCATATATTATCTTTGAAACACACCGCCGAGGGAGAATGACCCAATCCTACTACGATGTATTAGAAGTCCCCAAAAACGCGTCAGAATCGGATATAAAGAAGGCTTACCGCCGGCTGTCGCTTCAGTACCACCCTGACCGTAACAGCAGTCCCGGCGCAGAAGCAAAATTCAAGGAAATCAACGAGGCACACGAAACGCTCAGCAATGCGAACAAGCGCAAACAGTACGACATGGAACAGTCTGGTCATCCGATGTTTGGGGGTGGCGGGGGCGGGCCCGGGCCCGGAGGGTTCCCCGGGGGAGAGTTTCACGACATTAACGACGTTTTTAAACAAATGTTTGGGGGTGGGGGCGGGGGCATGGGGGTGCCCATGGGGTTTCCTGGGCAGGGGGGTGATTTCAACGTCTTTTTTGGAGGGCCGCCCGGGTTTGGGGTACCGATGGGAGGTAACCCCTTTTTCCAACAGCAAATGAATAAACCCCCGCCCATCATCAAAAATCTGAATTTAACCCTGGAACAAGTGTATTCGGGAGGAAATTTCAAGGTGGAATTTGAACGGTGGGTCTTGATCAATAATGTCAAGATGTTTGAAACAATCAGTACGGACATCACCGTACCTCCGGGTATCGACGAGTCCGAAGTGTTCATTATGCGCGATACCGGTAACTCGGTGGAAAATCAAATCAAAGGCGACGTTAAAGTTTGTATTCAGGTGGAAAATAATACGGAATTCCAACGCAGTGGTATGGATTTGATCTATAAGCGAACTCTAACCCTCAAAGAATCACTGTGTGGGTTCAAATTCGAGTTGAAGCACCTCAACGGGAAAACCCTGGCGTTTAACAATTATACCAACATTACGGTGATCAAGCCCAATTATAAAAAAGTGGTACCCAATCTCGGCATGACAAAAAATGGAAATACCGGGAACCTGATTATCGAGTTTGATGTTGTTTTCCCGGATGATTTAGGCGAGGATCAAATTCGCCAGTTGAAAGAAATCCTTTAGCGCAAAATTTCTCACCCCCCTCACCCTCCACCTTTTCCCCCCTCCCCTCTCCGATCTTGTCCAGAGAACATGTGCGTATATTTTTTAGAAAAAACCACAAATATATATTATATAAATTCTTATATAAAAATCTAAGTGTTATTCTCATAAAATGAGTAAAATGGTGGAACAAAGTGCGCAAAAAACGCCGGCGGCGACGGCGGGCGCTGCACCGCAAGTGACCGAGGACGGTTACCGCTTGCCGGCGACTAGCACCCTCATCCACGCGGCCAAATTGGCTATTGTGGAGGACAAACCGGTGCTCTTGGACTACTGGACGCAGTCCTTGGAGAAGACGGTGTTGATTGGTGTGAAAGACAGCCAAGAGTACAAGGACAGCCCCGAGAAGCTGTTGGTGAAAAGCGAGGAAGAGTACACGAGTCCCATTTCCAAGATTTACGGCGCGGGCACGGACTACATTATTGTGACGGAGAACTCGATCTATTTAGTGGACAAGGGTATCCCCACCAAACGTATTTCTACGTAAACACACCCGCGGAAAATTATTCGGGATAAAATCGCAAATAAGCCTCGGGGATCGCAGACGTAGTATAGAATTTCATCTGTTTATTTTCGAACAAATGAAATGCGTAGACCATATTTCCCAGACTGTCACGGCCCTTTTCAACCAGTTGAGTACCCACGGGAATGTGGAGGGTTCTGGGTTTATTTTTTTCGTTTACAGTGACATGGAACAACGGGTGCATCACGATGTGTATGCGCGGTGACAACAGATTGGTGGTGGGGGCGATTGACATTTTAGGGGGGTGGGTGGTGCGGGGGCGAAATATGTTATCCGGGTTTATTCTTGACAATTTCCATCAATTTTGTGGTAACTGCTGTCCACGGTGTGTCATAAAGATACCGAAATCATCCGTTTTTTCAATTGAATGTT
>Ga0214921_10003429_pt1 | contig 24217 bp, 24 predicted proteins | sample LL1505_MetaG_FD_177992 | JGI IMG/M metagenome (GOLD analysis project Ga0214921, IMG submission 177992) | Freshwater microbial communities from Lake Lanier, Atlanta, Georgia, United States - LL-1505 | ecosystem: Environmental > Aquatic > Freshwater > Lake | place: USA: Georgia | collected...
GGCACCGATGATGAGGTCAGCAAAGCCATCGCCATTGACATCGCCGGCTGTGGCCACGGAATTGCCGCTGGCGTCAGCGGCCGCAACGCCATTGAGCCGAAAGCCGGTGGTGCCATTCAAGGTTGAAAGGTTGAGGGCGGAGGTAAAGCCGCTGGCCTTGCCGAAGACGACGTAGCTGGAACCAGACTTGCTGCCATTCGGGTCGGCCCAATATGCACCGATGATGAGGTCAGCGAAGCCATCGCCATTCACATCGCCGGCTGAGGCCACTTGAACGCCGCTGTCATCATCGGCCGCGACGCCATCGAGCCGAAAGCCGGTGGTGCCATTCAAGCTTGAAAGGTCGATGGCGGAGGTAAAGCCGCTGGCCTTGCCGAAGACGACGTAGCTGGAACCAGAACCGCTGCCATTCGGGTCGGCCCCTTTTGCACCGATGATGAGGTCAGCGAAGCCATCGCCATTCACATCGCCGGCTGTGGCCACGGAATAGCCGCTCAAGTCATAGGCCGAGACGCCATCGAGCCGGAAGCCGGTGGTGCCATTGAGGCTTGAAAGGTTGATGGCGGAGGTAAAGCCGCTGGCCTGGCCGAAGACGACATAGCTGGATCCAGACAAGTTGTTGCTATTCGGGCCGGCCCCACTGGCCCCTATAATGAGGTCACCGACGCCATCGCCATTCACATCGCCGGCTGAGGCCACGGATGTGCCGCTTTGGTTACCGGCCGCGACACCATCGAGCCGAAAGCCGGTGCTGCCATCGAGGCTTGAGAGGTTGATGGAGGCGGAGAATGATATTGTGAATACCTCAACTCGCCATGTCCGGGCGGGTCCGGCATGCACTGATCTCGCGCATCCGTTACGTCAGTTGCGTGACGTTAACAATCGGCAGATCAAACACTTATTGCCGCTGGCGGGCCATGCGCTGGCCCGCCGCGGGAGGGCCTACCCCACCAGCTTCATCACCTCATCGGGGGATTTGCGCACCAATTCCATGTAGTCTTCCATCAGCGTCTTGGTGATATCGCCCGGGGTGTAGGTGTGGGCGCCGATGCAGGCGACGGGGGTCACCTCGGCCGCGGTGCCGGCCAGAAAGACTTCGCTGGCCTGGGACAATTCCTCGGCGCGGATCAGCCGCTCCACCATGGGCATTTGCCGCTTCTTGGCCAGGGCCATGACGGTGCGGCGGGTGATGCCGTCGAGGAAGCAGGTGGGGGTGGGGGTGTGGATTTGGCCGTCGGCCATCACGAAGAAGGCGTTGGCGCCGGTGGCCTCGGCCACATCGCCCTTGTGGTCGAGCATGAAGGCGTCATCGAAGCCCGCATCCATGGCGGCGTGCTTGCTCATGGTGCCGATCATGTAGAGGCCAGCGGCCTTGCTGGCGGTGGGGGCGGTGTCGGGTGCCGGGCGGCGCCATTTGGCGAGGTCGAGCCGCACGCCCTTCATGCGCTGTTCCACGCCGAAATAGGCGCCCCATTCCCAGGTGGCGATGGCGAGGTGGATTTTGGTGGCTTGAGCGCCCACGCCCATTTCCTCGGCACCGCGCCAGGCGATGGGGCGGATATAGGCCTCGGTGAAGCCATTGGCCTTGACCACGGCGTCGCAGGCATCGTCGATTTGTTGCGCTGTCCAGGGAATCTCGAAGCCGAGAATGCGGCCCGAATCCAGCAGGCGGTTGGTATGGTCGCGCAGGCGGAAAATATTGCCGGAATAGCAACGCTCGCCTTCGAAGACGGCGGAGGCATAATGCAGGGCGTGGGAGAGGACATGCAGCTTGGCATCGCGCCATGGCACCATATGGCCATCGAGCCAGATGAAGCCGTCGCGGTCATCGAAGGGGATGAGTGCCATGTTGTGTCTCCTGCTTTATGATTGGCGTCAGAATCTTGCGTTCAGTGGGTTTGTTTTAGAACATCGCGCGGAGAAGCGTCAACAATGCTGACCAAACAACCGGGCATGGCAGCCATGCCGGCCACGCCGCGGGAGCCGGCGGCGGGCAGCAATTTGCTGTTCCTGCGCGAATCGGAGCTGCGGCTGGCGCAGGATTTGCTGTTTTTTGGCTATCGGGATTTCACCGCGGGGCCGGACCGGTTGCTGGCGGCGCTGAATATGGGCCGGGCACATCATCGGGTGCTGCATTTTGTCGGCCGCGCGCCGGGCATGACGGTGGGGGATCTGTTGGGGATTCTGGGCATCACCAAGCAATCGCTGGGCCGGGTGCTTCAGCCGATGATCGAGGATGGCTATGTGACCCAGGCGGCCGGCCGGGTGGATAAGCGCCAGCGGCTGCTGAGCCTGACTGAGAAGGGGGCGGGGCTGGAGCGCCAGCTCTATGATTGCCAGCGGGAATGGGTGATGCGGGCCTATCGTGAGGCCGGGCCGGCTGCGGTGGAGGGGTTTCGCCGCGTCATGCGCGGGCTGATGGGCGAGGATGCAAGGGCCGAGTTGGAACGGCTGGAAAGGGCGGCACAGGGATGAGCGACAACCCACATCTTCTTGTGGTGGATGATGATGCGCGGCTGCGCAGCCTGCTGCAGCGCTACCTCACCGAGAATGGCTTTCGCGTCACCGCCGCCGCCGATGCGGGGGAGGCGCGGGCGGCGCTGAATGCGGTGGCGTTTGACCTGCTGGTGCTCGATGTGATGATGCCTGGCGAGACCGGGCTGGAGCTGGTGGAGAGCCTGCGCCGGCAGGGGCGTGATGTGCCGGTGCTGATGCTCACTGCGCGGGGTGACCCTGATGACCGGGTGGCGGGCTTTGAGCATGGCGCGGATGATTATCTGGCCAAGCCGTTTGACCCGCGGGAGCTGGCGTTTCGCATTCGCACCATCCTCAAGCGGGCGACGCCGCCGCCCTTGCCCGCCACGCCGGCGGGGCCGGTGCAGCTGGGGCAGCTTTGGTTTGACCCCGATCGCAGCGAGCTGCGCGGGCCGGCCGGCGCCACCCGGTTGACCGGGGGGGAGACGGCGCTGCTCGCCGCCCTGGCCGGCCGGCCGGGCGAGGTGCTGTCGCGCGAGTTCATCGCCGAGGCGCTGGGCACGCCCGATGCGGGGGAGCGGGCGGTGGATGTGCAGGTCACCCGCCTGCGCCGCAAGATCGAGCCCGACCCGCGGGAGCCGCGCTTCCTGCACACCATCCGCCACAAGGGCTATGTGCTGAGACCCGGGCCTTGAGTGCCGGGGCGGAGGCGCAGCCCGCTTTGCGGCGGGGGCTGAAGCGCTTTGCGCCGCGCGGGCTGCTGGGCCGCTCACTTCTGTTGATCCTGGGGCCGCTCTTGATCGTGCAGGCGGTGGCACTGACGGCGTTTTATGGCGGGCATGTGGATGTGATCTCGCGCCGGCTGGCCACCTCGCTGGCGGGGGAGATTGGCATGGTGACGCAGTTGCTGGGCCAACTGCCCGAAGAGGCGCATCCCGCTATCCTGCGCGAGGCCACCTGGCGGCTGGGGCTGGGCATTGCCTTTGAGCCGGGCATTCAAATGGGCGCCATCCCTGCCCGGCCGGCCTGGTCGCCGCTGCTGCCATTGGAGCCTGACCTCGCCCAGGCGCTCACCCGGCTGGTGGGGCTGCCCTTTGATGCCGATTGGCTGAGCGATGCGCAGAATGTGGTGGTGCGGGTGCAGTTGGAGGGTGGGGTTCTTGATATCGAGGTGCCGCGCAAGCGGCTGTTCAGCGCCACGCTCTACCTGTTTGTGATCTGGTTGGTGGGCTCGGCCGGGCTGCTGGCGCTGATTGCGGTGCTCTTCATGCGCAACCAGGTGCGCGCCATCCGGCGGCTGGCGGCGGCGGCGGAGGATTTCGGCCAGGGGCGCGATGGGGGGGCGATCAAGCCTGAAGGGGCGATTGAGGTGCGGCAGGCGGCCATTGCCTTCAACCAAATGCAGGAGAATATCCGCCGCTTTGTCAGCCAGCGCACCGATATGCTGGCCGGCATCAGCCATGATATGCGCACCCCGCTCACCCGCATGCGGCTCAGCCTGGCCATGCTGCCGATGGATCCTGCGAGTGCCGAGGATGTGGCCGGCCTGGTGCAGGACACTGAGGAGATGGAGCGGCTGGTGGAGACCTATCTCGCCTTTGCCCGCGGCGAGGGGCTGGAGGCGGCGCGGGAGATGGACGCGGTGCCGCTGCTGGAGGATATTTGTGCCGCCGCACGGCGCAGCGGCGGCGATGTCACCCTGGTGGCGCCGGAGAGTTTGCGGCTGCGGTTGCGGGAGAATGGGCTGCGCCGGGCGCTGGGCAATTTGCTCGACAATGCCCGCCGCCATGCCAGCCAGGTGCGGGTGGCGCTGAGCCTGAACGGCAATTGGGCTGAGATCACCGTGGATGATGATGGGCCGGGCATTCCGGCGGCGAAGCGCGAGGCGGCGTTCAAGCCCTTTGCCTCGGGCTCGGCCACTGGCACGGGGTTGGGGCTGGCCATTGCGCGCGATGCGGTGCGCAGGCATGGCGGCGAGATCACGCTGGAGCAGAGCCCGATGGGTGGGCTGCGGGCGCAGGTGCGGCTGCCGGTCTGATAAAGCGTGACCCGAGCCTTGGAGCGGAATTTGCCCAGGGCTTTTGCCGGGACAAAGCGGGCCAGGGTGATGCTGCGCCGGCTCTCTCAACATGCTTGACGAAGCACTGCTCGCTTCGTCAAAACTGGCCGATCAAGATGCTGTGATCGGAACCTTGTATGTCCCGCCTTTGGTTTTTCGCTCGGATTTCTGCCTTTATGCTTTTGGGTGTCACCCAGGGCTGGGCCCAAAGCGTGCCGCCACGTGACGGGATGGATTTACGCCCCAATGCTGGGCAGGAAATTGGCCGGATTTATCAGGCTTGGCTCAGCCCGCTGCAGCAAGGCGGCGAAGAAGCTGACACGCCCTCAGCGGTGCCAGGGGCGTTTCGTTCAACGGCACCCTCTGTCGCGCGGAATGCGCGCCAGTCCCGCGGGCATGGCACATTGGCGATCACCCGCGACCAGGGCCGCGCCTATGCGCATGTGAAGATCGAGGGCATCAATCCGCAGGATATCGTGTTGTTCCATATCCATTGCGGGCGGCCGGGGCAGCTTGGGCCCATTCTTGTGGATTTCGGCCTGACGCGTGATGGCCCACGCAACCTGCCGGCCTCCTTCGTCAATGGTGAATTTTCGGTCGAGATCACCAATGAGGATTTGGTGGCGGTGACCGATCACAGCCACGGGCCTCTTGGTTTTTTCACCGCCGGCTGCCCGATTATTCCCGCTGTTCCGACGGACCGGGTGAGGACGATTGCCGGGCTGGCTTTGATCGCAGAACAGGGGGAGTTGTATTTCAACCTCCACACCAAGGGGCAGATGTTCTTCGGCGATATCCGCGGGCAGCTTACCCCGGTTCGGTGAACCGTAGGTCCCAGTCGGCCGGGGGCGCGCCTGGCCATCTCCCCTTCAAGGAACACCGTGGATGATGTCTCTATTCAGCCATACCCCGTCGATGCAGCGCGATAATGGTGCGACACGGCTGGTCTATTGGATTCTGTGCGGGCTGATTGCTGCGGCGATGGGGGTGGCCGCATCGGGCTCGGGCAATCCGGCGACGGCTGAGCCTTTGCCGGATTGGATGAATGGCGCGGCTAACCTGGTTTGTCTGGGCATTGCTGTGCTGGTGATGTTGCCGCGGATGCGGGCGATTGGTGCCATTGCTGCGGGGGTGAATATGATCATCTCGATCGTGACCAATATTTCGGTTGACGGGCTGGCTTATGCTTTGCTGGTACTGCCTTTCAATCTCGTGACGATCGCTCTTTCGGTGATTGTGGGGTGGCATCACCGGGAGGATCTCGGATGGGGCGCTGGGCCTGGTTCTTCCCAGTGATCTGACTGCGCCGCGACGCTTAGCCTCTCTGCTTTACTGCCCTCGCCAATGGGTTTGCACCCGCGGCTGATATGACGGTCTTCACAATTTCGATGCATTAGCAATAATGGGGTTTTCAATATGATATCTGTCTTATTCGATGCTGGTTTATATTCAAAATTTTCTTACATTGGATTGATTTGGACGGTTTTGGCATTTTATCTAATGTTTTCTAGCAATGGCAAGGCTTGGTTGGCTAACCCGGTCTCGGTGGTGTTTTCGGGCATCGCCTTGTCTCTGGCGGTCACCATTGTCACAGACGAAATTTCCCGTCTGATGCTGCTGTCACAGGGCGTAAAGCCAATTGATGTGATCTTTGCTTATGGTGCTGCGGAAATCACGCAATTTGCCAATGCGGTGGATGCTGCGGGCCGCCGCAGCTATGCCATGTTTCAACTCGGCCAGGACGCGCTGGCGCCGCCGGCATTTTGCTGCTTGTTGATGAGCGTTTATCGCGCCACCGTCCAATCCGCGATGGTCAAGAGAGTATGCACAGGCTTTGCTTTTGTTTATCTTGTTTCAGTGTTGCTCGCCAATAATTTAATGCCCATTATCATGTTGAATTATCCCAATACAGATGGGTTGGTGCTTGGAATTTTATATGATTTAGTGCCCTTGTTGGACATTATAAAATATTCAACAGAAGCAATCGCCTATATCATCACAATTGGTGCCTGGGTTTGGCAAATTTTGTATTGGCTGCGTGGCAGGAAAGACCGGCAGCCGGCGGCACTGTAGTCACGCCCTACCCTGCCCGGTCCAGTGAATGGGCCTGGACCAAGGCGCGCAGGGCGGCCACCTCGGCCCGCAGCGCCGCCACCTCCTCGCCCAGCGGGTCGGCCCCGGCGCGCACCGGCATGCCATAGCCCACCGTCGCCTCCTCATCGCAACCCTTGGGGCTGCGGGCAGGAATGCCCACCACGGTGAGGCCTTCGCCGACATTATCCACGACCACGGAATTGGCGCCGACCCGCGCGCCGCGTCCCACGGTGATGGGCCCCAACACCTGGGCGCCGGCGCCGATGACCGCGCCATCGAGCACATCGGGGTGGCGCTTGCCGGGCTTGAGCGATAACCCGCCCAGGGTCACGCATTGATAGATGGTGACATCATCGCCGATGGTGGCGGTGCCGCCCACCACCACGCCCATGCCGTGATCGATGAAAAGCCGGCGGCCGATCTTGGCGCCGGGATGGATTTCGATGCCGGTGAGGAAGCGGGTGGTCTGGCTGACGAAGCGGGCCAGGGCCGGCAGGCCCCGGCCATAGAGCGCATGCGCCAGGCGGTGGGATTGCACGGCCCACAGCCCGGGATAGCAGAGCAGGACCTCGGCCCAGGTCGGGCGCGCTGGGTCGCGTTCACGGATGGTGCGGCCGAGTTCGAAAATTTCCATCAGTCGAGCCCCGCGAAGAGTGCCGTGGACATATAGCGCTCAGCGAAGCTGGGCGCGATGCAGATGATGCGCTTGCCGGCATTGGCCGGCAGGGCTGCAAGGCGCAGCGCCACGCTCAGCGCCGCGCCGGAGGAAATGCCGAGTGCCAGGCCCTCCATCCGGGCCGAGCGCCGGGCGGTGGCGATGGCGTCTCGCTCATTGGCCAATTCGATGCCATCGAGCAGGCTGACATCCAGCACCGAGGGGCGGAAGCCGGGGCCGATGCCCTGAATGCCGTGCGGGCCAGGGTCATCGCCATGCAGCACGGCGGATTCTGCGGGCTCTATGCCGATGACGCGCAAGCCGGGGGCGCGGGGTTTCAGCGCGCGGGCGATGCCGGTCATGGTGCCGCCAGTGCCGAGGCCGCCCAGGATGATATCCACCGAGCCTTGGGTATCGGCCCAGATTTCCTCGGCCGTGGTGCGGGCGTGGATATCGGGGTTGGCGGGATTGTCGAATTGCCGGGGCAGCCAGGCATGCGGGGTTGCGGCGGCGATCTCCTCGCTGCGGGCGATGGCGCCGGCCATGCCGCGGCTGGAGGGGGTGAGGACCAACTCGGCGCCCAGCAGCCGCATCATCCGCCGCCGCTCAATCGAGGCGCCCTCGGGCATGGTGACGATCAGCCGATAGCCGAGTGCGGCGGCGACGAAGGCGAGGCCAATGCCGGTATTGCCCGAAGTGGGCTCCACCAGCACGGAGAGGCCGGGGCTGATGAGGCCATCCGCCTCGGCGGCGCGGATCATGGCGAGGGCGATGCGGTCCTTCACCGAGGCCATTGGGTTGAAGAATTCGAGTTTCAGGCAGAGATCGGCCACCAGACGGTCCTCGGCCGCGATGCGTGGCAGGCGGACCAAGGGTGTTGCGCCGATGGTTTCCAGCACCGAGGCGTGGATGCGGCCGCGGAATTGGGGGGTCATGACATCCATGGCGGTGTGGGCAGGCCTTTGCCCCGGAGGAATTCGGGGTTGAAGAGTTTCGACTGATAGCGCGCGCCGCCATCGCAGAGGATGGTGACCACCGTATGGCCGGGGCCGAGGCGGCGGGCGACGGCGATGGCGGCGGCGACATTCAGCCCGGCACTGCCGCCCACCGAAATGCCCTCATGGATGGTGAGGTCGAAGACCTGTTCGAGGGCGAGTTCATCGCTGATCTGCACCGCGTCATCGATCGGCGCGCCGGCGAGATTGCCGGGGACGCGGCCCTGGCCGATGCCCTCGGTGATGGAGGAGCCGGAGAGTTCCAGCGTGCCATGGGTGACCCAATTGTAGAGGCAACTGCCCATGGGATCGGCCAGGGTGATGCGCAGATCGGGCTTATGGGCCTTCAGCGCCATGGCGATGCCGGCCAGCGTGCCGCCGGTGCCGCAGGCGCAGGTGAAGGCATCGATCTTGCCGCCGGTCTGTGCCCAGATTTCGGCGCCGGTGGTGAGGCGATGGCCTTCGCGATTGGCCAGATTGTCGAATTGATTGGCCCAGACGGCGCCGGTCTCCTCGGCCAGGCGGCGGGAGACATGGACGTAATTGCCGGGGTCGGAGAAGGGCTTGGCCGGCACGAGGCGCAGATCGGCGCCTATCATGCGCAGAAAGTCGATTTTTTCCTGGCTTTGGGTCTCGGGCATGACGATCACCGACCGAAAACCCAGCGCATTGGCGACGAGGGTGATGCCGATGCCGGTATTGCCCGCCGTGCCTTCGACAATGGTGCCGCCGGGCTTGAGGGTGCCGTCTGCCATGGCGGCCTCAATGATGGCGAGGCCTGCGCGGTCTTTCACTGAGCCGCCGGGGTTCATGAATTCGGCCTTGCCGAGGATGTCACAGCCGGTGGCCGCGCTGGCGCGGGCCAGGCGGATCAGAGGTGTTTGGCCGATTGAGCCTAAGAGGCCTTGGGAAATGGCGGGGAGCGTCATCTGGCGTTTCCAGTATCACGAATCATTGGCGTGTATTATGGGACAAGCCTGCCATGATTTACAGGGAGCCCCCGATATGCTGCTGCAAGCCCGACCAGCCCTGGCGCTCGCGGTGGTGCTCGATGTTGCCCTGCATGCTGGGCGGGGCACGGTGAGTGCGGCCGATATCGCCGAAAGGCTGGGGCTGGCGCGGCGCGGGTTGGAGCCGATTTTGCAGCCGCTGTCGCGGCAGGGCGTGCTGAGCAGCACGCGCGGGCCGACGGGCGGGTATAAGCTGGCCCGGCCTCGGCGGGGGATCACCTTGGGTGAGATCATCCGTGCAGTGAGCCAGGAGGTGCCGCCGCCGGCGGAGGGAGAGAGCAACCCGCTTTTTACCCTGGTGGTGCAGCCCTTCTGGACGGATATCAACGAGATGACACTGAAGCATCTCGATACCATCAGCCTTGATATACTGGCCCGGCGCGCCGCGGGGGCGGGGCTGGCCAGCGCGCCGAGTGATGTGATCAGTTTTGTGATTTGAAAGGATGGGGTTGAAATCCCCTAGATTTCTATATTGTTTTCAAATACTTACGGGGAAATCCCAGAGGCTTCTAAGGAGCCAGCAAGAAACCCAGTAAGTGCGAGAGGTTAGTTTCCTGCCCGATTCGGTGGTGGTGGTTTCCTGCTAGACGACGGCACGAAGCACGACCTGCCATACCCCACCCGCTGCGGAAAGCTGGCCGCATTGACCCCACCTAGGGCGGGCACCCCATTCAGCGAATCACCACCCCCCAGGAACCTGCATACTATTCCTTAAAAACGACGCTGCTGCGTGGTATAATAAATCTATGTCTACATCATATGTTCGCGCTCACGAAGGCAAGGCTTGTCAGGAGACACAGAACCAGCACCGCCAACATGGTGGACGCTGGGGCAACCGGAACGCGTGGAAGACTGGCTTGTTCACCGCCGAAGCCCTGGCTGCGCGGAAAGCTGCCCATGCCAAGGTGAAAGCCTTAGCCATCCTGATAGCCGCGAGTGGGCTAAGCCCGCACAGGATAAGGCCGAACGCCCTCCGGCATGATCAATGGCCGCTACTGGAAACCTTCGCCCCGGAGCTTGCCCAACTGCTGGCCCCCCATATGCCATTCGGATTCTTCGCCGCCGATTCGGCAGCCTGTCCGTATGTAATGGACAAATAAAAACAGATGTCATTCCGATATGAATGGGGATAACAATAGAATATCAAGTCAATTCTAGATGAAAATAGTGCGGTGCGCGTGACTGCTGGACTTAATAGTTGACTTCTGCTGATTGGTGCGGCAAACAGACATCACCGGCGCGCAAATCGCAGCTTAGCTGCGTTGCTAATGTTCGCTGGGTAAAAGCCTTCGCGGTAGCTTTTGCCCAGTAAATTGCCATCCACTCGGACGGCAAAGCAATTGGCAGCACCATGCTTACAGAAACCCAAAAGCCCTCATCCCTTCTTCTGGGGCGGCTCGAACTTGCCGCCCTCCTGGGATTAAGCCCAGCGTCTGTTGATCGCGGGGTGCAATCTGGCCGCATCCCGCCGCCCATCAAGATTTCGCCTCGCCGCCTTCATTGGCGGATGGACGAAATTCTAAAGTGGCTTGCGGCAGTGCCCGCCGAATCCCCTTCCCCTAGCCGCTCCAACGCGCTGTGAGGGCGGCTCCTAGAGGGGGTGGGCAAACCCTACCCCCAGACCAGAACCCCGCCCCCACGGCCATCCTGGGCGCCATGGGCGGCCGTCTCGCAACCGGTGAAAACGGCATCGTCACTGCACTGGCAAATGCTGGTTCTGCGGTCGAATTCGGGCGCGATAGAGTGCCCTACACAAGGCACTCACGTCGCTGTTTACAAACGAAACCTCGGCCATCGAAGTCACGCCAGAACGGCTCTTGCGTAGTGAAAGGTTTATCAAGCCGTATTCAACGCCTTATCCATCATTTCCAGCTAGCAGTTAGTCAAGGCCATTCTGTATGGCTCGCCGCCACGATCAGGTTAGAGAAAGCTGTCGGCACGTTCATTGAGGATAGCGAGGGGCAGGAGATTGCGGCCCACGCAATCAAGCTTCTGCGCCAGCGGTGCAATCGCTTAGGGCACAGCCCCCAAGTTGGCTGGGGGCTAGAGCGAGGAACAACGAAGCGCATCGGCCTTCACCTTCACGTCGTTCTTTCCTGCCCTGCCAGCACCTCTCAGGCCGCCCCTCAAAGGGTGGCCTTGCATCAGTCAATGCTTACTGCCTTAGAAGTCTCCGAAGATCAGCTTAAAGCACCCTCCTTCAAAATCCACACTCCATTGGCGAGGACCGCATCGGCATCGGAAGCCTTCGGGTGGTGGCAATATATAGTTTCCGGCGCGGTGCCGGCTGGCCAAACTATCTGCGGGATTGCGGGCAAGACGGGCAACTCCGTCCTGGCCGTGAAGTCGATTGGGTGGAGTGTTGGCCGCCATGTCTAGCCCCTCAGCACAAGCCGCTCCCATGGGCTGGGAAGCCTGCATTTTGTTGGGCAGTGAAGGCGAGCATGCTGTTTCGGCAGCCCTCGTGCGCGCTGGCTGGACTACCCTGCTGCATGGGGAAGCCCGTGCGGATTACCCGCCGCCGAAGCTCAGAACCCCGCATGGCCACCTCGGAGCAACTGACTTGCAGGCATGGCCGCCTTGCGGTGGGCGGCCCTGGTCCGTTGAAGTAAAAAACCTAACAAGACTGCGGGATTATCCCGGATGGCCTTTCTGTCGTGACGAATACCGGGACTTAACAAAACATGACCGGATTGCAGGTCCGGTGCTTATTGCCATCGTCGATAGGGAAGATGGCAGTATTTGGATTTCGACAATTTTTAATCTCCAAATCCACACGCCAGAGCCAGCAAGGAGCGGAAAATTCCTGGTCTTTCTCAAGAAGTATTTTATTCCTCTGCCGCAATTTCTTAAACAATATGAAAGGGAATATCCACTATGAGCAACGCGAGCATTGCCCAGGAAGTTCTTGCCCTCCTGGCTCTTAACCCTTCGCTATGGCAAATTGAAGAGATGCTGGCCGCGTGCGAGCATGTCATTGAAAATATTGTTGAGAAAGGTGGGGGCTGGAGAGTTTCTCCGGCGGCGAGGAATATTGTTGCCGGTCAAGACCCCGGCTTAGTCCGCGCCCGCTTTGTTAGCTCTCTCCAAATCCTAAGTATTGCACGCGATGTTGTTCGCGAGAACGAAGCCGTTCACTAAACAGGGCAAATAACTATACCCATCATCCGCCGCAATGCCCTGCAGCCTCTTCTCAGCGGGCTACAGGGCGGAATAGTCTATTACTATGTCAGGTGCGTAAATCCCCTTTCTATTCGACCCCCCCCCCCCTGCGACCGCCTCGAGGTCATCCTCAGACAACTCATCGCTGGCCTTGGCGGTGCTGGTAGCCTCGGCCTTGGTGTCGCTGGGCTGCGCCGCTTCCTGCGGGGCTTCGGCGGCGGGGGCGGCTTCTTCGTTTTCAGGCATGGTTTGTCTTTCAGGATTACGGCGGCGAAAAAACGCCTATAACTTTTGGTGAATTTTTGGACAACCCACAAGCCCCTTCTTTAGGCTCTGGGGACGAGAATTTGCGACGCCCAAATCTGGGCGGCTCGAATCTCCAGCAATAACAGATTCTTGGCGCGAGATTTTGATGTCCCCAAATTTGGGGACATCAAACATTCACCATCCCTGGCAATTAATCACTGCTCTGTAGCTTTTTCTGGGCTGGCTACAGGGGTCTATGGTTACTTTCCCTAGCCTCCCTGGCTCTTGCGTGCCCTAGCCCGCGAGGCGGCTAGGATTCCGCCTACAGCGTCGCTGGGTTTTTGCGCTGCGGCGCTGGTGATTTTGGCGTAGGCATTGGTTGTCCCGGCATTGGCGTGGCCAAGGGCCGCACCCACAGCGCCCAAAGACTCCCCGGCTGAGATGGCCTTGCTTGCCCACGAATGCCGAGTGCCGTGGAAGACGAAGCTTTCTCCTTCATCGACTTTGCCTAGCCCAGCTTCTTTCCGGACCATTGTCCAAACCCCTTGAAGGCCGCCAGCGCTAGCCGGTCTTTGGATAGGGGCAGCCTCGCCATCTTGGCCAAGGGCACTGGCGGGGGCGGGAAATACATACACGCCTTGCCGCCATGTTTTCGCAACCTCCAGTACCTCGACAGCCATTGCATTGAGCGCCATGTATTTATTGCCGGAGGTCTTGGCAGTCTTGTGTTTGGCCAGAATAATTCTTGGGATAGGTTCCCATTCGATCGAATCCCAGCGAAGAGAAAGCACTTCACCCTTTCTCATTCCGGTGGCCAAAGCCAATTCTATGATGGCAACCCAAAGCGCCCTTTGGTCACGATACTTATCGAGAACAACATATAGACGATCAGTTTCCTCTTCAGTTAAATATCTTTCTCTCCTCTTGTAAGCAAACTGACCTAATCCTTTTGCGGGATTATTGACTATGATCTCTCGCTCGATAAGAAAACTGCATATCGTCGAAACCACTCTTAAGGTGCTGTTTACAGAAGCTGGTCCGGCTAAGCGCTCTCCGTTGGCATTGGCATGGTCGGTTAGCTTTTGATCTCGCCATAGCTTTAGCGTTGCTGCCTTCAAGTCCTTTGGCTTTAGCTGGCCAAAATCAGGAACAATATATTTGCTGACCTTACTTTTGTATTCTGTGATGGTTGCCTTGCTCATTTCCCCACGGGCGGCTTCGGCTTTCTTCACCTCTAGCCACATCTCTGCGTATTGCCCGAAGGTCAAAGCCTTGCGGTCTTTAATCTTTTCCGCCTGCGGATCACGCCCATCCCGCGCGGCAGCCCCTATCTCGATTGCCCTCTTGCGCGCTGCGCTTGCCGACACGTTAGCCAGGGAACCAATGGTTACGCGGCGCTCGCGGCCATCGGCGGTCCGATAGATTTTAATCCAGCTTTTGCCGCCACCAGGGCTGAGCTTGAGGGCGAATAACGGAACGGCCGTATCCCAGATGAACGTGTCTAGCCCCCGCGCTGCCTTCTCAGGATCGGCAACGGCATCCGTTGCCAGCTTATCCGTTAGCCGCCACTTCGCTGCCATGATGATTTCCCTACTGCCGCCCTTCCTTTGCCAGCAAGTGACGGAGTAAGCAAGGGTTATGGTGTCTCCTGCATATTCCTGCTGACTGACTAGAGATTGTCAGCGGATAAATCATTGATATAATCACCTTTTCCGAGGCTGCTGCTAACTCCTGAATCCTTATGTTTCCTAGCCAATTCAAATTTGTGATTTGAAAGGAGGGCGCTGCCCTCCCCCATTCGGTCACTCGCTGATGGTGACGTAGCGCAGATAGGGCTTTTTCGCGTCCCAGCCCTGGGGGAAGCGGGTTTTGGCGTCCTCGTCGGAGAGGCTGGGCAGGATGATGGCGCGTTCGCCGGGCTGCCAATTGACCGGGGTTGCGACTTTTTGCCGGTCGGTGAGTTGCAGGCTGTCGATCACCCGCAGGATCTCGAGGAAATTGCGGCCGGTGCTGGGCGGGTAGGTCAACGAGAGGCGCAGTTTCTTGTTCGGGTCGATGACATAGACGGTGCGCACGGTGACGGAGGGGTCGGCCAGCGGGTGGATCATGCCATAGGCTTCGGAGACTTTGCGGTCGGTATCGGCGATCATTGGGAAATTCACGGCCTGGCCCTGTGTTTCCTCGATATCGGCCTCCCAGCCGCCATGGCGTTCGAGGGTATCGACTGAGAGGCCGATGATTTTGACGCCGCGACGGTCGAATTCCGGCTTGAGGCGGGCGGCCTCGCCCAGTTCGGTGGTGCAGACGGGGGTGTAATCCTTGGGGTGGCTGAAGAAGACGGCCCAGGAATCGCCGAGCCATTGGTGGAAATGGATGGGGCCGATGGTGGTCTGGGCCTCGAAATCGGGGACGATTTGGCCGAGTTGGAGTGACATGGGGTGGTTCTCCTGGAATTTTTGGCGCGACGGCGCTGTGGCGGCATTCCTGCCAAATGGAATTCACATTGACAAGATGGGTATTAGATCTATCTACAACGCATGAAGCGTCGTTCGTTTTTTCACAGCCTCTCTCTTGCGCTCTCCGCGCCCCTCATCGCCGCGGCTCAGCCGGGGGGGGACGATCGGCCTATACGGTTGATCGTACCCGTCGCGCCGGGGGGAAGCCAGGATATTGTGGCCCGGTTGCTGGCGCGGCATATGGCGGCGCCGCTGGGGCAGAGTGTGGTGGTGGAGAACCATCCCGGCGCGGGCAGCAATATCGGTTATGAGATTGTGGCGCGGGCCCGGCCGGATGGGCTGACCCTGGGTGCTGGCTCGGATAGTTTGTCGATCAATAAGGCGCTGTTCCCGCGGCTGGGCTTTGATCCGGTGGGCGATTTCGCGCCGGTGGCGCAGGCCACCCAGGTGCCGCAGATTTTGGTGGTGCGCGCCGATAGCCCGGCGGAGGGGCTGGCGGGGTTTCTGGACCTGGCGAAGCGCATGCCGCTGGCGGTGGGCACGCCGGGCAATGGCAGCCTGTCCCATTTGTTGCAGCAGGTGGTTCAGGATGCCGGCGAGGTGGAATGGACCCATGTGCCCTATCGGGGCGGGGCGCTGGCGGTCAATGATCTGCTGGGCGGGGCGCTGCAGGGGGTGATGATCAATATTGGGGCCGTCACCGAGCATGTGCGGGCGGGGCGGTTGCGCGGGATTGTCGTCTCATCCGCGCTGCGCACGGCGGCGCTGCCGGAGGTGAAGACTTTTCGGGAATCCGGATTGGCGCATGCTGAGGCGGTGGGCTGGCATGGGCTGGTGGCGCCGCGCGGCACCCCGGCCGAGGTGGTGGCGCGGCTGCATGCGGCGCTGGTGCAGGCGCTGGCGGTGCCTGAGGTGCAGCAGCGCCTGGCAGCACTGGGCATTGAGGGCACCGATGCGCCCCCCGAGGCGCTGGGTCTGCGGATGGTGGCCGATGCCGAGCGTTGGGGCGCGGTGGTGCGCCGGGCCGGGCTGCGGCCGGACTGAGCCCGCGCATTGCCGCAGCCTGGGGGGCGCCCCATATCGCTGCCATGCAACGCCGGCATTGGTTGACGGCCGTGCTCACCTCACCTGCTTTGGCGCAGGGGGATTTCCCGCAGCGCATGCCGCGCATTGTCGTGCCGGCGGCGGCTGGTGGCAGCCAGGATAGTGTGGCGCGGCTATTGGCACGGTTCATGGCGGCGCCGTTGGGGCGGCCCATCATCATCGAGAACCGGCCGGGGGCTGCGGGCAATATCGGCTTTGAACTCGTGGCCCGCGCCCGGCCGGATGGCCATGTGATTGGCGCGGGTTCGGATAATCTCTCGATCAACAAGGCGCTGTTTTCCGGGCTGAGCTTTGACCCGGTGGGGGATTTTGCGCCGGTCGCGCAGGTGAGCATTGTGCCGCAAATCCTGGTGGTGCGGGCGGATGGCCCGAGTGGTGATCTGGCGGGTTTTCTGGCGCGCGCGGGGCAAGAGCCGCTGGCGCTGGCCACGGGCGGCAATGGCAGCCTCGCGCATCTGCTGCAGGCGCTGCTGCAGGAATTGACCGGGCGGCGCTGGAGCCATGTGCCCTATCGCGGCGGTGCGCCGGCGCTGAACGACCTGCTGGCGGGCTCGGTGCATGCGATGATGGGCAATATTGGCGCGGTGGCCGAACAGGTTCGGGCCGGGCTGTTGCGCGGGTTGGCCGTCTCCTCACCCGGGCGGGTGGCGGCGCTGCCCATGGTGCCGCGTTTTTCTGAATTGGGCCTGGCTGATGCCGAGGTGGTGGGTTGGCATGGGTTGGTGGCGCCGCGTGGCACGCCAGCGCCCGTGGTGGCGCGGCTTTATGCGGCGGCGCTGGAAGCCTTGCGGGTGCCGGAGATGCGGGCGAGGCTCGAATATCTCGGCATCTCGCCCAGCGAGGCGGGGCCGGAGGCGCTGGGCCAGCGCATGGAAGAGGATGCAAGGCGCTGGCAGGCCGTGGTTAGTCAGGCCGTGCTGAAGCCGGACTAAGCCGGTTATTCCTGGTCGGCGAAGGGGTTTTCCGTGCCGCGCATTTGCAGGCGGATGGGCACGCCGGGCATGTGAAACGCCTCGCGGAAGGAATTGACCAGGTAGCGCTGGTATTCCACCGGCAGCAGCTCGGCCCTGGTGCCGAAGACCACCATGGTGGGCGGGCGGGCCTTGGGCATGGTGGCGTAGCGCAGTTTGAGGCGCTTGCCTTGGACCAGGGGTGGCTGGTGGCGCTCCAGCGCCTCTTCGAACCAGCGGTTCAGCGCGCCGGTGGGCACGCGCTTGTTCCACAATTCCAGCACGCCGCGCACGGTGGGCATCAGCCGGTCCACACCGCGGCCGGTGGCGGCACTCATGGTGACGATGGCGATGCCCTTCATCTGGGCGAAGCTGGCCATCAGCACATCATCGAGTTTTTTGCGGGTGGCCACGCGGTCTTCCACCGCATCCCATTTGTTCAGCGCGATGACCAGGGCGCGGCCCTCGCGCTCGGCGAGGCGGGCGATTCGCAGATCCTGCTCCTCCATGCCGAGCAGGGCATCGAGGACCAGGACCACGACCTCGCATTCCTTGAGGGCGGCGATGGAGGATTGCGCGCTCATCGCCTCCAGCTTGTCCTCGATGCGGGCCTTGCGGCGCAGGCCGGCGGTATCGACGAGGCGGACCATCCCCTCGCCATCATTCCATTCGCTGGCGATGGCATCGCGGGTGAGGCCGGGTTCTGGGCCGACGATCATACGCTCTTCGCCCAGCAGGGCGTTCAGCAGGGTGGATTTGCCGGCATTGGGGCGGCCGAGGATGGCCAGGCGCAGCGGCCTTTCCTTTTCCTCGGCCTCGGGGTCGGGTTCGGGGAGGTTTTCGCGCACGGCGTCGTGCAATTCGCCAAAACCCTCGCCATGCTCGGCGGAGACGGCGATGGGGTCGCCCAGGCCGAGCTCATAGGCCTCCAGCGCGCCGGTGCCGCCATCGCGGCCTTCGGCCTTGTTGGCGATGACCAGCACGGGCACCGCGGTGCGGCGGAGTTGGTTGGCGAAGGCGCGGTCGGTCGCCGTGATGCCTGAGCGGGCATCGACCACGAAGAGCACCAGATCGGCCATGCCGAGCGCAGTTTCGGAGCTGACGCGCATGCGGCCGGCGATGCTCTCCACCGGGGCCTCTTCCAGCCCCGCAGTGTCCATCAGGCGCACATCGCGGCCGCCGATTTCGGCCTCCACCTCGCGCCGGTCACGCGTGACGCCCGGGCGGTCATCGACAATGGCGATTCGCCGCCGGGCGAGCCGGTTGAACAGGGTGGATTTGCCGACATTCGGCCGGCCAAGGATGGCAACAATGGGGAGCACGGGCAGGAAAACCTTTACAAGCGCGTCTTGTGCGCCATGCCAGCCCCAAAGCCAAGCTTAACCGGGCGGCTAAAAAAACGGCCGCCCCTTGCGAGGGCGGCCAAGTCTAGGTTGAGGAAGGCAAAGCTGCCAGGAGGGCGTTGCACGCGGCAAATGCCGCACCTGACAAGTCGGAAATAGATCATCTCGCGAAACGTTCAAGAGGTTTTTTACAAAAAATTGCGAATCCGTTAGCTGTTGCGGTGCAGCAATGTTAGCCCACCCGCTCCAGAATGGAGACGTAATTGGCCACAGCAGCGCCGCCCATGTTGAAAACCCCGGCGCGATCGGCGCGGGGCAATTGCATATCGCCGGCCTCGCCGGTGAGTTGCATGGCGGTGAGCACATGCATGGACACGCCGGTGGCGCCGATGGGATGGCCCTTGGCCTTGAGCCCGCCCGAGCGATTGACCGGCAGGCGGCCATCCCTGGCGGTCCAGCCCTCCAGCACCGCCCGGGCGCCCTGCCCTTCCGGCACCAGGCCCATCGCCTCGTATTCGATCAGTTCGGCGATGGTGAAGCAGTCATGCGTCTCGACAAAGGAGAGATCATCGAGGCCGAGTTGGGCGGCGGCCAGGGCCTGGCGCCAGGCCTGGGCGGCACCTTCGAATTTGATGATGTCGCGCGAGGCCATGGGCAGGAAGTCATTGACCTGGGCGGTGGCGCAAAAGCGCACGGCGCGGGTGAAGCCCGAAGCGGCCTCGCCGGAGGCGATGACCACAGCGGCCGCGCCATCGCTGACCAGCGAGCAATCGGTGCGCTTGAGCGGGGGGGCGACGAAGGGGTTTTTCTCGCTCTCGGCGCGGCAGAAGGCATAGCCCAGGTCTTTGCGCATCTGGGCATAGGGGTTGTCCACGCCATTGGCGTGGTTTTTCGCGGCGATGGCGGCGAGCGCGTCGGATTGGTCGCCATGGCGCTGGAAATAGCTCTCGGCGATGCGGCCGAAAATGCCGGCGAAACCGGCGGGCACATCGCCCTCGGTCTTGAGATGGGAGGCGCTGAGCAGAATTTCGCCGATCCGCGGCCCCGGGGTTGCGGTCATTTTCTCGACGCCGACCACCAGGGTGAAGCGGCCGCGTTTGGCGCCTAGGAAATCCAGCGCGCCGTGAATGGCGGCGGAGCCGGTGGCGCAGGCGTTCTCATATCGGGTGGCGGGCTTGAAGCGCAGTTCGGGCAGCGCCTGGAAGACCAGCGAGGATGGGAAATCCTGCCGCACGAAGCCGGCATTGAATTGGCCTAGGAAGACGGCATCGATATCGGCGGGGTCGATCCCCGCATCCTCGATGGCGGCGCGGGCGACGAGGCCGATGAGCGCCTCGGCATCGGGCGCGTCATCGAGTTTGCCGAAGCGGCTATGCGCCCAGCCGATGATGCAGGGGTTGCTGGCTGTTGTGTCCATGATGTTCCCACCCAAGGCGTGATGTGTACCCGTGAGTTTATACATGCTCTGCGCTGGTAGCGAATCACAGGGATTTGCATAAAATTCATATGAATTGATCGGCATGCGGGAGAGCAGCCATTGGGCAGGCCATGGGCTTGGCGGCGAGACGGCAGGCGGGATGGCGATCTGATCAGCCGCCTTATTGTGTTGCTGGGCGGTATGGCTGGGGCGGTGATGCTGCTGCTGATCTGGTCCAGCGCATTGGGGGTTATCGCTGACGACCGGGCTTCGCGGGAATTGGCTGCCCAGTCGCGCGCCATGGCGGCGGCGCGGGCGGTGCGCGATGCCCTGCCCCGCGCGCTGGAGCCGGCTGAGCGCGCGATTGCGGCGTTGCAGAACCGGGCTGGTGCGCAGGGGCGTGGGGCTTGGCGCGAGGCCGAGGCCATAGAGAAACACCTGTTGGCCGCGGTGTTGCAGGGGCAGGATGGGCTGCGGGCTGTGGCCGCGAGCGATGCGAGTGGTGCGTTGATTTGGCAGCCGCAGCCCGGCGCGTTGCCGGCCTGGCTGGGAGGCAGCGCGTTCTTTCTGGCGCATCGGCAGGGGCGGATGGCGGCGCTTCTCTCGCCCTTGGGCGGTGGTGGCTTGGTGCTCTCAGCGCCGATTTTGGGGCCGGCTGGGGCGCAGGGGCGGGGCGGGTTTGCCGGCGTGGCGCTGGCGCTGATCGACCAGCAGCGCCTGGCTCAGGCCCTGCCCGGCGGCAATGCGCCGGGTGAGCCGCAATTGCTGCTCTTCCACGGCGATGGAAGTTTGCTGGCCGGTGGGCGGCACGCGGTGAGCGGCCATGGGGCGCTGCGGCTGGAGCAGTCGCTCGCCCCGGATCCGCTGCCTGGCGGCCATGCCGAGCGGAGTGTGACCCGTCATGGGGGCGAGGCTGGCCGCTCCATGGCCGTGGCCAGCGTTCAGGTGCCGGGCTTTGAGTTGGTCGTGCAGTCGAGCCTGGAGGATGGGGCGGGGGGCGATGCTGCCCATCGGCTGGCGCTGCTGGTCTATGGGCTTGCAGGCGCCATCTCCTGCCTGGTGGTGATGGGGCTGATATGGCTCTTTGGGCGTGAGGAGGCCAGGGCCGCCGGCGTGGCCTCGCCGCCGCCCATGCCGCCTGGGCCACCCGGCTTTACCGAGGCGCTGCCGGGCGTGGCTTATGCCGCGCGCGTGACGCTGGCGCCGAATGGGGTGGGGTGGCAGGTCAGTATCACCGCGGTCAATGCCGCCATGCTGCAAGTGACGGGCTGGGAGAGTGCGGCCTTCCAGGATGTGGCGAGGTGGCAGCGCGCCATTGATTGGGCAAGCTATCCAGCCGGAGGGCCGTTGTTGGAGCGCCTGGCGGCCATGCCAGCTTTGGATGAGGGGCAGGTGGAATATCGCCTCCGCCGCGCGGATGGCGGTTGGATGTGGCTGCGCGAGAGCGCCAAGGTGGTGGGGCGCGGGCCCCACCATGTCGATGTGCTGGGCTGGCTGGCCGATGTGACGGGCGAGCGCGAAGCTGCTGCTCCGGCCGATGATGCCGGGCGCATTGCCGCGCAGGGCGTCATGGCGGCTGGGCTGGCGCATGAGCTGAACCAGCCCTTGGCGGTGATGGCGCTCGCCGCCGAGAATGCGCTGGAGGCGTTGCAGGAAGGCGAGGCCGGCATTCCTGAGGCGCTGCTGCGGCTGCGCCGGATTGCGGCCCAGGCTGAGCGCGCCAAGGCGGTTGCCGCGCAGCTGCGCAGCTTTGGCCGATTGGAGGCTGCCGTGCTGGAGCCTGTCTGCCTTGCCGCTGCGGTGCGCGGGGCGCTGGGCGTGGTGGGTGGCGCGCTGGCGGAGGCGGGTGTTGAGGTTGCGCTGCGCATGGCGCCCAACCTTGCTGCGGTGCGCGGACAGGCGGTGCTGGTCGAGCAGGTGGTGGTGAATTTGGCGCAGAATGCGCGCGATGCCATGGCGGCATGCCCGCAGGGTCAGCGCCGGCTCAGCATCATTGGCGAGCCGGGCTTAGAGGCGCATGAGGTGCGTCTTGTGCTGCGCGACACTGGCGGCGGTGTTCCGGCCGAAGCACTAGGGCGGGTGTTTGACCCCTTTTTTAGCACGAAACCGGCGAGCCAGGGGATGGGGCTTGGCCTGGCGCTCTGCCGTTCGATCATGCTGGGCTTTGGCGGCAGTATCGGGCTGCGCAACCTGGCCGATGGGCGGGGCGCCGAGGCGGTGCTGGTTTTTCAGCGCGCCCGGCAGGGGCCCGCTGCGACGGGCAGTGCGTTGGATATTGAACCGGCCCCGCCGGCTCCAGAGGGCACGCAGCGGGGCCGGGCACGCCGGGGGGCGAAGTGAGGGGCGAAATTGGAGGCTTTTTGGGACGTTAGGGCTTCGGGAAGCCGGTGAAGACATAGCCTATCTGGCGCACTGTCACGATGCATCCATCGCCGAGGTCATCGGCCAGTTTTTGCCGCAGATGCAGCACGGCATTGTCCACCGCGCGGTCACCCGGGCGCCAGCTGCGGCGGAAAACCTGCCTGGTGAGTTGTTCCCGCGAGCATACCTCGCCGGGTTTGGCGGCGAGGGCTGCGAGGGTGTCAAATTCGGCGGTGGTCAGGCGCAGCGCGGTGCCGTCGGGGCGGTGGAGCCGTCGTTCGGTGGCAAGGATGCGCCAGCCTGCCGCGGGAGGGGCGGGAATTGCGGCGGGCGGCTGGCCATTGACCGGCAAGTGCGGCTGCGTATGGCGCAGCCGGGCACGCAGTCGGGCCAGCAATTCGCGCCCCGAGACCGGTTTGAGCAGTACATCATCGGCGCCGAGTTCGAGGCCGAGCACCTTATCGGTTTCGTCCCGATTGCCGGTGTGGATGAGGATGGGGGCCTGGGTGACCATGCGCAGCGTGGGCAGCAGGGGGAGGGTGTCCACCGGGCCAAAGCGCTGGTCGAGCAGGATGGCATCAACATGGCGGGTGGTGAGGATTTTGATCGCATCGGCGAAGGTGTTGGCCGCAATGGGCTGGATGCCGTAGCGGCCAAGATAATCGCACAACTCGTCGGTGAGGTCGGTTTCGTCATCGGCGACCATGACGACGGGGCCGATGGCTGTGTCATTGGCGCCCGATGCGCCTTCGGCATGCGCATTGTGGTCGTGTCGGCCAAAATCGATATCCAACAAAAACATTCCTCTAACCCCCAGAGGTTCAGTTTTCACTTCAATTCAATCGCCTATTCTCCGCCCCCCTGAGCATTGAAAAGCAATGTTTTGTAAGATTTGAAGTGTGCTGCCCGGGAGTATCAGCAGAATATGGTTCCATACCAGATATTATTTCTGACATTGAACCGCTGCATTCTTGGGTGTTGAGATAATGTCACAACCGGCGCGGATTTTTTAAAGTAATTTCTGAGCTATGCACGCAATGGCATCAGAGTGGAAAATAATGACGTTTGTTATCAATCAATCATAGAAATTATCTTAGACAATGGTGGAGTTTAGCGCCACGGCCTATCTCGAAATTACATCGCCGAGGGGGATTGTACCGCAGGAGTGCCCGGGGTTGTTGCGGGCGCTGAGCGGCATTGGCGGTCGATTGCGGCCTGTTTGGGGAGGCCGTGCTTCGGGCCGCCGCAAGACGGGCGGGCCGAGGGAAAGGCGGGGCCTGGGCCCCGCCTCCGTCTTAGCGTGCTTGGATGCCCGAGCGCGTCGCCACGATCTGGTTGGTGGTGCAGATGTCGACACCCATCAGTTCGGCGGTCGCGCCGCCGGCCCAAACCAACTTGAAGTCGTTTGCACCAGCAGCACGCGCCGAGAAATTCATGGAACGGCCGTTCGGCAGCACGTTTTGGCCCAGCTGGTCAGCGCCCCAATTGGATTGCGCGCTAGAGCCGAAATAGAATTCCTGGACGGTTTCGCCAGAGTTGTTCACGAGCGTGAAGCGAGTGTCGCACTGGGCGTGGGCGGCGGCGGCAAAGCCAGCGGAGAGGATGCTGGCGAGAAAAAAGCGACGGACAAGCATGGTGAATCCTTGTTGTAAGGTTGTTGCACGCCGCTTCAAACAGAACGAAAAAAAGATGTCAACGCTATAAAATATGTAAGTTGAAATTCATTCTTCAAAATAGATAGATCGCCTTTGATATTTTGTATTGTATCCATCCGGCCAAGGCCGTAGGCGGTTGTTAATCAGGCAGCGGCTGCCTGCTGAGCCCTGTTGTTAATCCAGTTCCACGGCAGCAACTCATGCAGCCGCGACGCCGGATGGTCGGCAATCCGTG
>Ga0214921_10003431_pt1 | contig 24193 bp, 21 predicted proteins | sample LL1505_MetaG_FD_177992 | JGI IMG/M metagenome (GOLD analysis project Ga0214921, IMG submission 177992) | Freshwater microbial communities from Lake Lanier, Atlanta, Georgia, United States - LL-1505 | ecosystem: Environmental > Aquatic > Freshwater > Lake | place: USA: Georgia | collected...
TATTTTTTCGCCAATATTCGCTAGCTGCTGCTGCACCACTTCCTGGTTTAACCTTAATGCCACAATCTAGCATCGCCATCTCAGCGCCGGCAATTCCTGCCATTAGATGAACTTCATTCATATCACCCAAGTGCCCTAAACGAAATAGTTTGCCTGCAACCTTTGATAATCCCGCCCCCAGAGAGACGTTATAGCGCTTGTATGCTTGACTAATCACATCTGCGCCATTAAAGCCATCGGGAACCATTACTGCTGACACAGTATCGGAGTACCACTTCGGTTCTTTAGCGCATAATTTTAATTGCCACCCTTCTAAGACAGCCGCTCGAACACCGGAGGCCAAGAAGTGATGGCGCGCAATAATGTTATCAAGACCCTCTTCTTCAATCAATTTCAAGGACTCAATCAAACCATACATTAATGGAATTGCCGGTGTATAAGGAAAGTATCCCGCTGGGTTTGAGGCAAGCATGTCCTTAAGATCAAAGTAACAGCGCTTTAATTTAGCCTGACCATGAAGTGCCAATGCTTTTGGGCTGGCACACAGAACTCCAAGACCTGGTGGAAGCATCATTCCTTTTTGTGAACCAGATACGGCCATATCCACTTTCCAGTCATCAAACCGAAAATCAATTGAGCCCAAGGAAGAGACGCAATCCACGAATAACAAAGCAGGATGTTTGGCATCATCCAAGGCCTTGCGGACAGCCGCTACATCTGATGCAACACCTGTTGCTGTTTCATTGTGGCAGGCTAATACTGCTTTAATTTGATGATTACTATCTTTGCGCAATATTTCTGCATACTGCTCGATGGGTATTCCGGTACCCCACTCAACGTCTAGAGCAGTTACATCAAGCCCAAAACGTTGGCACATATCAACCCATAAGTAACTAAATTGGCCAAAATTACTAGCTAGAACTTTATCGCCGGGGCTTAAGGTATTTGTAATGGCAGCTTCCCAGCATCCCGTACCAGATGAGGGAAAAATAAATGGGGTTCCAGCTTCCGTACGGAATAATTTTTTTAATCCTGGAATAATTTGCTTCAGTAACTGAGGAAATTTTGGCGAACGATGATCTTCCATTTGCACCACCATCGATCGCATCACCCGATCGGGTACATTAGTAGGTCCGGGTACAAACACAAAATTACGTCCAGCCATCAAAGTCTCCTAAATAAAATAACAATAAAAAAATAAGAATTGGGTAATGCCTTATGCGCCGTAAACGGGGAATGCTTTAGTCAATGTAGATACTTTTTCACGGACGCGAGCAATGTTGGCTGCATCATGCGGATTCTCAAGAACATCTGCAATATAAGTAGCAGTCAGTCGCGCCTCGTTCTCTTTAAAACCCCTCGTGGTCATGGCTGGAGAGCCTAACCGAATACCGCTAGTAACCATTGGCTTCTCAGGATCCTTTGGAATGCCATTCTTATTGCAAGTGATGTGAGCCTCGCCCAAAACAGATTCAGCAACTTTTCCAGTAATCCCCTTGGAGCGAAGATCAACCAGCATTACATGGCTCTCAGTACGCCCACTTACAATCCGAAGGCCTCGCTCAATAAGCGTTTTGGCAAGAACATCAGCATTTTTGAGTACTTGTTGTTGATAAAGCTTAAACTCTGGTTGCAATGCCTCATGAAATGCGACTCCTTTTGCTGCAATAACATGCATTAAAGGCCCGCCTTGAATCCCGGGGAAAACGGCTGAATTAATTTTTTTAGCGATCTCCTCATCATTCATTAAAATGATGCCGCCACGGGGTCCACGCAAACTTTTGTGCGTGGTCGACGTTACAACATCGGCATAAGGAACCGGATTTGGGTATACCCCTCCTGCAATGAGTCCGGAGTAATGAGCCATATCAACCAGAAAATAAGCTCCAATGGATTTCGCCACCTTAGCAAATCTTTCCCAATCGATTTTTAGTGAATAAGCAGAAGCTCCAGCAATAATTAGTTTTGGTTTTTTCTCAAGAGCAATTCGCTCCATTTGGTCATAATCAATTTCTTCTTTGTCATTTAGGCCGTAACTATGTACATTGAACCATTTACCACTCATATTTAAATGCATACCATGCGTTAGGTGTCCACCCTCTGCCAACGACATTCCTAAGATCGTGTCGCCTGGATTAAGCAATGCAAAAAATACAGCTTGATTAGCCTGTGACCCAGAGTTAGCTTGCACATTAACAAAATTGGCTGAATATAATTTTTTTAAACGATCAATACATAATTGCTCTGCAATATCAACAAACTCACAACCACCGTAATACCGTTTTCCCGGATAACCTTCGGCATATTTATTGGTTAAATGTGAACCCTGGGCTTGCATTACTGCAGGGCTTGCATAATTTTCAGAAGCAATCAACTCTATGTGGTCTTGCTGACGTTGACGCTCTTTCTCAAAAACGGACCACATATCTGGGTCCACGGTATTCATTAATTGACTGTGGGAAAAGGCTGGTTTTGAGTTGTTCATGGAATTACAAACCTTGATTGAATGATTGGAAACAATTTATCGTGTGATAACTGCATTACACTAAATCTTACTATGCAAGTTCAAAGTTTGCTGTATCAATATTTAATTGTGCATTGCACAAATATATTGCAGTGCAATACCAATAGTTATATTTAAAAAACAAAGATTAACAAGAACTTAAAGAGTTTTTACTTATTTGAAGTTATTTTTCAATTTCAATTTAATAATGATCTAAGGGTTTTGGATAATCAAAACTATAGAAAAATGGATTGACATTATTTATCAGAGGATCAAAATTAACTTACCTTATAAATGAAAGGTCTAGTATGAATAATGCAGATAAATTAAAACAATCACAGACAGTAGTTAAAGCGGCAAGCAAAGAATTATCAGCAAACTCTTCAATATCTCATAACCCAAAAAGACGTGCCTTATTAGGTAGGACTCTTGCATATGCCGGTGCTGCTAGTGCGGCAGGTCTTGGTGCAGGCAATGCCTTAGCGCAATCCTTGCCAATTCCTGAGTCAAACAGAACCATGGGACGAACCATCCCACCAGAAGACTATGGCATGCCCTCAAAATATGAAGGTAAGGTCAAGCGACGGAGAACCGATGTTTTTGTAAACCGTCAAAATTTTTCGGATTGGAGTATGACCCCACTTGCCCAGCAGTTGGGAACGGTCACCCCAAATGGTCTTATCTTTGAACGTCATCACAATGGTATTCCCGATATCAATCCGGATCATCACAAGTTTGTCATCCATGGTTTAGTTCATCAGCCGCTTGAATTTTCGATGTCAGATTTAATGAAATATCCGTCCGTCTCAAAGTTCCACTTTATGGAATGCTCAGGCAATGGTCTTACAGACTGGCTAAAACCCTCCTCGAAAACTGTCCAACAAACCCATGGCTTGCTATCGGCAGCGCAATGGACTGGTGTCCCTGTTAGCACCCTTTTGGATGAAGCTGGTTTACTAAAAGAGGCTAAATGGGGCCTAGCTGAGGGTGCTGATGGCTCCGCCCATGCACGCAGCATTCCAATTCAAAAACTGCTTGATGATGCACTGCTAGTCTATGCATCAAATGGAGAGATGTTGCGACCCGAAAATGGCTATCCACTTCGACTCTTTATTCCGGGCTGGGAAGGTAATGTATCCGTTAAGTGGATACGCCGCATTAAATTAGGTGACGAACCTTGGCATATTCGCAGCGAAACTGCCCGCTATACCGATCCAATGCCAGATGGAAAATGGCGTCAGTTCAGTATGGAAATGGAAGCAAAATCAGTTGTGACCTCACCTTCTGGTGGAATGAACATTCGACCAGGCATCGTTGAGATTCAGGGTTTTGCTTGGTCGGGTAACGGCAAAGTTAGAACGGTTGATGTTACGCTCGACGGCGGACGTACTTGGCGTGAAGCGCGCGTTGAGGAGCCTGTTCTTGATAAGTCCTTAACCCGTTTCCGTTATGAGTTTAAATGGGATGGCTCGCCAATGTCGATTGCCTCAAGAGTTGTAGATAGCACTGGCTATGTTCAACCCACAGTGGACGATATTAAAAAGGTACGGGCTATTGTTGGATTCGTTCAACACAATAATGCAATTCAACCATGGGCTGTTAGCTCTTCTGGGGAGGTTACAAATGCACAATTTGGCTAAATCAATCATCGCAATATCAGCCGTTGCTCTAGTTGGGGGTTGCGCTACCCAATCTAAAACAGCTGCTGTTGATGTTCCAAAGCTTGGTAAACCAATCTCTGAACAAACTGTTTCCCTATGGAATATTGATGTTCGCACAAAGGATGGCTTAGGTTTACCGGGTGGTTCAGGAACTGTTGCGCAAGGTAAAGCGGTTTACGAAAAGCAGTGCGCCTCTTGTCATGGTCCCGATGCAAAAGGTGGGCCTGTATTTGGCACAATGGTCGGGGGAATTGGCTCAATGACACAGAGCCCTCGCATTCTTACTCCGGGCAGCATGTACCCTTATGCAGCAATACTATTTGACTATACGCGTCGAGCTATGCCGATGAATGCACCCCAATCACTGACCAATGATGAGGTTTATGCTGTAACTGCATATATCTACAACCTAAATGGCTTAGTTCCTGCAGATGCAGTTGTCGATTCAAAATACTTAGCAGCAATGAAGATGCCTAATCGAGATGCTTTTATTACGGATACCCGGCCCGATGTCAAGGCAGAACGTTGTATGAGCAATTGCAAACCAATTAACACAAAACTTTAAGGTTTGTCATTACGATAAAACGGTAAGCTAATTATCTCCACTGGCTCTAACTCTCGGGTTAGAGCCATTTTTTTGCCACCTTTTAACACAGTATAGTCAAAAAATCCCAACCCAATATCGCATTGCATTCTTGGCGAATAACAGCGACTAGTAGGAAGTACAGAATTCTTTAAATCAGCCGTTAACTCAGAGTCCAGATTTGGCTGCATACTTAAAAATGATAAGCCAACCAGTCTTTCAAGGGAAGGTTTGACATCTTTAGAAAAGCGCTCATAGCCAAGTTCGGATAGCAAGCGCGGTTGCTGCAACTCGTTAGCAAATAATAAGAAACCAGCCTCAATACGCAAGCTATTTGCCGCAACAAAGCCACACTCACGTATGTCTGTATTCGTACTTAGTAATTTGAGCCATAGGGATTTGGCAATCTCCTTGGGCACAAATAACTCGTACCCCAATTCACCAGTATATCCAAGTCGTGCAATTCGAGTAGATGTATTAAAAAATGGGATGTCGTTAAATGTAAAGAAATTTGGCAGCGCACATTCTTGACAGCCTAATGTATTGATAAGAGTTTGCTTGCTTTGCGGACCTTGAATAGCCAATATATTGTATTGCGATGTTTTCTCTGTTATTTCTATATCTACATTATATTGATTAACAAATTGAGTAAATTGATCTTTAATGGGGCGACCTGCAATTAACCAAAAACGATCATGATCTAGACGCCAAATCGTAATATCAAGTTCTGTGCGCCCATGGGCATCAAGAATGAAGCTGTACAAAATGCTATTAATTGCTTGGGTACGAAGTATGCGGCACTGAAATGCTTCTAATACATCTATTACATTCTTACCTGCTACTTCAATCGTATACATAAAGGAAAAGTCAAACAAGCCGCTATAGCGACGCACTGCCCAATACTCCTTTTCCCAATCGCCAAAATGAGCGGGTACGGTAATGCCGGGGGCAAGATCTAAATACTCTAAGGATCTAGTTTTAAAGTAATCGCACAGAGTTTGCATTAAATTAAAAAGCTTGACATATAAAGGCCAACTGCTACACATAAAAAGGCAGCTATCTTGCGTAACTTATCAAGGCTAACACGATGCGCAAGTTGCACCCCAATATAGATACCAATTAGTTCAAATAATAGTATAAAAAGAGCCCAGTCAAAACGAATTACTTCATTCAAAAAGTTAGCAGCTGAACCCGATCCTGCAGAAATGATTTGTAATACTTGAGAAGCACCAATTGTCAGCAATGGGTTAAATTTAAATGCCAACATTAGTGGTACAGAGAATAGCGGTCCCCCTGCCCCAGATAATCCTGAGCCAAAACCAGCGATTACTCCAACAAAAAAGAGTAAAAGAAAATTTCGGGTATTAAGCGTAAATAGTTTTCCAGAATCCGAGCTTCCTTTGGGTGGCGCACGCAGTGCAAATACACCGGCTATAACAACTAAAACCCCAATCACCCCCCTTAATAACGTTTCTTCAATGCGAATATTTGATTCGGCGCCAATATAACTAAAAATTATGGCTCCCAAACAAACTGGTAATGTTGCGCCCCAGTGAATTGAGCCCTTCTTTTGAAACAAATATGCTCCCAAAATCCCGGTAAATAGAAATGTAAATAAGGCTGTAGCGCTAGCCTCATGGGTATTCATTCCGGCAAAGAATATAAATGCAGGAATCAGCAAGATACCACCAACCCCCACTGTACCAATAAACGTTCCAGCAACTAATGCTGTAATTGCCAGTAGTATCGAGTCCAATTTAACCTTCCAAGGGATGATAAGTGAAAGTCTTAATGCAAAAGAGGGCTTTTAAGCCCTCTTTTATCAAGTCAATTAAATCTACTAGCCTACCAATTGACCATTTTTTTGAATTTATCTAACTCTTCTGGAGACATAAATACAGTGTGCTCCTTACCAGGGTACTGACGTGTTTTTACGTCATGCATGTACTCTTTATATCCCTTTTCAAGGATAGGTACTAAGTCACAGTAAATTTTTGAATGGCGTGGAACATGTTTCTCATAGAGGTGGAACAAGTCCGACCCAATAATATGTACGCCATCGGATGTGCTGCCAGAACCTAAACTAATAACCGGAACATCAAGAGTCTCAGCCAAATACTGACTTACTTCAGTGGTGCAAACCTCTGTCATAATTGAAAAACAACCTGCCTGAACGAATGCCTTGGCATCTTCAACCAATTCTTTAGCGCGCTGGGCAGTCTTTCCTTGAGCTGAAAATCCGCCTAATTGAGGCATTCTCATTGGACATATTCCAATGTGGCCTTGTACAGGAATTCCCGCTTTAATAATTGCTTCAATATTACGTGCATGATGAATATTACCTTCGCACTTCATTACTTCAGCCCCTGCTTTTGCCACATATTGCGCAGCATTATCAACCGCTTGCTGCTCGGATAGGTGAAAGCTCATATATGGCATATCAACCATCCGCAAACCATACTGGGAACCACGCTTCACAGCCTGTGCCATAAACATAACTTCCTCAAATGAGACTGAGGTTGTTGATTCGTGGCCAAAGAGAACCATCCCGCCTGTATCACTAACACATAAAATGTCGATGCCTAGACGGTCCGCAATAATAGCGTTTTCGTAGTCATAAACAGCCAACTGCACGATAGGCTCTTTATTTTTCTTCTTTTCCATCAACATGGGAATGGTTACTTTTTTTCTTTTTACTGGTGCGTCAGACATAAAAAATCTCCTATATAAAAACAAACAAAAAAAACATCTAGATTATCGGTTTACTACTTAAGCCAGCAAACCCGAAAAAATAAATGAGGCCATACTTAAAAACATAAAAATATAACTCGCTTTTCCAAGGCGAGATGTCCAGATTGGATCGATCGCTTTTGAAAATAGCATTGGTATTAAAGAGCAAACTCCACCTACGACAGCAAACGAAATAAATAATTCTCGACTAATAAAAAAAGATAGGATATCGCTCATCAAGACGAACTTAGGAGGATACTCTCTTCGAGTAAGCGTCAATAAAATCAGCGGCAGCTTTACTGCCGCTTCGGAATGACTTCATAGCCTCTTCATGTAGTATTTTTAGAGCTTTCATTTTAATTGCATTTGCTTTGTCTAACTCAAATATATTAGACAAACGACGCGGTTTTGGAATATCCACATCAATTACTGCAGCTACTTGCGTTGGAATATTAGTCATAATAATTAAGCGATCCGCTAAGAAAATCGCTTCATCGATATCTGTGGTTACAAAGAAATTTGTCGCTTTATTTTCTTCATATAAATTTGCATAATATTCCCACATTAACTCTTTCGTCATTTCATCAAGTCCCCGAAATGGCTCATCCAGCACCATTACTTCGGGTTGATTAATTAAGGCACGTGCTAACTCACAACGACGTTGCATACCGCCAGAGAGCTGATTAGGAAATTTCTTCTTAAATTGATTTAAGCCAACCTTATCTATTAAGAAATTAGCTAGGTCTCTATTTTTAGAATTATCTTCCCCAACAGCGCGTGGGCCATAAAGTATATTATCTTCAGTGGTCATCCAAGGAAATAAGGCAGACTCTTGAAAAATTACAAGCCTATCCTTCCCAGGACCGTCCACTGAACGTCCATCAATGGTTATTGATCCAGAGCTGGGCTTTTCAAATCCTGCAATTAATCTGATTAATGCACTCTTTCCACATCCCGATGGTCCAATCATCACTGTCAAAACACCTGGGGTAATTTCAAGCGAGCAATCTTTAATAACTTCTTTGTAGTTATCGTCAGTACCATAGGATTTACATACCGACTTTAGCTCGATATGGCCAGCCACAATTTTTGATTTTTCAGTCATGATTTACTATCGTCTTGTCCAGGGGGTGAAATATTCACCAATTGATCGAATTAACGCACTAGATATATAGCCAGCAATACCAATTGATATCATGCCGACAACAATTTGCTGATAGGAGCCGCCTAAATAAGAATTCCATATAAAGAATCCAAGGCCGCCGCCACTTCCACCCGATTGGGATCCGCCACCTGAAATCATTTCAGCGGCAACAACTACCTCCCAGGTAATCCCCATTCCTACCGCAGCACCTACCGCAATCGATGGAACAGTTCCAGGTAATACAATTCGTTTGAAAATATCCCACTGACTGGATCCCATTGACTTTGCTGCTTGGAAGTATCTTTGATCAATGGACTGCGCTCCACCCAACACATTAATCACTATGGTATAAAAAGCGCCCAGAAATGTTACAAAAGCAATTGACATCTCCGCTGTTGGCCAAAAAATGATGGATGCAGGCACCCAAGCTAAAGGTGGTATTGGACGCAAAACCTCAAAAGTCGGGAACATAATGCCGTATGCAGTTCTATTTACAGCCAAAATTAATCCGAACGGTATTCCAATTAGCATCGCAAATAAAAAACCGGAGAATACTCGTTTAGCACTCAAGTACCAACTAGACCAGTAACCAGCATCATCTAGCAGAGGTATCCATGCCTGTACAACAGAGGTAGGCGCGGGGATTTTGCCGATCCATGGAACCTGAACACCAAACCATAGCTGAAAACGTGAGCATACTTCCCAGAATAATAAAAATATTATGACTGCAATAATTCCCCTTCGAGTAGAGGAAGATGTAAGGTATTTTTTAATTGAACGTATCATGATTAGCCCTCCCTCTCACCAGCAGCAAAAGATTTTTTGGCTTCTTCATGGACGGCCTCACTAGTTTCCTCCATCAACTCACGAAATCGCTTATCCGTCACCACACTATAGCTTCGTGGATAGGGGATATCGACCGTTAATACTTTTTTTGGCTTACATGGTCGACTTGTCATAATAGCTACTTTATTTCCGAGAAATAAGGCCTCCTGTAAGTCATGTGTAATAAAGAAAACGGTTACTTTATTTTTATAATAAATGTCTAAAAGCGATTCATGCATTACTGATTTTGTCAGTGAGTCGAGCGCCCTATAAGGCTCATCTAAAAGCAAAACAGCGGGATCATTCATAAGAGCGCGCACAATCTCAACACGGCGACGTACACCCGATGAAAGCTCTCCTGGAAAATTATTTTCTGTACCAGAAAGTCCTGCGTCTGCCATCATTGACCGTGCCTTATCTTTCGCCTCAGCCGCAGACAACTTACCTTGCATAACCGGCCCGAAGGTTACGTTATCAATAACGTTTTTCCAAGGGAAAAGTGCTCCGTTTTGAAATACAACAATACGGTCGGAGCCTGGACTCGCTTTTGGTTTTCCGGGGCCACACAACATTTCACCATCCAGGTGTATGCTTCCTCCATTAATGCTGTGAAATCCAGCGATTGCATTTAATAAGGTTGTCTTTCCACAGCCAGATGGCCCAACAATCATACAAATCTCACCTGCGGCAATTTCCAACGAGCAATGATCAACTGCCATTACTGCAGCACCTTCTGGATCATAAATCTTGACTACATCCTTAATGCTTATTTGTCCACGTGTCTTCATATTGTTTATATTATTTAATTAACTATTTGACATTGCAATTTCGCGCATGCGCCATTGCATCAAACGATTACCAATCATCCTAACCATAGCGCTTGTTGAGTATCCAACAAAACCTAATGTAACCATTCCAATAATGATTGTTGGATAGCGCACATTAGTATATGAATTGTTAATTACGTAGCCAAGGCCGTATTGACCCGATACCATTTCTGCAGCAACCAAGGAAAACCAACATACCCCAATGGAAATTTGTAGCCCAGTAAAAATAAACGGCATCGCACCAGGTATCACCACATTTGTAAATACCTGTCGGTCATTTGCACCTAGACACTGTGCTGCCCTAAAATACGATTCATCGATAGACTCAACCCCCAACATTGTATTTAGCGTGGTGACAAAAAACGAGGCAAGGAATGCCAAGAATATAACTGGCGTCTCTAAGCCAGTAAACATGATGATTGCAAGTGGTACCCAAGCCAAAATAGGGATAGGCCGCAACATTTCAAAAACTGGAAAAACATACTCCCGAACCTTAGTGGACCAGCCCATAAATAAACCTAGAGGCACACCAAGGATGGTTGCTAAGGCAAATGCTACAAATACTCTGGCGCAGCTTGCAAAAATATGGGTATAGTATTCAGCGGTATAAATCGACAACCCATAAACTGGATCAGGATTAAGCCATTCTTTTAAAACAGTAAAAAACCCTGGCATTTGTGAAAAGCGTGGCAACCTCCAAACATCGACTGCGAAATGCCAAAAGGCTAGGAATGCTAAAAAGCCAACCAGCATTAAAAGGAGTCTTGAGCCAAATAACACGCTCAATAATTTGTTTTGTTTTATTGCAAATGATGCATTAGTAGATATTGCCATTACAAATTTGTCTCCAAGTTATCTCTAATTTTTGGTACTCTAATAAAGCATTTGATAAATAAGTAGTCAAAAAAATCCCCAACAGGGTTGGGGATTATTTATAACTAAATTAATTTGGCAAAGGATTCAACACCGGCACTGAACCAATTGGGGCTTTAAGATTTTTTGCTTGTAAGGCCTTATCTGCAAACTCAGATACAATTGCATCTGGTCTTAATGTAGCAACATTGATAGTCTTAATTTCCCGCAAGAATGTTGTCGCATTTGTAATCAAACCTCTTGATTCAGGTGTAAATGTAAATGGCAACGAAAAGCGGATTTTACTTCCCACTTGATCAGGAAAGCTTCCGTATAAGGCACGTGCCATCGTTGCTCTTGTGAAACCGGTTGTTTGCGCCATTGCAATATCGATAATCTCTTTGGCATTTTTAGGATCGGCCATAAATAGTTGAGCATCAAGTTCTGCATTCAACCATGCTTGTGCAACATCTGGGCGGGCCTTAATCAGGTCAGCTCGCATTGCCATAAATCCACCGTCACTAATTCCAACTGAATAACCAGATGCAACACGTCTTGCCAGTCCCTCTTCTACCAAACGAGAAGCGGTGGGCTCCCAAATTGCCGCGGCATCAATTTTCTTAGCACGGAAGTTGCTAGTAATAACTTCAATATTTTGATTGAGATAGGCCTCTGGTTTTACGTTTTGCTTAAGCAGAGTTTCTTGCACAAAACGATCAGTACACGCTCCCTTTGGGGCTGCAATTGTTTTACCGTTCATCCACTTAATCGCTTCTATCGGACTCTTGAAAGCTGGCGCATCCACTGAGGTGAGCACGATATTGCATTGGTCATTGCCCAAACCAAGAACTGCCACCAAACGAATATCAGCAACCTCAGGCTTTGTGGTTGATACGATTGCGGGCATATCACCCATGTACCCAATATGCTGTTTTGCTGCAAGCATATTGTTAACAATGATGCTTCCCTGTAGACCAATTTGGAACTCTACTGTTGATCCTTTTGGCAAATACTTTTCATAAAACTTTTTACCACGCATGACTAAACCAGACCATGCTTCTGTGTAGTAGGGTTGATAACCGATAACCAAGTTAACTGGTCCGCCAACCTTACCATAATCAACTGATTGAGCCTGAACGCCAGCTGACCCTAAACCAAACATCACTGCGGTTGCAGCGGCAAATACAATTCCTCTTCTCACACGATTGACAAACATATCGTCTCCTTAATAGATTTTATTGATATAACAATCGAAACACAAAGGCTTTAGTCAAATTAATAACCTATAAATACCTTTATAAAGGTAGATTAAGCTACTGTCTATAATTTCAACTAAGGACTATCCCTACGTTTATTTTTTTAAGTGCAATTCATCAGAATTGACTTGAATAGGCTTACTAACAAGAGGGGCTTCTGCTAGACCTTGGGGCTCCCCTGTGGCAATGTCCCATTGCCATAGATGCTGGTGGCAGGTAAAAGTTTTACCGTCATACATACCCTCTGATAAGCACACTTCCTGATGAGGGCATATGCCGTCGTATGCATAAAACTCACCCTCCGACTGTGCTACCAAAATCTTTTCACCATCAACCTCAAAAACCTTAAAACCATTAGGTTGTATATCCGTTTTTTTACAAATAAAAATTGTTGTCATGAAAATCTCTTCTAAAACATTTAGTTAACCAAATTTGTCGTACAAAATCTCACCTGCGGGTAATTTTGCCTGCATCAGCAAGGCCCTAAGGGCTCCGTCAACCAAGGGAGGAGGTCCGGCCAAATAAGCCCTAATTTGAGGCGTCTTCCAACTGTCCATTTGACGCATTGCAACTTCATGCACAAAGCCATGATCAAAGTCGATAAATTCATGTGCATCGATATAGTCGGCTGAACCAGCTTTGTCAGAAAAGGCAATAACAACCCGTATAGAACCTGCAGAATCCCTCACTAAATGAGTGAGTTCATCTATAAAGAAAACATCCTCTTGTGTTCGAACGCCAAAAAATAAAGAGGCGGAATTTGTTGAATTTTTTTTCTTAGAAAAAGCCTCTAATATAGACATCATACTAGCAATGCCAGTACCGCCAGCAATGCAAACTAAGTCGCGGGAGATATTTTCATCAAAAACTGCTTTACCAATTGGACCAAATACTCGGACATATTGATCAAGCAACTTATCAAGCCCGTGGGAATCAAATAAAAAATTTGATAGCTCACCTCCTGGCTTCATCTTAATAACAAAATCAACGCAATCCGTTATGCCCGGCACAAAGTTTGTCATTGACCAAGCTCGACCACCTTGAACGTCTGAAAATTCAATCACCATAAATTGGCCAGGCAAGAAACAAATTTCATGCTGTAATTTGATGCTTAGAGACATCACACCAGGGGCAAGATTTTTAAAGGATTTAATTTTTCCATCCATCCATGTGGCGGAAGAAAAAGGTAATGCGCTTTTCACAAGCTTTGATTTAACTTCTAATTTTAAATTACTTGTGGCAATACACTGACACATTAGAAGTTCATCTGCATTTTTCAAATTTTTTCTGGCAGGGGCTTCTGACCAGGCCCACTCGAAACTACCCTCGATGCATTTTGCCTTACAAGAGCCGCACGTTCCAGTGGCACATTCATAAGGTAACTCGGGACTAGATTTCAGGCCCGCATACAGGATGCGCTCATTATCTGGCGACTGAAAAGTAATATTTGTACCAGTACCAGATAGCTCTATCTTCATAAAATAATCATTTTTTGGTACAGCTATCTAAAATGGAATGTGGTGTCCGAATCCAAACATTCTGGTTTCTAACTGTATATCCCGATCCAATAATTTAAGAGTGCCGCCCTCTTCTCGAATCTTATCTTTAATTTTGCCAACTGCAAAAAGTTCGGAGGCACCCCCATCTAAGGTCGTACGGAATACTTGTAAAAAAGTAAGAGCACTCCAATCCCCGTTAGATTCCTGATTGATCAAATAAACATTTCCTAAACGGGATAGACGAGAATGGTCGCTATTATGTTTAGGCAAGTTTTCAAAGAGGAGTTTTAATGAATCACGCGATTCCTGAAGCCAAATCATCTGCTTTCTGATTTCCGGACTGTAGGCGCCAATTTTATAGTTAAAAGAAGAGTGACATAAGTCAATGTACCCTGAAAAGTTAAGGTCATCTAAGGTCAAAAAACTTTTATAGATCAGCTCTGTAATCTGCTCTCTCATGAATAGTAAATCCTAATTTTTATTATTTAATTATGCTGCTTTAGAAAGTTTATTATCTCCGAGCGGATTGAAAGCTGGTCGATTCATTTTCTTGCTCCACTCAGCATAGAAATGTCGCATTCCAACTTCATCATGGATCGTTGAATTCTCTTCTCGTCCATGTATCACCCATTTACTATCAGTACCCTCGCGCATTGCCCTGCCTTGACCATGAACTCCCAAAAGATCCTCATGAAGGTTTCTGCCAAATGGGCCCCAAATGAAATTATGGTCACGAATTCGTTCGGCACGTTGCTCGGGTGTATCACTCTTCAAACCAAGTCCGCGAAACTCAATGACTAATTTATTGGGTCCAAGAGGAATGGCAGTGTCCATTCGCAGTACTGAAGTACGTAGATTAAAGGTCATGCCTGGGAAGATATCGATCAAAACCCAGCCGCCAGGTGCTAAACCAGGCCAGCCGACTGATCGAGCCTTACTGCCCGCATAGGCGTCGTATTTAATTTCCATAGAGCCAACGGATGCGTGTCCATTTGGATAACCCGTATATTTACGATCAAAATACCCGGGCTGAATCATTCCAGTGGCTCGATTAAAATAATGCATGTAATCGTGATAAAACTCACTGTTTGTGTCATGCCAAAGTTTGTAATTTGTATCTACAATCGCCTTGTGATAATGAAAAACCTCCAAAGGCATTGAAAGTTGCTCTTCCAACATATTCATAGAATCTCCGATGTAGTCCTTAAGGCTCATCGCATCATCATCAATATTTACCCATACAAAACCACCGTAGCCAATCTCAGTTTTTACTTCCCTTAAGGAGGCGTCTTCACAGGTGTAACGATCTTGGTACCCTTGCTTACCCCGAGAAATCTCTAAACAATTTCCTTTGGTGTCGAACATCCAATTGTGGAAAATGCAGGTTATCCGCTTAGCATTGCCAACTGGATCGTATAAAAGTGTATTACCGCGATGAGGACAAATATTGTAAAAAGAGCGAATTTTCTGGTCTTCGCCCTTCACAATAATTAATGGAGCACCGCCAGGATGGGAGAAGGTTCTGTAATCATACGCACCTGGAAGTTCAGTCTCATGGCACGCAATAATCCAACTTTTGTTAAAAATCTTTTCTTGCTCTTCTTTAAATAAACTTTCGTCCGTATAAATACGACTGTCTACGAAATGACTAGTTGGAAATGGGGGAGTTTGAATCCACTCTTTAGCACTCTTTGACATAGTAAGCTCCTAAAAAAATTTATCTTAAAATAAACCGACAACTTTGCCGTCTACATAATCAATTTTGTCTGCTGATGGTACCTTAGGCAAACCAGGCATCGTCATAATATCTCCACAAACCATTACAACAAACTGAGCTCCGGCAGCCAATCGAACTTCCCGAATGGTAATAACGTGATTTTCAGGTGCGCCGCGTAATTTGGGATCGGTTGAGAAAGAACTTTGAGTTTTTGCAACGCATACAGGGTAATGACCATAACCCTGTTCTTGTAAATTTTGAATTTGCGTACGAATTTTTGAATCTGCGACTACTTCACTAGCACGATAAACTTTTTTCGATATCTTATTAATCTTATCCCATAGGGTATCACTGTCATCGTACACAAATTGCATCTTCTTATCAGTAGTTTCACAGAGTTCGACTACCACCTTGGCGAGTTCTGACGCCCCTTTGCCGCCATCACCCCAATGGGATGCCAAGACAATCTTTACGCCAAGTTTTTCCATGCGCTGACGAATCATTTCAATTTCTGCAGGAGTATCACTGGTAAATTTGTTAATAGAAACGACGCATGGCAGACTGTAGACATTGGTTATGTTCTCCACATGGCGTTCAAGATTCACTAAACCTTTGTCTAAGGCTTCGAGATTTTCCGTTGTCAAAGTAGTTAAGTCCGCGCCACCATGATATTTCATTGCTCGTACAGTAACGACAACAACCGCTGCGGATGGTTTTAAGCCTGACTTTCGACACTTAATATCAATAAACTTCTCCGCACCCAAATCCGCACCAAATCCAGCTTCAGTAACAACATAGTCTGCCAACTTCAATGCCGCTTGGGTTGCGATAACGGAATTACAGCCGTGCGCTATATTCGCAAATGGTCCACCATGAACAAAGGCAGGGTTATTTTCAAGCGTTTGAACCAAATTAGGCGCTAGGGCATCCTTCAATAAAACTGTCATTGCACCATGGGCGTTGAGCTGTTTAGCCAAGACAGGTTTTTGATCGCGTGTATACCCTATAACAATTTCACCAAGGCGTTTCTTGAGATCCTCGATCGACGTAGCAAGGCAAAAAATTGCCATGATTTCAGATGCAACCACAATATCAAAGCCATCTTCACGCGGATAGCCATTTCCTGGGCCTCCAAGGCCGGCCGTAATTTGGCGAAGTGCGCGGTCATTCATATCAACCACACGCTTCCACTGGATCCGTCTTACATCAATACCCAGAAGATTGCCGTGATAAATATGATTATCAATTAAAGCGGCTAACAAATTATTTGCAAGCGCAATTGCAGAAAAATCTCCCGTAAAGTGAAGATTAATGTCTTCCATGGGAACAATTTGCGCATGGCCTCCGCCAGCTGCTCCGCCCTTAACCCCAAAAACAGGGCCTAAGGATGGCTCTCTCAAGCAAATCATCGCTTTCTTGCCAATGTAATTTAAACCGTCGCCAAGTCCAACGGTGGTTGTGGTTTTACCCTCCCCTGCTGGCGTGGGGCTAATGGCAGTTACTAAAATTAACTTTCCATCCTTGCGGTCTTTTAGTTTTTCTAGATACGCTAAAGATACTTTAGATTTGTAATGACCATAAGGGATCAGCTCATCCTCCGGAATTCCTAAACGGTCTTTAGCAATTTGAACAATTTTTTGCATTTTTGCTTTTTGAGCAATTTCAATATCACTTAACATTTGATCCCCAAGTTTTATAATTTTTCTACAACAAAACGTTACATCTATTTTTTTCTAAAGCTCGAATGAATTAATCTTAATTAATCTTTTGATTAATAGTTACTATACAGCAAAATTTTGCGATTAGCGCAATTAATAATCACTAATTTAATAGGTAAAAACCATTAAATTTGGTATTTAATTAGGTAAGTACAATGGCGGAAAAGATATCCAGTCAAATATAATGCCCAAAATAATCTCAAACAGGAAGCCAAGGCAATCGGATACCCCACAAAAATCGGGGGAACGTCTGCAAACTAGGCTCTCACCTAGTGCACGTCGCTCCCTAATTCTTCAGGGAGCGATTGAGTATTTTGCCGAAGTAGGCTTTACCGGTAAAACAAGGGAACTCTCAGAACGATTAGGGATAACTCAGCCCTTGCTATATAGATACTTTCCCTCTAAAGAGGTTCTCATGGAGGAGGTATTTGAAATTGTTTTCCTAGACTCTTGGCGACCTGGGTGGGATCGTCTTCTGAATAATCAGACGATTCCACTTCAGGAACGCTTAATCGAGTTTTATCAAGAGTACTTTGAGGATAGCTTTTCAAGACGTTGGATTAGGGTTTACCTTTATTCGGGCCTAGCCGGAACTGGGTTGAACCAAAAATATTTAAAAATGATTCGGCAAAGGCTAATTGACCCCATTTGCCTGTCTTTACGCGCTATTTATGTCCCTAAGAAGAATTGGGGCCCTGTCTCCGACGATGAAAGAGAGTTTGTTTGGATGCTTCATGGTAGTTTTTTTGCGTACGCAATGAGAAAGTACATTTTCAACTATGAGGCTAAAGTAAATTTTAAGGAATACCTCACGCATGCAATTGAAAACTTTTTAGACGGTGCCAAAGCCAATTATCCAAAACTTAAACCCGGCTAGGTTTCTAGATCGATATTAGGGTTTTTACTAATCCTTGAATCCGTATTTTTTTATTGAAACCTCTAACAGAGAGTTCAGCACATATTCAAATTTTTGAAAATTTGTGTATTCTTGGAAGGAATCAATTTATCAGAAACTAAATAAATATGTTTAATCCTTTTTCCTCCGCTCCCGTTCATGATCCAATCGGCAAAATTAAGCCCGTTGACGAGATAAAGAAAACTACTTGCTATATGTGTGCATGCCGCTGCGGTATCCGCGCACATCTTCGGGACGGTGAGCTGGTTTACATTGATGGAAACCCTGATCATCCCTTAAATCAAGGGGTAATATGTGCCAAGGGCTCAGCGGGAATCATGAAACAAAAGTCTCCGGCGCGCATTACAGAACCCCTTTTAAGAAAGAAAAACAGTCCGCGCGGCTCCAATGAATTTGAGATTATTAGCTGGGAGACTGCATTCAATTTGCTAACGGAGCGCTTATCTAAAATCCGCGCCACTGATCCGAAAAAATTTGCGCTTTTTACTGGTCGCGATCAAATGCAGGCTTTGACAGGCTTATTTGCCCGTCAATTTGGCACACCGAATTACGCTGCCCATGGTGGCTTTTGTTCAGTCAATATGGCCGCAGGAATGATTTATACCATCGGTGGAAGTTTTTGGGAGTTTGGTGGTCCGGATCTAGATCACTCCAAACTCTTTATCATGATTGGCACGGCTGAGGATCATCACAGCAATCCAATGAAGATTGCACTCTCAAAATTTAAACGCTCAGGCGGACGATTCATCTCTATCAACCCCGTTCGGACCGGCTATTCTGCAATTGCTGATGAATGGATACCCATTAAGCCTGGCACTGATGGTGCGCTTTTTATGGCACTAATGCACGAACTAATCGCAAAAAATAAATTCGATGCACCTTTTTTACAAAAATATACAAACTCAGGCCAGTTGGTATGTCTTGATGAGGGTCCAGAAGAAGGATTGTTTTTATCTGACCCGAGCTCGGAGCAAATTAATGCCGACCTTCCTCACAATAAATACATTTGGGATACCAACACAAATACTGCTCAACCATGCTACGCCAAAGGAGTAATGCCATCCCTTCAGGGTGAGTACATTATGGGACCGGGGCCCCATGAGGGAAAGCGGGTGGCGCCAGCATTTGAGTTGTTGCGTCGTCAAGTTAAAAATACCTCGCCAGATTGGGCGGCGGCGATCACTGGAATTTCGGCATCTAGAATTGTTAAGCTGGCCGAAGAAATTGGGCAGGCCGCCTTCGATCAAGCGTTCACCCTCCCGATTCCGTGGACCGATGCATGGGGAGAAAAACACAGTTCTGTCATTGGTAGGCCCGTAGCTTTTCATGCTATGCGGGGTCTTTCCGCCCATTCAAACGGGTTTCAAACCGTAAGAGGCTTGGCGGTATTAATGTCCTTGCTTGGCACAATCGACCGCCCCGGAGGATTTAGACACAAGGCTCCTTATCCAAGGCAAACCCCGCCAAACGTTAAACCACCCTCTTCCGATGCCGATATTAAGCCTAATACCCCCTTAGGTAAAGCACCACTTGGTTGGCCAACACAGCCTGAGGATCTCTCCCTAAGTGAGGATGGAACACCACTACGAATTGATAAGGCGTACTCTTGGGAGCATCCGTTAGCAGCCCATGGCTTAATGCATAACGTAATTACCAATGCAGTAAAAGGTGATCCTTACACAATTGATACCTTAATGATTTTCATGGCCAATATGTCCTGGAATTCAACAATGAATACTACTGAGGTACGAAATCTTCTGAATGAGAAAAATACAGATGGTGAATACAAAATACCATTTTTAGTAGTTTGCGATGCTTTTCAATCTGAGATGGTTAATTTTGCAGATTTAGTTTTACCCGACACCACATATCTTGAGCGCCACGATGTCATGAGTATGCTAGATCGGCCCATTTCAGAATTTGATGGCCCAGTTGACTCTGTCCGTATTCCAGTCTTGCCACCCACCGGAAATTGCAAACCCTTCCAAGAGGTGATTGTTGAGCTTGCTTCTCGCCTAAAGTTCCCAGCCTTTACCACCCCAGAGGGCGGGCGAAAGTTTTCTGGATATACAGACTTTATTACCAAGTTTCAAACCGCCCCAGATTCAGGTATTGGATTTTTATCGGGCTGGCGAGGGGTAAATGGTGAAAAAAGTTTACGTGGTGAGCCCAATCAAAATCAGTGGGAGCAATACGAAAAAAATAACTGTGTTTTCCAATTCAAAATGCCAACTGAACATCACTACATGCGAAATTGGAATAGAGGATATTTAGATTTTGCAAAAGATAATGCTCTGAGACAAAAAAATGATCCGATCATGCTATCGATCTACTCGGATATCTTGCAAAAATTTAGGCTAGCGGCAAAGGGGCAACGCAAAGGAAGAACACCTCCTGAGCATTTAAAAAATCGAATTATCAAATATTTTGATCCCTTACCAATGTGGTATCCGCCGCTCGAGGAGGACGTTACTGATTTAAATCAATTTCCATTAAATGCCATTACTCAAAGGCCTATGGCAATGTATCACTCATGGGATTCTCAGAATGCCTGGCTTCGTCAGATACATAGTCATAACTATTTATTTATCAATACAAAAACTGCTCAATCTCATGGGATTGAGGATGGCGCCTGGATGCTCATTGAATCTCAATGGGGCAAAGTGAAATGTATGGCGCGCCATTCAGAAGCAGTTGATCCTGGGACCGTATGGACCTGGAATGCAATTGGAAAGGCAGAGTCAGCATGGAGCCTGGATGCTAATGCAGATGAATCCAAAAAAGGCTTTTTGTTAAATCATCTCATTACGGAAGAATTGCCATTTGGGCAATTTAGAGTAAGCAACTCTGACCCTATAACAGGTCAGGCAGGTTGGTACGATGTTCGCGTCAAAATATCACCCGCAGATAAAGAAGAGCATGAAGAAACTTTGCCTCAATTTAAAGCGTATTCTGTGCCCGGCATGATTATTAAGAAATAAGGTCTTTCTGAAATATGAAAACAAATAAACAACTTGCTTTAGTAATTGACTTAAATGTATGCGTTGGATGTCATGCTTGCGTAACATCCTGTAAGGAGTGGAATACACAAGGCTCGGCCGGTCCCCTTACAGATTTGCACGCTTACGGGGAAAACCCAACGGGTACATTTTTTAATCGTGTGCAAACGTATGAAACGGGCTCATTCCCAAATACTGAAACAATTCACTTTCCAAAGTCATGCCTTCATTGTGAAGACCCCCCCTGCGTACCAGTTTGCCCAACTGGAGCAAGCTATAAACGAGCAGAAGATGGCATCGTATTAGTCGACTACGATAAATGCATCGGCTGCAAGTATTGTTCATGGGCATGTCCTTATGGTGCACGTGAACTTGACGAAGAGCGCCAGGTAATGACAAAGTGCACTCTATGCGTTGATCGAATTTATAGTGAGACGTTGCCCATATCAGAGCGCAAACCAGCTTGTGTTTTAGCATGCCCTACTAATGCGCGTCTTTTTGGAGATGTTCATGATCCGGAATCTGAGGCTAGCAAGGCTATTGCTGAACGGGGTGGATATGCCCTCATGCCAGAATGGGAAACTATTCCAGCGAATCATTATCTCCCACGTTCAATTACCGAAATAATTGCTGCTGTAAAGGATGAGAACTGATGCAACCAAATTTCTCCTTAGTTTTTTTTACAACATTGGCCGGGATGTCGCAAGGCTTACTTTTTTACATTGCGATCTTCAAGTCGCAATTTAATCTCCTCAGTAATTCATTCTTAACCAATCTTGCTCTCCCAGTAAGCTTTGGTTTATTAATAGCGAGTCTGCTTGCTTCCTTTTTTCATTTAGGTCACCCAGAACGTGCTTGGAGAGCGGCTCATATGTGGAGAACCTCTTGGTTGTCTCGTGAAGTCATCGTTCTTCCTCTTTTTATAACGACTGTTATGTTGGCATGGTATTTTTCTGCGCAAGATAAATCATTCCTGATCATTTGGTTAGCGATTGTTATCCTTGCATTTTTATTGTGGATTTGCACTGCTCAAATTTATCAATGCATTAAATTTATTCAGGAGTGGGCCCATCCTTTGACATTTATTAACTTTCTAGTTCTAGGCCTTACATCCGGATGGCTTCTGTTTGGCTCTCTAATTTGGCTTTGGTCAGATGCTATTGAAGACGCATACGTAAAAATAATTCCTGCGATTGGTATAGTACTTTTATTTATTGCACTGACCATTAAATTAACTATATGGAAAAGGAATCGTGGTCTTAAGCCAAAGTCAAATCTAAATTCGGCAATCGGCATTCCAAATACAAGAATACGTCAAACATCGATGGGGTTGATGGGGGGTAGTTTTAATACTCGAGAATTCTTTCATAATCAGACAAATCTTGTGCTGGATAACCTCCGAAAAATTATACTTTTTGGAGTATATCTTTTTCCGATTTTAATTCTTGTTTATGCTCTACAAAGCTCTACTTTTAGTGCTGTATTCATTGCATTGATTGTCCATTTAATTGGCCTGATGTGTGAGCGATGGATGTTTTTTGCTGAAGCCAATCATCCTCAAAATCTTTACTACCAACGAATTTCTTAATCAGAGTTAACTATTCAATTAAGAAGTGTAATTTGTTTAACGACTAAACTCAGGAATTAAGCCACCTCTAGGATCATCCTTCTTGCAACTGTTTCTGCAATCAACATCACTGGGGAGTTGGTGTTGCCGGATGTAATACAAGGCATGGCAGAGGCGTCTATCACGCGTAAGCGTGCCACACCCCTCACTCGACATTCTGAATCTAAAACGGTATTGGGGTTCTCTGCTCTGCCAGATTGATCCACCTTACCCATTGCGCAGGTACTCACCGGGTGAAAGATAGTGGTGCCCAAGTCTCGAGCTGCCCCCTCTAAATCCTGATCACTCTGAATATTCAATCCGGGTAATACCTCTTTGGGTTGATAGAATTCTAATGCCCTGCTCGCCATAATCTGACGGGTTATTTTGAGACTATTCACAGCCACCGCAAGATCATCTGGGGTCGACAAGTAATTACACTGAATCGTTGGCTGATCTTCGGCATTTGGCGTGGCCGCTCGCACCCAACCCCTACTGCTTGGACGTAGATTACAAACGCTCGGGGTAATAGCATTGAATGCATGGAGGGGCTCACCAAATTTAGGGAGTGATAGCGGTTGCACATGCCACTCGATATTCGCGCTCGTTTGACTTGGATCACTCTTGGTAAATGCACCCAAGGTCGATGGCGGCATCGTTAGTGGGCCCGTACGCTTTAGTAGATACTCGAGCCCCATCCCAATCCGTGTGAACCAGTTTTTATACAGTGTGTTCACCGTTTTGCAGTTCTCCACCTGATAAACGGTACGGATTTGTAAGTGGTCTTGGAGGTTCTCTCCGACTCCGGGTAAATCGACCTGCGTTTTAACGCCGATACTATCTAAATGGCCTCGCGGTCCAATTCCAGAAACTTGCAATAGATGTGGTGAGCCAATCGACCCAGCTGACAGAATCACCTGATCCTTGGCGATGACCGTTTTACGAACTCCTTGATGCAAAAGTTCCAAGCCCCGAACCTCACTTTGCGCACCGTGCCAGGCACTTTGGGTATAGCAAGCTTGGTTCAATGTCTCTGGGGCAATTGTGCTGAGATTAAGTTTTAAGACCTGTGCTCGAGTAAGCACAGTAAGGTTCTGACGATGGCGGATAGGGTGTAGATAAGCATCTGCCATTGACCAACGCACACCGCGCTGTTGGGTCATCTGAAAGTATGCGCAGCCTTCATTATTGCCACGATTGAATTCCTCAATCTTTGGTATGCCTTGCTCCTGGGCTGCCTCACGCCATGCATCCAAAATATCCCACTGCACACGCGGGCGCTCTACCCGCATCTCGCCGGCATCGCCATGCCAAGCGTTAGAGCCTGCGTAATAACTCTCTAGTGATTTATAGGTCT
>Ga0214921_10003432_pt1 | contig 24190 bp, 25 predicted proteins | sample LL1505_MetaG_FD_177992 | JGI IMG/M metagenome (GOLD analysis project Ga0214921, IMG submission 177992) | Freshwater microbial communities from Lake Lanier, Atlanta, Georgia, United States - LL-1505 | ecosystem: Environmental > Aquatic > Freshwater > Lake | place: USA: Georgia | collected...
AATCTGGGTTACTGCCAGCAGCTTTCATGACGTGTAAGTGAGTTGGGCCACCAGGTTCAGGTAATGCACCAACTTCTAGTGTGCCACGACTAGTTGTCATGGTAACAACACCATTAGTGCCTACGCTGACTGAATAAGTGCTAGGTTGGAATGGATCTCCATCGGTGTTGGTAATTTCGTTAGTAGAACCACCTGTTTGATTTACCCATTCTGTGTTATAGTCATCGCTGTTGATTTTAGCAAGAACTTGGCCAGCACTGCCGCCTGAGGGAACGCCTATGCCTGGTGTGCCTGGTTCACCTGGCATACCCGGGCTACCTGGCTCACCTGGACTACCTGGCTCACCTGGACTACCTGGCTCACCTGGACTACCTGGACTACCTGGACTACCTGGTTCGCCTTGTATACCTTGTAGTCCTTGTATACCTTGTATGCCTTGGCTACCACCTTTGGGGCTAGCATCAACCCAACTTGAATCATAGTAGAGATACAGTCTACCATTAACAGTATCATACCATAATAAATCAGTATCGGAGGGCGGAGTATCACTTTCGTAGATGCCAGGACCTTGTGGCCCAGTTATACCTTGAATACCTTGTGCCCCATTTCCGCTACCACCACCACCAGCAGCACCTTGCAGACCTTGAGCACCTTGAACAGCGGCACTGGTGATAGATATTAATAATTGATCTTGATGAAAGAATCCAGTATTGCCTTTACTGTTGGATCCAATCAAACTTACTGGTATTTGCCAATAGCTAGAATATGATCCAGGATTTACATTAGTTATATCACCAGTAACTAGCCAAGCTTGATAACTTCCACTATCTGATTTAGATTGAATAGTAAGTTTTTGACCAGGATCTATTAAACTTAGTATTACATCAATATCTTCGTTATTGGCATTAATATGACTGATATTAATATTACTTGAATCAACTTGATTAGCATCATCCCAAGCAAGATAGCCTGCACCAGGATCTCCACCTAATTGATTAAAATTGGCCGTGTAATCAAATACACTGGTAGATGATCCATTAATACCACGTGTACCTTGAATACCTTGATTACCTGTAATACCCTGTGCGCCTTGATTACCTGTAATACCTTGTGTGCCTTGAATACCTTGTGTGCCTTGAATACCTTGATTACCTGTAATACCCTGTGCGCCTTGATTACCTGTAATACCTTGTGTGCCTTGAATACCTTGTGTGCCTTGAATACCTTGATTACCTGTAATACCCTGTGCGCCTTGATTACCTTGAATACCTTGTGTACCCTGTGTACCTTGAATACCCTGATTACCTGTAATACCTTGCGTACCTTGTTGTCCAGTAATACCTTGTGTGCCCTGTGTACTTTGTGTACCTTGTGTGCCCTGTGTACCCTGTATTCCTGCAGCTCCACTAAGATCATTTACATAACCCCAACTGCTACCATTCCATAGATATAGTCTAGAATTCTCTGGATCATCAGGATTACTAGTATTGATGATGGCAAATTGCCCAGTTATAATACCAGTTGGAGTTGTATCTGCTGTCAATGCAGCCACAGATGAATAAGTTTTAGCAATAGTAAACCCTAATCCAGTATCACCTCGACTTCCTGTAATACCTTGTGTACCTTGTTGTCCTGTAATACCTTGTGTACCTTGTTGTCCAGTAGTACCCTGTGTACCTTGTTGTCCAGTAGTACCCTGTGTACCTTGTGTACCTTGTTGTCCAGTAATACCTTGTGTACCTTGTTGTCCAGTAATACCTTGTGTGCCCTGTGTACCTTGTTGTCCAGTAATTCCCTGTGTACCTTGATCTCCAGTAATACCTTGTGTGCCCTGTATACCTTGTTGTCCAGTAATACCTTGCGTACCCTGTGTACCTTGTAAGCCCTGTACGCCTTGTATACCTTGATTACCTGTAATACCTTGTACACCTTGACGTCCTTGGATGCCCTGTATACCTTGGGTACTACCAACACTGACCCAACTTAAATTACCGGCACCATCATTGGCCAAATAGCCTTGAGCATCGGATGGCAAATCTGTAGAATTGACATAAGGCAATGTGCGCCAAAAAGCAATGCCATCACCTATTTTAAGTTTGCCAGTGTCAATTTCAACTCCTGGTTCACCTTGGCTCAGCTTGGGATTTGCATCGTACCAAGCTGCTGCTGTATCTCTTCTTAATTGTATTTTATTCGCCATCTTTTATGTCCTGGTATTCAAAAAGTTGTATTAGAAACTCCGCCATCAATATTTAACCCATTGGCATCATAATTTGTATTAGCAGCCCCGCCGTCTAATCTTATGCTTGAGGTGTTGGCTTGACTGGCCAATTCGTAAACTTCACTGAAGTTGTCATTGATTTTTACAAAGGCAACTCTTAAGGGATCACCGTCTCCCTTATCTGGCCGCCCAACATTGATGATTTTTTTAGTCATTATGTACGTCCTACTGATACTTCAACGAGTCCTGCTTCAACGGTGTCTTTATTTGCCAATGATTTACCTACGATAGCACCTACTTTGGGATCAATGGCCTTGGCAGCATGACCAGCAACTCCAGCAGTGGTTAGTAAATCACCTTTTTGAACTCGGCCAACTACTTTACATAATACACGACCTTGTAAAGCTATGTTTGCTTTTGTTCCATCTAATGCGCTATTCATTGTGTATGCTGGTTTTTCACTGACCACACCAGCTAATCTAGTATCACCAAATATTGTGGTAGTAGTAACTTCGGCATCACCGCCAAATACTAACACAGTACCCACGGCATATTCTTTATCTGCGGCATAATATTCAGCTAAGTCAGCATATGTTGATTGTAATTTGCTACCAGAGCTCAAACTCCAATCACCAGTTATTGTGCCAGCTGTAGTGTTACTGCCTGTGGTAATTGAAGTTGTAGCTAGGTCATCACTAGTTTGTAATTCTTGTATGCTTGTCCCGCTTAAGACTAATGGATATTTTGCGGCCATTTTTTATTCCTTATAATATTGGTACATTAACGGTACTTCCCAATCTTGTTGTTATTACAAAATTATTAGCTACTGAGTTAATAGTAGATACAGTAACACCGTTACGTAGTAAAATCTCTAATTTTGTGTCATTAACTAGTGTTAAATCAATTAAGCTAGCATCATTACCAGTAACTTGTACACTTGCTGTAAACAAGTTTACATCCATGATCAAAGTGCTGTTTGTATAATTTGTTATGTTTAATGCTTGGGCAATTTTGCTTATTGGTATGCTAACTTGTATTTTGGCCCAATTTGGTTTTTGGGCCACAGTGCCATCACCGACTTGCGTAAATATCTTTTTAATAGTAGTGGAATTTGCTCCAACAAAACTTGTTGTGTTGGTAGCACTTTGATAAGGCACAGACCCATTTACACCACCTTTTAATGATGTAGCAACTAAGCTGGCATTATTACCTGGGCTCCATTGACCTTTATAAGTTACTGGGGAAGCGGCGTCATCTGTGCCTGATGCATTGATTATAGTAATACCACCATTGGTATCTATGTTAGTTATTTTGATACTACCATTAGAAGATCTTTTTACAATAGAATTATTTGTTACTGGATTACTAATTTCTGTAGCGGTATATAAACTTGCTGCTTCGTTGGCTTTGGGAACAAAAGTTAAAGAATAATTAACATCTAAATCGTTAGTGCCAAATAAATTCCAAAGAGATCTTTTATATAAATTTGAAGGAGATATCTCTGCGGGAGTAGAAGATGTAGCTGCTAAATTACCTAATATTGAGTTAGCTGCTAGACTTTCAAAATTGCTTTTAAGGATACCTCCAGTCTTAACACTGACCCAACCATCTGTTACTGAAAAATTAGTTGAATTAAAACTGCTTAGTCCACTGGCAGCTTGTTTTGCTGCTGCTGTGCCAGTTGGAGCTGCTATACTTGTTTGAGCTAAATTTAGTTTTAATTTAGTTTGTAAAATATCAGCATTACTCTTGACATCGGCATTGATGATAACATCTGGGGCTATTTGTAAGTTAATTTGATTTTGATTTAGACTTACTACTAACTCATCTACTGAATGACTTACAGCAGTAGCATTTGTAGTAAACTTGGCATTTTTAACTGTGGATAAACTTAATCTAGTTACACCATCTAATTTTTCAGTGCCAGTTACCCCAGGCGGCAGTAAAGGATTAGCTCTAGTAGTTCTAGTTGAATATCTAAAAACTTCCTCGCCAATTTGCACATATCCTACATTGTCAAATCCACTGGCATCTTCCACAGTCAATGAACTAACAGATGCAGTATCAATTGCAATTTTTAATTTGGTTGTTATTGGGCTGACCAATGTGGCAGTTAAATCGCCAGTTACTTCAGCATTGACTGAACCATTTAATGTGCCAATAAAAGCTAATACATCAGCACGTGCCGAGTCTGTTAATACAACATTTTTTAATCTATCTAATTCACTGAATTTAGTAGTTTCAATGTCAACGTAATCTTTATTAGTAGCAGCAGTGAGAGGGCTAAGATCATCTAAGGTAGGTAACCCAACAATATTATAACCGCCCCAATCTATGTCATTTTTTGGACCATTAATACCTTCTCTATCTAAGAACCCAGGACCAATTGACTCTACATTGGCACCTTTATCATTCATGCCTAATCGTTTGTTTAGGTAACTGTAAATGGCCTGTTGAACTGGAACAACATCAGTTGCTGGATTTAAGAACACATCATCGGTACTGAATTCAGCAATAGCTACGCCGCGCTTAAATCCAATACCATCTAAGTTGCTCAATGCAATACTGGCGGCAAATTTTACAGTGCCAGTGCCTTGATCTACAGTGAAGAATCTCCCAACTCTAAAGAAACCGTCTTGGTCTGTACTTACGTAGAAAACCCTGCCTCTGGTTCTTTCTTGTACTTCATTACTTTGATTTTTTGATGATAATGGACTACCATAAATTCTATTAGGATAATTAGAAGCATTATACCCGCCAGTGCCCACATCTAAAAAGTCATGGCCGGTGGCACGCATAGTACTGATTCTAACTACAATGTTAGCTTCTTCAGTTTTGGCCAAACCAGGTTTGAGTACTATGGTTTGATCCACATTTAATGTAGTATTTGTAGTAGGATGTAATGACGAATTTAATCCTACAATTGGGACTGAATTAAGATCAGTTAAAGCTGCTCCAGTTGTGCTAACATCACTAATGGCAATAATAGCATAGTCAAAAGTAGGTCCAGGATCTGTATAACTTACAACCCTATGTATTTTACCATCCCAAGCAAATAACATCTGACCAGTGTTAAGTCTTGTGTTATCTTTGGCGCTTTCAATCTTATTAATGGCTATACGGCGATCACCCGCAGTATAGCCTAATGTTTTACCTACGTTGATAGAATCAGCAGTGTTGAGTCTATCTTTTTTGACAATTACTTGAACATAATTAAAAGTAGCATCAAAAGTTAATATAGATTGATTATTAGGTAAGCTAACGCCTAACGGATTCTTTGTATTATAGGCAATTACTCTATAGACCGGGGCATTGGCATCGTCAGCAGCATCACCTAAAAATGTTAAGGCTGTACTAGGTCTTGTTGGGTTAGTATCTACTACATTATCAAATTTAAAATTCTGACTGCCTCTAATAGTGATTAGTTGACCGTTAGCGAGATCAGCTAATAATCCACTAGTACTAGTGTCATTATTGCCCGAAGTGTTAAAGTTTAGTTGTAATATGGGCCCAACACTAGGATTAGCGCTATCTATTACTAGTTTAGAATTAGACATTTCGTATCTAACTAGTCCAATAGTTGATCCGTGATTTATTTCTATAATACTAACATTATACGGTGTATATTGATGATCTTTTATATAGATACTTAAGGATTTTTCATTACTAAAGTTGGCAAAGTCACCAGTTTTATATACTTTGGCCACCTGCACCATGTCATCGGATAAGTTAACTAAATCTGGAACTTCGACTGGATCTGATCCTGCTGCCACTAAGCCATATTGACCATTAGATGTAGATCCATTTAATGAACGAATTTGGCCACCATTATTACTAAAGTAACTAGTCCAACAATAGTAAGTAAACAAACTAACAGCTTCAGCTAGGCCATTATTGTTTGTTACAATACCGTATCCTAAATCATTGACCTGTGTAAAGTCATTACTCAACATGGAGTTGTTTCCGCCAGTTACTATGGTAATGTTTGAACTTCCTGTTGGTATAAAACCAGCATCCAATGGAGTTGACTGATCTAATACTAGCTTATAAGTTGGATTAGATGTTGTTACAAATACAATATTGTTTACAGCATTTGTCATATCTGCTAAAAGATCATCAACAAATGCTTTAGAAGCACTTTCACTAGTTGGTGTATTACTTGTGTCTAATATAGCTGATACAGTTAATTCATTAATTTTTTCAATAGCTGATATGATTAGGTCTTTTTCTTCAGACCTACGCAACGTCATAGTGCCCAAATTAAATAATCTTCTAGTTGCTGATGATGTTTTAATGTTGCCGCCAACGTTCAGATCAAACACTATGCCATTAAGTGTTCTGTCAATGAATCTTTCCATTTCACCAAATGCATATTTGGTGCCAAGTGTATCTAAATAATCTAATACTTGGGATTGAAAAGAATTTTTATTTCTTCTAATAATGTTACTGGCATTAGGTCTGCCATTTGAACTAGGTATCCAACTACTAATTCTATATCGATTACCACTTATAAAGAAGCTAGTGGGAGTTAATATTTCTTTAGGAAACCCAGTGGCAGTTAGATTTAGTGCGTTTGATTGAGTTATTCTCTCAACAGTTGCTGGTATGTTTCCAGCAAATCCATCAATGTATTGACCACCTCTAAAAGCCTGTTTGTTTATGCTGCCACTAAATGACGCACTTTGTTGGCAATATGGGCTCTTAGTTAGTATTTGCCCTTCTGGGTCTAATACCATCATAAACCCACCATGACCTTGGCAAGTAATTTGTCTTATGATAGTGGCATCATTACATAAGAACACATCCATATCTCTGTTGTTCTTTGGTGCATTATAATCAGCATCAAAGGCAAACATCAATTTTGTGATCATATTGGCCACAAGTGTTTTAACTGTGCTTGATTCACTGGGAATAATATAGGTATTAATATACTCAGAAATATAAGCTATACCTTCTTGGCAGTAATCATCTAATGTGACTTCTGAAAATATACTTTGTAATTTTAATATTTCGTCTTGACCACCATTGACTAAATCTGTGGCAATAGCTTCAACAATATATCCTGTATCACGTTTGCTCTTAGTTGTTTCCAAATTGGTCAGTACATCTGGTTGTATATTATAATTGATATGAGCAACAATATCATTAGCAATAGTTTGTTTTGCTGCTCTAATAGCTGTAGCTGCACTAGTATACTCTCCAGCATTTGCATAACTTATGCCTAGATTAGGCAACTTTGAAGGATCCTTCAAATAATGATAACCATACCAACCACTTAGATTACTATCGAATCTACCGCCAACAGCCGTGTTAAGTTCGTCAAATTGACTGTTTCTAAAAAACCATGTATCAGACCAAGGACTTTGACTGACACGATCCTTTGGTCTTACTATGGTTCTTCTAAACTCGTCACCTAAAATAGAAGTATTAGCAGGCACTTTAATTGGAAAATCCTCTTCATAAATACCGCTTTCTATGTATATGGTTATATTGAGAGTTTTTACAGCATCACCAAATTCTAAATTTTCACCTTCTAAGAAAGTACCTGTGACATTTTGTAAATTTATGCTGTCGCCATTGGTGCCATTGGGACCATTGTAACTGTAAATAAATCCATAGGCACCAGATGTACGTCCTTTGAGTAGTCTACCAGGAGTAATATCTATGTTATTACTTGCTCCTTGATCCACAGCACCAGTTCCACTTTGATTACTAAATGTAATTTTTAAAGTGCCATTAACTCCAGATTCAGTGCCTAATACTATGGATTTTGATGCACTATTATTATAGGTAATTAACTGTCTATATGGGCCTGTTTCATAGGGTGCATTTTTAATTAGGTATTCTGCTTTTTCACAGGCCTTACCAAGAGTTCTAAATGCATATGCCCAAGCACGACCTTCTTTGCCAGGTGGTGCATTTAATTGTATGTCGTCCCCAACAGTGCTTACATAAAGGTTTACTGTGCTGGCAAAGCTACTGCTATCCACATAGTATTTTGTAGCTGCCTGTAAGTCATCATCTCCAACCGGTGTGCCTGCGCCAGCTAACGGTGATGGATGATCTGAAAGGTATAGGGCACCAGTCATGGTGTCGCCTTGTCTTCTTACTACAGCAGTTCTCGGTAACACTTCGTTACTGACCCAATTTCCTGCTAAACTAGATTGATAATAAACATCTACTAGAGTTTGAACACCAGTACCGCCACTTAATGAAATTTTATTATTACCTGTTTGAGTATCCTCAAAAGTTAAATGAGCACTGAATTGATTAGCATTAATATATTTTAAGAAGTATACAGGTTTAACAGTTCCAGTACCAAGACCTGTGGTAGTAGCCTTAAATACCTCACCAATTTGATTACGGGCTGCACCAGCTTGAATAAAGTTACTAGTACCCAAAGACATAATTTGGTAAGTTCTTCCAACAACTAAATTAGTGTTTGCTATTAAGATTGATTTAAACCCTGTTGCATCAGTGCCAGTAGTATTGTAGACAAATGTGCTGCCATCAATGCCATTGTCATAGCCATGATTGGCCACGTAAATATTGTTGTTAACATAAGATCCAATGGTTAATGTATATTCATTTGCTGTAATTGGTTCTTGTCTTACTCTAATTTGCCCACTGGCATTACCGCCGCTTCTTCTCAAATATCTACGATCAGCATAACCTTTGGGAATGGCCAATTCGTCAATGCTAATATTGGTATGATGTATGCCATTAAACAACGCTAATGATTCAGTAGTCGGATCAGCTAGTCTGCCAATAGTAAATCCGCTGGCGTTAAGTGGATTACTTAGTGTGGGCGAATCATCTCCAATGATACTTCCGCCAGTGGATCTAAATGTGATTTGAGTTGGATCACTGACATCAATTTCTATGCCTTCACCAATTAATTCTCTTGCTAAAATACTTTCGCCACTGTTATTAGTTGTTATAATTCTATTTGGTTCTAAAGCATCTGGAGCATTTGATAAATCTTGAAAGGTAAATGTGCCCTCTTTAAGGAATACACTATAAAGTTCTTGGAAATTTTCGTTTACTTTTCTGAATGATTCACGAATACTATCGCCAGTTCCGTCATTACCTTGTACACCAATATCAACTATTTGTCTTGACATATTATACCCCGAAACTGGAACCGCATCCGCAAGTGGTTACTGCGTTGGGATTTTTAATAGTAAATGATGACCCATATAGTTCATCTTTGTAATCAATCTCCGCACCCTCTAGATATTGCATACTCATAGAATCAACTAGGACTTTGCAATGGTCTAATGGAAATTCAAAATCGTCTTCGTTTTGTTCTTCGTCAAAAGTAAAGCCGTAACTGAAACCGCTACAGCCGCCCCCTTGAACAAAGGTTCGTAATTTGAGATTGGAGTTATTTTCTTCTAAAAATAACTCTGTGATTTTATTTTTGGCAGATTCGCTGATTGTTATCATACTGATATTTATCAATAGACTAACCGTTCATATAGTTTGGATCTAATCAATTTTGATATATACATATATAATGATGAGGTCACACTTATGTTAAAATGGTTAAAAGCATTATTCGAAGTTCCCACAAAGGAACAAGCCCCAGTAGCCCCAGTAGCCGCACCAGCACTAGAAATTGTTACTGAACCAGTAGCTGAAGTCAAAAAGCCAGTACGTAAACCACGGGCCAAGCCAGTAGCCAAGCCTGAAGTTCAGCCAGCAGCCAAAAAGCCTAGAGCAAAGAAAGTTGCTGATCAGCCAGCTAAAACTACAGCCACAAAAAAAGCCCCTGCTAAAACAGAGGCTTTCAAACCAAAAGCACCACGTAAGCCTAAGTCACAGGCCTAATTTTGCTTGTTCGTAAAGGGCAAAGCTAGCAATGTTCTTGCCCTTGCTTTCGCACATAATATCGAAGTCGTCCCAAAAGCTTAGGGCCCACTCATTTACTGCACGATTCCAGTAGAAGTCACTGTGGGCTCTAAGTTTTTGCTTTTTATAGCCTTCTGCTAGTAGTTGGCTATGGTTGGGCATGACAGTAGGGTCGTGATCTATGAGAAGATCTTCCCTACTGACACTATAATGACAAGTAGGGCGAACACCGCGCCAACTATCGACAACCCTCTTAACACGATCATCTCCAGGCGAGATGTACTCACCTTCACGAATCCAGTGATGATGGATGTCAAGAACAATAGGCACGAGATCACTAATTGATAAACAATCGTCCAGTCCATGGCTTATTTCTTCGTTTTCGATAGTGATACAATTTCTCGCTTGGGGCGAGAGTCTACTATAGGCACGGCGGATACCTTCCGGACCGGCTCTACCCGATATGTGGACATTAATTTTGAGGTCCTGGAAATGTCTGCCAAACCCCATCCAAGTGGCCAACTGTGCATGATATTCAAACTCCTCTATACTTCGGTCAACAATGTCTTGATTATCGCTGGCCAGAACTGTAAATTGCCCTGGATGAAAAGACAGGCGAACCCCAAGCTCACGAGCGCGGCTACCGATCTCTCCAAAGTGCTTTTCAGCATAACTGCGAGTGTCATCCCTACGCCAAAACCAACACCAAGTAGGCTCTGTATATACTGGTAGGAGATCACTTGATAAGCGAACCATTCTAAGATTTCCATCTAAACTACCTACCTTTTCAATTAATAGTCGAACCGACTCAATGTTTTTTACCATGATGTCCCACAACTTCTGTGTGGCTGCATCCTTGGTTTGTCTATTTAACCAACTTACTGTGGTCCCACCGGTGTTGAATTTTTTACAATCATCTTTGGGATGAATGCCCCCGACTTGATCTGGACGATCAATCCACTTGCAGGCAAAGCCTATACGTTTTTTATTCATAGTGTATTTTACACTACTGTACGGAAATAGTCAATGGTTTTTGATAAGCCGTCTTTTAATACTATTTTGGGCTCCCACCCTAAAACAGTTTTTGCCATGTCAATATTGGGCTTGCGTTGTCTTGGATCATCTTTGGGTAATGGTTTGTGAACTAGTCGACTTGAACTATTTGTCAAAGCCAAAACCTTTTCAGCCAATTCAATCATGGTAAATTCACTAGGATTACCAATATTGACTGGACCAGTAAATGAGCTGTCACTGGCCATCAATGCCATCATGCCATCCAACAAGTCATCCACATAACAGAAGCTACGTGTTTGAAGTCCGTCCCCATAAACAGTAATGTCTTCATTGCGTAAGGCTTGTACAATAAAGTTTGATACTACCCTACCATCACCTTCGGCCATTCTTGGCCCATAGGTATTGAAGATACGCATGATTTTAACTGTAACATTGTGTACACGGTGGTAGTCAATGAAAAGAGTTTCAGCAGCACGTTTGCCCTCATCATAGCAACTGCGTATACCTACTGGATTGACATTGCCCCAATATTCTTCAGGTTGAGGATGTACGGTGGGATCACCGTAGCATTCACTGGTACTAGCCTGTAGTATACGAGCTTTAGTGCGTTTGGCCAATCCCAACATATTGAACGCACCAATTACTGATGTCTTCATTGTTTGGATAGGATCTAACTGATAATGTTGTGGACTGGCTGGACAGGCTAGATTATAAATCTCATCTACTTCCACATACAAGGGAATACAGATATCCTGGCGGATAACTTCAAAGTTTTTGTAATCTAGTAAATGAGAAATATTGCTTTTACTGCCAGTAAAATAGTTATCCACACAGAGTACATGATGACCCTGTGTGACTAGTCTATCGCAGAGGTGACTGCCCAAAAAGCCAGCCCCTCCAGTTACTAGAATTTTTTTCATAGATTAGCAATAGCTTTCTTTAGGGCCATTTCTACGGGCTGTAGTGGATAGATAGCCTGTAATTTGTCTACATTCATAACGCAATTACTTCTTGGTGCTACTGTAGCTGCCTTAAATTCTTCTTCGGTAAAGAACTCCTTTTGAAGATTCATCATTTGTGAAATGTCTTTGGCATTACTTGATCCAGGGTTACATACATTATAGATGCCAGGCTTGGGTAGCTTATAAGCAAAATGCATGACAACGTCTGCCACATCAGGCAAATAGCTCAAACTATTTTCATAACTGATAAGTTTGTTATATTTTTTCATTTTGGTCAAAAAGTTTTTGTCATGATCATCGTCACCAAATGGCATACGAATACGTAACAAGTAACTCTTATTTAAAAATGGGGCAAGTGCTTGTTGGCCCAATGCCTTTGCGCCACTATAAAAGCTACCATTGCCAAAAGTAAAGTTAGGTTCATCTTCTTCAGTCCAACCACCGTCTTTGTATCCACCATAAACACAGCCGCTGCCAATATGGATAATTGGTGTGTCTTTGTTATTTGTTTCCAACATCAAAGGAAATACCACATTGCCATCAATGGTTTCTGCTTTATTTGTTTCGCAAGCATCCACGTTAGGACTTCCAGTATAACCAGCAGCATTGATGATTACCGTAGCACCTTTTGGGATTGGGTCTGTATGCTTAATCCATTCAAAATCAAATGTCTGTTTTTTTGCCACAATCATTCGAGAAATATATTCTCCTACGTAGCCATGTCCAATTAGTACAATCATTTTATCTCCAATTTTCAATAATGATTTTATCTTCTACATCTTCTAAATCTGGTGTACCATGAAAAGCCAATACTGCTGTATCTTTATCAATATTGGGATTTCTTGATTCCTTAAATATCCATTTATCACGCTTTCTAATTAGTTCTTCTTGACTTCTAATTTCCCACTTATAACTCATGATCCATTTTTTTGGATAAAACACAATGTTGTTTTTAAAATATTCCCAGATTAAATCTTGATCGCCACCTGGATATTTTTTAGTCACAGTTGGATCACGATCAATTTGGTCCCACAGTGTTCTATAGCCATTACCATTCCATCGAAGAACAGCACTACCTAATTTTTGTGGTTTATTAAAAACTCTTCCTACATCCTCCAATCCAACAAAATTGCCATGCTCATAAGTAACAAACTTGTCTATGTTACTTATAATAACCATATCCAAGTCAAAAAATAAATTAGTGTCCGCGGCATTGAAATTGCCCATTTTGAACATATAGGGTTTCCACCACCACCCCGTAATCTCAGGTCTATTGGGTAACAATCTAATTTCAATGTTAGTGTCAATGTCTTTGGCGTTGTCTGTAAAACAAATAAACTTGTGATCTATGGTCAAATGCCTTTGAACCATATTGTATAACTTGTTTACATACTCTGGACCATACTTAGTGCCATGTTTAACACAGACAACATTGAGCATTACCAGTGCCTTATTGTATTGGCCATGATAAACAGGCAGGTAACCACATGTACTACTACCCAAAAGGTTTTTAGGAACAGAGCAACACGTGCTTCCTTTAAAGTGAGGATTGGCACGTCTGGTCTATCCTCATCGGTATGGCCCATTAAATGACCAGTGGCTCTAGCCCATACTTTTTCTAAACTGTTCATCTTTCGTAAGTAGCAGAATTAGCACCGTGTTCAAAAACTTCTACGCTTTTGACTCTAACAGTAGGGTTAAGAGGATAACGTGTTTCGCCTTTGACCAGTATTTCGTCCATTTTGTCAAAGCATAGTTTGGCAAACATTTCACAGCCCACAGCATCTACCACTCTAACCTCAGCCAATTTTCCGTCTAATGCTACCAATGATGCAAATTCTGGATCATCTCGTGCAATTACCAATGTATGATCAAACATCCAGTCAGCCCAATATTTGAATTCTTTTAGGCCGCCAAAGTCCATGCACCAGTATTTGTCATCAAGTGTGTCACATTCAAATACCAGTTTAATACCAATACTATAACCGTGTAGTAAACTGCAATGACTATGAGTAGCTCTCCACTGTCTAAAACAGCAACTCAATCCTCTGTCATTACCATATGTCTTCGTCGAATAAAACTTAGCCACCTCTTGCCTCCTTTATGAGTAAGTTTGATGACATGCAGAATTTTTAGAGAGGGTTGAACGTCTTAGTCCTCTGTGTGTATATTATATATGTTTTTTGCTTAAAGTCAATGAGTTTTATGGTCTATCTGTATAGATTCTACCAAACGGTGCCCAACTACCTGGCTCGCCTGCTTTAACGCATACCCAACCAATAAAGCCTTCAGTGACTGGGTTATTGTTCCAAACAAGATCACCCAGTTTATATCTGCCTGATGTGGGAGCACCTGAATCTACCATAAACTTTTTATTGTTCAAACTCATTGAATTGTTTATGACCAAATCAACATCTGGATCAGGATTGTTTACATTCACACTGACCTGTCCATACATATTGATTTTTCTTAGTGTATTGTCCTTATTACCAATTTGAATGTTGCCTTCAGAGCTAATCTTAAATTCAATTTCATTGTTGGTCAAAATACTAAAGTCTTGTGCATTAATCTGATCAGTGTTAACTGCTGATACCGTTAATGCTTGATTAAGATTAACAGGGCCGTCTACAGTTAATTCTCTCAATGTGCCTAATTTGGTCAAACTGCTTTCACTTACGCTACTGCCCAATGTGGTTCTACTTAACACTAGATGATTGTTAATAGCATACCATTTGTCATCGGCTAGGTCAATGATTTCTGTGGTCCAAATTCTATCTGGATTTTGTTCATATACAAAGTATCTATTTTGACGATCTCTTTGCCAAAAGAAACCAGTTCCATAAATGCCTTGTTTATATGTAATAGGCAAAGAGCTATTTTCCAGACTCTTTGTTGTGATTAGTTCGTCTACCTCCAAACGTCCATAAATTTTTACATTGGCTGTTTTATATTTGGCATTGCCAATAATTATTTCACCAGTATTTTTAATACTGATTCTAGCTTTATGATCTGTGCCAATATCTACACTAGTGCTGTTGTATGTACCAATGTAAGCTACATCGCTTTCAAAACTGCCAAGAATAAGTTCTACATTGTTTTCCACAATGTTAAGAGCAGCATGTGGACTTTCTGTATTAATACCTAATCTGTTATTGGCACTGTTAAAGAATGCCCAATTATCAATCTCTACTTGACCTGAAACTCGTAGTCCTTGTAACTCACCTACTTTAGTCAAGTTACTGTTAACAATGCCGCTACCTAACGAATTAGCTGTAAGGACTGGAATCTTATCAATTTGATAGCTACGATTTCTAGCCAAATCAACATCCATTGTGCTCCACATCTTATTGCCTTCTTTGAAGACAAATTGTTTACTGCCTTCAGCATCAACAAATATTAGTCCTTTACCATCTAATTCTTTTTGTGTTTTTGCTTGGAAAGTAGTTGAGCTAGGTTGTGTTCCTTCATTGCCATCATCAGTAATTAGTCGTTTTACTTTGAGTGTGTCGGCACTGATAGTCCCTGCTACATCAAGATGTTTCTTAATGCGTATATCTCTGTCTACATACAAGCTTCCTTGTACTTGTAGATCATCGTTGGCAGTAACAGGACCATCAAGTGTTCTTACGTTAAGCTTTTGAACTACTAATGCGTCATCAAGAATAGAAAGTAATGGATTCATATTGTTTCTCAGGTTTTTGATATTTATCAAAAGACAACATCAAAAACCCAAGAAACTTAGGCCACTTTTAGTAACACAATCTCTTCGTTGATACGGCCATTCATCTTGGCATCTACGCTGTTAATATCATCCAAGAACTTGCGTAGTGCTACTTTACCTGCTGTCTTAAATGCTTTGAGCTGCTCTTCAGGCTTGCGTAAGGTCTTTTGTACGCTTTTAGTCTCATCGTAGCCTGTAATAGTAGTACCTTTGATTCCAAGATCATTGAAGTCAGCAGCCACATACTTGCCCAATTTACGATATTTGGTATTGTAAGTCCAAAGTTCTTTGGCGCCAATGATGTCCTGTGGGTCAATACTGACCAATTTCAAGGGCTCATCGCTCTTTTTGTACTTGAGCCGGCTAACTGCTTTGGCCTTGTTAGTGGGTTTCTTAGCACGTGGCTTACGGGTAACTTTAGCTTCCTGCATGAGCATAGTGCAAGCTTCGTTGATCTCCTTCAAAAAGTCAATCAATTTGCGGATATGCTTACGGCTACGGTTGCTATAGCCTTCACGCAATTGCTCGTCTGCCTTGCCACTGGCCAATAGTTCAAGTTCTGCAAGATCCTTTGCATAGAACTCGCGAATCACACGAGCGTGACCTGCTTTGGCTTTCTTACCTTTGAGCAAGTTAAGCACTTTGAATGCTTTAGGGTCAAAGGCTTCTGCGTCTTTGTGCCAGTTTTCAATGGCCTGCTCAATCTCTTCAGTCATTCCCAAACTGGTATCTTGCATACGCTCTTGGATACTGACTTGGGGACCAAGTACTTTGGCTTCAGCTTCTTCCTGTTCGCGGATATCTTCTTTGCCATCTTCAATGATGGCAGCAATTTCATCACGTAGCCATGCTTCAGTGCTACGTCCGTTGTTAAAGTCCGCACGTACATCTGGCATGCCACGAAGAAGGTTAGCGGCAATAGCGCCTGTGGTTACTTTACAACGCCAATCTTTGGTAGTTTTGAACAGGGCAATTTCATTCTTGTCATAGCCATTTTTGCTCATCCAATTGATCACATTAGGCTTGAGATCCTTGGCTGTAAAAGTAGTGCGATAGTAAGCCATAGCGTTGTGAAAATACAACGCAAATTGGCTTGCATCCAAAGTGTCACAATTAGACCAACTTGGGCTAGTATCTTTTTTGGAACTAGCACGATGTTCAGCAATGCGTTTAGCACTGACTTTAGTAGTTTGGGGTTTTCCAGCCATTTAGTACTCCAATTAACTTAGCTAATATAGTAATTATACAGCCAAACGAATCGTTTGTCAATAGAAAAGTCTGGGATTTTACCCCCAGACTTCCTCATAGGCCCTTAGGGCCATTTGCCTTGCCAAAAATAATCTTAGCTTGACATAGTCATTGATTGGGAATTCCTCCCAACCATTTTTGACTACTTCTGGACGACGATAGCCATTGTGTAGGTCTAAGTCCTCAACAGTGGTGCCATCGTCGTCGTCATCAAAACAAAGATTACTTAGCTGCGGGTGCTGTGGTGGCAGCTGGCGTAGCAGCCTTTGCTTCTGCTTTGACAGGAGCCTTGCTTTCACTTTTGGCAGGCTTGGCTACATCATGCTTGTCCTGTTTGGTAACTGCGTCAGCTTTAGGAGCAGCAGCAGGGGCGGCAGCAGGGGCTACAACAGGGGCAGCTGGAGCAGCTGGTGCCTTAGGTGCTTCAGCAGCAAATGCAGTAGCAGCGAACAAACTAGCGATTAGGGTTACGATTGATTTCATTTTAAAATTCCTTTTTAAGTTAAGCACAGAAATTGCTCTGTGTAAGTATATTAACGCATGAGCTAATAGTTTAGTTGACAAATTAATCCCACAAACCTTGATAATATTTGCCAAAAAGTTTTAGTCCATTGTTAATTCGATTTTGATGAGCGGTCATACCATCATGATCAATTTTGGCAGTATGATTGGGCCCATCTTTCATTTCATATAGAGTAGGCTTGCCATTTTCATCCCATTCACAGGGAACACTACGCAGGTCATACTCTCCTGTGCGGTATTGATCTTCCCAATCACAATCAGGATGTAATTGCTCAAATGTCCAAATTAGTTCGTCCATGATCCAATCCCAACGAAGGAAATGATTGCTGTCAGTATCCCATTCGTTTTCTCGTGGTTCTGCCGCAGTACTACGCAAATGTTCTGGAACGTCATCATCGTCCACTAAGGGAGCACCATGCTTGGTCTCATGAAGTTGTTTGAGCATGGGAAGAATGATCATACTCAGTGTGGAGTCCATACCCCAAGTATCGTATCGGTCAATGCGAATTTTGATTTTACGTTTGCGTTTGCTTTCAATCCAAAGTAAAAAACGGTAAAGAAGTGTATTGGGACGTTCTTTGCGACTAAGAATGTCCATGCCTGTTCTAAACTCTGGCTCAGGTTCTACACTACCATGAGCCAGCCATTCTCCAAAGTTATGGACCCAATCTGGTTTAGATTCAATACCGTATTTGTCCTTTACGGGCTTGGCCCAAAAGCATAACTTTTCGGCTAGTTGGTAAGGTCCGAAATAATTCTTGTAGGGTCCAATGTAGATCTTCATTCTTTCTTGTCACCAAATAATTGTAGTAAGCTTAGGAATAGATTGATAAAGTCCAAGTACAATGTCAATGCACCCATGATTTCCAAACGATGATCGTCATCATACATCAGTGTTTCACGAATCTTTTGAGTATCGTATGCAGTAAGTCCAGTAAAGATCACAATGGCCAATGCACTAACTACTTGTGCCAATGGACCACTTTGTAGGAAAATGTTAATTATACTGGTAATACAGATAGCAATCAAGCCTATCATTAACCATTTCCCAACGCTATCTAAACTGCGTTTAGTAAAGTATCCATAAAAACTCATCACACCAAACAATATGGCAGCACTCATAAAAGCACCAGCAATACTGCCCATTTGGTAAACAGCAAAAATCATAGCAAAACTCAAGCCCATAGCTGCCGCAAATACATGCAACAACAACGGCGCCGTGGTCTTGCCAGCATTACTGATTGCCCAAGGAATGGCAAATGCTAACACTAACGGCAAAAACATCACAATCCATTTCATTACGCCAGTAAAGAAAAAGGCAAGTAATGATGGAGTTGTTCCAACAAAATAACTAACAATCATTGAGGTGATTACAGCCAACCCCATATGACCATAAACACGTGCCATGGCTGTGTTAATAGCCGCGGCACCTCTATAACTGCTTCCGTAATAACTAGTTCCGTACATAATTACTCCTTTGTCAAAAATGGTTTAAGATTGGGTGGAGCCCAACCAATGGGTTTGAGCACTTTGCCATCTTCACGTTTACGAACCTTGCCAGTATCTTTGTCAATTTTGGCAAAGTTAGTATTCATAACTTCACGCCAAGCACCTTCACCATCGGCACCCATGCTGTGAACGGCCCCAATGGTCACAACTAGAATATCAATAAGAGCATCTAGTGTTTCTAATTGGTCGTGATTATTTACTGCTTCGTTAAGTTCTTTAAATTCTTCTTCAATCAGGCCCACATACATGGCAAATTGTTGTTGATTGAAAGTGCCTGTAGCTTGGTCACAGGCTCGCATAAATTTTTCTTGGTCTCTAAATAAGTTCATAATTTCTCAATGCATCCATAGTTAATTCTTTGCCATAAACATTGGCCACGGGTTCGAGCCAACCCATACTAATTGCTCGAATAATAACTTCTCTATAATCTTCTGGACATTCAGTATTAATTTGAAAAGCAGCTCTTGGAACATGTACCAAGCCACTTTTGAGAATGAATTTTGGATCACCCCTTCGAATAGTTCGAATATTGGTTGGAGGATGTTGTTTATAATTCAAATCTTTTCCCCTGGTTCAAATCCACGAAAACGTAAAAAACGGGGGAAGCGCATACTGTATGATCCGTCTTGGTTTTGAGTTACGGCATCAGCACGTACTTCAACAATTTGACCAACGAGCTGATCACGAGCAGACCAAAACTGATCTCGATCACTGTCGCTAAACCCACTACCCACATTGACTCGTATAAGTCTCCCATCATCCATGCCTGAGCAAACGAAAGCTCCAAGCCGTCCTGCATTTCTTCCAGTGCCCTCTTCAACATCTATAATCTCCAAACTGACTTCAATAAATGGTTTTAGTTTAAGCCAAGCAAAACTGCGTTTACATTCGTAGGCAGCATCCAAATCTTTGATCATGATGCCTTCATAACCGCCTTTGATGGCCTCTGCATTGATCTCTTTGAAACGACGTTGACCTTCATCAGTGTCCAAGTCTACTGTTTCCTGTCCAACAATTTCAATGTTGGGAGTTTCTTCCTGCCAAAGATTTTTCCAAGCACGAAGTTTTTTACTGCGTTCTGATTGAGTTCGATCATAGCAACCTCGCTCAAATGCCTCCAATGTAACTAGATCAAACAAGTGCAGTACAGCATCTTGGCTTTGAACGTTACTTTTACGATGTACTTGTTTCATCAAGTCTTGGAAACTACTGCTCATTACTTCGCCGTCTAAGACCACAGGTTCAGTAATGCCAGTAACTGTTCTCCTCAGTTGTTCTACAATGTGTGGGAAGTTTAGGAGCTCCTTACCATTACGGCTAAACTGATCCACTCGACCATCTGGATAAAGTACAGAAAGTACGCGAACACCGTCCAGTTTAACTTCAATACACTTCTTTCCTGAAACTCGTGATTCGTGACCACTACTATCATGAGCGAGTTGACAAGCAAAAGTAGGGATAACATAGTCTGCATAATGTTTCTTTGTTACTTTGTTAATGGTCACTTCACTGACACCGCAACGAAGGTCTTTGATTAAGATACGACGATACCAACCATTCCACTGTTTATTAGTGGAATTTTTCATACAGGTTTCGATCATGTCACGGGCCATGTTACCAGTAATTTGCCTGTTAACAAAGCCAGTAAGCATGAGTGTGAAGCTATCCCAATCTACGCCCTTACCATCCTCTCCTTTACGTTCTGGTACTTTCTTAATACCAAAAGTAATCATGGGATCCAATGCTAGGCGGAATCCTTCAAACAGTTCTCGATTGCCTTGTTCAGCTTGAGCAAGAATAATAGCTTCTTTGTTCAAGCGACTGGGATGATCTTCCAGAGCGGATATTACAAGTTCACAAGCATCAGCCATTTCATTCCTAGATTGGTTGTACAATGTGTATATTATATATGCTTGGCGTTAATAAGTCAAGTGCCTATCAGTTCTAAATGGTTTATCTATGTCAATATTGGGCAAATAGGCCACAATCTTTTTTTTCAAACTTTTTATCACTGGATGCTCATGATCATGCTCAAATGCTTCCATATAACTTTTGAAAGCACTATGCTTGGCTCTGCGGTAGTTATTGGTGTCTAGCCATGTTCTACTACGGTTAATATCATTGCCAAATTTATGCCAAAGATCTGTAGCTATGTTAAACGCATAGGCACCGACTTCATCTCTATGCCCATAATATTCCTGATTGCCGTTTTGGCTATGGGCTATGGTAGCGTGTCCTTTGAGTTCTTTCCATCCTCTTGAACGATATTGGCGCATATGAATCATTTCATGGAACACAACATCTACGATGAGTTTGGATAATCTTTTGTGATTGATGTAGGTCAAGTCAATATGTGTGTCTTTGTTATTGAAATGAAATTCTATTTGAATAGGTGTCAAACCTTCTAGATCTCTATCACTGAAATAGAATCCACTAACATATAATTCGCCTGTGCCTATTTTGGCACTACGACAATTTCTTATATTGACAGGGATTAGGCTTTTGAGATGTTTACTGGTATTTTTTTGCAGAGTTTTAATATCTGCATTTTCTAAATTATTGGAGAGTAGATTTCCCAGCACTTGTTCATACAGTGCAGTTTGTGTTAGTTCGAACCAGTTAAAACCTCGTCTTGCCATACACACCTCACACTGTATTTATTCATTTCTATTTTGGCCTTTTGGCTACGATCTCATCAATCAATCCATAGTCCAATGCTTCTTGAGCGCTCATAAACCTATCACGTTCCATATCACGAGTAAGCTCATCAAAAGTTTTACCTTTGGTATTGTGTCGAACATAGATATCAGTCAAATACTTTTTCATTTTGAGAATTTCTTCAACTTGAATCTGCATGTCCGTAGCCTGTCCACGAGCACCACCGCTGGGTTGGTGAATCATGTGTCGTGCATTGGGTAGGATTTTACGTTTACCTGGTGCACCAGCTTGTGCTAGCAAACTGCCCATGCTACAGGCCTGTCCCATGACAATGGTTTGTACATCGGGACGAATAAACTGCATGGTGTCATAAATCGCCATGCCTGCTGTTACACTGCCACCTGGGCTGTTGATATAAAAGTAAATGTCCTTATTACTGTCTTCTGCCTCCAAGAATAGGAATTGTGCTACTAGTAGGCTAGCAGTATGTTCATTTACATCAGTGTCTAGCATGACGATTCGATCTTTGAGCAAACGACTGTAGATGTCGTAAGCACGTTCACCTCGAGCTTCCTGCTCGATTACCATGGGTACTAAATTGGGCATCTTTTATCCTTAAATATTTGAAGTGTCGTATGTTTGATGGAAAATGTCTTTCTTTACCACACCGTAGTCGTTGTGACCATGGCGTACAATATAATCTTCTCCTGGATTGTAGTGTAGCTTTTCACCCCAGCTTGTGTCAACTGTTCCGGCATGATCGGCCAACTTGGCAACCTTCATTATTTTCTTTGGGGTGCAAATGCCATGACCATAATCATCTTTGAGTTCGTCAAATTTTTCTGGACTAATTGGATATTTTTCTCCTTTTGGACCTGTCATAATATAATATCCAGCTGGATATTTTACAGGACCTTCTAAGGTGTCGATTACGCCTGGCTCGTCTGTAATTTTGTAATGCTCTTTAGCAGGCTTTTTATAAGTTTCAAACCCGCCGTGTTTGAACCAAGCATCGGTAATTTCATCCATGGATTCTACGATGTTGATATATTCTTTAATCATTTTTTACCTTTATGTTAGTTAATTCCGCAATCATTTTAAATTTTTCCCAAGCCATGCGGGCTGCCGGGTTTTGATCCAATTCTTCATCCATTAAGATAACTTCACGCCAATGATAAACGGGCGATCTCGGCGCAGAGCCAAATTTGCGAGGTTGATGAATTTTGCCATCATGCCAAAGTTGCAGGGTAACAGCTCTGACTTCGTCTTCACGATGTCTCAATCCTCCCCAAATACCACGATCATAGGCATACCCATGCCAAATAGAATCCCATTGATCATCCAGAGTAGGATCAAAATGAGTGCCAGTGATTAACACTTGTACATCTTCTGGATCCACTGCTCCTTCTACGATGTCTCGAATACAACGACTCAATGAGTAGCCAATTTTCATTTTAATCCCTTAAACGTTCGATGTCTTCTTCAACGCATTCTGAACCATGTTGTATTTCAATCACATGCAGGTTAGTAGTGCCAGTATTTTCCAATTGATGCCATTCCATACAGTCTATTCTAATAGTGCTATGTTTTTGAATATCAGTTGCACCAACTCGCCAATTAACTTTACCCTCTCCCTTGACCACATACCAAAATTCATTACGATGTTGATGGCGTTGCATACTTAATTTTTTGCCTGGATATACAATCAACTCTTTAACTTTAACTGTGGTGTCAACATCACTGATCACTTTCCAACATCCCCAAGCACGTTCAGTACGATTAGTACGCCAATCTTCTAGGATCCAGCTGCTTGAGTTCTTTTTATCCTCTCCGCCCACACCAAATACAAATTCAATGTTATTGTCATTGATATCCATCTCTGGGATATTAGTAGCTGTACGATCTCCGCCGTTAGCAAATATCAATTGGCTGTCTGGATAGTGTGCTCTAACCTGTTGTATAAAATGCCTCGCAGATCCATCTTCATCATCGAAAGTATATACTTCATCTACCATAGTTAGATTATTAATGATACATAGTCTCTCACTCCATGGCATAAAGGCACGGCCTTTTTTACGTTCTAACCATTCGTCGGAGTTCAGTCCTACAATAAGCATATCACCAAGTAGTTTAGCAGATTTGAAATATGATATATGTCCACTATGTATGGGATCAAAACCGCCAGTGACTAGGACTATTTTCATTCTACATCCTTAATTTCAGGTTCGTATTCTGCCAATCGTTTACGTAGGCGTTCATTTTCAAATTCTAATTCCTCAATATGATCTGCTACTCGCTGTAGTAGTTCACCTAGATTGGCACTGGTCATTCTAACAATATCGCTAATCTTTTTTTCCATTATACTTCCAATACAATATTTGGATCCCATCCACTGGGATCTTCGTAGCCTTCATAGCCACGTGGGTTGCATACAATTCTAGTCTCTCCCAGCATGTAATCAAATGGATAATGTGTATGTCC